>Ga0182027_10000170_pt1 | contig 105560 bp, 140 predicted proteins | sample 712E1DmetaG_FD_121300 | JGI IMG/M metagenome (GOLD analysis project Ga0182027, IMG submission 121300) | Permafrost microbial communities from Stordalen Mire, Sweden - 712E1D metaG (Illumina Assembly) | ecosystem: Environmental > Terrestrial > Soil > Wetlands > Permafrost | place: Sweden...
AAGGGCGAGGTTGGGAGTGGGTTTTAAAATTATTTCCCCTTCATCCCTGTCCACCTCTGGTGGAAAGGGCGAGGTTGGGAGTGGGTTTTAAATTTCAAACCTTTCCATTCTGCCAATTTTGATATTTTCCCCAAATTTAGCATTTAAAGCGGTCACCAAATCTTTTACCTTTACTGAGGCGTCTTTAATGAATTCTTGTTCCAATAATTCTTTGACATTTTTCGGATTCATCGCCGCCACTTGTAAACATAAATCTCTGGCCACACTAACAAAATTTTCATTTCTGGCCACAAAATCAGTTTCACAAAGTAACTCCACCATTACTCCAATTTTACCCGTAGAATGAGTATAAGTTGCGACTATTCCCTGGTGAGTTTCTCTTTCAGCTCTTTTTTCGGCTTTTTCAAAACCTTTAGCTTTTAAAATTTCTTTAGCCTTTTTTTCATCGCCATTAGCTTCTTCTAAAGCTGCTTTAATTTCCATGACCCCTAAACCGGTCTCAGCTCTAATTTTTTTAACTAGTTCTATAATTTTTTTATTGTCCATAATTAGTAATTCGTAATTAGTAATTAGTAATTTTTTTTAAACTCCTGCCGCTTTAATCGCTCGGCCGATTTCTTCTACAATAATACTGATACTTTTGACATTATCATCATTGGCCGGAATCGCAAAATCGACTTTTTCGGGATTGCTGTCCGAATCCACAATTGACACCACTTTAACGCCTTTTTCTTGGGATTCTTTAATAGCCGTTCTTTCAAAACCGGCATCAACCACAAAAATAATATCAAAAACTTTGTCTAACTTCAGTAAACCGCCAACCATTTTTTCCAATCGGGATTTTTCCTTTCTTAGTTCCGACAAATCTTTTTTGCTGCTCTGAGCATACTTACCGCTCTCCAAACCACCTAAAATATCATTTAATTTCTTAATATTCTTTTTAATTTCACTCCAATTTGACACGGTGCCGCCTACCCAACGATCAGTGATATAAGGCACTCCGGCATCCATCGCCACTCGACGGACCACTTCTCGGGCTTGTCTTTTAGTTCCAAGCAAGACTACTTGTTTGCCGTTTCTTTTGGCATTATAAATAAAATTGCAGGCTTTCTCCAAATTGGTAAAAGTTTTAGTTAAATCAAAAATTTGAATTCCTTCCCGGGCTTGATATAAATAATCCTTAACTTTAGGATTAGTTTTTGAAACTTTATGACCTAAATGACAGCCGGCCATTAACAAATCCTTGACCTCAATTGTCAAATCATACTTTTTATCCACCTTAATGACTTCTTTTTTTACCTCTTCCTTCGGCTCGCCGGAGTTTTTAACGGAGGCGACTTTCTCAATTCTAACCTTTTCGTTAGCTTCAATCAAATTTGCCTTATCTACCGCTTTGGCCTTTTTTGCCCCAACCACTAATGCTTTTTTGACGAGACTTTTTCCCGTTCTGTTGACTGTTTTTGTTTTCATATAGTTTTTATTGTATCCGCCGTAGTTAAAAAATTTATAACGTTTTTTTTAACGTAGGAGGATTATATTTTTGGGGTATTAATTTAACCCAAAACTACTTAATTTTTAATCTAGCGATTATACCATATTATTTAATCCACATCGCATCCCCAAAACTGAAAAAACGATATTTATTTTTCACTGCCAGTCTATAGACCTCTTTCCACTCTTCCCCCATCATCGCGGCAATCAACATCAGTAAACTGCTTTTTGGTAAATGAAAATTCGTTATTAGTGAATCGACAAATTTAAACTTATAGGGCGGATAAATAAAAATATTAGTTTCCATTGTTCCCGACCTTAAAACTCCCTTTTCGTCACTCATACTTTCCAAACTTCTCACTGAAGTCGTCCCCACCGCAATAATTCTTTTACCCTGTTTTTTAGCTAAATTTAACCTTCCTGCCACTTCTGGTTTAATTTCTAAAAACTCTGAATGTAATTTTCCACTTTCAATATTTTTTTCGGTAATTGGTTTAAAAGTGCCCAAGCCCACATTCAAATTTACCTTTTCAATTTGGACTCCTTTATTTTTTAACTTTTCCAACAATTCTTCGGTAAAATGCAATCCCGCTGTCGGCGCCGCCGCTGAGCCATAATTGGCCGCATAGACAGTTTGATACGTTTCCCTTACTAGTTTTTCATTATCATTATGGATATAGGGTGGAGTCGGCGTCTTCCCCACTTTTTCTAAAATTTTCCAAAAATCTCCTTCAAATTCGAATCTAACTATTACTGTCTCTTCTAAATTTTCCACCACTTCGGCTGTCAAATCGCCAAAAAATAATTTTTTACCCTTTTTTAAACCAGGCCGACAAATTGCCTCCCAATTCGTCTCATTTATTTTTTTCAACAATAACAACTCCACTTTCCCCCCGCTGTCTTTTTTTCCAATTAATCTCGCCGGAAACACCCGACTTTCATTTACCACCAGCACATCATTATTCCCCAATTCATCGGCAATTTCAAAAAACTTTTTTTCCTCAATTTTAAAGTCTCCCTTGTTAAAGGGAGATTTAGAGGGATTGATACACAATAATTTACAGCTATCCCTTGGTTCCACCGCCTCCTGAGCAATTAACTCCTGTGGTAACTCATAATTGTAATCCTCAATTTTTATCATTCTATATTTTAGCGTTTCGTTCCCCTATTTAGGAGAGACTCATCAGTTCTGCTTCGCAGAATACGCATATACCCCGGGAAAACCAAAATTTTCCCGGGGATCCCGGAAAGACTTTGTTTGTCCTCCCGGGCCGGTTTATTTCAAATCATTTACTTATTCGCAGCCGCCCATTTTTCATGAGCAATCAAATCACGATAAGGCTGCCACCAACTGGCAACATCACCCGCGTTGGTCCAATTGGGCCCAGTGCAAACAAAATATTTTTGCAGCTTTTGACCCGCGTCAGCAGTTCTGACCAACTTTGGCCAATCAGTCCAAGAAAATGCTCCAGTATATGTACCGTCAATGGTAATACCCTGAAGTTGATCATCAAGATCTGACAGAATCCACAAGTCGTCATACTTCACGGCAGGGTGGTACATACCAGCCCAAATAACCGTAAACGGCTTCAACGAAACCCTGGCCATTACCTGATTAGCATCTGTATTGTTGCACCACTTAGTGCCATCCCAATTCCACACGCAGGATGCCGTTAGATGGAACAATACGACGAGTTGGTCCGCCTTTGGGTACATATCAGACCAAGTCAACGTTCCACTACAGGCAGCACAACCAGGCACGTCAGGTTTCAGAGGCAAAACAAACACTGGCGCAGCTGGAGGTACAACCACCGGAGGTGTCACACAGGCATCACCAGCATTATTCAAAACCTGAGGCAAAGTACAGACCAAAGGCGGAGTAACACAGGCATCACCAGCATTATTCAAAACCTGAGGCAAAGTACAGACCAAAGGCGGAGTAACACAGGCATCACCAGCATTATTCAAAACCTGAGGCAAAGTACAGACCAAAGGCGGAGGTGTACAGTTACTAGGCTTGATGCCAGACACTGTCTTCGATTCCGAGTAATCTTGTGAGTCTTTCCTCCAAGTCGCCGTCACCGTACCGGTATACGTCCCATTTGACGCATAATCAAAAGTCCCCGTTCCGGTCACCTCGCTATACTTCCAATCTCCCTCATCAGAAACATTGGCCGTAACCACAACATTGGTACAGTTCGGAGTCGCGGTAGCCGTCCAGTTCCATGCCAAAACCGTTTGCACCGGTCCGACAGCCATAAACATCATCACCAGTATCATGGCAACGCCCAACAAACTCATTATTCGCTTCGCGTTCACAATTTCCCTTTCTTTCTTTTTTGAATGTTCCCTCCTCAAAATGAGTTGGGTTTTGGTTGAATACAAAACATTTATTGCCTTACATCCTCTCTTCTTTGATTTGAAAAACCGATTTTTAAAAGAATGATCGATTGAGCCACGCTCAACCGACTTTCACACAAGCTTGCAGCCCCGCTTTTGGGGTTCTTATGTGGAAAACACCATATTTTACAATATTACAGGATACAAGTCAATTTTATCTAAATCTATTTTGATACATTTTTACATATTTCATAAAAAACAAACCCTCACTATCTATTTACTCCCCTATGCCGTATACTGGCTATGTCCTTTTAGTATTTTGTTTTCAAAAAATGAATAAGAAACTCTATGTCGGTGGCTTGTCTTTTCAGACCACTGATGACACTTTGGGCTCATCTTTCGCCCAAGCGGGAACTGTTGTTTCCGCCGTTATAATCAAAGATAAATTCTCTGGTCAATCCAAAGGATTCGGTTTTGTCGAAATGTCCACTGAGGAAGAAGCTCAAGCAGCTATCAATATGTGGGATGGCAAAGAACTTGATGGTCGTACCGTCAAAGTTAATGAAGCTAAACCCATGGAAGATCGTCCCCCTCGACGTGATAACTATTCCAGAAATCGTTATTAATCAATTTATTTGACTAATCTAAAGCCCTCTGCTTTGCAGAGGGCTTTTTAGTTCCTTAATTTTCAGCTAATATTAAGTTACATCGATTTAAATACCTCATGTTTCCTCTAATTCTCTCAATTATCACTTTTATTCTTTTTTTTCTCTCTAAAACCAGTCCCGCTTCTATTTTATCTAATCCCCTATTATCCCTTAGCCAAATCTTTTCTCTAATTGGTGCTGTTCTCTTAAGTTTTACCTTTATCCTCAGCAGTCGTTTTAATTTCTTAGAAAAATATTTTGGCTCTTTAGATAAAGTCTATAAACAGCATCATCTTTACGGAGCCGTCGCTTTTCTACTCTTAATTTCTCACCCACTATTACTGGCTCTTCAAGCCTTTCTAAATTCTACTTCCGCCGCCATTTATCTTTTTCCCTCTACTAATCTTATTTATACCGCCGGAATTTTAGCTCTCTATTCACTAATTATCTTTCTTACTTTTACTCTTTTAATTAAACTCCCTTATCACCTTTGGTATCTGACCCACCAATTTATGGGCATAGTTTTAATTTTCGCCTTAGTTCACATCAATTTTATTACCAGTGACGTCTCCCGTTTTCCTCTTTTAAAAATTTGGATCATTTTTTGGATTTTATTGGCCTTAATTTCCTATCTTTATAAAAAATTCTTTTACGTCCGTTTCGGTCCTAAATTTAGTTATCAAATCGATCAAATTCAAAACACTAATGGTCTTTTAGATATCTATCTAAAAGCACTTGCTTCCCCTTTGAAATATCATCCCGGCCAGTTTATTTTTATTTCTTTTCACCAAAAAGGTATTTCTCCGGAATTTCATCCTTTTTCTCTTGTTTCGACTCCAGATCCCCCCCGGCTTCACCTCTGTTTAAAAATTGTTGGCGACTACACCGGTTCTCTTATCGACCTTCAAAAAAATACTCAAGCTACCATTATGGGCCCCTACGGTCATCTTTACGAACCTTTTGAAACCAATAAAAACATCGTTTTAATTGCCGGCGGTATCGGTATCACCCCTTTTATCAGTATGATTGAAACTGAAGTCATTAATCCTAAAAACAGGCAAATTGATCTTTTTTATTCCAACCGAACTGTTGACGCCGCCTTTTATCATCAAAACCTTTTAGAAATTTCCGCCAAAAATAAAAATTTTAAATATCACTCCATTTTTACCGATTCAGAACCCCGTCTTACCGCTTCCGCTATCTCATCTCTAATTTCCAATTTCTCCTCCTCCATCTTTCTTCTCTGCGGTCCCCAAATTATGATGGAATCCCTTAAAAATCAACTTTTAGTTCTAAACATTAACCCCAAAAATATTTATTATGAAGATTTTTCTCTAACCTAAATTATGAAAAAAATTCCTCTTCTATTTTTAATCTCCATCACTATTTTCGCCGTATTTATGGTCTTTTCTATTCTAAAAACCAACAATAATTCATTTACAACTACCACCACCATTCCTTCCACATCGGCAACATGTATCATTACTCTTAACAACCAAAAATACGACGTCACTCAATTTAAAAATCTCCACAGTGGCGGCAACATTTTTAACTGTGGTACTGACATGACCACTATCTTTAATGGCAAACATTCTCAGCGGGAATTAAACATGATGCAACAATATCTCATCCCCTAACCTAAATATTTATTTTTTGTTTTGTCTCACACTCATATCTGTCAGTATTGGCTTGCCAGCTGCTGCAACACTCAATACTAAAGCTCGATCAATTTCTAAACCTGGAATTAAAGATAAACGATATCCCTCTCCCTTTCCATTCTCAATAGTATCAATTGTTCCATCAGACAATCTAAACATCGTCTGCATAATAGTATTCATCGGAATACCCCATATTAAGATTTCTGGATTCTTCAATACCCAAAAAATTGGACCTACATTATATAAAAAAGTTTCTATTAACTGATTTTTTGAAAAAGATAATAAATTTTTCGTTCCCAGATTCGAAACTTCTTTTCTTAATCCTTCATCAAGAATTGGTCTCCAATTATTTCCATCCTTTAAAGTCAATTTTTTATTTTGTATTATTCCCTGAATCTCACTAATATTAAAATCCACTTGGTAATTTCCCCATCTTGTATTCTGAATTCTTCCCAAATCTCTATTTAATAATTTACCGTTACTTAAATCTTTCTTATCCTTTGTTCCCAAGCCACCAGCATAATTTGATCCATCTGGGGCACTACCAACACTAGTTAAATAAGTTTTACTTACCTCACCACTTACACCTTTAACTGTTAAATTTTTTATTCCCCCAATGTTCATCAAAAATTCTAATCTTGATAAATTAACACCCACTTGCTCCATGTTTACCCATTCAGGCAAATTAAAATTTAAGTTTACTCTATTCGAATTAAAATTTACTTCACTAAATGGAACAACATTTTCTTTTTTAGACATAATTATAGGACATATTATATACTTTGATATATAAAATGTAAATTAAAAAACATTTTCAGCCACTTTTCAGCATTACCCACTTCATTTTTCACCTAAAATTAGGTGTTATAATAGATAGTTCACTAATCTATGATTAAATCTGATCAAGGTACTGTCGTGTTAGAAAGTCGACCTGGAGTTGAATTTGAAAACGAAGGTGTTCTTAACCCGGCCTGTATCGAAAAAGACGGTATTACCCATATGTTTTACCGAGCTGTCCATCAGGGTAATTTTTCCACTATTGGTTATTGTCAAATTAAAAATGATCAAGTTATTTACCGTCCCGAAACCCCCTTATTAATTCCGGAATACGATTACGAAAGTCAAGGTTTAGAAGATCCCCGAGTTACCCTTTTTGAGGGTATTTACTACATGTTATACACCGCCTACAACGGCCAAAGTGCTCTAATCGCTTATGCTATTAGTTCAGATTTAATCACCTGGAAAAAAATGGGCATAATTTCTTCCCAAATGAGTTACGATCGAGCTGAAGATATTTTTAAAAAAAATAAATTAGACCGAAGATATGGCTTATTTGAACGTTGGTATCGATTTGAAATGGGAGAAAAAGTTAAACTCTGGGAAAAAGATGCTTCTTTATTTCCCAAAAGAATTAATGGTCAAATGGCCATGATTCATCGAGTTTTGCCGGGAATTCAAATTTGTTATTTTGACAATTTTTCTGATCTAAATGATAAATATTGGGAAAAATACCTCGCTAATTTAGACAATTATATTATTCTTGATCCCCAAGAAAAATTCGAAGCTGCTTATGTCGGCGGTGGTTGCGTCCCTCTTGAAACTGACGCGGGTTGGCTGTTAATTTATCATGGCGTCAATATTGAAAACAACCAAAGGATCTATCGTGCTGGGGCCATGCTATTAGACAAAAACAATCCCCAAACAATTATCGGCCGTCTCTCTTATCCCCTATTTTCCCCTGAAGCCGACTGGGAAAAACAAGGTGTGGTTAATAATGTTGTCTTCCCCACCGGGACCATTATAGATCAAGATGTTTTAAAGATTTACTATGGTGCCGGAGATAAAAGAATTGGTCTTAAAACTTTCCAACTTTCCACCTTATTAAAAGAATTCACTCTATGAAACCCAGAAAGGCTATTAAAGTAATTTATATTTCTACCTATATCCCCCAAAAATGTGGTATTGCCACTTTTACTAAAGATATTACCACTGCTATAAATTTATTAAATCCCCACGCTTTGGCCGAAATTATGCCAGTCATTAAAGATAACGAAGATCCCGACTTCCCCTGGGAAGTAAAACATAAAATCTATCGTTCTGATCTAAATTCTTATAAAGAGGCCGCCATTTATATCAACAATTCTAGTTGTGATCTAATTTTAGTCGAACATGAATTTGGTATTTTTGGTGGCAACTGCGGTGACTATTTAGTTACTCTCTTAAAAGCCGTGACTAAACCCAAGATTCTCACCTGTCACACTATTATTGACCACCCCGAAAATGAGTGGGGACAAAGCTTTAAAAAGCTAATCAATTATGTCGACGCCTATACTGTCATGGCTCAGGATAGCGTTAAAAAATTAGTTGATCTCTATGGTGTCGAAAAAAATAAAATTATTGTTATTCCCCATGGTACCCCAGATTTAACATATAATTCCACTGAATTTTACAAAAAGAAGAAAAAACTCTCCGGACGAATAGTTTTAGGTAATATTAATCTACTTTCCGAAAGAATTGGTGCTGAATATACTCTTGAAGCTGTCGCTCAAATCGCTAAAAAGTTTCCTCAAGTTTTGTATTTAATTATTGGTCAAACTCATCCTAATGTTCTACGTGACGAAGGTGAAAAATATCGAAATAGCCTTAAGTTAAAGATAAAAAAACTAAAAATTCAAAAAAATGTTAAGTTTATTAACCATTATTTAACCACAGACGAATTAATTCAGTGGTTAAAAGCGATTGACTTTTATATCACTCCCTATCTTGACCCCCAACAATCCTCCTCTGGCGCTCTCGCCTACGCGGTTGGTGCTGGTAAACTTTGTATTGCTACTAAATATTTATATGCCCAAGAACTACTGGCCAAAGGCCGAGGTATTTTAGTTCCTTTTAGAGACTCTACCGCCATTGCTAAAGCGGTTATCAATCTCTGGCCAAAACATCATCAAAGAGAACAAATTCAAAAAAAAGCTTATCAATATGGCCGCTTTATGACGTGGCCGAGTGTTGCCCTTCAACATCTCGATTTTTTTACCGAAATTATTAAAAGTCATGAATCTACATCTCCAAAAACTAAAACAATTAACCAATAAATGGGGCATTTATCAACATGGCAAACTTGACAAACCCAATCCCAAATTTGGTTATGCTCTCGAAGATCAAGCCCGAGCCATGTTAGTTAGTGAAACTTTTGGAGATAAAAAACTCACCGATATCTATTTCCAATTTCTCCTTAATGCCTTAGATCAGAGCGGCCAAATTTATCAATATTTTTACGATAATAAAAATGGCATTACTGCGGATAAAACTACTAAATGTTCCGAAGATGCTTTAAGTATGCTCGCCTGGGCTCTATTAACTACCCAAAAAGAAACTCCAAAAAAAGATCAAATATTAAAAATAATTTTAAGCCAAGCCAAAGATTGGCCACACTTAAGATCAATCGCCTATTTAATTTTAGGCCTAACTAATGGCGATAAAAGCATTTTAGAAAATAATTTGACCCATAAAATTTTAGACAGCTATCAAGAAGATAATGACTGGCATTGGTTTGAAGATAAATTAACTTATGGTAATGCCTTAATTCCCTGGGCCTTATGGCAACGAGGTCAGGTAAGACATGATCAAAAAAGTCTAAAAATAGCCCAAAAATCTACGGCTTTTCTTCTAAATACTTATCAAAAAAATGGCATTCCCCTACCAACTTCACACCTTGGTCTTCAAAAAAATGACCAAAACAGATTGTATTTCGATCAACAACCCATCGAAGCCGCTTATTTGATTTTATGTTTAGAAGCCGCCTTTAAGGCCACCAAAGATGTCTTTTATAGAGAAAACGCCAAAAAATGGTGGGGCTGGTTTTGGGGAAACAATATCAATCAAGCCCAATTAATCGACAAAAATTTTGCCTGTTATGACGGTATAACCAAAAAAATTGACAAAGTAAATCAAAACCAAGGCGCCGAATCCAATATCTGTTTTTTAATGGCCTACCAAGCTGTAAAAAGACTAGGTTTGGCTAAGTGACCGATATTCCGAACTAAGATAATCCAAATTTTCTAAAAGATTTCCTAAAAGAGCTCGGGGCATTGGATGTTCCCCGTTATCTCTCTTCATGGCATATTTTGATAGATACATTGAACCAAATACTGCTACCGTTTTAGCAACTTTATATTTTGTCTCCAATGAATCAAATTTATCAAAAGTTAATATCGTCGATAAAATATTTCGTTGCATTTCCGGATTGGGCCAACAGCGACCATAAAAATTTCCCAAATCGGTTATTGAAGCTAACAAAAAATTATGAGTTGCCCCGGCATATTCCCAATCAAGAATTGTTACTGATCCATCTTTATTAAAAAACATATTATTAGGAGACGCATCGTCATGAACCAAGTACTCAATATTAGGATTTTCAGATTCTTCTAAAAGTGGCCTAATATCAGCAAAAGTTGAATCAACTATTTCTTTAAGCGCATTACTTCCTATTAATTCATCAACCAACTCCTGATTTTGCGGATCAAAGACAATCCCATTTTGTTCCTGCCAAATTTTTTGAAAAGTTTTCAGAGAATGACTACGTTCATCGTCACGTTTTAAGACACTTGTATCGATACCAGTTGGAATCTCTTTTTGATAAAGTGACAGAATAGTTTGAGCTGCTCTAGTCCCAAAAACAGGATCAACCGCCGCAATTAACTCTTTATTTGAAAGTAAATCACCATTTTCAAGATTAAGTACCGCCAATTCAATTAAAGAATCACCATTATCAAGTAAGGTTAATGGTGTTAGACACGAAATTACCGGCAATTCAAGTTCACCCGCTAAATTCGCGGTTAAGGCTTCTCGAGCCAATTGAAGCCGATTATTCTCATGACAAACTTTAATAAAACCAACCGGAATTGGTTGACCACCTTCAGGATTAGCTTCAACATGAAAGCCATGAGCAAAATTATGGTCTCCACTTCCAGCTAAAAATGTTTCAGCATCCTTAAAGGAAATATTTTTTTGTTCCGTTCTAATCGCCGTGGCCACTCCTTTTGAAAAAGCCGCTACTTGTTCTGGTGAAACATTTTCTTTCGCATCACTTGGCATAATGTTATTTATTTAATTTTTGCCAACCTTTAAGCCACTGTTGATATAACTCCAGTTCTCGTGGACTATTTGGTAACGGTGGTACAACTCCTTTCGTAATTAATTCTTTAGAAATTATTTTTCTAAAATCTTCAATTGTTAGAGCTCTATTTTGATTAAACATTAGTTTCATTAATTAAATCCACAAATTTTTGAGCTATGATTGCGGGAGAGAAATTACTGTGAGCATGTGTGAAAGCATTTTGTCCCATTTTCTGCAACAAAACCTTATCAGTTAACAACAGTTCTAAATGCTTTGCCAAATCATCGATATTAGCTTTGGGTAAATTTGGATCCGAAATATCAACTTGGCATAAAAATCCAGTTTGACCATCAATTACAGTTTCTTTTGTCGAAGTGGCCGCCATCGTAATCACCGCTTTACCACACATTTGAGCCTCAACATGAGGTAAACCAAATCCTTCCACCCTTGACGGCGCTGCATAAATTGAAGCGATATTCATCAAACTACACATAAATTTTTGAGAAAATTCCCCCACAATATATCGCACCCGATCAATTACATTTAATTCCTGGGCTAAATTTAATTCCTCAATCGATTTTTGAAAAGTCACCGGACCTGGCCAGGTTTTTATCATATAAATCCACGGTATTTTTGGATCTAGTTTGGCCAAAGCTCTAATCACTTCTTGGGCCCCTTTTTTAGTCGCTTCACCCCCCGTAGTGAAAATTATCGGAATTTTATTTTTTAAAGCTTTAATTAAATCATATTTATCAACCGAAGATTGGGTAATAATCGGCACAGAAATATAATTTAAAAATTCAGTCATCTGATTTTCATTCATCTGATACCATAAATCAGGATCTACCGCCTCAGGTAAAATTTTAATTAAATCTGGATTAATACCACAAATACTTAAATTATCTTTACAGTGAAAACTGGGAGTCAAAATTAGAGGCAAACGATTATAGTCATCCACAAAATTAGTTATTTTAATATCATCAGCCACAATCCAAGGAATAACCCGATAACCCATTTCTATCGGCACTTTTGCTAAGAGATCAAAATCGGGCCAATTACCTACAGAAATCACCATATCAGGCCCAAAACTTTTTAAAATTGGCCTTAATTCCTCGGCCTGGTCCAGGGGCACTACTATATTTTCAATATTAATTTGGGAAAAGCCTTTTGCTAAAGCATTAGCCTGAATTACAAAACTATAAGCATGATTAGCTACTGCCAAAATTATTTTCATCTTCTCTCATTTTACTCTCCCTTTCTAGTTTAATCTCACAATCGTTAAATTCAAAAACGCGGCAAAGCTCACCCACAAAATATAAGGAATCAACAGCCAGGCCGCATTTTCCTCTACTTTTTTAAAATCATAAATAGTTTTAGCAATTGCCGCCCACAAAACTACTATTTCCACTAATGCCAAATCTGGTCTCTTTAGACCAAAAAATAAGACTGACCATAAAATGTTTAATAACAATTGAATCCAAAACCATTTAGATATTTTTTTCCTTTGCCAAACCAAATATAAAGCCACTCCCATTAATAAAAATAAAATCGTCCATACTGGTCCAAATAACCACGCCGGCGGATTAATCGATGGTTTTACCAAATTAGTTACATACCATGTTTTTACTGAAGATATGGTAAAAATTGACCCAATTACCCCGGTCAGTTCGCAAATTAATATCGATTCCAATAACTTCATCCCTTTTAATTTGCTTTTCATACTATAATCATACACTATTGTAATATCTACTCATGCCCTACCATCAAAAAGATTCTCTTTCTCAAAATTTCATTAAATATCCCGACTTGGTGGCCGACCTTCTGGATGCCTCCGATTTAAAAAGAACTGATACTGTTTTAGAAATTGGCCCCGGTCGTGGCATCATTACTAACCAACTTTTAAAGCGGGTTTCTAAAGTTATTGTTGTCGAAAAAGACCCTATCCTTGCCGCAAAACTTATCGAAATGAATAACAATTCCCCTAAATTAAAAATTCTCCCCAAAGATTTTTTGGATTGTACTCTTCCCGTCATTCCCTACAAAGTTTTTTCCAATATTCCCTTCTCTCTCACTGCTAAAATCATCTCCAAATTTCTCACTTCCCCCACCCTTCCCGACTCGATGTATTTCATCATGCAATTAGAAGCCGTCGAAAAATTTATCGGTCTCCCGGAGGAAACTCAAAGTTCTCTTTTAACTAAACCTTGGTACGAAATTAAAAACCTCGGCGATATCGACCGCACTAGCTTTACCCGTAAACCTCAAGTCCAAATTGCCTTTGTCGAATTTAAAAAAAGGCTAGAGCCTTTTATTAAAGATGAAAATAAACGAGAATACCGAAAATTTATTATTTATGGTTTTAGCCAATGGCAAGGCACTTTTTTGGAATCATACCAAAAAATTTTTACCTACCCTCAATTAAAAACCCTCGAAAAAACTTTTAAATTAACTGGTCTAAAACCCACCGAAGTTTCTTTTGACACCTGGCTTCAAGTCTTCAAAAGCTATCTTAAAATCGCTAACGAAAATCAAAAAGATATAATTAACTCTTTCCATTAAAAATATTATTTTCTTTCCTCACTCACTGACTTCCCAATCATTTTTTCCAATAAAACTGTCTTTTCCATGTTGTCTCCAACGTAATCTGGATTCTGAATTACTTCTCTAAAACCCATTCTTTCACCCTGAAAGTTTTCCCCTAATTCTAAAAGAGTCTGAACCAAAACCGTAGTTGTCACATCTAAACCTTTTTGTTTCAAAGTATTAATATCTAAATCAGGATATTTTTCATCTATCCAAGTTACTCCTGCATTGTAAATTTCTCCCCCAACCTGCAAATAAGCATGACTATCATTCATCTCCGGTAAAACTACCCGCCATATCCTTGGCAAAATCTTTCCTTCCGATCTTTTATAAACATCCATTGTTGCCCTTAATGCATTTTGAAAACACTTCAATCCTTCGGAAGCCCTTTGGATTTCATAACCACCTACTTGAATTGATTCACTTTTATTCACTTGCAGCCTATTATACAACAACTTTAATTTAATTTACGATTTATATAAAATCCCCTCTCGCCAATTTTTTTTGCTGTGCTAATATTGAAACTATATGAATACTGATGACCTCTGTCCTAAATGTGGTGCCCCTTTAACTGAAGTTATCAAAACTCCTACCGGTCGCGAACTTCAACGCTGTTCCAAAGGTTCTTGGGACCCCGCCCTTCACAAAAATGTCGGTTGCGATTATGTTAAGTGGCTTGAAGTTAAACCCGTGGAATTGGATGAAAAATGCCCCAAATGTGGCGCTCCTTTAATTCTCCAGACCACCCGTTTTGGCAAAAAAATGAAAAAATGTTCCGCTGGCTCTTGGGATAAAGATAAGAAAATTGCTATTGGTTGTGATTATGTCGAATGGATCAATGGCACTACCGAAAAATTAGATGAAAAATGCCCTAAATGCGGCGCGGATTTAGTTTTATTCACCACCGTCAACGGTAAAAAAATGAAAAAATGTTCCACTTCTGGTTGGGACAAAGTCGCCAAAAAAGCCACTGGTTGTGATTATGTCCTCTGGCTTAAAGCCGGCCAATCCGAATCCGACAATGGTGAAGAATATCTACCTCCTGAAGAAGAAAAATAGATAACTATTTTATAGAGACGCCAATTAAATGTGTAGAGACGCGCCAGTGGCACGTCTCTACACATAAATATTATTGGTTATATTCATCTTTTTGCCAGTTTTTAGGATTATTTTTAATATATTGTTTTATGGCAAAAAAATGGTTTTGATCTTTGATAATCTCATCATGAAAACGAGGTTGCCAGGCAAAAAATAAATGTTGTTGATTACAAATTCTTTTAACTGAAGATTTGAATTGATTGATAATTAAAGGAATTGTTTGGTTGGATTTTTGGTTTAATCGTGAATAATAATCCGGGTGATTTTTATAGCCATAATTTATTAACGTGACTGGTCGATTATCATGTAGAGACGCCCCGCGGGGCGTCTCTTTTGGGTATTGTTGAATAATATTGGAAATTGTTTGATCGAAAAATTTTTGATCATTTTTTAAAATCAATGGAAAATTTGATTGCCTTTGTTGGATTAGAGACGCCCCGCGGGGCGTCTCTACAAGGACACGAATAAGCCAATGAACATGATTGGGCATAATCACCCACCCAAGGGATTCAATTTCAGAACGAAGATTAATTGTTTTTATTAATTCTTGTTTAGCAATCATACCTTTATTTGATAATTCCATTTGATCATTAATAATTCTTCCCAAGAATTGATTATGATTTAGAGTACAAATGGTAATGAAATAAATCCCAGGTGTCGAGTAATCCCAATTTTTCAAACGCGGCGAATCAATAGAAAATTTTCCCGCAAATTTAGAAAGATCATCATCAGACATGGTAATAATACTAACATAATACAATAGAAAAACATATCTTTTCCAAAAAAATACCCCGGCTCTTCGGGGTATTTTTTGATGCCAAAATGGGCAGATGGCCTCCTTTCAATTATCACTATAAAATCCCCTCCTGAAATTTTGCTTAACTTTTTAAAACTAGTTATCCCACAATTCCATTACCAATAAAACCTTCAAAGTTTGACCTGGCAATGAATGATAATCGTAAACAGTTTTTGGTGGTACCGTAAACAAATCACCTTTTTCCACTTTGGTCGTTTCTCCATTAATTACAAATTCTCCCTCTCCATCAATAATATAATAAATTCTCTCTACATTTTCAGTGTGAACTTCACCGTGATCATTGGTCACTTCCGCATAAACAATCGATTGATATGGACTTAAATGCCTTAACTTATAATTCCAACTTTTGGTTTCATCCCAATCATGCCTAACTGAATCTTTTTGTGAAATTTTCATATTTTTATTTAAACATTAGTCATGCTAATGCTCTGAATTAATAAATCGTCAGGCTGAGATAAAGCATAAATAACTGCCTCAACCACATCGGAAGTTCTCATCATCCAAGACTGGTTATGAATCTCTTTTCTGTTCCCTAAAGTCTCAAAAATGTTACTTTCAAAACCACATGGATAAAATCCCGTAATTTTCACTTTGGTACCAATAAGTTGACTTTGAAGTGCCTTGGTATACCCCGTCATTGCCCACTTAGTGGCCGTATAAGTTGCCCAATCCTTATTATCAGGCAAGTCTAGACCTGCTGAAGAAATCACATTAAAAATGTGACCAGAGTTAGCCTTTTTCATTAATGGTAATACTGCTTTTATAAAATAAATTGGCCCCATAGAATTAACTTTAAAAGCTTTTTCTATTAATTCTGGCTCATTTTCTTCATGTTCATCATCAGTATAAATTCCTGCCCCATTAACCAAAATATCAATTTTTCCAAATTTATCAATAATTTTATTCACTGTTTCATTAACTTGATTGAAATCTGTCACATCACAAACAAAATATTCAGCCATTCCACCACTATTAATAATCTTTTCCTTTAATTCTTTAAGCAAATTTTCTCTTCTCGCTATCATAACCACTTTAGCCCCCATTTTAGTCACTTTTTCAGACAACATTTTTCCCAACCCAGAGCTCGCCCCAGTAATTACTATTACCTTATCTTTCATAATCCATTATACCCCACTCTATAAATTAACCTCACTAATTTTTCCAATCCACACACTACAATCAGCTTTGTCATTGTAATATTTTGGCAAAAAACAAGTTGTTTCTCCAAATTTCTTTCGCCAAAAGGCTAAACCTTTTTTGTAAGCCGTACTCAAACCAAAGTATTCATAAGGACTCGATTTTATTGACTCAAAAATATTTTTCAATAATAATGAACCAATATTTTGTCTTTGATATTCTGGTTTCACATAAACTGAAACGATTTCACAAATATTATGAAAATTTTGTTTTAAAACTTCTTGAGCTTTTAAAATTGTCGGTCCAGAATAATAATATCCAATAGTTCCAACTACTTCATCTTTTTTCTTTGCCACTAAAAACTTTATTCCCTTACTCCCAAACGACTCCTCTAATCTTTTTCTTTGAGTTGCCATTTCATTGTCTATTACTTCTTCAAAATTTCCTGGTGGACGATTTTCAAACAAAAAATTATCCTTTATAACCTCTTTTATAAATTTCAAAATTTCTTCTAAATCTTTCTTTTGTAATTGTTCAATGACAATTTCCATGCTGCGAAATTATACCTCCACATTTACCCGTCTTCTGTAAAAAAAGTATTTTGCTACCTCAATTAACAATACATAACTCAAAATTATCGCCACTAAAAATAAATAGAATCTCACCGGCAGCAGCACTAAATGTAAATACGGTCCCAAAAACGAAAAGGGCAGCCATAAAACCAGGGCCACTATCCCTAAAATTCCCGCCGCAAAAACCGGATTAACTTTGCTCTTATAAAAAGGCACTAAATAAGTTCTGATGCTAAAAATTACCAGCATTTGGGTAATAATTGACTCTAAAAACCAGCCGGTTTGAAAGGCCGGTGCCGAAGCTTTCAAAATAAAATACAGCAAATAAAAAGTTATTAAGTCAAAAATCGAACTGATTCCTCCAAACACTATCGTAAAATTTTGAATATGCTTCAAATTCCATCGGTAAGGCTTTTCCATCAAATCTTTATCGACATTATCTCTGACTAACAAAATTTGCGAGGTATCGTAAAGTAAATCATTTAATAATACCTGCACCGGCAACATCGGCAAAAACGGCAGCAGGACCGAAGCTATACTTAAGCTCAACATATTTCCAAAAGTCGAGCTTGTCCCCATCGAAATATATTTCATAATGTTGGCAAAAGTGCTCCGCCCTTCCCTAATTCCCAACAATAATACCCCCAAATCTTTGTGTAACAAAATCAAATCCGCCGATTCTTTGGCCACATCTACGGCATTATCCACCGATATTCCCACATCAGCACTTTTCAGTGACGGCGCATCATTGATACCGTCACCTAAAAATCCCACCACATGATTATTGGCTTTTAAGGCCAAAATCACCCGCAATTTAGAATCCGGATCCAATCCGGCAAAAATAGTTGTTTTGTCAACTTTTTGTCTCAATTCCTCATCAGATAATTTTTTAATCTCTTCCCCTAAAATTATTCCCTCAATTTTTATCCCTATTTGTCGGCAAATACTTTTGGTTACCATTTCATTATCTCCGGTTAAAATTTTCAACGCCACTCCGTGGCTTTCCAATTCCACTACTGTCTTGGCCGCCGTAATTTTTGGCTCATCATAAAAAACCAAAAAACCGATACATTTCAAATTTCTTTCATCGTCTAAAATATATTTTTTCTTTTTCTCAATTTCTTTAGTGGCCACCGCAATCACCCGAAAACCTTGGCTGCTTAATTTATCAATATCCACCTTAATTTTGTTTTTATTACTACATTCGGATAATACTGACGGCACCGATCCCTTACAAATTAAAATTACTTCCTTTTCTGATTCTACAATTATTGACGACCTTTTTCTAAAAAAATCATAAGCCAACTCCCCCACTTTCAAATATTTTTTTACCTCAGGATTTTTTTGACTCAAAATTGCTTCATCAATTGGATTTCTGAAACCGGATTGAAAATAACTGTTTAAATAAGCTTTAGCTATTACCTCTTCATCTTCATCTTCCTTTCCCTTTATATTTATAAAAGATTTCAACACCGTATTCCCCATTGTCAAAGTTCCGGTCTTATCGGTGCACAACACATCCATACTGCCAAAGTTTTCAATTGCCGGCAGATACTTCACAATCACCCCTTTTTTAAATAATCTCAGGGCTCCTTTACTTAAATTAATCGTCAAAATCATCGGTAATAACTCTGGGGCAAATCCAATTGCTAAGGCCAAAACAAACATTAATGAACTAATTAATGTATGGCCCAAAAGCAAATTTACCGTCATTAACACCACACTAAAAATAAAAGTTAGTCTAACCAACAGCATAGAAAATTTATTTAAACCTCTTTCAAATTCTGTTGGTGCTTTCAAGTGGCCAATCGATTTAGCAATTTTACCGATTTCTGTCTTATTTCCAATCTCCGTCACCTTTACCATGGCAAAACCAGTCACCACCTGGGTTCCCATAAACACCGCATCACCTTCATTTTTTTCCACCGGATATGATTCACCCGTTAACACTGACTGGTTAACCAAAAAATTATTTGTTTCCACCACTCTGGCATCCGCTGGCACAATACTTCCGGCATTTAAAAGAACCAAATCATCAATTGTTATCTGATTAGTGTTAATTTCCATTTTTCGACCATCTCTCATTACCCAAGCCCTTAAAACCACTTTCAAGGCCAATTTATCCGCTGCATTTTGCGCTTGATTTTCCTGATAAACATCCAAAATTACACTAATAAGTAAAATCACCACGATAATATAGAAATCAGTTCTCTGTCCCAAAGAGGCCGACAATAAACTGGAAAAAAGCAAAATTAATATCAAAGGATTGGCCAACTTTTTCAACAATCTGACCACTAAAGGAATTTTTCGCCTCTTAGTCAGCTCATTTAAACCGTATTTTTCTTGATTTTCAATTATCTTTTCTTCACTTAACCCAGAATTTAAAACCATAAAAAAGTATAGCCCAATTCACCAACTTGTTTTTATGACAACAACACTCCGCCATCTACCACTATTTGTGACCCGGTCATATAACTGGCCATATCCGAAGCCAGAAAAAGGGCCACTTTAGCAATATCATCAGCCTCACCCATTCTTCTTAACGGTATCTTACTGACAAATTGCTCAAATATTTTTTTCATCTCCGGTGACAAAGTTTCAGAGTTACTCATTCCCGTCCCTGGAGTGCCAATTCCCCCCGGGGCAATCGCATTCACTCTGATCTTATAATTTGCCAGTTCCAAGGCTAAATTCTTAGTAAAGCCCCACACCCCGTGTTTTGAGGCATCATAAGCCGCCAAACCTACCGCCGAAGGGTGTAACGCATCAATTGAAGTAATATTTATAATTTTGCCGCCTTTTCCCTGTTTTATCATTACCTCCGCCGCCGCTTTACTAAACAAAAAAACACTTTTCAAATTCACTGCCAATACCTTTTCTAAATCTGTCAATTCCATCTGTCTTACCGGAATACTTGGATAAATGCCGGCATTATTAACCAAAATATCCAAAGCACCAAAGTTTTTTACCGCCCCTTCAATCGCCAAATTTACCTCGGCCTCATTACTCACGTCAGTTTTAATAAAACAGCTTTTTAACCCCATTGCGTTAAGTTCTTCTGAAAATTTCTCTCCCACTTCCTGATTAATGTCCACAATTACCACTTTTGCCCCGGCTTGAGCCAAACGTAAACAAATTCCCGCTCCAATTCCCATCGCTCCTCCGGTTACTAGAGCTACCTGCGAAGACAAATCAGTCAGTTGAGAAAACGGGCTTATAGTCATATTCAAAAGCATATCATAAAATATTAGCCTTTACTCTTAATTCGACCAGTTCGCCCTAAGCCCTAACTCTTTTACGACCATGTTAATTAATTTTTTAGCTTCAATTTCATTATTTTTAAGCGACATGTTCCAGTCTAAACCCGGTCCAGTATTCCCTTCTAAAAAATAAGCATTGCCGTTATTACTCATAATAAAGTCCAAAGTAAATAAAGAATCTCTTTTATCTAAAATTTTGGCAATAATACTTGATTTAGCTACCAAAGCTTTGGGTAACTCATCTAAAGATAAATAAGTTAACAAGGCACCCTGATGTTCATTGCAACGGAATTCACCCGGCTTGGCCACTCTAATGTAAGACTGTACAATTTCCCCTTTCAAATAAATTAACCTGATATCTGTCGCCGCCAAATTATTTTTATAACTAAATCCTTTATCAAACATGGCAAAAGGTTGAATAATATATGATACTTTTGTGTTTCTGTTTAATGCCGCCAACATATTTTTCGACTGGCCGCTTTTAAATTTATAAATGTGTCGCCCGCCCGCTCCAAATCGGTCTTTCATCACAATCTCTGTGCCAAAGTCTTTTGAATCCGGATGTCGGCCCAACAATTTTGCTAAAGTTCTACAAGCCACCTCTACACCCTCCAGATTATTTTCTCTCAAAGATATGGTTGGAATGGCATATTCTGCCAATTTTTCATAAGTTCGTTGCTTATCAAAAAACAAATTATACAAATCGGGATCATTAAAAGGCTTGATTTTTAGATCTGAAAATAATAATTCCCGTCGGCTTTTTATTCCCTTTCTAATCGGTGAAAATTTATCAAAAATTAATTCGGAGTAACATAATGAATTGAACTTTTGCCATTTATTATTTTTAAATTGCCAAAAACTCCGGCAAATTCCCGGTCCAATAATATCTGTTGAAGTTGTAAAAGCCGCCTTTAAACCATTTTCTTCACAAGTCTTTAAAAAGTATCCGTAAACCACGTTATATGATTCGTTTTTAGAATTTTTAGCAAAAGGCGTTAAACTTTTCGTTTTAAAAGCACTTTTAGCTAGCTTTTCAGAATACACAATTAAGACATCAAAAACACTCAATTCACCCATAAAAAATTGACAATCACCCGGGAATTTAACTACATCTTTGTGAAATCAATATCTCATTATAACCTATTTTTAGGAAAAAATCTTATTATCAATAATATTGATTATTACAATCCCTCAAGATTTAGTTGTTGGGTAACTTGTTGACTGGCCACATTGACCGCATTTACTGTCGTTATTACCAACCATATCATTTCTACTATGGTCAACCCTATCACCACCACTCCAATCCATTTTGATCTCTTGTCCCCTTGCCGTAAATATTTATAACCCCAATAAAATCCAAATGGTGGTAATAATAAAGTTTTTAGATATAACCAAATTTGACCCTGCCAGGAAGTCACCAGGGGTTTAGAACGTATTTTTTCCCCACAATTTGGACAAAAATAACTACCAATTTCTATAGGTTGATGACATTTAGGACAAGTTAAAATTTCTTCCATATTTTAAAAACATAAGAATCCACACGGTAAATCCCCCTCAAGATACCATTTATCCTTAAATCTCACTATTTTAATAGTTTGACCTTTATTTAATTTACAAGTTCCATAATCTGGGGTTTTTTCTATCAATTGTGTACAACCCCTAAAAGCATAATAATTTTCAAAAGTACTGTGGGCTTTTCTCAAAAATAAAATCTGATTTAATCCCAAAATAAAAATCACCGCTAAAAAAATTATTCCCAAAACTAACCTATTTTTTAAAAATTTCGTATTTAAGTCTATACAAACAGTATAGCTTATTCATATTATATAGATAACCATGAATCGAAAAAATAAATTTCACCGTTTTCTCAAAATCCTTGGTCCCGGTCTAATTACCGGCGCCGCCGATGATGATCCTTCGGGAATTGCCACTTATTCCCAAACCGGCGCCCAGTTTGGTTATGGCCAACTTTGGACAGCTATTTTTATGCTCCCCTTTCAAACTGCCGTTCAGGAAGCCTGCGCCCGCATCGGCGCCGTCAAAGAAAAAGGTCTAGTTGCCGTTATCAAAGACCATTATTCTAAAAAAATTGTTTATGCTGTCTGCTTTTTGATTTTAATTGCCAACACTATTAATATCGGCGCCGACTTGGGCGCCATGGCCGCGGCCACCCAATTGGTTTTACCTGTTAACTTTGTTTTTTGGTGTTTAGCATTCACTGCTTTTGTCTTAATTTTAGAAATTTTTACCAGTTACAAAATTTACGCCAAAGTTCTCAAGTGGTTAGCTTTAGCCCTTATTTCTTATCCTCTAACCGTTTTTTTAGTTCACCAACCCTGGGCCACAATTTTAAAAAGCACTTTTATCCCACATTTTGAATTTTCTTTTGCTTTTTTATTTATCATCACTGGAGTCCTGGGCACCACTATTTCCCCTTATATGTTTTTTTGGCAAGCCTCTGAAGAGGTTGAAGAAGAAAAAGCCAAAGGTATTAAAAAAATTAATGGGGAACCATTTTTAACTGCCAAATTTATGCGCAATTTGCGTTTCGATAATTTTATTGGCATGTTAATTTCTGAATTGGTTACCTGGTGCATTATCATTGTCGCCGCCACTGTTTTACATCAAAATGGCATTGTCGATATCAAAACTTCCGCCGATGCTGCCAAAGCTCTAGAACCACTGGTCAATACCTTTCCTAATTCCGGTTATTTAGCTAAAGTTTTATTTTCTATTGGCATAGTTGGTTTAGGTTTGTTATCCGTTCCCGTTCTCTCCGGTTCCGCCTCTTATGCCATTTCCGAAGCTCTAAATTGGAAAGAAGGTCTTAATCTAAAATTCAAACGCGCTCATGGTTTTTACGGTGTTATCACCATCGCCACTCTCATCGGTTTAATGATCAATTTCATTGGTATCGATCCGGTTAAAGCCCTAGTTTTTACCGCCGTCATCAACGGTATCATCGCCGTGCCTCTTATATTTTTAGTTGCCAAAATTGCCCAAAATAAGGACATTATGGGTGAATATCAAAGCGGCCCCCTCTCTAAATTTTTAGTCTGGACCACTATGTTTACTATGAGCCTGGCTGCCATCGCCCTACTCTTTACTTTTATCAAATAAGTTAAATCACTCGACTGATTCCAAAAATAAAGGCCGCACCCAAAACTGTCATCACTATCGTCCCATACGAAGAATTTTCACTGTGAGCCTCGGGTAAAATTTCCGCCGCCCCGATATACAATAAAAATCCGGCAAAAAAACCTAAATATAACACCATAAAACTTTCCGGAATTTGGAAAAACATTGTGGAAATTACCCCCAAAACCGGCGCCACAGCGTCCAATAATAAAAACAGAAATGCCTTTCTTTGGGTATTTTTATGCATTAACGCCAAAGACACTGTGTTTAAACCATCGGAAAAATCATGGGCCATCACTGCCATCGCAATCAATATTCCCACATTCAAAGAAATATGAAATCCTAAACCAATTCCCACCCCGTCCAAAAATGAATGTCCCGCCAATGCCAAAGCCGACGCCGCTCCCACTGCCGGATATTTATGTTTCCCATACCTTGATTCTTGCTCATGATGAATCAATAAAATTTTTTCCAAAATGTGAAAAAACAAAAAACCCAACACTAAAGCCACCATCGCTCTGATTGGATCCTCGTTTCCCACCAACTTTATAATTTCTGGAAATATTTCAAAAGATACCACTCCCAATAGCACCCCGGCTGTAAACCCCAAAATTAAATGCAATTTATCCTGATATTTAATTCCCACCAATCCCCCGATCAGCGTCGATATAAAAATCAGTAAAGCAAAAACATATATCATAAATTATCCCCGTATTCTACCTAATTTTAGGCGAATTTCAAGATATTATATTTTTTTATGTCACAATTTTCGTGGTACTTAATTCTTTCAACTTGGTAATTAATTCTTCCTTGGTGTAAATCGAAGTGTCAATTTGTTTGCTTTCAAAAACTCTTAACCCCTCGATCATTCTTCTGGCAAAAATCGCCTCATTTTTTCTCAAAAATTTTATTTTTATTTGATTTTGAGCAAAAGTTTTCGACACAATTACCAATTGAGCAAAAAATGGCGCCATATTAATAAAAACATTGGAAATATCTTTAATATCGACACTGTGAACTTGGGAAGAATAGAAAAAATCCCGAACAATTACTGTAATTCTTCCCTCCTCCACATTGACTGTATCTGGAAAAAAATCAAAAGGAAATACACTGGAAATACTCGCTAAAATTCGGTTAGATTTTTCCACTAAACCCGCCACTAAATTTTCATCCAAAATTTTATGTTCCACTTCAATTTCGATTTCTTTTTCTTTTATCATGGTATCCACTTCTAGTGGTGCCGTCACTTCTACCGGTTTTACCTCCACCGCCAAAGACCCCGGTAACGTCGCCGATCTAATATTTATCTTTTTTCTCATTATCTGATAAAGCCTAATCCGATCAACCCAATGATAATCAGGTAAGCCGCAATCAAATAATTAATTAATTTGGGAAATATCAAAATTAAAATTCCAAAAACCAGTGATGCTAAAGGACTTAAATTTGTGAAAGAAAATGTCATATATTTTATTTAACTTAATAAACGGACAATAAAAATAATCACCGCGATAACTAATAATAAGTGGATCAATCCTCCCCCTAGGTGAAGGGCAAATCCCCCCAACCACGAAATCACTAAAATAATTACAATAATATCTAGTATTCCCATATTTTTAAGACTCCTGTTGTTCACCCGAGGAAATCCGCACTAATTTGACGATTCCCCAAGCGATAATAATATAAACGATAATTGCCACTACTGTGGCTGGCTCTAAAACGGAAGTTGTTTCCAAACCTTGGGTATATCCTTTTTGAAATATCCCATTAAAAGGTAAAACGAAAATTCCTGTTACCACATAAATTAAACGGACAAAGGCACTAGCTAAGCTCGCCCCCATCAATTTAAACACTAACCTAAAGGCTAATAGTGTTTCCACTAAGCCGAAAAAGAAATAGATCACATACTCAATCTTCTGGGATTTTGTCGCCTTATCAATCACCGGAGGATTAACAATTGTTTGATTATTGTCTGTCATATTTTTTTAGCCTCGTCAACTGCCTTTTGGGCAATAACTTCTAACTTTTTCACCTTATCCATACCTTCAGTCACCATTTCGTCAACTTCCGCCTTTTTATCTTTGGCCTGGTTTTTAACATCACTTACCATGCCTTTTACTTTTGTCTGATTCTTTTTATCAGCCATCACGATTGCCCCGGCTACTGCCATTCCCGCGCCCACCACAGCTCCGGCCATTGCCGTCATCACTGAACTTAATCCCCTCTTTTTTACCACTATCACTTTCTTTTTGCTCGCTTTTTTCATAATAATTCCCCCAAAAAAAACTCAACAAATAAATCAAATTTTCACTTAAAATTTCGGTTTTTTGATTACTATCTCTTCAGGCAAATAATCAAGCAACGCTTTTTCTACCAATTTAGTCAAAGTTAAATCTTCCAGTACTGCCTGAGCCCGAGCATGTTTAGCAATTGATGGTTTCATAAACAGGGTTATTCGTTGTTTTAAAATACTTGTCATACTTGATATATTACAACTACTTGTACTACTTGTCAAATCAAAACTTATAGGCTATACTTCTCCATCACCCCTGAAAACTCTATACTCTCAAAAAAATTCCCTAGAAGCGATTTTTTAAAAATAGCGGGTTTAGGTTTAGCTAGTCTAGCTTTTAGACCATGTCATTTTGAAACCCCTACCCCCGAAATTTGGCGTTTATCTCTTGCTGAACAATTAAAAATTTTAGCTAACCCAGAGACTTTTACCAAATTACAAGGTAAAAACACTAGAAAAATTATTACCAATCAACTTGATAGTAGTGAATATTTAGAAAAAGAAGTTCCCAATCGTTTTAATACATGTGGCTCAGCAGTTGTCACAACCATAACAAAACTATGTGAATATTTAAATACAGGCACAGTACCAAATGATACTATTGGTAGTACTTACAAAATACTCGAAAAATCTACTTTTAATAATCAATGGGGACTTGTTCCCATATTAGACAAAGACGGTTTCATAGACAATAACGGAATTGGCGCTGCTGTTAAATTATTAAACCCAAATCTAGTTTCCAAAACTGAATATTTTACTTCTCTTCCACCTGTAATTATTTCCGAATCCCAATGGCCTGATATCCTATCAAAGGCCCAAACTATCTGTAAATCTGGAGGCATAATAATAATTGGCACAATTTTACATGATTCAACTCACGTCATTATCGCCACCAATGTTTAAGAAGATGGTTCTGCAACTATTATTGACTCATTCGATGGCAGCGCCACAATTATTGGCCCATACAATGGTAATATTCCCAAAGAAAAAACCTTAAGAGATTATATCCAACCTTTGTGGAAAAATCGAGATGATCCAACAATTGATAAAAAATATGTTGGTGGACTTTGGGCTGTAATAGGAATTTCTAGAAAACAAAATATTACTTAACTTCTCTCTTTCAACGTTTCGTCTATCAAAAATACCTGGTTACTCCTAAGTAACGGCATATTTTTTTGGTTAAAAAAACCATATTCCGACACCTCATGGCTCGGCACAAAATCACCGCCAATTAAAACTCCGCTGTAACACATATCGAGACGCGCCGAATCCCGGTCAGTTCTGGTTTTTACCGATTCATCCATGCTCACTACCAAACCCGATTCCTCTTTTATTTCTCTTTCTAATCCCTCACGGGGGTGCTCCCCTGCTTTTAGATAGCCGCCTGGCAAACTCCATGCCTGGCTTCGATAAGTATGTTTAAACAATAAAATTTCATTTTTATCATTAAAAACAACCCCTGTCGTTCCCACCAAAAATCGGTCCTGGGAAAAACGCATTAAAAACAATTGCATTTTTTTTGGCAAGTGCATAGACTTATAGATTTTGGCCAATATTTTTTTCACATCGCGTTTTGATCCGTCGGCTCCGTCTCTACAGATCCATTCTTTATTTTTTCGTTCTCTAACTCGAGCTGATGAATTCTTTTCGTCAATTCCAATACTTCTTCTTTCTCGTTTTTAATTTCTTTATTTTTTCCCCGAACTTGAAAAAATGTCGAAATTGCCTGAATCCGGTAAACTAAATATGATAAAAGCAAACCTATTATTAAAGCTGCCGCAATTACATAAAAAAGAGGAATATTAGAAAAAGTCACCACTCCCAAATTAACTGAAACCGGCATAAAGTTATATTTTGATATATATACCAAAAATGATCCTATCACCAAAAGTAAAATTAAAATCAACACAGCTCAGTATACGCTTATTAATTTTTTCCTGTTTTTCAATAAAAAATTCCCAAAAATCCCTTAGCTGCTGCCACTATCAATAAAGTCGACACAATATTCGAAATTATCGCTATTAAATACCTATTTTCCTTCTCTGAAAACAAAAATCTCACTGTCAACGCCAAAAAAATCGGCCCCCCGATCGCACTTACCAAAATACAAGTAAATATTTTGCCGTAATTTTTAAATTTAGCCAAATATTTTTTTTCTTGTTTCTTTTCTTGACTCTCCAAATTTTTAATAAAATGCCAAAAATCCTGATGACTAAAAAGATACAAGAAAATACAGCTCGACCCCACTCCAAAAACCAATGGTACTAAAAAAGACACCCAAACATTAGCATGGGTTACCGAGCCAACCAAAATAAAATTAGACAATAAAAAATAGGCTATCAAAACTGCTATTGTTTCTAAATACACCCATCTAAAAAAATTTTTCTTGGCCTTTACTTCTGACATACGATTTTATAGATTCTAACATTGTTCCCAGCAATTAAAAATTACCCACTAAAAACCCTCCCCCATTCCGAACCGGCGATTTAAAATAAAATTAATCTATTTTCCCAATTTTTGTCGCAGTTCTTCCAACTGTTTCATTTGGTTCGACATATCAGTAAAGGTGATATTGGTCGGCAAGGCCAGATCAGTTTCATTAACTGTCCATGGCTCACATTGGTATTGATACTGTTTATTCATATCCACCGAACTTTGACTTTGAGCCCCTGTTGTCGCTCCGTTTGCCAAAGTCTCCATTTCCGCCAAACTGATTTTTACTCCTTTGTTTCCCATAGTCGAACCCCAAGTATAAATTGACTCCCCATCACTTAGTGAATATAACTGATCAACCGCTTTAGTTTTGGCATCAGTCATCGTTATTTCTTGTTTGAATTTCTTTCCGGAAACATACAAAACACCCGTTCTTCCCCCTTCATCCGTTGTTGTCCAAGTACATTTCTCTTCTTTCCCTCCCGCTAACAAATCTTTTAATGATGTCGCCAAAGTTGTCGTTTTAACCGCTGCTGTCGGTGTTACTGGAGCTACCGCTGTCTTTGTCGCCCCGCATCCACTTAAAACTAATAAGCTAACTATTAGTACTGGCCACCATTGTTTCATATTTGAAATAATTGTTAACTTAATTTTATTTTACCACTCTTCTAAAAAAACTAAATTCCCCCTATCGAAATTTCCAAAATAGTTACCGGTTGCTCATTTACCAAAATTTTATCCAATTTATGTTTATTAAGCAGAGCAATTCCTAAAGGGCTTTCGTCAGAAATCCAATCCGGCTTTAAACGGGCGTCGTTTTTTCCCACCAAAGTTACCACCATCTCCCTTTGATCATTTTCAAAAAAAATTTTTACTTTGTGGCCAAAAGTAACCACTTCTGTTTGGATTGGTGCCTTCTGAACCACAGACTCTTTCAAATCTGATATAGCTTGATCTATTTGAGTGGACAACACCAAAGCCCTTTCTCCATAAAAAATGTAAGCCGAATTTTCACTTAAATCCCCTTCCGCCGCCGCTTTATTTCTTTCCTCAAAAGTTCTGTTTAATTCTTCCTTAAGTTCGGCAATTTCCGCTTCTAGTTTTTCTTTACCTAATTTTGTGATCATGAAGTTACTATCCTAACAGATTTTATAATTGGATTCAAATCAAATATAAATTCTTATAAATTACAACTCAATATATCCACTTTGAGCTAGTGCCGGGTCAACATCTACATAAAAGTTTCTTTCCCAAACATGTTTTTTAAGTTCTTCCATTAATTCTGGCGACAATTTTCTCCCGTCAGAAACAGACACATTTGCCTCCACATTTTTAACTTTTCTCGTTCCTGGAATTACTGTTGAAACTTCATCCCAAGTTAACAAATATCGTAAAGCTAGCTCTGGTAGTGTCATTGCTTCTTTACCTAATAATTTTTTCAACTCCTCTAACCGGGGCATAAATTCTTTTAATCTCTCCGGACTAAAATACTTTGAACGTAAATCATCATCAAATTTAGTCTCTAATGACAATTTTCCGGTCAAACTTCCCTCATCGAAAGGCACTCGAGTAATCAAACCAATATCATTTTTCTTAGCATAAGGTAAAAGTTTTTCAATTGGTTTTTGGTGAAAAATATTAAAAATAAACTGCACTGACGAAATTAAACCAGTGTCCAAAGTTTTTAAACAATTACTTGGTTGGTAATCATTTATCGAAATACCCCAAAATTTAACCTTACCAGCTTTAGTTATTTTTTGAATCGCTTCTTTCCACTCATCTTCGTTTACAAAATCATCGTTCCACACATGAAACTGCATCAAGTCAATTGAATCAATTCCCAAGCTCTGCAATGAACTGTCCACCATTTCTTCAATATATTTACCCGGAAAGACTTCCGACACTGGCACCCCTTTTTGAGCTGGCCATTTTCGATTTTTACCTGGAATTTTTGAAGCAATAATCACTTTATCTCGACTTCCCGATTCTTTAATAAATTTACCAATTAGCTCTTCAGAACAATGTCCGCCACCCTCATCACCTGGTTCGTCAACCCGGCCATAAACCCAAGCCGTATCAATAAAATTACCTCCCAGCTCTACAAATCTATAAAGTGTTTTTAAACTTTCATTTTCATCGGGCGCGTCCCAACCCCAAGGTTTACCTGCCAACTGCCAAGTGCCCATTCCCACTTCAGAAACCATCAAACCAGTTTTACCCAATTTTCTATATTTCATACCCACATTTTACCCCAAAAAGGTAATTCAAACTATATATGTAAAAAAGTCAGCAGTTTAATCAATTATTGTGTTTTGGTATAGACCACCATCTTCGCCGACATCCCGTTCTTTATAGCCGGATAAGCTGTCGCATCAAATTTAGCATAAACACTGAATTGTTGAGTTGCCCGCTCGCTTGAAGTCGAAAAAGAAAACGCCGGTGCCACCGCACTCGGAGAAATTTCATCCACATAACCCCAAAATATTTTTCCGGGCAATGCATCCACTGTAAACGACACCACTTGTCCCACTTTTATTTCGTTTAATCCCTTGTTTTCGTCAATCGCCCCCACCACCCGGAAATTAACCGGTCGGACCATTTCAATTAACTGAGTCGCTGCATTTACCGTTGAACCAGTCAAATCACTGGCCGAAATTATCAAACCGTCAGTATCCGCTCGCAAAGTTTCCGAACCTACAATTGCTAAAACGTCGCCATTTTGAACGCTTTGACCTTCTTTAACATCAATTTCCTGAACTTTACCAGCTGATGAAGGGGAAATCACAATCACCGGCGTCTGAATCAGTGAATTATCGATATATACTCTTCCGGTTCTTTTTTGAAAAATAATATACAAAACTCCTGCCAAAATCAGCAGTAAAATGCCTCCGATTAGAGCCATTAATTTTTTGTTTTTAAATAAAACCAAACCTTTTTTCATAGTAATTTATATTTTAATGATGATATATATTGAGGGTTAATAATTATTCTGTCCTCAGCCGATAATCCACTGATAACCTCAATTTCATTTCCATGAACTTTTCCCACGACAACTTGTCTTAAACTAGGAGCTCCATTATTATCAACCCAAATATATTTTCCCGACAACACTGTCCAAGCCGGCACCAAAGCCACATTTTCCGAGTTAGTGCTAATTATGGCTGTTCCTGTTTCATCTAATTTTGCCTGACTCAATAAATCTTCCGACGCAATGTCCACTTGATAAACCGCCTGACCATTGGCCAAAGTCACTTTTGATGGATATATTTTTACCACCGTTCCGTTTATCTTATTAGGAATACCATCTATTGCCAAAGACACCGTACTTCCTTCAGAAACATAATAAATATTTTCTATTGGAATATTAGCCCTAAATACCATTGATTTTGGATCTGCCACTGTAAAAGTCGTCGCCGGGGTAATATTAATTCCTGCCACATTGACATCTTCATGAGTAATCACTCCGTTCAGCGGCGAAGTCAAAGTTGATAGTTGCAAAGCATAATTTGCCAATTCCACATTAATCACTGAATTGTTTAAAGTCATTTGATTTTGATCCGCTATTCTTCCAATCGCCTCGTTAACCGCGTCATCCAAACCACTCGAATTTTCATTCACCAAACTAGTTTTAACTTGTGTTTTAAGGACATTATTTTGGGAATTCTCTTGATTTTGGTCAAAAGTATCCCGGACAGTCTGATAATTATTTAAGGCGGCACTCAACTGGCGCTGCAATTGGTAAGTGTCAAGCTTAGCAATCGTTCTTCCCGCCAAAACACTATCCCCTTCTTTATAAGGTAAATAAACCAATTTTCCTGAAATTTGAAAATTTAATTTCGCCTGATTTTGGGCGGTTACCACCCCGCTCACCGTAATTGTCGAATTTACAAACTGGACCGAACTTGTCATCGTCGCCCCCAATTTCTCGGATTCTTTTACCGCCGCTAGGTTCTTAGTATAAACAATCCCGCCCCCAACCAGCAACGCCATTAAAATTAAAAATAATAATGTATATTTTGTCTTCATTTTTTTTATAATTTACTATTCAATGTTTTAAAAATTGTTAATAACTCATTTTTTTCTTTAGCCGATAAATAACTCAAAGTCTTCTCCAGCTTTTTTTTCCGCTCCAAAATCGCTCGCTCCAATAATTTTTTACCTTCATTAGTTAATACTATCATTACCAGGCGCCGATCTTGTTGATCTTCATCGCGTTTTATTAATTTCTTTTTAGATAGTTTATTAATCAAGCTGGTAGCTGATGATAATTCTATTCCAAAATATCCGGCAATATCCCCCATCGACACTTTTTGACTTTGATTAATAAAAATCAACGTTTGGATTTGCAAAACACTCAAAAAAGTCAAATTACAGGTATAAGACATCTCCTCCTTCATCCGGCGGGAAATCTTAAACAAAATTTCTAATAATTCATTAGTGGTATCTTCTTTCATATATACTTAGACTCTCAAACTATTTTATAGTATAATATATTCATTGACCTCTGTCAATTTACTATGATTAAACTTTTACGCTATTTACAGCCCTACCGCTGGCTCTTGGTACTTATTCTAATTCTGGCCATCGGGCAATCCACCGCCAACCTCTATCTGCCGAATTTAATGTCAGACATTGTTAATAATGGTATTGCTGCTTTTGACACTGCCTATATTTGGAAAACCGGTGCCTTAATGGCTCTAGTTGCCATTGGTGGCACTATCTGTACTCTCATTGGCATTTATTTTTCCTCCCGGGTTGCCACTGGCATGAGTAAAAAATTGCGCTCCGAAATTTTCAACAAAGTTCAAGGTTTTTCCCTACATGAGTTCGACCTGGTCAGTACTGCTTCATTAATCACTCGAACCACGAACGATGCTACCCAAATTCAACAGGTTATGGTCATGATTCTCAGCATGATCATCACCGCCCCGATTACTTTAGTTATCGGTATTATTTTAGCCTTAAGACAGGACGTTGGACTGTCATGGATTTTGGTAGCTATTATGCCTGTTCTTGTTGGTGTCATTCTTACTCTCCTTTTCAAAGCCATTCCCCTCTTTTCCGTTATGCAGACCAAATTAGATAAATTAAATTTAATCCTAGATGAAAATTTAACCGGAGTTCGGGTCGTTCGCGCCTTCGACCGCACTAAACACGAGGAACAGCGTTTTGATATTGCCAATCAAGATGTCACCAACATAGCCGTCAAAGTCAATCAATTAATGGCCATTATGATGCCCACCATGATGTTTATGATCAACATTTCCAGTATCGCTATCATCTGGTTTGGCAGCCTCCGGGTCGCTGGCAACCATTTGGAAATCGGGGCCATGTTTGCTTTTCTCCAATACGCCACTCAGATTCTCTTTTCACTCTTAATGGTCGCTCTGCTTTTTATCATGATTCCCCGCGCCGAAGCCTCGGCTAAACGTATCAATGAAGTTTTAGATATGGCACCGGAAATTGTCGATCCTAAACTTAAAAAAACCAAAACTAACACTCAAAAACGTGGTTATATTGAATTCAAAGATGTCACTTTCAGTTATCAGGGCGCCGAAAAACCGGCTCTTTCTAATCTTTCTTTTAAAACTTTACCCGGGGAAATGACTGCCATTATCGGCGGCACTGGTTCCGGAAAATCAACTCTCGTTAATTTAATTCCCCGTTTCTACGATGTCGACAGCGGCCAAATTCTTATTGATGGTATCGACGTCCGCGACATTTCTCAAAAAGAATTGCGGTCTAAAATCGGTTTTGTTCCTCAAAAAGCCGTCTTATTCGCTGGCACCATTAATGACAATCTCCGCTACGGTAAAGAAGATGCCACCGAAGCGGAAATTAAACACGCCGCCAATGTCGCTCAAGCCACTGAATTTATTTCCAAAATGCCTGATGCTTTTAACTCCCGAATTGCCGAAGGCGGCACTAACGTTTCCGGCGGCCAAATGCAGCGTCTTTCCATTGCCCGGGCTTTAATTCGAAAACCGGAAATCTACATTTTTGACGACACTTTTTCCGCCCTAGATTTTAAAACCGATGCTAAATTGCGTGCCGCTTTAAAAGCCGAAACTCGTCAATCCACCGTTTTAATCGTTGCTCAGCGGGTTAGTACTGTCATGGACGCCGACCAGATTATCGTTCTTGATGACGGCAAAATTGTCGGTATCGGCACCCATCAGGAACTTATGAAAAGTTGTGATGTTTATAAGGGTATTGTTTCATCCCAGCTTTCAGCCACAGAAATTGCGGAGGAAAACCAATGAGCGACACTAATCTAAAAACTAAAAGTCCTGATATGCGCGGCCCCATGGGTCGAGGCGGCATGGGGGCCATGGGCCGACCGGTTGAAAAAGCTAAAGATTTTCAAGGCACTTTAAAAAGATTACTTCGATATTTTTTACCCGAAAAAATCCGCATTTCTATTGTTCTTGCCGCCGCTGTTTTTGGCACAGTTTTCAATATTGTCGGCCCTAAAATTCTCGGTCTGGCCACTACCAAACTTTTTAATAATTTAATTGGCAGTTTTATTGTCCAAGTCAAAAACCAAGTTATTAAAAATCAGCTAGCCCTCAACCCCGCTTTTTCCTCACAACTATCCCCGGTTCCCGGCATTGAGTTTGGTTACATTGGTCGAATCATGCTCATTTTGCTTGGGCTCTATGTTTTAAGTGCCATTTTTATTTTTATCCAGCAGTTTCTCATGGCTGGTGTCTCTCAAAGAGTTATTTATAACCTTCGTAAAGAAATAGATCAAAAACTCTCCCGCTTACCCCTTAAATATTTTGACGGCCGCACCCATGGAGAAATTCTTAGCCGAGCTGTCAATGATATGGATAATATCAGTTCCACTCTTCAACAAAGTGTTACTCAACTAATCACTTCCACTGTTACTTTAGTCGGTGTTTTAATTATGATGCTGTCCATTAGCTGGACTCTAACTTTAATTGTCCTGATTACCCTCCCCTTGAGCATTATTATCATCACTGGTATTGCCAAACGTTCCCAAGACTTTTTTCGAAAACAACAACGCTCTCTGGGCGAACTTAACGGCCATGTCGAAGAAATGTACACTGGCCACAAAATTGTTAAAGCCTTTGGCCACGAAACTAAAGCTATTGCCGAATTTAATGTTCTCAACGAAAACCTTTACGATGCCGGCTGGAAAGCCCAATTTGTCTCCGGCGTCATTATGCCTTTAATGAGATTTGTCGGTAACGTTGGTTATGTTCTTGTCGCTGTTGTTGGTGGAATTATGGCCACCCAAGGAGTCATTTCTCTGGGCGATGTTCAAGCCTTTATCCAATATTCCGCCCAATTCACCCAGCCGATTACCCAGTTAGCCAATATTGCCAATGTCATTCAATCAGCCATCGCTTCCGCCGAACGCGTTTTTGAACTTCTCGATGAAAAGGAACAAGTTCCCGAAATCGCCAAGGCTGAAATTATAAAAAATCCCCAAGGTTCGGTTCAATTTAAAGATGTCCGTTTTGGCTACACTCCAGAAAATATTCTTATTGAAAATATGAATATTAACGTCAAACCCGGTCAAATGATTGCTATTGTCGGCCCCACCGGCGCCGGTAAAACCACTCTCGTTAATTTGTTAATGCGTTTTTATGAAGTTAACGGCGGCCAAATTTTAATTGACGGTGTCGATATCACCCAGCTTAAACGTGGCGACTTGCACCGTATGTTTGGCATGGTTCTTCAGGATACTTGGCTTTTTCATGGCACTCTTCGCGACAACATTGCCTACGGTCGTGAAAATGCCACTGAAGCGGAAATTATTGCCGCCTCCAAAGCCGCCTACGCCGACCATTTTATTAGGACTCTTCCGGATGGTTATAACACCGTGTTAAACGAAGAAGCCACCAATATTTCTCAGGGTCAAAAACAGCTTTTAACCATCGCTAGAGCCTTTTTAGCCGATCCGGAAATCCTGATTTTGGATGAAGCTACCAGTAGTGTTGACACCAGAACCGAATTATTAATTCAGGATGCCATGGAAAAATTAATGAAAGGGAGAACTAACTTTGTTATCGCCCACCGACTTTCTACTATCCGCGACGCCGATTTAATTCTGGTTATGAATCACGGCACTATTATTGAAAAAGGCACCCACCAAGAATTATTAGCTAAAAAAGGTTTTTATGCCGACCTTTATAACAGTCAATTTCGTGGCCATTCCCTCAATGAGGAATTCAGCTAATCATTTTGCTAAAAAAACTATAAAGTGATATATTAAGTAATTATCCATTCTACCTATATGAAAAAATCACTTTCTTCCGCCGCCCTAATCGTCGCTGCCGCCCTATTACTTTCAGCCTGCAATGCTAAAAGCTTCACCCTCAGCAACATTAAAAGACATTTAACTGGTGCTTCAGAACCGACCCCCACCACCCTTCCCTCCCCCACTACTGCTGTCAAAGCCGTCGTCACTGTTAAACCCAGTCTTTCTGTCAAAAAAACTAAATAAAAAATTGTTAATAAACTAAAAAAAGCCGGCTTTTGCCGGCTTTTTTGTTAACATTTTATCTTATTTAAACAGACCTGAAAAAAGTAAAACAAAAATGATCAATGTTATAACTCCAAAAATCAACATCGTTTTCAAAAAAAGATCTAAAGCTATTTTTTTCTCGCCGTCAAAATAAAGTCCAAAAGGCTGGTATAAAAATAAATACCCCATCATCGCCGCCGAAAAAGTAAACAGTGAGATTAACGCAATTGGCGCCATTACTGAATTTGCCCCTATTTTAAAAATTGTTCCGGAATAAAGAATCCCTGCCACCAAACTGATGTATAAAATTGATAATAAAGCGTTTAGCCAGGGAATTTTAGTCATAAAAAACTACATTTGTAAAAAAGTCAGCAATTTAAACATCAAAATTGCCGGCCAAAAAATCGCTTTGCCAATTCCCAGCATTACCAATCCAAAAGTAGTGGCACTTTGCAAAAAATAAAATAAAGCCCCGATAACCCCCATTCCATAAATAGCACTGGATTCACCATGTCCATGATGGTGATGATGGCCCCGGGTAAATATTTTTTCTTGACAACAGCATTCAGTCATTTTTTCTTCTTTCTTCATAATTCCATTATAACAATAATCGTCCACTCTGTAGAATTATTTTTTAAAAAAAGTTTTTAGCGGTTTAATTGCCAAAACTAAAGAAATTATCAAAAACCAAGCCCAATTAACCCCCATTACCCATTTTGTAAATTCCGGCCACGCCGAAACCAAAAACAAAGCAAAAAATATCACTGACCATTTAGTTAAACCTACTTCCAAAAGTCCATAATTTTTAAAATTCATTTTTTACCCCTTTTTTAAATGAATAAAACCCCAAATTCCAATTGCTACTATTTCCACCAAACTAATTAAAAATACCGACATCCCCAATGAACGTATTCCTGAGTGTATTTTGCCGTTCTGGATAGCATAATACAACACAAAATTATTCACAAAAATAACAATTGTCACAAAAACAATCAAATTGATTACAAGTTTCATAAAAATATCTGCTTACAAGTACATTCTCCTCTCAATTCAAAAGAAGTCAATTTTAAAGCTAATAAGAAATTATTTTCGGGTTAATTTTTCTTCACCGGTATAAGTACCTGAGGTGTCAAGACGGGTAGCAGTATAGTTAAGAACTAAAATATCCTTTTCAATTTTACCGGTAACCTGATAATCACGAGCAGTAGTGCGACCACTAAATTTGAGATTTGAGCTATCAGACCATTGACCAGCAATACTAATATCACCGGACCAGACACCTTTGATGTTACCAGCACTGTCAGTGGTTATTCCTAAAGTATCATTACCTTTTTCGCCAAGTGAGTTGGTCCACGACCCGGACCATTTTTGTAATGTTGGCGAAGGAATAATATTGTCGTTGCCGACTAATTGTTTCGTTGTTAGGGTAGCAGTTGGTAAATTAGTAATTAAATTTGGTTTAGAAGCACAACCGCAAATAAAAAACAAAGAAAACACTAATAAGGGTATGGTGATTCTTTTCATAGTTTATTATAAAGCAATTTTGTTTACTGCTGGGTAAGTGTAACGGTTTTAGAACCCATCAAACTATGTCGTGTCAGTTGGTAAATTTAAGCGTGGAGAGAATCTGGTCATAAATAGGTTTAAAACTCAAATATTCGTTCTTTGTTACCCCTCCGGAACCGTTAGCTGTTTGCAAAGTAATGTACTTATTATTCACCTTTGTAAGTGTGAAAAGTAAATAATACGTGTCAACGGTATTCGTATATGTTTGGAGATATTGGACTGCTTTGTTACCTCCCATTGTAGTATTTTGTAACTTCGTGCTCTTCATCCCTACCAGCGGTTTATCAGTAGAAAAAACCGTATTTTTTGATAATCCATATAATGTATCAAAATCTTCTCCCTGATCATTTATTATGATGCCGAATTTGCTTGTTACCGTTCTTGGATCTTTATCTTTGTCAGCGATGTCAAAAAATGTTGGACCAAAATTTGGATCATCTGTGTAATACAGATCATTTGGATATTTAAACAAAAATGTAATCCCACGAATTGTATTTTGGTATGTTTTCCAATTTGCAGTCGAATCAGAAGTTGATGTAACAGAAGTGGGAAGACTTTCATTCTGGACTTCAACGACATTTTTAACACTAATTGATTGATCATATTTCATTCCCAGATAAAAACCGACAAAAGGTAAAAAAACAAATAAAACCATGGCTATAGCTTTGGATAACGGTGTTACTGTAGTAAATGATTTTGGTAATGGCATGATTAAATATCCCACAGATGAGTTTGTTTTACAAACAGTTCGAAACTTTAATAGTGCTATCCTAGTCAAATGGATAAAAATATTTTAAAAGTAATTATATTTTTATCCATTATTGTTCTAATCATCATTGGCATCCGTAATATTCCGAAGTCAAAATCACTTGTAACGATTTTACCAATTGCTAAATTACTGCCAATCAGTACTCCCATCCCCACTGTCAAAGTCTATAAATTAATCGATCAATACCTCCCACCCAAAATTGCCACTGCCTCTTCTTACACTCTAATTTTTTTAGGTGATTCCATGACCGAAGCTTTAGGTGAAAATTTTGATTTTTTACGTCTCGATCTGGCTAAATATTATCCCCAAAAAGTTTTTGGACTTTTTAACTATGGTTTTGGTTCTACTAATATTCTGTCTATTCAGGATCGTCTTGATAATAGCACCACTTACCTTGGTAAAAATTTCCCCGCTGTTTTAGACCGATATTTCGACATTATTTTAATTGAATCCATGGGCACCAATCCCCTTTCCGAATTTCCCCTCGCCGTCGGTCTTCAAAAACAAACCGCCGCCCTTGATACTATGGTAGCCAAAATTGCTGATACTCATCCTAATTCCCTGATTATTTTTGTTGCCACGATTGCCCCTTCACAATTTTATGCCAAAGGCGTTGTTGATCTCTCACCGGCCATGCGAATTCAATGGGCAAACGAAAGACGGGCTTATATTGAAAACCATATCAGCTATGCCAAAAGACACAATATTCCTTTAATCAACGTCTACGAAAAAACCTTAGATAAAAATGGCGTTACTATTGGAAAATATATTAATACCGGCAATTATATTCATCCCTCGGTCAAAGGCGTCGCCCTCATTAGCCAAATGATCGCCGACTATCTCTCCCAAAACAAAATTCTGCCAAATTAGGGCTCAAACTCTGGAACAATTTTAGGACTTTTTCTGATGTTTAAAAAACTCGACTTGCCGTAATCTCTTCTCGGCTTCTTCCCGTGTTTTAGACGTTCCCAAGTTTCTTCTAGTTTTTTCAGAAATCACCCGATAACCTTCTTTTACCTTGATAATCATACCTTTGTATTCTACTATGACCAACGCTCCTCTGTCGAAATACAACTCGATAAAAAATGGGTAAGAAATTACTTATACCCTCTGATATAGTATTAAAAGATGAAAAAAATGGTTGGAAAATTAATGATTTTACTAGTGGTACTAATTATCGGAGCAGTATTATTTATTAAATTTGACACTTCAGCGGCAGCGGAATTTACCGATAACGTATTAAGACCAATATTGGGGGCCAATACAGTGATATTTTTGGAAAAAATATTTTTCAACACTACCGACAAAATTCAGCAAATTGGCTCTAATGAAAATAATATCCAAGCACCTCAGTTTGGCGACTTTTCTCAAGAGGAAAATACCACCGCTAACAATTTGGAAACAACCCCTATTCCAATGATGGGAAGCTTTAAGAAATTAGAAAATGAAGGGGCATGGAAAATAATGAAATTGAGTGCTTTTCCTAATGAAGGAGTTATGGCTTATACTTTTGTCCGGCCTGATAAAGATAGACCATATTCAATAGTGACTATTGTTCAATTAGATATGAGTAAAATGAGTTTGGGAGCCGTGGCAGGGATCAAGGAACCGGGAGGAAAATTGGGAAATTCCGGACCAGGGATGGTACCAAAAGAAATTGTGAAAAATAATCAACTAGTGGCCGCATTTGATGGCGGTTTTCAATATCGTGATGGTGAATATGGAATGATGGTCGATGGCAAAACTTATGTGCCCTTGCAAAATGATCTGGGGACAGTGGTAGGGTATAAAAATGGAGATTTTAAAATTATTGATTACACCGGACAGGATTTGGGTGGAGAGGTAACTTTTATTCGACAGAATTGTCCGATTTTGATTGAAAATGGTCAATTAGGGGTGGAAGATGTTAAAAATAAAAAACTTTGGGGAAGAACCTTCACCAGTGGTATCTACACCTGGAGAACCGGAATGGGAATGACCGAAAATGGTAATTTACTGTTTGCAGTGGGAAACAATTTGACGCCCACAACTTTAGCAATTGCACTAAGAATGGCCGGAGCAGACGATGCTATTCAACTGGATATTAACCCAAATTGGGTAAGATTTAATATTTTTAATCCGTTGGGAAATGGAAAATATGATTCCAAACCACTAACCCGTGATTTGAAAAATGGAGCAACAGCTTATTTAACCGGTTATGCAAAAGATTTTTTCTATATCTATAAAAAGTAATCTATTTTTAGGACTTCTTTATTTTTTGAATAAATTTTTTAGTGTATTCCCAGGGTTTATAGTTGGTTAAGTAAAAAGCAATAAAGATACCGATAATGATGTAATACAAATCAAGAATAGAGCGATGAAAAACAAAATTAAAAAACTGAAATGGTAAGAGAATAAAGGTTAATCCCAACAACAGATCAATACCCCAATGTTTTTTGTAAATTAGACCAACAGCACCTGCGATTTTAACAGTTCCAAAAAGGATAAGTAAGAAAACAAGGTAACCATGATGATTAAAAAGATAAGGAACAATATTGTTTAACATCTTAGCAATCAAATCATGGGGGTCCTCAAGCAATTCTTGAGATTGGAAGTTTCGATATAATGTATAGGCATTGTGACCAAAAAAGGCGATACCTAACCCCAGGATAAATTCAAAAAAACCATAAATTAATTTGTAAGCAATAATGTACCAAGAAACATGAAACTTTTCCTCAACCTTTTCTTCAATATCAGAGACTTTAGTTAAAGGTCGAGCTAGCATAGTTGAATTATACTTCACCTCTATTTAAACATAACACAAAGCGTATTTAGCGTATTTTACCGTATTATATTGATGTTTGCTCGCTGAGTAGAACGATTTTAGAACAAATTCTACTGAGTCTCATTTCTAGTTTCAGGTACCTCCGGAGCATCCGGAGTATCAGTAACTGGATTCACCACTTCTGGCATTGTTATATATCCCTGAGCCGCAAACCCATCTAAAATTTCCTTCACACCTAGTGCCATAACCTGAAAAACTTTTTCAGCTGCCGGTGGATCTACTAAAGGAAAAGATAAAAATCGAGACTCACCCATTCCTCTTAAATAAAAAGATTTACAATCAGATCCATAATTCAAACCTCTATCAACATATCTGATTTTAACAAATGTAATTTCTCCGTAAGTTTGAATTTCAAAAAGATTATCTTTTGTATTAACGTCATTACTCACTGTTAAACCAAGGGAATCAAATGATTCATCTTTCGATAAGGGTAAATCAGACTTTTTAATTAGCAAAGTTGTTGCAAGCGAAGTATAAGACAAATCAGCATTTACAGAAAAAAATCTATTAAAACGTGATTTTTCTCCTTTTTCATCAGCCTCTTTAACGGTAACATCGTAAGATGGGTACTTTACCAAGGTTCCTTTTCCGGAAAAAAATTTCTCATTAATCTCCTTTAAAAATGCTTCTGTTTTAAAAAATTCACTTGTCCGTTGGTTAAACTCCACAATCGAATTAACCACAGATTGGGGATTTCGAACAACCAGTTCATTGTTTAATTGTAGAGGAATTAACCACTTTTCTTCTGATGCCATATTATAAAAATTTTGCTTCAAGTAACTCGTTAGTAAAATTTAGTAAAATACTATCAACCTCCTCTTGAGTAAAACTTGGAGGGTTAATAAAAAATTTTCTATAAAACGATTTCCCCGTAAAAAAACCACCCTCTTGCTCTTCCGTTTTTGAGGAGGAACCACCAGTTATATATAATTGAAAATATTCATGATAAGACTCATTAGGATAATAATAAAAGAAACCTAAATTAACTTCATTCTCTACTACCCCATCCTCTTTATTCCATTGTAAACTAACCTTTATCCCTCCCCAAACATCATCTTTTTTTAACACAAAACCATTTGTCTCTTCTTCACTTGTTTCATTAATACCTGTTGATATTCTACTTACTGGTTCTGTAATTTTTCCTTTACCTTCTAAATAGAACTTATTAATAGATTCAAGGTAATCCATCAATTGCAACTTATCAAAAAATGACCGACAGCGGTCTATTCCCGTTAAGCTGTTTTGCAACTCTGTACCCAACACAATATTTCCCGGTTTAGAACTAGGCTGAATTTCTTTAGATGTTCCTGCCATAGATTTATATAGTTTATATCACTTAACCTAGAAAAACAATCCCATTCAATATTTTAAAATGAGTTAAAATTCCAATCGTCATTTCCCGAACAATCACGTTGTCCATTAATCATATCCGACGCTAATCCACCTTCCAATGCCGATCTTCCATTTTTATGAAGACGACGATCCTGGCTCATATGCCATTCTGCAGCCTTTCTGGCACTTTCTTCTGCTTCCTTTCGAACGTCTAAAAAATAATTTAAACCAGAAATAGCTGCTGACGTAATTGTCTGTTGTGTCGATTCAGGCAAAGAAGAAAAAGCACTATTACCAATTCCCTGATAAGCCTCATGATTATATGGATTAAAAGGCATAAGCAATTATACCCCAAAACTAAAATAATTTTCAAAAGTTCGAATCCTAACTGGGGTAACAAGTTATATGGATACTTTTCGTGCCTAAATTTCAGTGCTCGCTCTCTGGAACGATTTTAGAACTTATTATATTTCATAAATCAGTGCTTTTTTGTATTCTCTCCAAGCAGAACTTTCTGTGTTACCACCGTAAACTTCCGAGCTTTTCAGGATATGGGTAACTTTTTTTCCATTATTTACAAGTTCTTTTAACTTCTCTCCGATACTCATTGGATTATCCCCTCTCGCTTGAAAAACTAAAAATGGTTCATTATCACTATCCACTAGGTATCTTAGTGCTTTTATTCCCTGAGGGTCAACGGTACTAAAATCAAAAAAATAGGTTATTTCTTCTTCATCCTTGAATTCAGGGTTAAAAGTTCTATCCTCTTCCCACGGCTTAGTACTAGCCAGAGGTCTGGCTAAAAACGAAACTGCATTACTATTGACGATTAGTTCTTTTTCTAAGTAACAGCTAAACAGCGGAGCGTCGATTATACTTCTCGATTCATTTGGCTCTGGTACCTTAGGTCCTTTTTCATCTTCCTTGGGCATGGTTGAATTATATCATTTTTAGCCGATAACCAACTTTGAATGAAAATGCGATTAACAAGTCGATGCTCCCCCTCTAAGACTCGAACTTAGGACCAATCGCTTAACAGGCGAGCGCTCTACCACTGAGCTAAGGGGGAATGTGGTTAAAAAAACTGTCTAATTTTCAAAAGTGCTTGACGATTATAAGGCATTTTTAACTCAAAGACCACAACAAAATGCTTTATTTCCCTATTATACCCGTTTAACACTGGAAACTATTTTTTGGAAATAAAATAACAAGCCGGAGGGAAAAAAGAAAAAAGTGGTACCCCGAAGGGTGGATGAAGACAGTTGCCTCCTTTAAAATAAAAGGGCATCCATCCTCATCCAAAAAACTATCCGTTACTAGTCTCAATCTTCTCTCCTGAGCAATACTCAAAGAACATTCCCAATACTTTAAATATTGTTTCAATTCCTTTCATCGTCCAGGCTAGATAAAAACCTAGGTTGAAAAGAAAAGCTGGTAAACCAGCTATGATAAACCACCAAGGAGTAATTGTTTGGGAATTAAGTCCACCAGTGAAAGCAATATACACCACTCCACCAATCCCAAATAGAAAGGCAACTATGCATTCGATTGCCTCTCTTGCACGCCCTTTAGGTGATTCCAGCCTCTTAAAAACAATTACCAACGACATTACAATTTCAAAAAAAACACCCATTACCGGTACCCAAATAGGATACTTGAAAAATACAGCCAACACGATCGTAAACAACGTAACAACACCTTGCACAACATTTAATAACCTAACCATTTTTCCTCTTTTCTTTTTTTATCAATTTTCTTAAAATTTAGACCCACAGCAAAGGACTACCCTCCCCTCCTGCGGGCCTAAATTTTCTCCGGCTTGTTAAAGTGCTGAAATTTTCTTCTCCAAAAACGCTTCGTTTTTCTTGAAAAAAATCTCATTCAAAATACCCCTAAACTATATCAAAAAATCTCCCAAAAATCAACTATATATTTATGTTATAAGATTAACTAATCTTTAAGATCTCTCTTTAGCCAATCAGGTATTCCAATATCCTTAAGCTTTGGTAAATCCTTTTTAAACATCGGTTTATGATGTTCACAAACCATTTCCGATTTTCCGTTCCCATAATTGACCTTATAGATTCCCTTTAAAACCCCCTCTTCCTCCCTAACCTCATCAGGTTGATCTATACAAATCCTACAAGCCACCATCGATTCTTTAACAGAATCTATCGATTCAATTGTCTCAACATTTATAATCGGAACCACACTGGTTTTTTCTCCATTTCTTAAAAAACGAACCTCACTTGAATCAAGCCATCGTGGCACATTTTCCCCTTCTACTAAAAAACATCTCTTATCCCCCGCTTCAAAACCATTTTCTAATTTTTTCTCGACTTTAGTTATCTTTCCCTTTCTATTAACACTACCATCATCAAATAAAACTCCTTGAGTTTCTTTGATTACCATGCCATGCATTCTACCTCAAATCGATCTCTAAATACAACTTTCAATTCATTTTCAAAAAAAACCACAACCCGCAAAATACACCAACTAAAAACTAAAACCCTACCCCTAAAAAGTGGTAGCCTCAAGAAACAAGGCTACCACCTCAAAATTAATTCTCTCCAGAACGAGATGCTTCATGAAGCATTGCTTCACGTTTGTGTATCTCTTCCGCCGGAGATAGCTTTCTTGGAGATTGTCTCGGAATAATCACCAGGGGGGGCGGAACCTTAAGGATAAATCCTTTTCTTTGAGCTTCCTCAAGATTCCAACTGGGATCTGGAACATCGTGTTCCGAACCATCCAACCAAATAAAATTTTTAGCCATTTTTTCTTCTCCGTTTCATTTTTTTCATTTTTGATGTTGCTTTGATTTTCCTCAAACTGCGTTTGACACTGCGTGTCACAAAAAAATATTTGCTTTCCGCTTTTCAAAATGGTCTTATAGTTAGTACCACAAGCACTGCCGCAACCGGAACACTTATGTGTGCCCATTATCTTTTTCCGCCATTACTGTGATAAGGACAATTCCTTCTTTCCTTTTTATTACCTTTCTTTTTACATTTGCCTTTCATACGACACCAATCACAACCCGTAGCCATTTGAATCCTCCTGTGAAGATAGAATCTCTACTTGTGACTGACATTCACTACACAGTCCTGTTTTTTCTTCTTCAGGATTCAAACGTTTTCCGCATTCGCAATACCTACCATCATCAACTTTTTTACCACTTTTTTCGAACTTTTTGGCACTCATTTCTGCATTCTCCAATGATTGGGTTTTGTATTTATCTTAAAGTTTCTAAGATAGAACCCGAAGAGCTCTCAACCGCGGTTAAGCTCTCATCGGGTTCTACCCTTGGTCTGCCATAGCTTTCGCGTAGACGACCTATTAGTATTTTGCAGGTTGTAAAAGTGCTATCTACTCCCCGCCAATGAGTTTGCTATTTATCCCACCGCAGAAAAGTAAGATAAATCCCATTCTATCACCATATCTTATAATATCAAGGAGGCAAATACATACCTATTGCACATCACTTTGTAATCTTTCATTACATTTCATACCTAAATTTTGTTAATAATCACCCAAAATTAATAATAGTTTTTAGTCCCCTTTCATCAAGGGGAACGTCACGCTACTGCGCGACTGGAGGTTTTAATATATAATCTTTCTATGCCCGAAATTGAATCTGCCTGGAAAATTCTGGAAATCCGTCTGCCTCAGGAAAATGAGTTCACTCCCGAGTCCATGTCCTCCCTTCTCAGCAATTTTGTCCAAATGAGTCACTCTTCACTTTTTAGCCGTATTTTAGGCAAAAAAAATACAATTTCCTCTTTAGAAATTGTTTTGGAAAAAGGCCAGCTTCATTTTTACGTTGTTATTCCCACCGCCTCCTTCGAATTTTTTCGTTCCCAAATTCTCGCCCAATACCCCACCGCCATCACTAAAATTACCAAAGATTATTTGGCCATGTACGGGCAGACCGATGTGTCTGCCCTCCAGGGCGGACACGCAGGTCCGCCCCTACAAAATCTCCAACTTACTTTATCTCGTCCCTACTCATATCCTCTCAAAACCAACCGTGATTTCCGCGACACCGATCCCCTTTCCTCCGTTCTTTCCCCTCTGGCCCGAAGTAACGCCGACACTGATTTTTTTATTTATCAGGTGATTCTATCCGCCCCGCCCAAAAATTGGCAGTCTGGCATCATTTCCGTCATCCAAAACGGCATTGTCGTTGATAAAGAGAAAGGTTACCACCAACCCCATCCTGACAAACAGATTTTTGAAACTAAAATTCAATATCCCGGCCTTCTAACTCAAATTAATTTAGCCAGTAATAATCCCTCTCTTTTAAATTCCGTCGCTTCCTCATTTGGAATTTTTACCAGTCCTAGGGGCAATTTTATTAAAAGTTCCTCCCCATCTTTTTTATTTAAAAATAATTTAAAAAAATCCATTTTAGCCCGTAAATTTTTACCCGGTCTTTCCCATCAAATTCTCAATGTCGAAGAACTGGCCGCTATGTGGCATTTTCCCACCGGTCTTACTAAACTGCCGAACATTGCCTGGGGTAAAAATCTTTTTGCCGACCCACCGGAAAATCTTCCTGTCGCTACCGGTCTAAGCGATGAAGAAAAAGACAAGATTACTTTCTTTGCCAAGACTGAATTCCACAACCAAGACGCTATTTTTGGCATCAAAGAAGGTGAAGACCGCCGTCGCCACACCTACATCATTGGAAAGTCTGGTACCGGTAAAACTACCCTCATCGCCAATATGGCCATAGATGACATCAGAAAAGGCCGAGGCGTCGCCATTATCGATCCCCACGGTGATTTGTGTCAAACCATTCTCGACTACATTCCCGCTTCCCGTATCAATGACTGCTGCTACTTCAATCCCGCTGATCCTGAATATGTTTATCCTTTAAATGTTTTAGAAGCAGAAAATGAAACTCAAAAAGAATTAGTCGCCTCTGGTGTCATTTCTATCTTTAAAAAACTCTACGGCAACGTTTCCTGGGGTCCCAGATTGGAACATATTTTACGCAACGCTGTTTTAACTCTAGTCAACACTCCAGGTTCAGATTTAACCCATATTGTTGAGATTTTAACCAATAAAGTTTACCGCGACAAAGTTGTCGCTGGCCTAAAAAATCCCACTTTAGTTAATTTTTGGCGAAATGAATTCGACCGTATGGACGATAAGTTCCAAAATGAAGCCGTCGCCCCAATTTTAAACAAAGTTGGTCAATTTTTATCCTCAACTAACATCAGAAACACCATCGCTCACCCCAAATCTAAAATCCGTATCGAAGATATTATGAATCAAAAAAAGATCTTAATTGCTGATTTAAGCACCGGAAAACTAGGTGAAGATAACTCTGCCCTCCTCGGCGCCATGTTGATTACTCAAATCCAGCTCTCCGCCATGAATCGGGTTTTTCAAAGCGAATCGGAACGTTCCGATTTCTATCTTTACGTTGATGAATTTCAAAATTTTGCCACCGAAGCTTTTATTAAAATTCTCTCAGAAGCCCGTAAATTTAGGCTAAATCTCATTGTCGCCAATCAATACATGGCTCAGCTTGATCGTCCTATTCAGGACGCCCTTTTTGGCAACGTCGGCTCCCTCATGTCCTTTGTCGTCGGCAACCAAGACGCCTATTTACTGGCCAAAGAATTCGGCCCAAAATTCCCGCCCGAAGATCTCGTTAAAATCGGTAAATACCAAATAATTTGTAAATTAAGCATTGATTCAGAGACTCAAAATCCTTTCTATGCTGCCACTCTACCTCCTCTATCTTGTAAAAACCAAGGCCGCGACAAGCTAATCCACACTTCCCAAGAACGTTGGGGAAAAAAGAAATAAAAGTATGCCAATATTTAACAAAAAAGAAAAACCATCAATTCCAACACCAGCTTTACCAACACCAATTTCTGACGAGGACCAATGGCTTACAGAACTAAGAACTAAACATCCTGAACTAATAGATAATTCCCCAGCTCCAAGCCCTGAAAAAAGAAATCAGGCCGCTATCGCTCAAAGCACCCAACAACACATCGAAACCCATTTCAAAAAGAAATAATCCCCACGCACCACTTTCCTATAATCCACACTTCCCAAAACGTTTTAGAAAATAGAAGTTATAATACGCCATGCCTAAATCTAGAATCCTTGAAGGTATTCGTGCTGAATTATTAGACCAATTTGACATTGACACCTCTACTATGAATTCATCTCTACGACATCAAAGATTATCTGAAGTCTCCAGCCATACAACTCCACTAAAATGCCTAGAATGTCCTGTAATTACTAACGGCGACTCAGATTGCCTTGAACCTAAAGCTCCCTGTTTAAGATCACTTCTTCAAATCAAAAAATAACTTATCTCTACTCTTATATTCTCCCTGTCAATTTAAATCTAATTTGCCTCTTGACAACTATTATAAGACTAGCCTATATTTATATTAGTTAAACATTATTTAATTAAAAAAATATGGCCAACGAAACTATAGGATATAAACCAGAAATTATTAAACCTACCACTCCAGCTGAAATGGTAAAAGCTAGAAAGCCGGAAAAATACAAGGAAATAGATGAAAATGTATTTCTATTAAACCCCACAGATCAAATTATCTCTAGTGCTACACCAGAAGCTTTTGAAAAATTTGTCAATATAATGGCTTCAAGAGGTCTTAATGGCTTAAGTCTTTCAGCTAGCTTATAAATTTATTTATTAAAAAAACTATGACCGAAAAAACAAATTTCTTCCACAGTGATAAAAGAACTAATCTAGACATGGGTATTGCCTTCACCAACGCCCTTCTGGGCGACGTTAAACTTAATTCCCCTATCCAAGAACGTAAAGTTAAAATAAAATAATTCTATGAGCGATGAACAATTCTCAAATTCAAATGGAGAACCTTCTAAAAAAAGAATGACTCCAGAGGATATTATAAAAAGAAGACAGCAAAGAAATGCCAGATTTCCAGCCACCCCTCCAACATTACCTCCGACAGAAATTCCAGCAAATAAACAAACTGAGAAAAATGAACTAGAAGATAAGTTTAGTCGTCTAATCATTGCTAGTAAAAATTCTCCCGATTACTCAGTACAAAACGATACTTTACCAATCATTAACGGTCGAAAATCAAACGGTGGAACCAGTTACTACCGCAGAACACCTTCAACTTCCAAAAAACCCTAAGGTTTTTTCCAGCTCGCCCACTTGCAGGTTGGATAGTTACTGCAGCCGAAAAACTTCTTTCCTGACTTAGTTTTTCTGATTACTCCCTCCCCGCCACACAATGGACACAAAAAATCACCTTTTTCCTTTAACGGCGCCGTATATTTACAGTCCGGAAATCGGGAACAAGATACAAATTTTCCAAATCTTCCCACTCTAATTACTAAATCTCCTTCTTTACATTCCGGACATTTTTCTCCGGTTTTTTCCACTTCCACTTTGACTCTTTCTGCGTTTGCCTCCACCCCTTTTATTTCCACTTCAAACTTTTTCCAGAAATCTTTCATCATTTTTTTCCATTCTACCTTACCTAAGGCAATTTTATCCAAATTTTCTTCCATTCCGGCGGTAAAAGGCAGCGATAAAATATCTGGAAAATTTTTCGTCAAAAACTCATTAGCCGCCATCCCTAAACTAGTCGGTTTAAAACGTCCTTCTTCTCTTTCCACGTATTGTCGGGCAATAATTGTCGTAATGATCGGCGCATAAGTTGAGGGTCGGCCAATTCCCTGTTTTTCGAGTGAGCCCACCAATGAAGCATCGGAATATCGGGGCATCGGCATCGTTTCTGTTTCGTTAAACGTTACCTTTTTTGCTTTGATTTTGTCCCCTTCTTTCAATTCCGGCAGTAATTGATCCTCATGTTTTTCACCTGAAATTCGGTAAAATCCATCAAAAACTACTCTTAATCCATTAGCCCTAAACAGTGCTTCTTTATTAGCCAAATCCACACTATTACTCTCTAGTCTGGCTGCCGCCGCCTGTGTGGCCACCGCTCTTCGCCAAATCATTTGATAAAGTTTTAATTCCTTACTGTCCAAATTTTGGGGTTCCACCACCTCCACCTTAGTTGGCCTTATAGCTTCGTGAGCCTCTTGCGCATTTTTAGAAGTATTTTTATATACCCGAACTTTAGGCGACAAATAATTATCTCCATAAGTTTTTCCGATATACTGTCTAAATTCAATAATGGCTTTGTCCGACAAATAAACTGCGTCAGTCCGGTGATAGGTAATTAAACCCTGTTCATATAGTCTTTGGGCTAAACTCATGGTTTGTTTCCCAGACCACCCAAAATGCCTCGCTGCTGCCTGTTGCAGCTTCGAAGTTGTCAACGCCGGTACCGGTGACTTGCTCGACTCACTGCCGCTGACTTTAACTACGGTAAATTCCTCATCCAAATTTTTTACAAAACTTTCTGCCTGTTCTTGACTATTAAATAATGATTTCGAGTAAGTGTACTCCCCGTCAAATAATTTAATTTTTGTACTCTCGATAAAATTTTTTCCCTTAATCTTCTGTAACTCTGCTTCGAAATCTTCCTGCTTTTTAAATTCTGCATTAATTCGAAAATATTTCTCTTTTTTAAATGCCTCTCGTTCCATTTCTCTTTCACAAATTAATCTCACCGCCACTGACTGCACCCGTCCCGCCGATAAACCGCGTCTCACTTTTTTCCATAACACCGGCGATAACGAATATCCCACCACTCGATCCAGTACTCTTCGCCCTTGCTGAGCGTTAACGAGGTCCATATCAATTTGAGTTGCCTTAGTTAAAGCCTCTTCCACCGCTTCTTTGGTAATTTCATGAAAAGACACCCGGGAAATTTTTTTCGGATCAACTTTTTTCTTTTGACCCTCTGTCAATAACCATTGCACATGCCAGGCAATTGCCTCTCCTTCTCGATCCGGATCAGACGCTAAATAAATTTCTTTAGCTTCTGCCGACAACTTTCCTAGTTGAGATACTATATCTCTTTTTTTAGGGTCAATCACATATTCCACCGTAAAATCCTTTAAATCTACTCCCATTTTATTCTTGGGTAAATCCCTAAAATGTCCCACAGTCGCCATCACCTCATAATCATTTCCTAAATATTTAGAAATAGTCCTCGCCTTAGTTGGTGATTCGACTATTAATAATTTCTTTTGCATATCAGTCATTGTTCCTTATCTTAACATTCCCGTCAAGTCACTATTTATCTTATGGTCACCCTCGACAAAGTCTTAACTGTTTCATTTTGGCGATTTAAAACTCTTATCACCAATTCACTATCAACTGGAGAAGTATCAATTAATTTCCTTACCTTAGGCATTACTGAAACAGCATTCATATACTCAATTCTCGAACCAATTTTATTTTCATCAATTTTTCTTACTTCAAAACTATTTCCCGAAAAAATAGCCTTAAAAGCCAACCAAGCTAAATCCCGAAAATAACTATTTCTCTCTTCTTGATCCTTATCTACTGATTCCCAATATCCCATATCAAAGATCGATTATATCATCAACTTCCGTCAAAATATTCGCTCCCTGTTTTATCAGCCAATTAGTTGCGTAACTGCCTTTGTCTGTAATTCTCCCTGGCACACCATAAACATTTTTCCCTTTTTCTATAAATTTATCAGCCAATAAAATTGTGCCGCTTTTTTCCCCACCCTCAATTATTACCAAAATATCGGCATAATTAGCCACCTCTTCATTTAATTTTTCAAAATTCTCCCCCTCAAAAAGTTTATATGGCCCACCATTTTTAATTCTGCTTTGCAGAACCTCTCCATTACATCCCATTACTTTAATTGTTACTATTTCTGCTTTATTTTTTAACGCCACCATTAATTTCTTTATCACTTCTCTCCCGTAACTACTCATATACCTACTCCCCACTATTGCGATTTTTTTCATAATTAATTTAAAAATATTATTTTTACTTTAAAAAAATTTTCTATCCCCCTTCCTCAAGGGGGATTAAGGGGGTTTTGATTTAGTCTCCTTGCCCCTTCGCTGGTGAACTCAACGAGGTATCTTTAGGAATTGTAAAAGGGTAAGTCGAATATCTTGGCACGACTGTATTCGGTTCATTAAACCATTCCTTTAAAATATCTCCCACAATTGGGGCCGCCACATCGCTGCCCTCGCCTCCCCTCTCAACTATCACTGTAATTGATACTTGCGGATTATCTGCCGGCGCAAAAGCCGTCAACCAGGCATGACTATCATTACTTCCGTCTCCCAATTCCGCCGTTCCCGTTTTACAGGCAATTGAAGTTTTAAAATTAAACAATGGCCAAGCTGTTCCTCCAGGTTGACAGGCTTCTTTCATTCCTTCTTTCACTAAATTCCAATTTTCTGCTTTGGCTTGAACCGTAGTACACACCACCTTACTATTCTCCAATAAACTCATCTGACATTTTTGCCCCCCTGTCGCCACAATGTTGGTTTCTTGATTAATCTGCAGCGGTGTCACTAATAAATCTCCCTGTCCTATGGCTAAATGATAAGTATCACCCAAAAACCATCTGTCTCCGGAATTTTTAATTTTCCACTGATCATCCGGCACTAAACCGCTTGCCTCCCCCGGCAATTCTATTCCCGTTGTTTCCCCTAAACCAAACTTCATCGCCCAAAATTTAATTTTATCTACTCCCATAGCTTCCCCTAGTTTATAAAAAAAGATGTCATTCGACCTTTTAATTGCCTTCACCACGCTGATCATGCCATCAGTTCTGCCATCCTGAGTCCACAACCAATTATTAAAAGAATAATCGCCTATTTTTATTACTCCAGTATCATCAAATTCTGTATTCTCATCAATAGTTCCATCCTCTAATCCTCCCAAAGCCTCAATCGGTTTAAATACACTACCCGGATGATATAAAGCTCCAATCGCCCGATTTATCATCGGCAAATTTTTAGTGTCTTCTAAATAAGAATTTATTGTGTCTTTATCATAACTATAGGTAAAATTATTAGCATCATAACTCGGTGACGACACCAAAGCTAAAATTTTTCCAGTACTCGGTTCGCTCATAATTACCACCGCCTTTTTCCCCAAAAGCATTTTATAAATTTTATCCTGCCAATAAGCATCAATACTCAAAGTTACCTCGTTTCCGTTAACCGGATCCAACTGCCCCAAATCCCGGGTGCTTTTTCCTTTAGCATCGACTTCTATCAATTTATAACCATCGGTTCCCATCAACTCACAATCTAAGGTATCCTCGACTCCCGCTCTTCCCACCAAACTTTGATTATTTAAATTTTTGCCGCATTTGCCATCTTTTAATTCATTCTGATTTACGCTGCCCAAATATCCGGTAATATCCGATGTTGAAACTCCGTAAGGATAAAATCTCTTCGTCACTCCGTCAAAATCAACATTTTCTGCTATTGTTCTGCCTTTTCGGTCTAAAATCTCCCCTCTTTGTGCCGGAATTGTTTTCTTAGTAAGTTTATTGTTTAAAGCCAATTGTCGATAATAACTTCCCTCAATTAGATTTAATTTCATCACTGTCACCAACAAAATCCCAAAACTCAAAAATAAAATTGCCCTTAACCACCAGTATTTCATTAATTAAAATTTGAAATTAATTTTATTCTTTCTAACCAGCTTTCATTTTCCCAAAGTTCCCCCATTCCCTTCACTACTCCCAAATCCGGATTATTTACCACTATCGCATTTATCTTTATTTCTTCTTCAATTGATTTATCAATTCCCGGAAACAAAGATCCTCCCCCCGACATAATCACTCCTTTTTTCAAAACTTCATCAGTCATTTCTGTCGGCATTTCGTCAAGCACCATCTTAACCAAATTGACAATCCTTTTCACATTCAAAGCCGTCGCTTCTTTAATTTCCTCTCCTCTCAAACGGATACTTTTCGGTAAATTGTTTTCCAAATCTCGGCCTCTGATTACTCCTCCCATTTCCATTTTTACTTTCTCTGCAGTATTTTTACCGATTAACAGGCCATATTTCATCTTAACATAATTGATAATTGAATCGTCAAAATCATTTCCCCCCATTTCCAGACTTCGACTAATTACCACTCCTCCCATTGACACTAAACTAACTTCACTTTTTCCTCCCCCAATATCCAAAAATAACACTCCATTACTTTCTTCTAACTTAAAACCGCTCCCTAAAACTCCCAGCACCCCGTTTTCCACTAAAATTACCTTTGACATCCCCACCTTCGAGAAAATACTTTTAAAAGCCCTCTTTTGAACATCACTAATCGTTCCCGGCACTCCCACAATTACCCTCGGTTTTAAAATCTTTGGATAATTACTGGGAATTTCATTGGCCAATTTTACAAAATAAGCCACGAGTGCCTCTGCCGTTATCAAATCGGCCACTGTCCCCCGATAAATCGGCGCCACCACTTCAATCTGTTTTGGTTCCCGATTTATCATCTCTTTCGCTTTTTGCCCATAAACCAATAATTTCTGTATCCCATTCTTTTTTTTCTTCAATCTAGCAATCACCGCTGCCTCATTCACAATAATACCTTTATTCCTCAAATAAATTTTAATATTGCTGCTCCCTAAATCCACTCCCATTTCCCAATAAAAATTTTCCAAAAATTTAGTCCACCATTTCACCCCATCAGTATAGCAATTGCTGATAAAATAAACACATGACCTCAGTTATTGAATTTTTGTACTATCTTTTATTTTTTCTGACTCCTCTTCTATTTTCTTCCTATACTTCGGAACTTTTCGAGGTTCCTAAAATGTATCTCGTTTATTCTCTCACTATCTTAATCATTTTTTTTCACTTCTTAAATTGGCTTCAGGGAAAAACTACTCTTTTTTCCAGAAATAAACTTCAACTACCTCTTTTACTCTTTTTTCTCTCTCAATTGCTTTCCACTTTTTTTTCCGTTAATATTCACACTTCTATTTTCGGTTACTATTCCCGTCTCAATGGCGGCTTACTTTCCCTTTTTACCTATCTTTGCCTTTTCTTTATACTTTTACAATACAATCGCCCTAAATTTATCGATAAGCTGATTAAAATATTTCTCATTTCCGGTATTCTCGTTTCTATTTATGCCATTCTTGAACACTTTGGTATCGATAAAAATATTTGGGTTCAGGATGTTCAGTCCCGGGTCTTTTCCACTCTTGGTCAGCCCAATTGGCTCGCCGCCTATCTCTGTATTCTCCTCCCTTTTGCCATTGATCAAATTTTTAAATCTAAGCCAAAATCTTTTTATTTTTTTGCTGGAATCTTTTCCTCTCTTCTTTTTTATCTCGCTCTTCTCTTTACCAAATCCAAATCCGGCTTGGCCGCCGGAGCCATAAGTATTGCCACTTATTTAATCATCTACACTTTCAAAAATCACCAATCTTTTAAAAAACACAATTATGCGAAGGTGGCTATTATCGCTACTATTTTAATAATTTTATCTTTCTCTATCGATAATCCCATTAAAGACTATTTATTCCCTCCAAAAATTTCTCCATCAACAGCTCAAAATAGTACTTTAAATATCACTCCCAGCGGTGATATTCGTAAAATTGTTTGGCAAGGTTCTTTCGAACTCTGGAAACGTTTCCCTGTGCTTGGCACTGGCCCTGAAACTTTTGCCTACACCTATTATTGGACCCGTCCCGCCTCCCATAACCTTACTTCCGAGTGGGATTTTCTTTACAATAAAGCCCACAACGAATATCTAAATTACTTGGCCACCACCGGCACTCTGGGTTTTCTTACTTATATATTCTTTATTTTTTCCGTTATTTATTTTTTAATAAAATCTTCCGATTCCTCACTAAAAATCCCCACTCTTGCCGCTTTCCTTTCTATCTTAATAACAAATTCTGCCGGTTTTTCGGTAGTAATTACCTCCCTCTTTTTCTTTCTTCTTCCCGCCCTCGTCTCGCCGAAGCTTCCCGCGGAGGCGGATTTAAAACCAAAAAATAAAATCTGTCTTCTCCCCCTTATTGCCGTTTCTCTTTTTTTATTAATAAAAAACATTTCTTTTCTCCTTGCCGATGTCGCTTACAACCAATCTCTTGTTTCCTCTGATCGCCAACAATATTCTGACGCTCAAAACTACATTAATTTTGCTATTCATCTCAATTCTCAGGAAGCCAATTATTACAGTCAAGCCTCACTCGTCGCCGCCAAATCAGATCAAGTTCAAAACGCTATCAGTTATTCCAATCAAGCTCTCTCTCTTTCTCCCGCCGACACCAACCTTTGGAAAGAAAGAGCCCAAGTTTTTTCCCTTATTTCCCTAAAAAATCCCCAATATTTTGCCTATGCCATCGACGCTTTAGAAAAGTGTTCCCGTCTTGCCCCCACCGACGCCAAAGTTTTTTATCTCTTAGGAGAATTTTACGAAGCCGCCTCCCAAAAAGATCTGGCTATTAAAAATTATCAGCATGCCCTAGATCTTAAATCAAACTACGACTACGCCTCTTTTGCCCTAGGCAAAATCTATTTTACCGACAAAAATTATGCTGAAGCTAAAAAAGATTTTGAAATTACTCTTCAAATCGCCCCCACCAACACCGACGCTCAAAACTATCTTGACAAAATCGGCAAATTATTGATAAAATAATCCAATCACCAGGGAGGGAAGGTTGCAGAGGAATACTGCAAGCAACACTCCCATTTTTTTGGTCTCCTATTCAAGTTTTTTATATTCCAACTTTTTTCTCAAATCATTCATAAAAGATAAATATTTCCTATATTCAGACAATAGTTTTGAATATTTTCTTTGATTGGGAATTATCACTCTCAGTAATTTCTTTTCTTTCGCCAAATATTTAACTAAACATTGGAAATCTCCATCTCCGGAAACAATCACAGCTTTACCATAGTTTTCATATTCAATTCTGACTGAATACAACACCAATTCAGCGTCCACATTTCCCTTAGCCTTTCCCTTATCATCCATTATTGTCGGTTTAAAAACAAGTTTATATCCTGACTTTTTCAGAAAATCATAAAGTGGTTGATTTTCCGGAATATAACCAATAAATAAAAATGCCTTTTCCACTCCATATTTTTCTTTTAAATAGACCCGAAATCTTTTAAAATCTAACTTCCACCCTTGGTCAATTATTCCTAAATTCAAATTTTGACTGTCAATAAAAGCAAATATTTTATTATTCATTATGTATTAAATTTTACACTATTTAAACAAAATGTGTATTTTCCCTACTTTCCGGCGGTATCGTTAAACACATTACTGTCAATTCTTGATCCGAATCATTAATTACCTCATGTTCTTGTCCCTTTTTGTAAAAATAAAATCTTCCCCTTTGGTGGGTTTTACACCACCCATCTATTACATAAACAATTTCCAATCCACCATGATAATGTTTTTTCTCCACTGCCCCTGCCTTCACTCCATAAATATCCAAAGACATTCTCTTAAATCTAAAAACATTTTTCTCCCGACTATAAATAGAATCTTTATTCTCCATCACTATTTTTCTTTTTTTAACACTTCATCCACATTCATCGGCACTTTTTCTTTATCTTCCCATAAATAAAATTTTCCGCCCTCTTCCTTCACGTGATCCACAAACAAAATTCCTTCCAAATGATCATTTTCATGCTGCCACACAATCGCTCCAAAACCCTCTAAAATTCCGCTTTTTTTTACTAATTTAAAATCTTCCTTCGGCTCGCCAGAGCTTTTTGCGACGGCGGCAATTTCCTCCCAGCTCGCTTCGATCTTTAAATACCTTTTTACCGTTCCGTATAAATCAGGGAATGATAAACAGCCTTCCAAAAAATCACTCTCCACCCCATTTTCATCCTGAACTTTAGGGTAAACTTTCTCTCCCCAAATTTTTTCCAACTTTGGGTTTATTAAAATTTTGACTGTTCCTTTTTCTTTAATTCCCAAAAATTTTTTGGAAATGCCAATCTGCGGCGCCGCCAAACCCGCCCCATTTTCACTGTTCATCAGTATTTTTTTTAACTCTTCCGTTTCTTCAATTAATTTTTTATCCACTTTAAACACCTTTTCCGTTTTCTTCCTCAATACTTTATCTGGATACATCTTTATCTCTGCCACCACTCTATTTTACCAAATTTCGCTATAATCACCTTATGACCAAAATTGTTTTCTTTGGCTCTTCCGCCTATTCCCTAATTCCTCTGGAAAAATTAACTAAACTTTCCAATTTTAAAATTGTCACTGTCGTTTCCAAAGTCGATAAAGCCTTTGGTCGGGATCAAAAAATTACTCCCAATCCTGTGGCTAAATATTGTATAGACCATCAAATTCCTCTTCTTCAAACTGACTCATTTTCTGAAGATTGTAAATTGAAAATTAAAGATTATAAGGCCGATCTCGCTCTTTGTGTCGCCTTTGGCCCGCCTTTTTTTGACGAAGACATGATCAATCTTTTTCCCTATAAAATTGTCAATATTCACCCTTCACCCCTGCCAAAATACCGCGGTGCCACCCCCGGCCCTTGGCAAATTATCAATGGTGAAACTCAAAGTGCCGTCACTTTTTTCCAAATTGACCCCCTTCCGGATCACGGCCCCATCATCACTTCTCTGTCTTTTGAAATCAGCCCCAATGAAACTGCTGACTCTTTTTATCAAAAGGCTTTTTCTTTGGCTGCTGACAACTTAGATTCAGTTTTAAAAAAATATTTGTCCTCGCCAAAAGATCTCCAAATTCAAGACCATTCTCAAAAAAGTTATTTTCCAAAAATGTCTAAAGATTCGGCAAAAATAAATTGGACTTGGAATATAGAAAAAATCGAACGCTTCATTCGCGCTCTCAATCCCTCACCAATTTCTTGGACCTTTGTGGAAAATATTAATCATCAACTTTTAAAAATGAAAATTTTTTCTGCCGAAATTGATCAAAATAAATCAGAACTGATGCCAAAAATTGTCCAAATTGAGGGCAAAAATAAAACCGACTGGAAAGAGGTAAAAAAATATTATTCTATTATCACTAAAAATTGATATCAATTTTATACCTAAAAACAGGCAAAATTTAGCTATAATTTTTTCAAAAATTATTTAAAATTTGCTCATTTTTCATTCTTAAACATCGATTATTTACCGGTAAATCAGGATATTTTTTGTTTGACAAACAATTCCAAATCATCTTTAATTTTATAAAGGAGGAATCAATATGCCAGTAAAAAAAGCTAAAAAAGTTGCTAAGAAAAAAGTAGCTAAGAAAACCAAAAAAGTGGTTAAGAAAAAAGCTGCTAAAAAAACTGCTAAGAAAAAAGCTAGAAAATAGTTTTTCTTTCCAAATCAAAGAAACGGTGCTTTATTTAAGTGCCGTTTTTTTGATCTCACCTTTCATCTTTTTCAAACATTTGCTGCAAAAAACTCCCTCAATTTTACCTTCGCCCACTTTTAAAGACACTTTCTGCACATTAGCTTTAAATGTTCTGGCTGTTCGATTTTGAGCGTGGGAACGATTACGACCAATTTTTGTTCCTTTACCGCATAGACTACATGTTCTCATGGGTTATACTATATCAAAATAACCTCTTAAATAAAATATGGAAAATATCGTCTTTGCCTTAATATCAGTTGCCGCACTTATTATCGTTATTTCTATCCATGAATTTTGTCATGCCCTCGCCGCTGATAAGTTAGGCGATCCCACCCCTCGTGCCTATGGCCGTTTAACTTTAAATCCTCTCGCCCATATTGACCCACTTGGTACCATTATTCTTCCTTTATTAAGTGTTCTTACTGGTCTTCCGGTTTTAGGCTGGGCTAAACCTACCCCCATTGACCCTTACAATTTTCGTCATCCTAGACGTGATGAAATTATCGTCGCTTTAGCCGGACCTCTCAGTAATTTTCTTCTTGCTTTCATTTTTTCCCGTTTTTCAGGTTCAATTGCCTACTTTATCGCCACTCTTAGTCTATATCTTGGTATTTTTAACCTCGTTCCCATCCCTCCTCTCGATGGTTCCCGAGTTCTGCTCAATATCCTCCCCATCGAAACCTCTCTCAAGATTGAAGAAGCCTTCCAACACTATAGTTTCATCCTAATTGCTTTGTTAATCTTCTCTGGTCTTCTAACCCGTGTTCTCGACCCTATTTTTTCTTTCGCCCTTCACCTTCTTTACTAACTTTTCATTTAAATTCTCAACCATCTTTTTAGTTTTCTCTTTATTCATCCCATGAGCCATCGCCCCCTCCCCTAAAGTTTCTATCGCCGACATACTACAGCCAATGCAGTGAAAACCATACTTTTCCACTAAAATATCGATCAATTCCGGGTATCTTTCCGCAATTTCCAAAATTAAGGTATTTTTGGTTATTTTGTTTTTCATTATATTTATATAAAAAAATAATTCTGCCCCGCCCTGTCAAGGGAGGGGTCAGGGGTGGGTTTTAAATTTCGCTCAATTTTACCTTTTTTAACTCTAAATACCAACTTTTTTCAATTTTTTCCCAAGTCTTTTTCAAGCCACAGCCACTAGCCCTAAAACAACCCTTATCTCCCAAACAAGTCACCATCGCCTTATTTTCCCCCAAAGCTTCAAGTAAATCGTAAAGACTTTTTTTATCCCAACCCTCAACTAATTGATAACCTCCATTTTTCCCTTCCCGACTTTCAATTATGCCTCCGCTTCGTAAATTTATAGCCAATTGTCCCAAGAACCTATAAGGCAAAAATAACTTTTTTGCCGCTTCCTTTAAAGATATATTTTTATCCTTATTTTTGGCCAAAAATGATATCAAAACGATACTGTACTCAACTTTTTTAGAGATAGTAATCATGATAGAATTATACAGCCTGCTAAAAGCGATCTTTGAGAAGGTGTTTTTTCTAGCTAACCTAAAAAAAAGGAGGACGTGTGTTAGTCAGGGCTTTGCCTTAATTAACCAGTTCTCCCCACGTGTTCTTTGCGTGGAAAAGCCACTATCGAAGTTAACTTTTGGCAGGTGATTCTTTAAAAAATGACTTTAAAATCAAAATTACCCTACTTTTCGGTTATTATTCCCTGCCTTAATGAAGAAAATTTCCTTCCCCATTTATTAACTGATCTTAATTCTCAAAATTTTTCTAACTTCGAAGTCATTGTCGTCGATGGTAATTCTGTCGATAAAACCGCCAAAATTGTTTTAGAATTTTCCGCTAAATACCCTCTTTACCTTGAACCAACTACCATTCGCAACGTTTCTTTTCAAAGAAATCTCGGTGCCAAAATCGCCCACGGTAAAATTTTTGTTTTTTTCGATGCCGACACCCGTATTCCTCCAAATTACCTTAAAAAAGTCGCTCAGGCTTTCGAAGAAAAACATCCTCATTTTTTAACTACTTATATTAATGTCGACTCTCAAAAAGTTTCCGAAAAAACCTTTGCCTCTTTAACCAACTTTGTCTTTGAAGCCGGCAAAATCTTCAAAACTCCCCTTTCTTTTGGTGCCATGCAGGCCGTCAAAAGAGACGCTTTTTTTGATGTCGGCGGTTACGATGAGGCTACCAAATTCGGTGAAGATTCTCAGTTATTTCAGGACCTCTATCAATATAATTATAAATTTTTGGTTCTTTCCTCGCCTTGTTATACTTTTTCTTTGCGTCGTTTCCGTTCCGAAGGCTTATTTAAATCTTTTGTCCAATCCTTACAACTAAATTTTAACATTATGCTTAATGGCCATCACACCAATCCTATTGTTAAATATGAAATGGGTGGTCAAAATTATAAGCTTAAAAAAATCGAAAAATCCCCCTATTCCAAAGTCTTTGAACCTTTATTTTCTAAAATAGCCCAATCTTCTCCTCGTCAAAATTCCAAACTTCAGTCAATTTTTAATCGTTTTTTTTCCCAAAAATAAAAACCCTTCAAATTTCCAGTTCCTTCTTTAATCTTTTTAGAATTATTTCCATACTTTTTCGATTTCTCTCAGATTCAGTTTTGATATTTTCTTTAAACATGTTTTCGTATTTTTTTGGTTCTTTTAGATAATTTATAAAAAAATTTGCTGCTTCATTTCTGTTTTCTTTGACCCATCCTAAACCTTTTTCCTTAATTAAATCAATATTGCCATCTTCCTGCCCCCCAATATGGGTAATCGCCACAAAGGGTTTTTGAGAAGCCACCACATCAAACAAAAAATTTGGTCCTGCCTTTCCAAACACGATATCTACCCCTGCCAATACCTCCCCCATATTCTCAATCCATCCAAAATTTCTAACAATAATATTTTCATTTTCAAATGATTTTATATATTTTTCTACCAAATTATAAGTTTTTTTGTCCATACCTGTATTAAACAGTACTCCCACTTTCGTTTTGATTGTCTTAAAAAGAGGTAATAACTTAACCAAAGAATAAGTTCCCAAAGATCCACCACCAATAAATACCACCGGTCGATCATCATTAAAACCCAATTTTTTTCGTGATTCATTTCGATCATATTTTTGAAACATTTCTCCCCTTGTCCACCAACCTGTTTCCAAAATTTGGCTCTCTTTCAAATGACACTTTTTTATTCCTAAATTAGCCCCTTTTTGATCATAAACTAAATGTAAATCAATCTTTGAATCATATAATATCGGTAAAATCGTCCAAGGATCAGTCACCACCGACCACAATTTAAATTTTAAATTCTCACGATCCTTCCATTTAACTATCGAATGAGAATGAAACCAGTGAGCTGAAATTATTAAATCCGGTTTAACTTTTTGAATCACTTTTTTCAAGCCGGGTATATTTTTTTTTGACACTCCTTCCACCAACCATCTCAATTGCGGCACATAAGACATCCATCTTGCCAGTTTATTGGACACCGGAAAATAACGATAACTAAACATATAAACTTCATGGAGTAATCCAAGTTCTGCCTTAACTTCAGCATAATAAACTTCAATATTTTCCCTTTTCTCCTTGCTCTTCAAAAAACCATAAATTGCCCTCGCTATCGACCGATGCCCCCAAGGTAAACTATCTGTTATCACCAAAATTTTCTTTTTGACCATATTCTACTCAATAATACTTTACTTTCTCTATCTATTATATTTTCAGTTCCTTTTTTATCTTTTTCCAGATATTTTCCATTGTCCTTTCATTACTTTTGGCTTCTTTTCTAATGTTTTCTGAATACATTTTTTCGTAATATTTAGGTTTTTTTAAATAATCCAATAAAAAATCCGCCGCTTCTCCTGGTTTTTCTTTCACCCATCCCAAACCCTTCTTTTTTATAATTTCAATATTGCCATCTTCCTGCCCCCCAATATGGGTAATCGCCACAAAGGGTTTTTGAGAAGCCACCACATCAAACAAAAAATTTGGTCCTGCCTTTCCAAAAACAATATCACTGGCCGCCAATACTTCCGCCATATTTTCTATCCATCCCAGATTTTTTACTATAATTTCATCACCTAACTTCATTCTCTTTAGCAATTTCACATATTCTTCTATCGTCGAGTGCAACAACTTGTCAGTCCCAGTATTAAAAACAAAAGCACACTTTGTCTTAATCATCATTAACACTGGCAGTAATCTGGTTAAAGAATTTGTCCCGAGAGATCCTCCGCCGATAAAAATCACCGGTCTATTGTCGTCAATTCCTAACTTTTGTCTGGCCATTTTTCGATCTATTTTTTGATACATCTCACCTCTCACCCACCACCCGCTTTTTAAAATTTCTTCTTTTAATCCATATTTCTTGGCTCCTTTTTCACCCACCTCGTCATAGACCAAAGTTAAATCAACCTCCGGCACCACTGTTGCCGGCGTAATTGTCCACGGATCGGCAATCACCGACCACAATTTGAAATTTGTTTTTTCATTTTTTCTCCACCACTGCAATGAATGACTGTGAAACCAATAACACGAAATTACTAAGTCCGGTTTAAATCCCAAAACTACTTTTTTAATTCTTGGCAAGTTCATTTCCGACATTCTATGAACAATTTCCCTTAACCCCTTATCTTCCGATAACCAAGTCGCCATTTTATTTGATCCTGGAAAAAACCGATACATAAAAGTATAAAAATCATTTGATATTCCTGTTTCCGCCTTAACTTCGGCATAAAATACTTCAATATTTTCTTCCTTTTCCTTACTTTTTAAAAAACCATAAATCGCCCTCGCTATCGACCGATGCCCCCAAGGCATGCTATCAGTCAACACTAAAATTTTCTTTTTGGCCATGTTCTATTCTATAATACTCCATCGCCTGAGTAGCTCAGTTGGTTAGAGCAGCTGTTTTGTAAACAGCAGGTCGTCAGTCCGAATCTGACTTCAGGCTCATTAATCGATCTTTATTTGCCCGCCCTCTTCCATTTTCGCCAATGTCGTCACCCTCTCGTGCCTTTTTTCCAAAAATTCCGGCACCGCTTTTTTATTTTTATTTAAATAATCATAAATTGCCTCGTTTAAGGCATCCACTGACAATAATGAACAATGAATTTTAATCGGCGGTAATCCGTCCAATGAATCAATTACCTCTTTATTGGTCATTGCCAAAGCTTGTTCAATGGTTTTTCCCTTGACTAGATCAGTGGTAATACTACTCGATGCAATCGCCGCCGCACATCCGTAAGTTTCAAATTTAACATCACTAATTTTGTCTCCCTCCACTTTAATATATAGTTTCATCACGTCTCCGCAGGATAAATTTCCCACTTCCCCAGTTCCATCAGCATTTTTAATTTTGCCTAAATTATGGGGTTTTCTAAAGTGTGCCAATACTTTTTTAGAGTAAGAAAATTGTTGTCTAGTCATTTTTTTTAAAAGGCGACATTTTGCGCATTTTTTTAACTACAATTGGTAAAGTTTTTAAAACATAATTAATCTCCGACTCAGTTGTAAAACGACCTAAACTAAATCTCAGCGATCCATGGGCCTCGGGGGCGCTTAATCCTAGGGCTAACAGCACATGACTTGGCTCCAAATTATTTGAAGAACAGGCCGACCCGGTTGAACACATAATTCCCTTATTACTTAATTCCATTAATAATGATTCTCCTTCCACTCTTTCAAAGGACACATTAACATTATTTGGCAGCCTCTTTTTTTCGTCACCGTTTAACCAGCAATCATCGATTGATTTTAGTATACCATTAATTAATTTATCCCTTAGTTTAGACAATCTTTCACTTTCATTTTTCATGTTTTTAACGCAAATTTCTGTCGCTTTTCCCATACCTACAATTGCTGGCACATTAACTGTTGACGATCTTAAACCACCTTCGTGTCCACCGCCGTGCATTATCGGATTAATTTTTACGTTCTCTCTGACATATAAAATCGCCGCACCCTTCGGTCCGTAAATTTTATGAGATGACGCTGTTAATAAATCAATTTTCATTTCTTTCACATCAATCGGCACCTTGCCAAAACTTTGCGAGGCATCAGTGTGAAAATAAATTCCTCGCTCCCGACACAATTCCCCAATTCTCCGAATATCCTGAATTGTCCCGACTTCGTTGCTGCCATGAATTATTGACACTACCAAAGTCTCTTTATCCGCTTCTTTTTTTAAAATTTCAAAATCAATAAAACCTTTTTTATCCACCGGTAACATCACCACTTTATAGCCTTTACCTCTTAACCATATTGCGCTGTTTCTGACACAATCATGTTCCACTGAAGAAATGATAATTTTCTTTTTTTCCGGATTCGCTTCTGCCAATCCTTTTAAAGCCAAATTATTACTTTCTGTGGCGCTACCGGTAAAAACAATTTCTTCACTATCGGCATTTAAAGCCTTGGCCATAATTTCCCGAGCTTTTTCCACCGCTTCAGAAGTTTTTACCCCTTCTGCATGTAACGACATAGTATTACCGTAATACTGGCCAAAATAAGGCAGCATTGTTTTTAAAACTCGTGGGTCAACCGGTGTTGTCGCCGCGTAATCCAAATAAACATTTTGTTTTTTCATACTCCCACCATTTTAGTAGGAGTATCTCTGGAATGCAATAGCCAAACAAATCTACCCATATATTTGCTAAAATATCTCGTCCGCCCGGATAGCTCAGTTGGTAGAGCATCCCCTTGGTAAGGGGAAGGTCATGAATCCGAATTTCATTCCGGGCTCAAAAAATTCAATGATTGTGATTATAACTAACAGGAAAAGCCGTCCTAAGATTTCCGCCGTATGGATAAGTTCCATGTTCTCTAGTAACTTCATCTCTGTTAAAAACAATATCCAAACCCATAAAAGTAATATCATCAACGATCTTCAATCTCGGCATTTTTTCAAAAAGTGGATCATTTAGAAACTTCTCCCTGACCTCGTTTATATCCCCCTCTTTTCCATATTCTGTGCCTGGTCCAAAAACAAAATCACATATTAACGAGGCGTTGATATTTCCGTCATTATTCTTTGGAAAAAATGTGTGGAACCCATCACTGGCAAGTACCAATCTTAATCCCCAATCTTCAAACGCGGTTGTTTCTCCTTCTTTATTCAACATCTTTTCTAAATCAATAGTCTCTTCTTGAATTAAATTATTATCCGCTAACTCCGGCATTCCGTTTAATATTCCACAACCATTTTGGGTATTGATCTTTTTTCTAAAAGAAACTCTCAACTGTTCTGATACCCTTGGATCCTTAGCTGCAACATTTCGTGAAACACCTTCTTCCACCATAATTTTATCAACCAATTTCATTGTTTCATCATCGAAAACCTTATTTTTATTATCAGTCAAAACTCTGGCTCCGTTCACGTCATTTAAAATGGCAACTGTATCTGCCACATGAGCAATAGAAATAATATTTTTATCAAAATCAGTTACCACAAAAGTCGCTGCTGCCCCCGGAACTGTCGCCGCATCACCATAATCCACCCCCTCAATATTCTCCATCTGTTCTCTTACCCAGCCATTAATTGCTACCACTACTTCTTTTGCCGATAAATCCTCTTTTTTACAAAGATTCTCATACAATTCAGATTGGGGAAATCCATGAGAAATAAGATGTGAAATGTAAAATGCACCGCTAACACCATGCTCTGCCAACGCCTTAATCGGTAATTGACTCGATGCTCCGTCAATAACTGCCAACAACGATCGATGACGATAATTTCTGTCTGATAAATTTATTGCTAAATAAGAATCCTCATTAAGTCTTGTTTCAGAATTACTGCTAATTGTCTGGACAACAACGTCCATATCAAGTGGTGGTCCAGGGAGACTATATTCAGTTTTATGTTCTCTTAAACAATCCCAGGAAATTTCACGGCACCACCCAATTTGTATTTTTTCTGGTTTATTCAAAAACCAAAATAATTTTGGGTCTCTGTTGTATAACTGTCCCAAAAGAATATCAGGATTCAAAGGTTTCTGAACGTTCTCTAAAATTTGACCATTACCTGACTGTTTATTTTCTGCTGCCATTATATTTATTTTATCTTAGTTTTTCAGAAATTTCTCCAACACTGGTTTAACTGCCTCAAAAATTTTCAGGTGACCTTTTGTATTTGGATGTAAACCATCAGATAAATCTTCCACAGAAAAATCTCTTGGAATTGGAATAAAAATTATTTTTTGTTTCTCCGCAACTACTTTTAAAATCTCATTACATTTAATAATGTCCTTATTTTCCCTAAAATTATAAGGTGGCACATTTCTAGGTGTCATCAATTTTTCATCTACTGGAGTAATCCCTAAAATAACAATTTTGTTAGTAAATTCAATTGCCTGAGAAACTAAATCTCTAATATTATTTTCAAATTTATCAAAAAGTATTGGTTGGTCTGGCTGATGTCTTATATCATTGATTCCAATCGCCAAAATAATTACATCAGGTTTTCTAGGTATCGCCTCGACTCTAAATCTTTTTAAAAGTCCTGTCGAATCATCTGCACAAATTCCCAAATTATACGTTGATACTTCACTGTATTTTCCCTCTTCATCATATTTCCCTTCAAGATAATTACGAAGTCTATTAGCCCACCCCCCATTAACCGGGTCATAACCTCCCCACACAATACTGTCACCAAATATACAAATATTCATTAGCGGAGGGTACAGGGGTTGAACCTGTTAGTCCTTACGGACACCAGTTTTCAAAACTGGCGCATTACCGTCCTGCCCACCCTCCAGACTTACCCTGAATTATATCAATTTGCAGTATTTTTTGGCTGTTTTATTGTTTAAAAAAATTTTTAGGATAATTTTCAGTTTTATTTCAGTTTTTAAATGCTATCCTTTACTTACTATGAATATTCAAATCACCGGTGACAATTTCGTCCTCTCCGATAGTGTTAAAATTTTAGTCGATGAAAAGCTCAATCAAAAATTAGAGAAGCTTCTCACCACTTTCGCTCCGGAAATGAAAACCGCTACTCTTCGCATCGAATACGATGAACTTAAAAACGTTCATCTCCGTTTTGATATGTATCTTCCCGGAAAAGAAATCATTTTCTCTGAAACCACTCACAAATTTCTGGAATCAGCTTTAATTGACTTAGAAAACCAATTGGAAAGACAAATTGAAAAATACCGTCTCCATTGATAATTTCCGCTTAATCAATTACAATACCACCTATGGCTAAATCTAAAAAATCACCTCGTATTTTAATCGCCCTCTGCTGTTCAGTCTGCGGTGCTCAAAATTATTTGACCGAGAAAAATAAAACCAACACTCCCGATAAACTTAAATTCAACAAATATTGCAACTGGTGCCGAAAAAATACCGAACACAAAGAATCAACCAAACTAAAATAATATGTCAACCTCTACTCCTGAAGTAGATAATGATTATTTGCTCTATACCGATAGTGCTGAAATCTGCGTTAGACTTAATTGTCCGCTTTTGATTCCAAAGTCGACTACTCCAGACATTCCCAATCCTCGTTATGGTTGTAATCTTCTTCTTTTATTAAAAATAAACCCCAAATCTCCAAATCTTAAAACAGCCCACATTTTAGTTCCTCTCAAATGTCCTCTCAAACTTAATTCCGTTTAAAAACATTTACTTTAATCTCTTAGTGTTACACTGATTTATGTGTGATGGAACTAAAACAGAAAAATGTTTATTTTGTTCTGTTTATATCGCTCCAATTAAATTAGAACCACCTTTTCCACGTTCTCCCTGTCAGACAGGACCTACTATAGCTGAACAACTTTATAATATCCAAAATGGTCTTTCTTCTCTTCCAAAATCTAGGCCAGGGTATATACCACCAGTGTTATAATCGGCCATGCTCTCCGCTTTGGAAAATATCTATATATCTCCACTTGAGCTCTGTAATCTCAACTGTAAATACTGCTATACCAAAAAAACCAAAAATATCCTATCTAACAGGCAAATTTTATCATTTGTCCGCCGTTATCGAAAACAAATAAAATTAAAATCGATTATTTTTTGTGGCGGTGAAGTTTTTACTCTTAAAAATTTTCCCCGTTTAATTAATAAATTAAATTCTCTGGGAATTTTTGTCTCGATCATTACTAACGGTACCATTGATAAACTCGATAAAATTAAAGATCCCCGCAATTGCCAGCTTATCGTTTCTTTTGACGGGCCCCAAAATATTCACGATGCCAACCGCGGCTCCGGCAACTTTGCCAAATCGAAAAATTTTGTCGAGCACGCTCTAAAACTTGGCTTTCCTGTCGAAATATTTTATTTAATCACTAAAGATTCCTATCCCTACAAAGATTCTTTGGATATTTTTGGTCTCCACAAAACCTATCTTACTGATCGTCTTGGCTCGCTCACCCCTAAACAAGTTTTAGAAATTCGGCAAAATTATCCTGTTTTTCCACCAAAAAATTTTGGCTGTTCCCAATTGGCTCTTCAATCTAACGGTAAATTTTACGGCTGCTGTGAATCCCTCAAACCCATTGCTTCTCTTCACGACTCAATCAAAAAAATTGTCGCCAATTTTATAAAAGTTTCTACTGTAAATCCCCTCTGCTGCGACCCCGATTATTTTTGTGATTTAAAAGATATAAAAAAAATAGCGAAGTAAATAAATTTTCCGCGCGCAGTCTGTGAGGTAATCCATCACGTGTGAGCACGGTAAAATTTAGTTTACGAAGCTATTTTAATATATAATCATCAATAATGACCCAATCAGAATTATTAAAATCTATCCGCCAATATTTTTGGGATCTCAATTTCACCGAAATCGAAATCCCCTATCTCAACTCCTCTCTTCCCCTCGAGCCCAATCTTTATACTTTTAAAACCACCTGGACCCACCGCCATCAAGATTATTTCCTCCCCACTTCTCCCGAATTTGCCCTCAAAAAATATCTGACTCATAATTATCAAAACTGCTTTGCAGTTTCTCATTGTTTTCGTGATCTTGAAAACGAAGGTCACGATCACACTCCTGAATTTTTAATGCTCGAATGGTATGAAATTGGTAAAACTTATCAAGATTTAATGTTATCGACTCAAAATTTTATTAAAAATTTTTTAGATATTGAATTTACTACTTTAAATTTACCTCAAAATCTTCCCAACAACGAACCTGACTTTAATCAATATTTTCTCAACGAAATCGAACCAAATTTACCCAAAGATAAGGCTATTTTCATCACTGGCTACCCCGCCTTTCTCAGCCCATTAGCTGCCACCAGCGATAGTGAGTTAAACAATTTTTCAGCGCACAGCGAATGCGAAGGAATGAGCCCGAAGGTAGCGAGCACTGCAAAAATTGGTTTAACGAGCGATAGGTTTGAGCTTTATATCAACGGTCTGGAAATCGCTAATGCCTGTACTGAAAATACCAATTCTGATTCTATTTTAAAAGCTTTTAACTCTGAAAAAGCTTATCGAATTAAAAATAATTTACCCCTCCACCCCATCGACAACTCCTTTGCCACCAATTCTGTTAAACTAGGTCTAACTTCCGGTATCGGCCTCGGTATCGATAGACTATTAAAAATAATAAATAACTATGCCAAATTCTCCAGATAGACCCAACAGACCACAAATTCGTCTCAGAGAAGGCAGCCCTCAATGGTTAAAAGATCATTCTCATGAACTCCTTCAGCAAAAAAAACTTTTAGATAACACTACCGCCTTTCATGCCACTTTTACGCTTCCCTCAGAATCAGATACAATTAACTTTACTTTTATTAACCCAACTCTAAAACAAGAAATAAACACCAAAGAAAACCATGAACCTGTTTCTCAGTATTTAATTAACAAATTAAGAAATATTGTTATTACCCATGATTGGGAAAAAGAATCCACTATTACCTTTGACACCAGTACTGATTCACCAGAATTTAGTCTATCTAATGTCTATGGTTTCACTATAGAAAGAATAGAAGACAATCAATACCATCTCACCGGTCGCAATATCACCGATAAAGAGGCTATCCGTAAACAAAAAGAATACGAAATAATTCACGATTCTCTTACTGATCTCTTTAATAGAAGATTTCTAAATGAACAATTAGAAAGTTTAGGTAAATCATCTGAAATTGATGGCGCTACAATTATTATGCTCGATATCGATAACTTCAAAATAGTCAATGACACTCGTGGTCATTTTATTGGAGATGAAATGCTCATACAATTAGCCTCAATCCTTAAAAAAAATATTCATACTACCGATATTGCTGCCCGTTATGGTGGAGATGAAATGGTTATCATTTTTCCTAATCTTACTGATATTAAAAATGTTCAACAACTCATTTATCGTCTTTATAACACTCTTAAAGAAGAAAATTTATCCGTTTCTTTTGGTTTTGCTACCGCTAAAAAAGACGAATCAAAAAATCCCATTGATCTAAACAAAACTTTAAAAGAAGCCGATCTTGATTTAATTGAAAAGAAAAAGTATAAGACCAAAATAGAACAATAACCAATTAATTTTCTGCTAGAATAATCTATATGGCCAAAGATATTAAAAACACCCTTCAAAACAATCAAAGTACCAAACCTTTTGATCAACGAATTCCTTTTAAAAATCCCTTCTTTCAAGCTAAACCAGTTGCCTTCAATAAAAACAATTCCCGTTTAGTCACTTCCTTCAGGACTCAAAACCGGAGCGGCGGCGGTAAATAGATTTGTCCGAATTTTCCCCATCTTTTTCATATTTAAATCCCAATTTTTCGTATATTTTTATGGCTGGAATATTCTCTTTTGAAGTTTCCAGCCACCATTCCTGGTTTTCCGCTTTTTGATATTCTTCACTTTTCATAAAATCATCCATCGTTCCCTTTAAAAATCCATATCCTAAACCTTTTCCTCTGGCTTTATCATATATTCTCAAAGCTAAAGTAAAGCCGTTCCCCTCTTCTCCAAACCAACTTATTCCCATCAAATCACCTTTCTCATCAACTAAACTATATATTTTTCTACTTTTTTTAAGCCAATTTTCAAAACTTTCCTCATTTTTAAATCTCTTGGCATCCGAAGTAAATTTTTTAACCGTCTCGTCATTATTAGCAAAATTAATCAGTTGTTTAATATTTTTCTCGCTAAGACCAACTCTGTTTTCCATAAGCTAAATATACCAAAAATTGTTAAAATAATCCCATGTCCTTAGTTAATCAAGTTGTCATTCTCGCCGCCGGTGAATGTTCCCGTTTTTTTCCTTTCACCCGCCGTCAGCATAAAAGTGATTTTATTATTGCTGGTAAACCTATCATTTCCCGCACTATTGAAGCTCTGGACCGTCTTGGTGTTACCAAAATTGAAGTTATTCAATCCCCCGATGATGACCAAAGTCTTCAAAATACCTTTGCCAAGCACACTCCTAATCATATTTCTGTAAGATTTTATACACAGCCAAAAGCAGTTGGCACTGGTAATGCCATCATTCAAGCTCTACCTAATCTGGAAACTCGATTTCTAGTCATTAACCCCCAGCAAATTAATGTTGACGAACATCTAAAAAATCTCGAAAAATATCCCGATTTACTTTCTAATCCTGAAAATTTAATCATGTTCTCCAAAGCCACCACTAATCCCTCTCGCTACGGCATTTTTGCCCTTAATGGCCAGCGGGTCACCAAAATAGTTGAAAAACCAACTGATTTAACCGGACTCTCCAATCAACGTAATGTCGGTGTCTACCTTCTCACTAAAAACTTCGTTGACTTTATGAACACTCTCCCGACCACTGAATTTCAACTGATTGAAGCTTTTGATAAATACCTTCAAGACCATCCCATTTATGCCGTTGAAATTAAAGAAACTAGTTTAACTCTCAAATACGCCTGGGACCTTTTAGGTATCAACAAACATATTCAAAAGGGTAACTTCTATATCGCCCCAAACGCCAAAATTGATTCCAATTGCCAAATAAACGACAACGTTGACATTGAAGATAACTGCCAAATTGGCAATTGTGTTCTCAGAAATTGTCTAATCGGTAAAAATACTATTATTAAATCTGGTTTTATTTCTGATTCTATTATCGGCGATAACTGTCAAATTGGTGAAAATTTCCATACCGAAATCAAAAATATTGATCACACTCCTATTCAAACCGTCATTAAAAATAAAAACGTCAGTACCGGTATGCTTTCTTTTGGTATTTTAATTGGCGACAACTCTATTGTTGGCGATAGTTGCCATTCCGAACCCGGCTCAATTCTTGCCCCCAACAGCCAAATTTCTAACCACTCTTCAATAAAGACTCCAAGTCAGCAAAATCCGTAAAATCTTTGCCAAAAACTAAAGCCTTACCCCCATTCACTACCCCAATCTTACAATCCCTATCATAATTGTCACCTATATATAGGCATTTTTTAGGATCAAGTTTAAATTTATCCCAGGCAATCTGCAAAAATTTTATATCCGGCTTCATCAAAGCTACTAAAGAACTTCCCACTATTAAATCAAACTTTTCTTTTAATTCAAATTTTCCCAATTTGATCTCAATTTGGTCGTCAAAATCTTCCGTCATTAAAATATATTTCACTCCCGGAATTTTTTTCTCAAAAAATTCCTTCACTCCCGGATTTAATTGAATTTTCTCTTTCAAAACTTTTTTATAAATTTCTAAAGCATCCTCTATCAGATCCTCTTCCTTAACTATTTGCGACAAAGAATAGGAAAACTGCCTTTCTTTAGGATTTTTAGAATTTTTTAAAGAGTCTAAAACTCCTCTCCACTCCAAAAACAATTTTTCAAAATCGACTTTTTTCTTTTGCGCTACCCATTTTATCGCCGCTCGATAAGCCTCTCCGGCTACTTCGCGGGTATTGACTAAAGTATTATCCTGATCAAAAAAAATTGCTTCCCACATTAGTGTTATATTAACATTAATATGCCAAAACCAACTATTGCTCTCGTCACTGGCTGTTTCGACCTCCTCCATTATGGTCATTTTAAATTCTTAAACTTTGCTAAATCCCAGGCCAACACCCTGATTGTCGCTGTCGAAAGTGATCAATTTTTAAAAAAGCATAAAGGCACTTCTCGCCCCCTTTTTTCTCAAAAGATTAGAAAATATTGTTTACAACAACTAAAAATTGTTGACCAAGTTATTTCCTTACATTCTAGTCCAAATTATCTCAAACTATTACAAAAAGTGAAACCAGATTTTTTAATAATTTCCTCAAACGATTCAAACTATAAACAAAAGCATCAGATTTGTCAGCAACTCGGTATTAAATTAATTGTCTTTCCCCGCCTCAAAAACTACTCCACCACTAAAATTATTGTTTCAAATATTGTTGAATCTCGTTAAATTTATACTCAATTTTTATTCCTGCCTTCTTAAACAACTCCTCTGATTCGGCACCAGTATGATATTTTCTTTCACAATAAATTCTTTTGATTCCGCAATTTATTAATAACATGGCACAAACCCGACACGGTGTCATTCTGGTATATACCGTCGCCCCTTGAATTGAAACCCCCATTCTAGCTGCTTGGCAAATGGCATTCTGTTCTGAGTGAACTGTCCGAACACAATGCCAACTTTCCACTCCTTTATCATCAACCGATTTCTTTAAATCATGACCCACATCATCACAATGTGGCATTCCTTCCGGACTTCCTACATATCCAGTTACTAATATTCTTTTATCTTTTACAATTACTGTCCCTGCTCTCCCCCGATCACAAGTTGCCCTTTTTGACACCGCATCGGCTAAATTTAAAAAATATTCATCCCAGCTCGGCCGAACATATACATTTTTTTCAACACTTTTCGGTTTTCTCATTTATTTTTAATAAATTTTAATATTTTTTCAATTTTTTCATTTAATTCCTCGAAAGTTCCATTATTTTCAATCACATAGTCCGCCACCTTTTTACAAGCCAATAAATTTTGTTTATTCGGATCATCCGAAGTCCACTCTTTTTTTTCTTGTTCCACAAATTCTTCAAAACTAACATCATCCTTTTCACTTTTTCTTAATAAAATTCTTTCATATCTTAATTTTGGTTTGGCGTCCACTGCTAAAATAATCGCCCCTTTTTCTTTTAATTTTTTTATTTCTCCCAAAGTTCTAATACTCTCAATAATAATACTGTCCTCACTTTTTTCCGCTCTTCTCAATAATTCTTCAGCCAAATACCCAGATCCAAATTTATCTCTTAAATCATTGGCCACTACTCTCATACTATCCCTATTTACGGGCATTTCTCTTTTATTAATTTCTTCAATTAATAATCCCGTCACCCAAAAGTGTTTAAATTTTTTTTCTTTAACTAGATATTCGACTATTGTCCCCTTGCCCGCTCCATTACTTCCAGTAATTCCCATTACTATTTTTTTCATCTTTTCATAATATACCATCTTCAAGCTTTTTTAGCTTTATTTTGTTATAATCAAAGCATCAACTCCACTTCGCTTAGTTTTGTTTAATGGGTACTTTTATGTCTACCTCTTCTAAAAACATTTTTTCAGTCCACGATTTCATCACTGATTTCGAAGACATTTATCAAATTTTTGGCAAAAAATCGGAAAAAGATTATCACGGCAATGAATGTGAATATTTTCTTTATCACTCGATTGTAGAAAATAAAAAAGCTGCCTCATTCTCAATTCCTGTCGATAATATTCTTAAAAGTGGTCTTCGCCGTTTAATTGAAATTCCCGAAATTGAAGAAATCTATAAAATTCTTAAAAAACCTCTCAATAATACTGATATTTTTGATTTCAAAACCATTAAAGAAACCCTCTATCTCAATGACCCTATTAAAACTGCCTACGTTTTAAAACAATTGTGTGCCAATAAAGTCGTCACCGCCGAAAAATTTTCCAAAAATTATCAGGAAATCCTCAACGAAATTGTTTTTCACCTTTCCAACGAAATCGCCTTCGTCACCAAAAAAACTCCTGAGTCAGTCGAGAAAAAAATTCGTTCTCTCCTCTAGAATTATTTTTCTTGAATAAAGTTTTTAATTTCTTTAGTTTTGGTCAAAGCCAATAAAATTCCCGAAACGTGTTCGACTATTTTCATTTCCTCAGCCTTCATTCCCAGATGAACACAACAACTTTTTGGTATATATTCATCATTTTCCGCCCAAAAAACCATCACATCCTGCCAATCTTTAGGTAATATTTCTTTATACATTTTAGTATATTCCCCTACGGCCTCTTTAAAAACCGGATTAGGTTTCGCTAAATTTAAATATTTTTTCTTTTCCAAATCATTTAATTTAATTTTCGCTCGACTCCAACCGCACAAAGAAATTATTTTAGGAATTTTATCCTTACCATATCTATTTCTGGCCATTAAACTCGGTATCATCCCGGCGCTAATTCCCATTAATATCACTTCTCCGTCTACTGCCTCAATCTTTTTATCTAAACTTCCTTCAATTTCAGTAAAACTTTTTCTCTTTTCCCAACCACAATCAAATATTTTTGTCTCTACTCCCAAATTTTTACTTAATTTCCCCTCGGTCATCTTTAATAGTGACAAAGTCGATTCCTGGTGTAATCCCGTCAGTACTAAAATTTTTTTAATCATTCTAAATTTGTATCCAAAAACTTATCATTTTTAATCACTTCTCGTTTATCCTCACCCGTAAGAACAAAACGAAAAACAATAAATTTAACTACTTTTCCACTAGAATTTACAAAAGTATGAGGTGTATTTTCAACCTCAACTAAATCCCCTTTATTCACCATACATTTTTGTTTATTATTGTCTTCATCTAACCACCAAGCTTCTAAACTTCCCTCAAGAATAAACAATGTTTCGTTAATAGTTTGATGATGATGCCAATGTTGAACAACTCCTGGTTTTAATTCATTATAATGAACCTCGTATTCCTGACGAATATAATAGTCAACAGAAGTACCTTCACTTTTGTCCACATGAATTGAATCGCTTTTAGTTATTATTTTCATTTCTTGGCAGGCCCGCGAGGATTCGAACCTCGAATAAAGGTTTTGGAGACCTTGGTGATAGCCGTTTCACTACGGGCCTAAGCTATTGCCCTTATTTTAACAAAAATCTCCCAATCTTATTCGGGAGATTAACAGTGGATTTATCCGCCGTAGCTTCTACTGAAGCGAAGGTGGACCCAAGGGGACTCGAACCCCTGACCTCTCCCATGCCATGGGAACGCGCTACCAACTACGCTATGGGCCCAAAAGAAAACACAGTACCCGATATTCTATCAAATTTTTCTTCCTTTTTTAATTTGAATCATTTTTTTAATTTGTTATCATGTAGCTATTATGTCTACACCAAAAGTCACCAAAGCTATTATCGCCGCCGCCGGCCGCGGTACCCGTTTTTTACCCACCGTTAAAGCCTACGCCAAAGAGCTTGTTCCCATCATTAATAAACCTAATATCCAATATCTCGTTGAAGAAGCTATTGCTGCCGGTATCACCGATCTTTGCATTGTCCATCGTGTTGGCGAAACCACCATCAAAAAATATTTCACTCCCGATGATGATCTGGAAAAATATTTAGAGGGCATCAATAAAACTGAATATCTCGATTCTCTCAAAAACATTTGGTCCAAACTAAAAAGTCTAGAATTTATTCCCCAAGATCCCGCTCTTCCTTATGGTAACGCTTCTCCTATACTTTCGGCTAAATCTTTTATCGGCAATGACCCTTTTGTTTATATGTTTGGTGACGATTTAATTGTCGAAAAAGACACTGGTCGTTACCTCAAAAAAATGATCACCGCTTTTGAGCAATATTCCCCCTCAGTCGTCGTTTCTGTCAAAGATGTTGGCCCCATCGAGATTGTCCGCTACGGTTCCGCTAAATATTTAGATGACCCAAAATACCCTCACCGTATCTCAGGAATGTACGAAAAATTACCTGCTGACCAGGCTCCTTCTTTCTTTGGTCAGGGCGGCCGCTTCGTGGTTGACGCCGCCAAACTTTGGCCAGTTTTAACTACTCAATCCACCGGTAAAGGCAACGAACTCTGGTTCGCCGATGCTGTTAATACCCTGGCCGCCAAAGATGTCGTCATTACTGAAGCTACTGACATCGAGTCAGATTGGATGACTACTGGCGACCCTCTCCGCTGGCTTAAAGCCAATATTTGTATCTCTCTCAACGATGAAATCATTGCTCCCGATCTAAAAGAATTTATCAAAAATTTAAAGTAAATTAGTAATATTTATCTCATAAATTCTGTGTTATATTTAACTAATGAACTATGAATTGATATTTTATATTTCCAATCGTGGAGAAAATTTAGTTCAAGATTTCATCGATTCTCAAGATCAATCAACTCGTTCAAAATACGGCCGCCTTATAGCCCTTTTAATCCAATACGGTCCAATCCTCCATTATCCATATTCAAGAAAACTTACCAAGAATCTTTATGAACTAAGAGGTCATGGTGATACTAAAATTCGTATTATTTATACCTGTATTAACCAAAAATATATTTTATTACATGCTTTTAAAAAGAAGACTCAAAAAACACCCCAAAAAGAAATTAATATCGCAGAAAAACGCTATTTGACATTAATATAACATACATGTTATATTTACTCTATGAAAACAAAAAGAGATATCAGTAAATTTCCATCTGTTAATGATTACTTAAAAAAATCATTATTAGATCCTGAATTCAAAAGAGAGTACGACAAACTTCAACCGGAATATGAACTTATTGGAAAAATTATTGAGGCCCGTATTCACAAAAAAATGACTCAAAAAGATATTGCCGATCGCATGGGTACCAAACAATCCGCCCTCGCCCGTCTCGAGTCTGGCCGTGCCAACCCCACCCTTAGTTTTGTCAAAAAACTCGCCACTGCCCTTGGCACCGATATTACTCTCACCTTTCCTGGAAAATAATACCGTAATAATTATTACCTAAACAACCTAAATATACACAAGTTTTAACTTTCCTATATTTACTAAATAGTAGCCTATAACTTGACATTATTGCCTTTTATTGATACACTTCCTTACAATTAATTGTTGATTGATATAGTCAATTTTTAATCTTTTAACAATACGTTCTGGCTTCTTTGAAGTCAGAAGAGAAAAAGGAGTTGGGTGGCTCCTCAGTCGTCCTAACCCCTTTTCTCTTTTGGCTTTAAAACCAAACTACCGGCGGCTCCTCAGACACCGCGTTTGAGATTAGCTAAAGGCAGGCTCTTTAACAATTTCTTGCGCAAATCTTTCCTAAAAAGGTAAAGGTGTCTGTGTGATTTTTTCATTTTCCCTGTTTGAGCCCTACTTTTCACCATTTTCTACATTATTTATTCTAGTGAACCTGAAAATTTTGAATAATTTCTAAAATTATTCTAGTTTTCAGGTTCACTCCGATGAGTGATTAAAAAAATGCCTGAATAGCTTGGCCAAGCTAATTTATTTTCAAAGGAGAAAATATCATGTTAATGTTCTTGCTCGGAGTTGTTGTTGGAATTTGGTTAACCTTGTTGGTCCTCATGATCATTCATGACGAAGTAAGCGAGAAAATCGTCTACAGACGAAATTTGCAACATTTGTTCATAATTTCGTCGATACTCGGTTTAATCATGTTCATAATTTTCTTTGTACCCGCCATACAGATTGTAATTTTATCTGTACAGCCATGGCTCTGGATTGTTTTGGGTGTTTCACTAGTTATCCTCTTGATAGGCATTTTGCTTCATCGCTACTATCATAGACCAGTTTAACCTGCTCAACCAACCAGAATTGTGTAATTTTCAAAGAAAGACAAAATATGGAAGATCATAGTAATGACAATAATATGGAAATTTGGGTTTATATTGCTTTGGCTATCTACGTTATATGCATAATATTACTCATAGTCAATGCTATAGACCCCCACTGGATAATAAAAATCTAAAAGGATAAAAAGAGATGAAAAAAATCACGTTCGCCCTACTTGTGCTCGTTTTGGCAAGCTTAATGCTCGCCGCTTGTTCTGCTGGATTAGCTCCAACAGCTTCCCCAACAGCTCAGGTTATCGCCCCCACAGCAACAATGGAATCTGCTACGCAGACTCCATATATTGTTGTTGTTACAGCTACACCTTTACCCGCAACCCAAACGTCTGTTCCAACTGCAATTGCAGCAACAGCAACACCCGCACCAACCGACACAGCCACCGCTCCATCAACAACGATCGTTGCCGCTGGCAATAATTGTGGAGATAAGACTCTTCAGACTCTCTACTTAACCGTAGTGAATCCCGGAGTTGCATCTCAACCCCAGATTGGACATCCATCAAGTTATGCGGAGACTCATGTCTCTGACGTACCTGTTTGTGTAATTTTGGATGTTCCAGCTGGATATAAAGCAATTATCGGTGGCGTCGCTATCAATAAATTGACTGGTGGAGTCTATCAAGGCTATGGTCCAGGCCATATTGAAGCCATTGTCACAAATGGTTTTGCACTCATCACTACTGATGAGTGGGCTAAAGCCGAATGGGATTTCAGAATTCAACAAACCGTAACCTACGGTTGGGCTCACGCTCATGTTGATTCTGGACCTATCCAGTAATTTTTACCTTCCCAGTGGGAACTCTGCCTAACCAGCAAAGTTCCCACAACGGGAAACACAGGAAAGACGCGCGCAAGAAATTAACATTTATCGATGTATGTCGATACTGATGAGTCCAAAAGGACGAAATGTTATGACTAATTTTAAAATTAAAAAACCGCTTTTGACCGTTTATATGCCGGTTTTTAATGCCTCCCCCTATTTAGCTCAATCCATCGAATCAATTTTATCCCAAACATACACTAATTTTGAGTTTATTATTATTGACGATTCCTCTACTGATAATTCTTGGCAAATTATCAAAAAATATGCTCGTCTCGACAAACGTCTTCGCATCTATCAAAACAAACTAAATTTAGGTGTTTCTTTAACCAGTAACATTGCTATTTCCCTCGCCCGCGGTCAATTTCTTGCTCGTATGGACGCGGATGATATTTCTTTTTCCACCCGTTTTGAAAAACAAATTAATTTTTTAAAACAAAATAAAAATATTGTTGCTCTCGGCACTCAATGCCTTTGTATTGACACTGACAGTAAAATTATTGGTTATAAAAAATTTCCAATCGATCATAAAAACCTCTCCTCTATGTCCTTCTGGGCCATTCCCATTCAACAACCCTCTCTAATGGTTAATCTCAAAAAATTACCTAAAAATTTCACTTGGTACGACCGTAATAAAAGCAGCGCCGAAGAAGTTAATTTAATGTTCAATTTCTTGAAATTTGGTCAAATCGCCAATTTACCCGACTATCTTTTATATTATCGTCAACTTTCAACCTCTCTCTCTCACCAAAATCCTAAAAAAACTTTTTATTTGACTCTCAAAAGCCGCCTTTTGGCTGTCAAAAATGGTTTTCAACCCTCCTTAAAAGCCATTATATTCAATTTTATCCAAATTATAGGCATAATTATAATTCCCTCTTCTGTTGTCAATTCTCTTTGGAATATCTTCCGTGGCATTAATCAAAACGAATCCGAACACCAAATCGGCACTTTTGTCGACAGCCAAGTATAATTAATTAATGTCTCTATTTTCTTGGTTTAAGCATCACTTTTTTGAATCACTTCTTACCCTAATTCTCTGCCTTCTTTGCCTCTCCAATTTCACTCCAAACACCTACCTTACCGGTTGGGACAATCTCATGCCAGAATTAAATTTTTGGCTAAATTTAAAACGTTCTCTTTTTGCTGTTTGGCAGCAATATCAAGGCTTGGGGTTAGTCGGCGGCATGGCCCACTCTTCTGATCTAGTCCATCAACTAATTATTCTTCCCTTTACCTTATTTTTACCCAATAATTTAATCCGCTACCTCTGGCATTTTTCTATGCTTTTTTTAGGAACTTTCGGCATTTTTCATCTTCTCAAAAAAAATAAATTTTCCTCTCTAATTTCTTTTACTTCCGCTCTATTTTATTTACTCAACTTTGGTTCTATTCAATATTTTTGGGTCGCTTTTGAACCCTTTTCCACTTTTTGGGGCTTTTTCCCTTGGCTAATTTTCTATCTTTTAGATTATCTAAAAAATCCTAAATCACTAAAAAAATTAATCATCATTAATATCCTCGCTATCCCTAGCTTTTATGTCCAAACTATTTTCATTGTTTATCTAATCTGTGTTTTTTTGATTTTATTTTCTCATTTTTGTTTTTCCATTAGAAATTGGAAATTAGAAATTAGAAATTTTGCCAAAATTTTATTATTAATTTTTGCCATTAATTCTTTTTGGCTTCTACCACAATTTTATTTTCTTAAAACCAATCTTCAAAATCCCACTGCCGGCATTGGCAATTTTATGAGCAACGACGACACTTTTGCCCGCAATCAAGCCCGGGGTAACCCCACTGATTTTTTCCTTCTCCGTGGTTATTACTATGATTTCCCGAACAATGGTCAACTTCTCATGGCTCCCTGGGTCGCTCACCTCTCTAATCAATATGTTTTAATCTGTGGTTATTTTATTTCTTTTTTCATTATTATTGGTCTAATTTTCATTCTTTCCCGACCTAAAAAAATCTCTCTACTGACTTTAATTTTAATTTTATTTTTTCTTCTTGCCTGTATTGCCCTTCTTACCAACCTCACCCCCTTTAAAGAATTCAATTCTTTTCTCCGCTCTCTTCCGCTTATCAATCAAATCTTTCGTTCTCCTTGGACTAAATTTTTAGTTCCCTCCGCTTTCACTTTTTCTCTCCTCTTGGCTTATGGTCTAAATTTTCTTATTACTTTTTTTAAACAAATTAAATATTCCCATTTTATTTCTCTCCTCCCCATCTTTTTAGTTCTGATCTCCCTTCTTATTTTTTCTTACCCCGCTTTCAACGGTAATTACTTTTCACCTAATATTCGTCAAAAAATTCCCTCTGAATATTTTGAAATTTTTAACTTTTTTAAATCTCAAGACCCTACTGGCCGTATTGCCAATCTACCCCAGGGCTCCTTTTGGGGCTGGACTAACTACCGTTGGGGGGTCAGCGGCTCCGGCTTTCTCTGGTACGCTTTAGAAAATCCCATCCTAGATCGCGCCTTCGATGCCTGGAATCTTAAAAATGAACAATATTATTGGGAACTAAGTAACGCTCTTCAAAGTAAGAATTCTACTCTTTTAGAAAATGTCTTTTCCAAATATTCTATTGAATATATTATTTTTGATAACAATGTTTATTTTCCTGATGACCAAATTTATGCCAAACTATCCCATCCCACCAAAGAACTTTTAGACTCTCTTCCTTCCCTTAAACTAATCAAAAGCACCAAAAATATTTCTGTCTACCAGACCCAATTTCTGACTAAAATTTATCAAACCCCAAATCTTCCTTCCGCCTCCCTTTTCAATTTCGCTCTTATTGATCAAAGTTATCAAAAATTTGGCGATTATCTTACTATCAAAAACTCTCCGAATTCCTTTCTTAATCTTTTTACCAATCGTCTTCAGTCAGAACTAAACTTCAATCCAAACACCCTACCTTTCTCAGTGGATAATCTTGCCAATCAAAGTCTTAATCACTCAGATATTAACAAAACAGTTTTTGCTTACAATTTTCCTGAAGCTTCATTGGCTAAAAATTATTTAGTAAAAATTATCTCCCGTCATCTCTCCGGTTTACCCTTAAAAATTAGCGCCGTTTCCGATAATTCCCAAAATAAATATTTTGATACTCAACTGTCTATCTCTTCTAATTCCACCTCTTGGTTTTTTATTCCTGCTCGCCAATCAGACAACTTCGACTCTGGTATTAACTTTATTTTTGACAACACTTCTTTTTCCTCAACCAAAAATCAAAACTACATTGATCAAATTACTCTCTATCAACTTCCCTTAAATCAATCTCTCAATTCTCCTCCCCTTTCCCGACAATATCTAAATTCAAAATCAAGTATTTTTTATTACAAAATAAATTTAACTTCTCCTTCTTCAGTTTTAGTTCTCCCTCAAACTTTCTCTTCTGCTTGGCTCGCCTTCTACTTCAATTGTACGGGTAAACCGATGTGTTTACCCTCCCTTTTACCTCATTATCAAATCGACAATTGGGCCAATGGTTGGAACATCCAAAACATTTCCCGTAAAAATATTTATATTTTCTTCTGGCCCCAAATTCTTGAATTTCTTGGCTTTATTCTTTTATTAGTCCCGCTATCTTTTTTCCTAAAGCCTCAAAGTCACTCTCGACATAACCTTTAGTCGTCATTGCCGGCGTTCCCATTCTAATTCCTGATGGTTTAAATGGTCCTGCCTCATCATGGGGAACAGTATTAGCATTAACAATTATGCCATTTTCTTCCAATTTTACGGCTATTTCTTTACCTTTTCCTAAACCGCAGTCCACCACCATCAAATGATTTTCTGTCCCAAACACTCTTAATCCCTCGCCTTTTAATGTTTCTGCCAAAACCTTAGCATTTTTTACCACTTGCTCTGCATATTTTTTAAACTCCGGACTGTCTGCCTCGGCAAAAGCCACTGCCATCGCCCCAATATTATTCATATGCGGTCCACCTTGCAAACCTGGAAATACTGCTTTATCAATTTTTTTCGCTAAATCGGCATCTTTTTCTAATCCTTTTTTCGTTACCCCAATCACAGCTCCTCGTGGTCCTCGTAAGCTTTTGTGGGTCGTTGAAGTCAGAACATGAACATAAGGTACCGGACTCGGATGAACTCCACCCACAATTAATCCCGCAATATGGGAAATATCCGCCACCAGCCATGCCCCCACTTCATCTGCAATTTCAGCAAATTTTTTCCAATCCAAAATCCAAGGGTAAGCTGTCGTTCCCGCCCAAATTAATTTTGGTTTTTCTTCCTTAACTAATTCTCTTAATTTTTCATAATCAATTCTCCCCTCTTCATCCACATCATATTGCACCGAATTAAAAAATTTTCCCGAAAATGTCACTTTTGGATGACCATGAGTTAAATGTCCCCCCGCACTCAATTTCATTCCACAAATTTTTTCGCCTGGCTCTACTAAAGCCATTAATACCGCTCCATTGGCCGGACTTCCCGAATATGGTTGCACATTCAAATTTTCCACTCCCAATATTTTTTTACCCCTTTCTATAGCCAAATTTTCTACTTCATCTATAATTCTGTTTCCCTGATAATATCTTCTCCCTGAATAACCTTCAGCATACTTATTAGTTAAACAACTCCCCAAAACTTTTTTAACATTTTCCGAAGCAAAATTCTCACTGGGAATTAATCTAATTGTTTCATTTTGGTATTTTTCTTCTTCTTTTATCAAATCAAATATTTTGTCCATGTCATCATTTTACAATAATTTTTCTTTATTCTCATAGATAATTAACTAATTTTCTCCGTAAAATTTTCAGATAAATTTTCTTGAGACATTTCTTATTTTCTAAAATCAAATATACTTAACATGTGTCTAAAACCCGCGAACCTATAATTGGCTTTGTCGGCCCCATGTTTGCTAAAAAAACCCTTCTTATGCTTCACGAAGTCTCCGCTGCCGAAGCTACTGGCCGTTATGCCATTGTTTTTAAACCTGATATTGATGATCGCTATGCCACTCATATTGTTCGTTCCCGGGCTGGCGGTCGGCATCAAGCCATTCCTATCGACATCCACCACCCTGAAATAATTTATGAAATTCTTAAAAAACGCCGTCTTCCCATCGATATCATTGCCTTCGATGAAATTCAGTTTTTTGACCCTAAAATTGTCAAAATTATCAAGGATATTTCTCAAACTGGCATTGAAGTTCTTTTTTCAGGATTAAACCGCAATTATCGTGGTGATGCCTTTCCCACCATTGAAAAACTTCTCCCCCTCGCTTCCAGTCTGACCACTGCCGAAGCTAAATGTATGTTTCCCCTAAACGGTGATCGCCGACTTTGCGGTGCCGACGCCCCCATGACCCAGAGACTAGTTAACGGTGAACCTGACAGTTACAAAAGCCCTACTGTCATAATTGAAAAACCTGGCACTTCTGTCACCTACCAAGCTCGTTGTCTGGAACACTGGAAAGTTCTCGATCTTCCTGTTAACCACAAAATACATCTCCACTGCCAAAAGTGATCTAAATTATTTTCCTCTTTTTAATTTCCCTCAAAATCTTCTCAAAAACTTCTGTTTTAGTGCCATTTCCATCAATAAAGACTACTTTGTCGCCAGAATTCTTAGCATACCACTGATATCCTTTCCGACATCTTTTTAATGATTCTGCCCAATCAAAAATATCTGCATCACCCCTGCCATCAACCCTACTCACTGCTACTTCTGGATCAGTATCAATAACTATTACCAAATCAGGCCTATCCACTATTGATTGATTCAATTTTAATACCACCTTTTTCCATTTCTGTGGGGTATAGGCCACCGTCGTCGGATAATAGCGATTTCCCACTACAATTTTACCCTTATCTAAGGCCGATTTAATAACATTAATAAAATGGTTTCTTCGATCACAAACGTAAAGCAACTGTAACGCCAAAGCTTCAATCTGGTCTTCTTTCTTTTTTATAATTCTCTCGATCAATGCTCCAGGCGGCGTATCTCGGGTATGTTCCCGTGTTATTAAAAAATCTTTTTTTAATTTATCTAAGTATTTCCCCAACAAAACCACTTGGGTATCCTTTCCGCATCCGCCAATTCCTTCAATTACAATAAATTTTCCTTTTTTTTTCATATCCTCGTTCTTACTTCCGCCCCTTTAATATTTTTATACAATCCACACGACATTTTTTCTCCCTCCCAACAAATTTTCTCTGTCAAACAAGTCGGTCCCGCCTTTTCAAAAATAGTTGGTGCCACTTTCTTCACCTCTGCCATCATCAAATTTGCCATTTGTTGTACTTCCCACTGGGCTCTCCGACAACATCTCAGTTCAAAGAAATGTAATAAAGCTCTAGCATTCATGGTCACCACAATTTTGACCTCCACCGATTGCGGTTGTAAATATCTGGCATCTTCTGCCTTTATACCTGCATCCGTCATTTCGTTATATAAACTTTGGGCCTCCTTCAAAATCTTCCTATATTTAGGATAAATTTCTTTATTAGCCTTCACTGCCGCCGGAATCACATATTTAGCGTCACCTCTTTTGACATATCGCCCCGATTGAATCGAAAATGATGTTCCAATTCGGTGTCTAATCAAATGAATTTCCGTCACCCGACTGACTCCTTCAATGGCAAAAGTAAAACTGGCATGTTCTAAAGTTGAAGTATGTCCCGAAGACAACACTTGTCTTATCAATCTCTGTCTCGTTTCTTTATCAATTTTTTGCTTTAACTCCCTCGCCCCTACCGAAGCGTAACATTGTCTAATTGCTGCTGCCACCACCTGTTCCGGATCTTTTGTATATGCCAACAATTTTACTTTCATTAGCCTTTTTATATCTCTTTTTTCTCTTCTCTTCAATTATCTTTTCTATATCAAATCTCCCTCTTGCGGTGATTTTAAAGCACTCTTCTCTTATCTTCCCAAGTAAATAACTCTCCCAAAGACTTTTCTAAATGAATTCTTTTAATTATTCTTGCCAATAATGGGGCCACCGAAATTATTTCCATTTTAGCTATTTTTTTCTCCTCCGGGATCGGTATTGTGTCTGTCAATATAATTTTAGTTGCCACACACTTATCTAGATTACTCTTGGCTTCCCCCGATAAAACAGCATGGGTTCCACAAATAATTACTTCCTTTGCTCCATTGGCTCTTACCGCTTCAGATGCCTTACATATCGAACCACCGGTATCAATCATATCGTCTATTAACACCGCCACCTTACCCTTAACTTCACCCACCAAATGCATTACTTCGCATTTATTGTGTTCACTTCTCACCTTATCAATAATCGCTATTCTTAAACCTAACAAATCCGCCAATTTATTGGCTCTTTTTACTCCTCCAATATCCGGAGAAACAATTACCAAATCCTTTTTTGGATAATGTTTTTTAATGTATTTCGCAAATAGTGGATAGCCTAAAAAATGATCCACTGGAATATTATAAAAACCCTGGATTTGGTCAGTGTGCAAATCCACTGTCACCAAGCGATTCGCCCCTGCCACCGAAATTAAATCAGCCACCAATTTTGCCGAAATCGGTTCCCGAGACTCAATTTTTCTATCTTGCCGGGAATAACAAAGATTAGGACATATCAAATTAATTCTCCCTGCCGAAGACCTTTTTAAAGCATCAACTAACAACAATAATTCCATCAAATTATCGTTTGCTGGTGCTACCAAACTCTGTACAATATATATATCGTCGCCTCTTACCTTACTTTTTATTCGCACATAAATTTCCCCATTAGCAAAACGTTTATCTTCAATCGACGTCAACGGCACTTTTATCAAATCTGAAATTTTCCCTGCCAATTCCTGACTGGCACTCCCGGCAATCAAACGCAGTTTCCCCATAGCCCATTTTGCCTCTATTCCTCCTTTCTGTAAACTAGTTCACAAGCAGTCAAATTTATTTCAATTCAAAAACCACCGTTAAATTTTTATAAACCGTGGTACTTCCCGGTTCAGTTACTGCCCCGGCACCCAAGGCCGAATCTGCCTTCATTGCCACCGGATAAATTACATTATTACTGGTTCCTTCATCATCGACACTCAATACTTTACCCAATGTTCTTCCCGAAGCCTTAGCAATACTTTCTGCCTTATCTTTGGCATCATTTATTGCCATCCCATATAAACCGCTCCCAATTTGGTCAGTATCATTCATAGAAAAGTTCGGACCATAAACATTATTCGCTCCACTCTGGCTTAATAAATCTGTCAAATCCGCTGCTTTATCTACATTTCTCAAAGTAATTTCAATTGTATTACTTACCTGCCACATTCCCGGATTTTGACTTCCCTTCGGTTCCTGATAAAAACTTAAACTTTGGGTTTTAATATCCGCTTCATCGACTCCAAAATCTTTCACTGATTTGATTAACTCATCAACTTTAGTATTCACTTCCGTTGTTGCTTTATTCTTATCCATATTTTCTGCTGTCACCCCTGCTGAAAAACTCGCGATTTGATTTTTTGCCTGCGTTTTAGCTTCCCCAGTTACTGTTACTTCTTCCGCTGGCTGCCAGGTAATTCTTCCCCAATTCACTTTACTCCAAGGAATCACCCAAACTAAAATTAACATCAAAATTACACTGCCGATAATCTTTTTCATAATTCATTATATAATAAAGTATGTTTACCATACCAATCCTAGTCGTAATTGCTTTTCTCTTACTCAAATCCATTGTCATTGTCAACCAATATGAACGTGGCATTGTCCTAACCTTGGGCACTTATTCATATACTCTCGGTCCTGGCCTCAAATTAGTCGTTCCTATTTTTCAACGAGTTATTAAAGTCGATATTCGTATTAACACTATCGATATTCCCCAACAAAGCATTATTACTAAAGATAATGTCTCCGTCGGTGTTAATGGTGTCGTTTATTTCCAAGTTATCAAAGCCGAAGATGCTGTTCTAAAAGTTCGTGATTTTACCTATGCTGTTTCTCAATATGCCCAAACCGCTCTTCGTGACGTTATTGGTAGCGTTGAACTTGACCAGCTTTTAACCGATCGTCAAAAAATCAGTGATGAAATTCAAAAAATCGTTGACTCTGAAACTGCCGACTGGGGCGTTGATGTCACTGGCATCCGTCTTCAAGACATTGCTGTTCCTGATAATATGAAACAAGTCATGGCCAAACAAGCCGAAGCCGAACGTGAACGTCGTGCCACTATTATTCGTGCTGAAGGTGAAATGACCGCTTCAGAAAATCTTAAAAAAGCTATGGAAAATATGTCGGCAAGTGGTGCTATTACCCTTCGCTCTCTTCAAACTATTGAAAACGCTTCCAACAGTAACAACAACACTTTGATTTTTGCTATTCCAGTGGAAATTCTCGAAGGTTTCAAAAAACTGACTCAAAAATAGTAACTATATCAAAATATCTCTTTAACTATATCATCTAACCACAAATTGGACATTTTTCTCCACTATACCAGCACCCACATTTTTTACAATAAGTTAATCCTTCTGTACTCCCTTTTCTAAAACTAATCCCATCCGCCGTTACTACAATTATTATCCCTTGACCATTTCCAAACTCCCCACTTAAACTGCTTCCACCACATCCCCCTCCCGCCACAGTTTTAATTTTCAACTCCCCATACAAATAATTTTCTATCCTTTCCATATTTAATTTTTCTGCCGCTCTAGTTAAAACTATTTCTTCATCTTTTTGTTTTTCCACCTCCAATCTTGCTGCCACAAACAATCTGATTATCAATTCCGCATCCACAAAAATTCTTTCTCCAAATTCTTTTTCAAATCTTTTTACTAAAGATCGTGTCGTTGTTTCAATAGTTCTAATAGATAACCCTTGTTTACTTTCGGCCAAACTCAACATCCGGATCAAATCTGCCAATTTATAATCTCTTTTGTCCATTAATTCAAAATCTCTTAATTCTCCGACCGTCATTTCCACTTTAAATCTTAGTAGGGTTAATTTATTCCCTTCACCCCTTTTCCAAAAATCTACTATATCATCGGGATAATCCAACTCTTTATTTTTCGGACTGACACTTACCACTAAATCCTTTCCTTTTCTAAATTTTCCCTTAATTTCTTCCAGTCTTTGGCTCTCAAATTCACTATTTTTTATTAAATTTTCAGCTACAATTCCTGTTTCCTGGTCAACTATTCTTTCCCCATCCCAAATATAGTCATGACTATATTCACTCAACAATAATTCTGATAAAGCTGTGCTTATTTCCGTCTCTAGCTGTCTTTTTCTTAATTCACCGAAAAATTGTGATAGATACACTGGTTCCTTCCTCGGATCAAAATTCAATCCGCTTATATTTTCTCTCTTTGGTGCCGGTAACAATTTCTGTTCTATAACTTTTTCTCTCCCCACCACCCCACTCGTCACCAAAAACCTTGCTAAAAAACGATTATCAACTTGTCTATTTTTTACTTCAACATTCATATACTCATTGCTCGTAAGATTTAAGGCTCGGGCTATAACCGTAGCGGCACTGCGAGGGAATTACACCCTACTTCAAGTTCTATTTTACTCTTCTTCTTTTAAAGCTAATAAATAAATAAAATCTGACAATCTATTTAAATAAACCAAAACATTTTTATCTTTAAATACCAAACATCTTCTCTCTGCCCTTCTCACTATTGTTCTCACCCAATTTAATTTCAAAGCCCTTTCTTTCTTAAAAATTACAAATTTATTCTCCACTTTTAATTCTTTTTCTAAATTAACTATCTCCTCCTCTATCCATTCAATTCTATCTTTAGTTAATTTCCTCGCCATTATTAGATATAAATCTTCAACCACTTTATTTAAATTTTTAATTCTTAATTCGTAATTTGTAATTAATATTACCGCCTCCAATTCATCTAAAGTTCCCACCGCTTCTAAAATTTTTCCGCCTTTACTCACCCTTTTTTCAAAGTAATTACTTCTGCCCTCATCCCCCTTTTTAGTGGTTATCGACATTTTTTAGCCATAATCAATAATCTACTTGGACCATTTTTATATTTTTTGTAATTTTTTGAATCATTCAAACCGGCCTTTATAATTTCCGGTTCCAAAAGTGTTTCTATACAAAAACCACTTCTAATTAATGCATTAACATAGTCACTTACTGGTCGATGATTATATTCCGTTTTATCTCCCCAAGGCGTCTCGTCCATCCACATTTTTCTCTGGAAATAACGTGACAAATCGTCTATTTTACTAACTTCTCTAACCGGGTGGGACAACTGGAACACTAAACTACCTCCATCTTTGAGCCATCCGAAAAAATTTTTTAATGCAGAATCAAATCTTTTATCGTCCAAATAATCTAAAACCATATTAGAAATAATTAGATCAAAAGATTCTTTCCCTATTTTTTCATTTTTTTGAGACAAATCAACTCTCAATGTTTTTATTTCCGGCATTTCTTCTTTAACCTTATTCAATAATTCTTGACTTAAATCAATTCCCGTAATATTTTTAGGCATTGCTCCCAAAGAAAGTGACAATTTTATGGTTCTACCCTCTCCGCAACCGGCATCTAAAATTTTCGTCGATTTTTTAATCTTATCAATTAGAAGTTTTCTCAATGCCGGTTCTTCTATGTTTTTCCAACTATACGACCCACCGGCAAAATTAATATAATTTTTGTAGTTATAACCTTTAATTTCATAAATCACTTTTTTCATTTCAACTGCATTTGCTGTACCCGCAAAAAGCATTTGAACATTTAAAACATCCTTCTTCGGCATAAAGCGGGCTACCACACTCTGGACAGCTACTAAAAGCACTTTCCTTATCCGCCTGTTTACTTCTTAATTCCGCCAAAATATCTTTCTGTTCACTGTTTTTTGTACTAAACATATTAATCTTAGTTTTTTCCCCTTCAAATAATTCCAGCTGCTCACCCTTAGAAATTTCCAATAATGTTTTTCCCACCGCATCAAACATTGATAATACTGTCCCATTGCCAAAACCCACTTTTTGCCCGCAGGAAATCCCCACCAATTCGTCCGCCACTTCCTCCAAACTAGCTCCATATTTCAATGCTAAAGACGCCAGTCTTCCGGTTACTTCGGCCGATCCCGCCATATAGCCGCCTGATTTTCCCAAGTTCACAAATACCTCTACTGGTCCATCCCCTTCCTCAAAAAAAACTGAAGTATAAACTTTTCCCACATCACAAGCCTTTCTTAACCTAATTCCCCTTGCCGCCTCCGGTGTCTTTTTCTTCTTTGGCTCGATATAACTTTTTGCGAGGTCGGCCTTCTCTTCACTTTTTACCTGTTGGATCACCTCTTTTTCTCTACTCCCACTTCGATAAATCGTAATTCCCTTTGTTTCCAACGAATATGCCAAAAGATAGGCATTTCTGACATCATCAACTTTTGCCTCTTCCGGAAAATTAATTGTCTTAGAAACTGCATTATCGGTATATTTTTGAAAAGCCGCCTGGATTTTTATATGCCATTCCGGACTAATTTCCAAAGCCGTTCTAAAAATCTTTTTTAAATCCTGAGAAATATCTTCAATTCCCTCCAATTTTCCCCCATTCTTAACCACTTTATCCATTAATTCCTCACTATAAACGTTTCTTTTCTTTAACTCTTCCACAAAAATTGGATTCATAACATAAAGAGTCTTTCCTTCCACCGTATTCTTCTGATATCCGAGCGAGAATAATGGTTCAACTCCTGAAGACGCATCCGCAATCATTGAAATTGTTCCAGTGGGCGCAATCGTTGTCAGTGCCATATTTCTTGGCCGATAATTCGTCCCCGCAAACACACTATTTTCCCACTCTGGAAATACTCCTCTTTCTCTTCCCAATTCTTGTGTTGTTTCCCTTGCTTTTTCTTCCACAAATTTCATCACTTTTTCCGCCCAAACTATACCTTCTTCCGAATCATAACCTACTCCCAATTTAAACAGCATATCAGCAAAACCCATTATCCCGAGACCTATTCTTCTGGTTTTAGTCACCATTTCTCTGATTTTTTGCACCGGAAATTCATTTAGCTCTACAATATTATCCAAAAATCTCACCGCCAGCTTTACTGTTCTTTCCAATTCTTGCCAATTTAAATTATCTTCCTTAACAAACCTTGCCAAATTAATACTTCCTAAATTACACGCATCATAAGGCAATAATGGTTGTTCACCACACGGATTTGTCGCTTCAATTTTCCCCAATTTTGGCACCGGATTTGAACTTGACTCATTCATCCGATCAATAAAGACCAATCCTGGGTCTCCGTACTGCCACGCCAACCTAGTCACCAAAATAAACACTTTATAAGCATTCAATTTCATCGTTACCTTACCAGTTCTGGGATTAATCAGATCGTAGCCTTCGCCAGTCTGCTTTGCCGACGCCCAATCATAAAGTTTTTCCGTTTCCATTTCTATTGCCCTTAACTTAGCGTCAACGTCCCTACTTGCTTCTGCTACTTTAATTTTCTCTACTACCTCCTCCGGTATTGAATCATCCTTTACAAAGGCTTTATCCGCTTCTAGACGCTCCATAAAGGCGTTTGTGACGGCAAGCGATATATTAAAATTAGTTAAAGAATATTCGTCTAACTTCACCACTGCAAAACGAAGCACATCCGGGTGATCAACTGACAACATTCCCATATTTGCCCCCCGGCGCACGCCTCCCTGCTTAACTTGTGAAGTCACATCGTTATACGCCTGCATAAAAGACACTGGTCCTACCGTTGTTCCCCCACTGGTCTTAATATAATCGCCATATGGTCTTAATTTAGAAAAAGAAAAACCCGTTCCGCCGCCGCTTTTATGAATTTTAGCCATATTCGACATTGTCTCCAAAATCGAATCCATCGAATCTTCAATCGGCAACACAAAACAAGCCGACAATTGTTGTTTTGCCCGACCCGCATTCACCAAACAAGGAGTATTGGGAAAAAATTTTTGCTCCGCCAACAAATTATAAAAATTCATCGTCAATTCTTTGATTCTCTCCTCGCTTCCACCAAATTTTCCCTCTGCCTTGGCAATACTTTCTGCTACTCGATAAAAAATATCCCTTACTTTTTCAGTTGTTTTTCCATCCTCATCTTTAATCGCATATCTTGTTTCAGCAATATATCTGGCATTTTCTGATACCTCAGGTTCTTTCAACTCCTCCTTAATATTTTTCCCTCTCTGGTTAATCTCGTCCATTATTCTAATTTTTTATAATTTTTAATAAGTTTTTCGAAATCTCCAATATCTTTAATATCCATATACACTGTGGCAAAACGAATATAAGCCACCGGATCAATATTTTTTAATTTTTCCATCACCATTTTGCCAATTTCTTTTGAAGGAATTTCCACACTATCCCAATTTAACAATTTCATTTCAACTTCATCAATTAATTTCGATCTCTGTTCTGCCCCCAACTTCCAGCAGGCTTTCTCAAAACATTTTTCTAATTTCTCTCGGTTATAGTCCTCAATCCGACCGTCTTTTTTCACCACTTTTAATTCAATATTCTCTATTTTTTCATAAGTAGTAAATCTCTTCTGACATTTCACACATTCCCGTCGTCGTCGGGTCGCTTTCCCCTCTAAGGCATCTCTCGACTCTAAAACATTTGATTCATCAAAACCGCAATATGGACAAAGCATGTATTTTTACGCTATTTTTTATTAACACTATTCATAGCGTTTGTTATCCATCATAACTACTACCCTTAGTGTCTGTCAACTATTACTTACCACCCAAAACCATATCAAATTTGTAAAATATAAAAATTTCTTCAAATTTAAAAAACAACTTCTTAACTGTTATAATACCCTGATGCAAAAAATCATTAATTTTTTAAAGGAAGTCAAGGCAGAATTTAAACAAATTTCCTGGCCTAAACGTGAATCTATAATTCAGCTGACAATTGTGGTAATATCCATATCTCTTGTCGTTTCCCTAATTTTAGGGGGATTTGATTATATATTTACTCAATCTATTGGATTTTTGGGACAGGTTACTCAGGTTAAAACCCCAGTTCCAACCCAAAGTCTAATACCAATAACTACCGTTGTTCCAACTATCAAATTAGAACCAACTGTTAAAAAAACTAAATAATATGCCTAACAATTCTACTAAAACCAACAAAAAAGAATTTTTATTCCCTCTTTCTACTGCCACCCCCGGCATTGATGCCGCTTGGTACGTTATTAACACTTATTCCGGTCACGAATACAAAGTTATTGAAGCCCTTAAAACCCGTGTCAAAACTATGGGCCTCGAAGATTACATCTTCCAAGCTATCGTTCCAATTCAATCTAAAATGGTTATCCGCCGCAATGCTAAAGTTAAAACTCAAGAAAAAACTTTTCCCGGTTATGTTTTAATCCAAATGATTGTCACTGATGATTCTTGGGTTACCGTTCGTACCACTCAAGGTGTCACCGGCTTTGTCGGCATCGGCAACAAACCCACCCCCATTTCTCAAGCCGAAGTCGACAATATTATCAAAACTACTGAAGAGGATAAACCAAAATTTCAAACCCCCTTCTCCACTGGCGACGTTGTTAAAATTACCAGTGGTCCTTTTGCCGATTTTATCGGTACTATTGATAGTATCGATCAGGAAAAAGGCAAACTTCGCGTTCTTGTCTCCTTCTTTGAGCGCGAAACCCCCGTTGAACTCGACTTTTTACAAGTTACCAAAGAATTATAAAATTCGATCTCGTTGTGAACCGAGGCTTCAATCGAATTAATTCAATCAAAAATTATGCCTAAAAAAATCAAAATCGTCATCAAATTAGCTCTCCAGGCCGGCATGGCCAATCCCGCCCCTCCAGTCGGTACTGCTCTTGGTCCCCAGGGTATCAAAATCATGGATTTCTGCAACGAATTCAATGAAAAAACCAAAGATATGAAAGGTTCTCTCATTCCTTCCGTCATCACCATTTACGAAGATCGTTCCTTTACCTTCATCATCAAAAAACCTCCGGTTTCCGATATGATCAAAAAAATTACCGGCATTACCAAAGGTAGTGGCACCACCGGCCACGAGAAAATCGGTAAAATTACTGACGCTCAAATTGAAAAAATTGCCACCGACAAAATGGTCGATTTAAATACCACCAATTTAGAAGCCGCCAAACACATGGTTGCCGGCACCGCCAAATCCATGGGCTTCGAAATTACTGACTAATTATTTATTATTTTATTTAAATTCAAAAAATGAGCAAAACCTCTCAAGAACTTAAGGCTAAAAAAGCCAAAAAACTTGCTGTGGAAGAGACTCCAGTTGTTGAAACTGAAACTCGCAAGGCTTCGGAAAATGTTGAAGAAACTACTCCTGAAGTAAATCCCAAAAATGTTATTGAAACTGCTCCAACCGACGAAGCTACTAAAGTAGCGAGGGCGGTCCGTGTTCGCGGCAAAAAATATCTAGCCGCCAAAAAGAAAGTCGACGTCCTCAAAAACTATCCCCTTTCTGAAGCTGTTAAATTAGTTAAAGCCACTTCCATTTCCAAATTCGATGGCAAAATCGAAGCTCATGTCACCGTGGCCGAAATCGGTAATTTAAGCGAAATTTCTTTCCCCTATTTAGAAACTAGCGCTAAGAGAATTCTAGTGCTAAACGATGTAATATTAGCCGAACTTAAGGAAGGAAAAGTAAACTTCGACATCTTAATTGCTACCCCGATTACCATGCCCAAACTTCTCCCCTTCGCCCGTCTTCTCGGTCCCCGTGGTTTAATGCCAAATCCAAAATCTGGCACCCTAACCGATAAACCAGAAGAAGCTGTTAAAAAACTTTCCGTCGCCAAAACTATGATTAAAACTGAGAAAAAAGCTCCGGTCATTCATATTGTAGTGGGTAAAATTTCTCAGACCGAGAAAGAATTGGAGGCTAACGTTGCTGAACTCGTTAAAATCATCAAAGCTCCTAAAATCAAAAAATTGGCTCTTTGCGCTACCATGGGTCCCAGTGTCAAAGTTCTAGTTGAAAAATAAGTTTTATAAAACATTAAAAAGCCCCTATTTTAGGGGCTTTTTTAATGCCAACTCAATCATTTTATCCAACATTTGGGAATAACTATATCCCGCCGCTTTGGCCTCTTTTGGTAATAAAGAATTCGGTGTCAACCCTGGAATGGTATTTATTTCCAAAACATAAGGAATTTCATCTTTGATTATAAAATCCACTCTTCCAAATCCTCTTCCTCCAATAGTTTTAAAAACTTTTTTGGTAATTTCTTGAATTTTTTTTGTCAATTCGTCACTAATTTCCGCTGGACAAATTTCTCTAGTTCCACTTTCTGAATATTTTGATTCATAATCAAAAAAATCATTCTTTGGTCTAATTTCTACCACCGGCAACACTTCTTCTCCTAAAATTCCACATGATACCTCGACCCCTTTTAAATATTCCTCAATTAAAATTTCTTTGTCATATTTTTTCACTTCTTCAATTGCTTTCTGTAAATCTTTTTCCTCTTTAACAATTTTCACCCCCACACTTGATCCCCCATTTGCCGGCTTTACCACACAGGGAACTTTATTAGTCTCTTTGGCCATCAAAATATCTTCCCTCTCCATTAATTTTCTAAAAATCTTTTTATCCATTCCTATTGCCGAAGCCAGCACCCCACAGCCAGTATATTTCAATTTCATCGTTTCTAAAAATCCTTGAACTTTTCCATCTTCCCCTCCAATTCCGTGCATGGCAATAAAAACCACTTCAAATTTATTAAATAATTTTTCCTTTTCTTCGGGTAAAATTACTCCTTCAACTTCATACTTTTTTCTATCCAAATTTTCTATTACCCCTTTTCCAGATATTAATGAAATTTCCCTCTCGGTACTTTCTCCACCCATTAATACTGCCACTCTTAGCTTATTCATTAATCATATTATAGAATATAGGCAGTGAAAAACCTATCTTCTTTTTTTCTCTCCTATCTTCGTTTTTTTGCCCGACTTCAACTTCAAAAAATAAAATTATTAAATCCTAACTTAGTTACCGTCGGCATTACTGGTTCTGCTGGTAAAACTTCCACTCTCCTTGCCTGTGAAGCCGCTTTAAAACCTAATTTTAAAGTCAAGACCAATTACGGCGGTAACTCCGAAACTGGTCTGCCCTTAAATATTTTAGGTATTAAAAACCCCGATTATTCTCTTTTATCTTGGCTCAAAGTCGCTCTTTTAATTCCTCTAAAATTTCTCACCAATTGGCAAATTTATGATATTTATCTTCTGGAAATGGGTATTGATTCCCCTCATTCACCAAAAAATATGTCCTTTTTATTATCCATAATTATCCCAGATATTGGCATTTTTCTTAATGTTACCCCAGTCCATTTAGAAAATTTTTCCTCTTTAGATGAAATCGCTTTGGAAAAATCTAAATTAGTTAACTCAGCCAAAATCGCTATTATCAACAGCACTGACCCCCTAGTCAAAAAATATACCAAAAATAAAAAAATCATTTCTATTAAACCCTTAAAAATCAATATTCCCAATTTTTATTTACCAGACATTTATCAGATTTCCCTTGGCGCTGCCACAACTTTAGCCAAATATTTAAAAGTTGATCAAAAAACTGCCGTCACCAATTTACAAAACAATTTTACCCTTCCTCCCGGTCGCTCTTCAGTTTTTAAAGGCCTTAATAATTCCACTATCATCGATTCTTCCTACAACTCCTCACCCCTGGCCACTCTTGAAATGCTAAATTTTTTGGCGACTTTTAAATCACCCAAAATTGCTCTCTTGGGCGACATGCGCGAATTAGGCAAAGCCTCAAAAAAATCTCATCAAGAAATTTATCAAAAGGCCTTAAAATCGGCTGATATTATTATTAGTGTTGGTCCTCAAACTAGCCGTTACTTTGGTCTCAAAGCTAAAAAATTCCTTTATTGGTGGCAGGCCGCCAATTATTTAAAAAACAATCTTCCCCAAAACGCCACTATTTTAATCAAAGGTTCTCAAAATACTATCTTTTTAGAAGAAATCGTTAAAGAATTATTGAAAAATCCAAAAGATTCTAAAAAAATCTGCCGCCAATCCCCCTATTGGCTCAAAATCAAAAGTAATTTTCGCAATTCTTCACAACTGTCCACCACATAATCCGCCCCCGCTTTTATCAAAGCGTTTTTAGTATTGTAACCCCAAGTTACTGCGACAATCTTTACCCCAATTTTATGACAGGCTTCCACATCTCGCACTTCATCCCCCACATAAAGCATGTCGCTACTTTTTACCTTAATTATGGCTTTTTCTTTTCCAAAAATTGTCGACTCCGATCTCACCCAATCCACTTTTATCGTTTTATTGGCTAACCATTTTTCAATATTTTCCCTGCTATTAGAACTCAAAATTCCCACTTCAATTTTCCTTTCTCTCAATTCTCCAATTACTTCTTTTATCCCTCCAAAGACTTCTGCCCTTTCAATAATATTTTTCTGTCTTTCTCTCACCAATTTCATTATTCTAAAAATTTCTTTTAAAGAAATTTTTAATTCTTTTCTCGCCCCTCTCGCTCCCAATTCCCGGTAATTACTTATTTCTTTTTCACTTAAATCTGGTCTAATATTTTTAATCAAATCTATCATTTGGCTAAAAGTATCCGCCAAAGTTCCATCAAAATCAAAAACAACTTTTTTCAACATTATTCTTTGAATTCCTTGTCCTTTTTTATTTCTCTCTCAATCAAGTTTCTCAAAAAAACTGATCTTGGAATCATTCTCTTCTGTGCCACCCAATCTAAATACGCCAAAATTTTCGGACTAACAAAAAAATTGAACCGAACATCACTATGATCTTTAATCTTATTTAAAGATTCTTGAATCACCTTATCAAGATTTTCTTCCGTATACTCTACAATCATCAATCTTGGATCTTCAATTCCACTAAAAAAATACGGCTCAAAACCTTTTTTATACAAAGCCACCACTGGTTTATTATTATCTAAAGCTTTATTTACAATATAGCCCATAGACATACTATGCTCCGATAATTCCACAAAAACTGCATCTGCACGCTTCACATAATCCATCGTTCTTTTATAATGATCAGTTCTTTCTTTGTGAGTTCCATTATAAAAACCAGACACTTCACCTTTAGTCCATTCAGGAACCATATTGCCCAATAAAGTCGCCTCTTTACCCAAAAGACCGTTAATTCTCATGAACAACTCCGATTCCTTATTCGCCGATCTTGGAGAAGCAATAAAAAATATTTTCACCCCAGAATTATATACTATTTTTTTGACAAACAAAAACTACAGATGTTCCCAAAGTTGATAATATTTTGAATTTAATTTTTGAAAAAGTATCCATTTTATGAAATTTACACATTCCCATTTTTCCAAATAGCCAATTTAATGTTCTCATCCAAGCAATAGTTTCATTACTTCTTATAAAATTAAATCGAACATATTTAATCTTCAAATTTTGTTTTTGTAACTCATTCAAATATCCCATCGAACTCATCCAAACTTTATGTGTCGCATCCCCATCATCGTCAATTGCCCATTTTGGTAAATCTTTTTTAATATTCTTTCTATAAAACTTTTTAATTATAGAAATTCCACTCCTAATCGGTACATGAATTAGAATTAAACCATTTTTTTTAGTTACTCTTTTAATTTCTGGTATCAACTTAGTCTCCATCTCTTCAAAACAAAAGTGTTCTATTATTGACTGGGCCGTTACCAAATCATAAGAATTTGCTTTCATTGGCAAACAAACTGCATCCGCCTTATAAATTTTTAGTAAAAAATTATTTTTTTTCATATATCCAGACGCTATATCAATCATCTCCTGATACTTATCGACACATTCCACTTTTAATCCTAATTTGGATAATTCCACCGGTAAAAATCCATAACCTGTAGCAATATCCAATATTTTTGCCTTTTTACTTACTAATTTAGACAAAAAAAATGCATATTCATGCTCTCGTGCAAAATTTTTATTCTTAACTTTATTTAAATAATACCTCTTCCAATATTTGCTGTTATTGAAACGAAAACCCAATGTTTCCCTATTCTTCACCGCTTCTTTTAATGTTTTTACAGCCATCGTTTTTTAAACCTTCTATTCTCTCTAATATAACCCTAAAAAATGTATAAAGGTTTTTGGATGTAGGATTATATCACCAAAGAAATTATATTGCTTAATTTATCACCAATTTTAAAGATTTCTCCTAACCAATTGTTTTTTTCTAGTTTCAATATAATTTGTCAAAGCAATATCTACACTTTTTCCTTTTTTACCCTCCCAAAAATTATTTCCTTTAATTGCTAATTCCTCAAAATATATTCTTCTATGAATCAAACAGCCCGTTGCTCGAACCATTCTTCGTGCTAACATCTCTGTTTTCTCATCAGACCATTCATCAATAATTGGTTTCCCTTCTCGATATACCATATCTAAAACTTCACGCATTCTCTCATTTCCAAATGCCAAACTATTAATTGTTGATGTAACAATTTCCTCTTTCATTTTTCTCCTTCGTTATCTCAAATTCTTCATTACAGAAAAATCTTTTCTGTCCTCAAAAACTTCGACAACTCTAAATTTACAATGCGCAAGTGTAGTTCTTATTTTCCTCTTTGCCAACCAGTCAAATTAGTGTATAATTCCCCCTGTACTCCCGAAGACAGCCGGCATTCAAATAAGTCCCGCCGAGGAAACAAAAGATTTTCTATTTGTCGCCTCGATCTTCGAGGCTTTTTTAGTAAAAATTTTATAAAAATCTATGCCAAAACTACAAAAAATTGCCAAAGTTGACGAAGTTGTCAAAAGACTCTCTGAAGCTAAATCCACTGCTTTTATTCAATATCAAGGTCTTACCGCCGGTGATATCAGTACTCTTCGCGCCAAAGTTAAAAGCCTTGGTGGTTTTATTGAAGTCATTAAAAACACTCTTATTACCCGGGCTTTAGGTAAAATGGGTCTAGATCTTCCTGAAACTTTAACTGGTCCTACCGCTGTTGTCTACTGTGATGCCGACGAAGTTGCTCCTTTAAAAGAGATTGACACCATCAACACTGCCAAAGAAAAAACTTCTTTTAAATTTGGTATTTACAATCAAAAGCTTCTTTCTTTTGATGAATTAAAGAAATTTTTATCTCTTCCTTCCAAATCCGCCCTTATCGCTCAATTTATCGGTGGACTCAAGAATCCTTTACAACGTATGGTTTATGCCATGCGTTTCAATCAACAGCAATTAGTTTTAACTCTTAAAGCTCTGGCCGATAAAAAAGCCACTGAAACTAATTAATTATTTGTTTATTAAAATATTATTAATTTAAATTAAAAATATGGATAAAAAATTAGAAACCATCCTCGACCAAATCTCTCAACTTTCGGTGCTTGAACTCTCCGAATTGGTCAAAGCTCTAGAAGAAAAGTTCGATGTTAAAGCTGTGGCTATGTCTGCCGCTCCCGCTGCCGCTGCTACCGGTGCTCCCGCTGCCGCTGCTGTTGAAGAAAAGACTGAATTCGACGTCATCATCACCAGTGCCGGTGCCAACAAAATCGCCGTTATCAAAGCTGTCCGTGAATTTAAACCTGAATTAGGTTTGAAAGAAGCTAAAGATATGGTTGATGCCTGTCCCGCCGATCTTGGTACCATGAAAAAAGATGCTGCTGCTGAAGCTAAGACTAAACTCGAAGCTGCTGGCGCTGTCGTAGAATTAAAATAATTCTTTTTAAAAAAGAATTTCTTTTAAACTTAAAATCCCCCGATTTCTCGGGGGATTTTTGTTAATAATTTTTTCGGATTATTTTTAATATATTGTTTAATTCCTAAATATTCTCTCTTACCTCTAATAATTCTTTCATAATAATCTCTCTGCCATAATCTTTTAAAAAATCTTGGCCAATTTTTGTTTTTGACATTTTTAATATATTCGTTTGTCGTCATTGTTTTAAACCATTGGATAATATCACCCAATTTTGAATTATTTTTTTTATCATTTGGGCCATTTTTATTATCAATTGGGCGGACACATCGGTCCGCCCCTACCATATTATTTATTATTAAAATTCCATGAATATGATTCGGCATTATTATATATTCATCAATTTTTATATTTTTAAAATGATTCGGAATTTCATTCCACCAATAACCAATCATCAATCCAATATCATTTAATTGATTCAATGAATTTAATGTACGGGCGGACCGATGTGTCCGCCCTATTTTATCTATATCCATCCGCCCTATTTTAT
>Ga0182027_10000172_pt1 | contig 105202 bp, 89 predicted proteins | sample 712E1DmetaG_FD_121300 | JGI IMG/M metagenome (GOLD analysis project Ga0182027, IMG submission 121300) | Permafrost microbial communities from Stordalen Mire, Sweden - 712E1D metaG (Illumina Assembly) | ecosystem: Environmental > Terrestrial > Soil > Wetlands > Permafrost | place: Sweden...
TTTTAAGTGGAATGGTAAAAATTCCTTATATCCCTCGGAAAACCTCAAAAAGGCAGTAGCTAACCATGCCGGAAATTCAGCAGATTTAAACCTTTTGCTTATCCTGGTTCTGCGTGAACTGAACCTTGATGTGGTTCCGCTTGCCTCGAGTACATGGGACAACGGCGTGATTTTCGAGTCGGTACCGACACAGAGAGGATTGAATTATGTGACCGGGTTGGTCAGGTTGGATTCATCGGAATACATTCTTGATGCCACGAGCCCGTATTTACCTTTCAATATGGTCCCAAGACGATGCCTGAATGATAAAGGAGTGGTTGTGTCTGATGGAAACACACGCTGGGTGACATTGCTGGGAGCCGAAAAAGACAACAGCCTGACATTTGCAGATTTGAAAGTTGATTCGGCCGGTAATGTACAGGGCCGGATGATAGATTCGCATTCAGGATATTCAGCTATCAGTTCCAGGGAGAACTTTTTTAGTTCGGGGGAGGCGTCCTACTCAAAAACTCTTAAGGAAAAATTAAAATCCTGGGATGTGGGGGAAATTAAATATGAAAATGCCGGGGACCCGGAAAAGGAGTTTAAGGTCATTTTTGATTTGAATCAATCTGAGATAGGACAATCCAGCGGGAAGATGATTTATCTGAACGTCCTTTCCGGTCTTGGGCAGAATTCCAACCCCTTTAACAACGAAAAACGCATATTCCCGGTCGATTTCAATTGCCCCGTGAAGGATGCCTATGTATTTACTTATGATATTCCACCGGGGTATCATATTGAATCACTGCCTGAATCGGTTAAATTCAGCCTGCCCGACCAATCTGCTTCATTTAAATTTGTTGTTGGTTCTAAAGATAACAAAGTCATGGTGAGCAGCATGCTGAGTATCTATAAACCCGTATTTATAGCTTCTGAATACGATGCTTTAAGGGATTTTTTTGCAAGGATCGTAGCAAAACATTCCCAACAGATTGTCCTGAAAAAGAACTGAATCATGCGTTTCTTCTTTTTACTTATTTGCTGTCTGTTTCCGGGCTTGCTGTTCCCTTCAACTGAAAGTCATTATCCCGTTACGGATATCCCTTCGGAATTGCTGGTAAATGCCGACTTCGTAGTCAGGCTGTCGGAAACCCGGTTTGACCTGAAATCTTTAAACCACGCAGAATGGATATTGCATCGTGTGGTTACAGTTTTTAATGAGGGAGCAGCGGAACAGGCCGTCCTTGCACAATATTACAATAGTTACACTTCTATTAAGACCATAGAAGGATACATGTACAATGCTGAAGGAAAACTCGTTAAGGAGTTTAAATCAGGTGACATAATTGACCAGAGTGCAGTGAGGGAAGGTTCACTTTATTCTGATGACAGGGTGAAAATCATTCATCCTCTGTCAGTGTCTTATCCTTTTACCGTGGAATATTTTGTTGAATTCTCGGCCAGGAAAATTATCAATTATCCTCAATGGAGACCACTCGATGATTACCGTGAAAGCATCCAATCCTCGAAGCTGAGCATTTCAGCCCCTGAAGGTCTTTTCCCACGGATCATGACACAACGTTTGCCTGATAATGTCATTATAAGCGGAGACAGTATCAACGGAAAGACCTGGGAGATCAGGGACATAAAGGCAGTTGAGCATGAACCTTTGGACCCAGGGATTGAGCAGATTTCACCTTTGCTGATGGCCGCACCGACGAGTTTCACGATAAAATCGTATGATGGAGATTTCAGCACATGGAAAGGTTTAGGACTATGGAGAAATTCCCTTTATGAAGGAAGAGACTCACTGGATTCCCGTTTTATTGAAAACATACGGAATGATGTTGACGCGGAGGCTGACACATTGATGAAGGTTAAAATCCTATACAGATACATGCAAAGGACCTGCAGATATGTCAATACAAATGTGGGGATCGGAGGCTGGCAGCCTGAAAGAGCGAACGACGTGGCCCGCCTGGGCTATGGAGACTGCAAAGGTCTTGTGAACTATACATACGCACTGCTGAAGCAGTTTGGGATAAAATCAATATGTACCCTGGTCAGGGCAGGGGCGAATTCAGGAATGATCGTCAGGGACTTTCCGTCCAACCAGTTTAATCATGTCATACTTGCCGTGCTTTTCAGAAAGGATACAGTGTGGCTTGAATGTACTGACCCCATACAGCCTTTCGGTTTCCTCGGAAGTTTTACAGCAGACCGGGATGCACTTTTCCTCACAGGCAAGGGGGGCGTGCTTGTGAGAACTCCCCGATATCCCAAAGAAGTGAATATAGAACACTCAGCCGCAGAAATCAGAATGGATAGCCTCGGTAATGCCTCAATTTCAATTACATCATCATACAAGGGTCTGGAATTTGAAGAAGTTGAAGGCTTGCTTGCACTCAATCCGGAGCATCTTAAGGAGAAGATGAAATCGCTATTGGACTTCCCGGGAATGACGCTGGTTTCGGTACAGTTGACTTCAGGAGGCGACTTTTTACCTCAGGCTGATGAAAAACTGAGTTTAACAGTTAAAAATTATGCTTCATTGAGTGGCGGAAGAATGTTTATTCCCCTGAACCGCTTCCTTGAGGAACCTCCTTTACTGAAAAAAAATCAACTCAGGAGATTTGAACTGGTTTTAAAAGAGTCATTTGTTCATTATGATACGGTCATTATCCATCTTCCGCCCGGATTCTCTCCGGAATCCATTCAACCCTCATTCCACATGAATACAAAGTTCGGATCGGTTGCTTCTGAAGTTGGTTCGGATGGGCTGACAGTGAAATTGTGCAGAAAACTGGAAATGGAAGAAGGAAGTTATCCTTCCTCCGACTTTAATGCCTTTGCGGATTTCCTGCAACTGGTCAGCAGGTACGATAAAGCCAAGCTTGTGTTAAAGCACTGATTAATATCCCTGTTCGGAATTTCCTTTATCTTTGTAATTAAATATTACATAAGTGGATTATCCCATTTACCTGGCTTTCAGGGCCTTCATTTTTCTTTTCCGGTTGATGCCGTTCAGGTTGATATATATTGTTTCTGATATTATGTACGTTTTCCTGTATCCTTTGGCCGGGTACCGGAAAAATGTGGTTTTCGAGAATCTCAGAAATTCCCTGCCCGGGAAACCGGAAGAAGAGTATAGGAAGATTGCAAGGGAGTTTTACCACAATCTCTGCGATGTCCTCGTTGAAAGCCTGAAATCCTTTACGATGACCGAAGCACAGGTTGTCAGACGCTACAAGTATTCAGGCGTCGAGAAACTTGATCAGTGTTACCGGGAAGGCAGGGGAGTAGTTTGTGTGGCAGGGCATTATGCTAACTGGGAATGGGGGGGCATCGCCAGCGGCACGCAATTTTTGCATAAACCGGTCGGGTTTTATAAACCATTGTCAAATAAATATATTGACAGGTATACCGTGCGCACCAGGGTCCAGGGGAGATCGGCATTGGTTTCCATCAACAACACCAGGGAAGTATTTCAAACCGACTGGGGAGAACCGGCAATTTTCTATATGATAGCCGATCAAAGCCCTTCTACACCGAGGCTTGCATACTGGGTCCCTTTTCTTAACCGTGAGACTGCTACACTTCACGGGCCCGAAAAATATGCCAGGCTGTATAATATGCCGGTTTTCCATTCAATGGTCAACTGTATCAAAAGAGGATATTATACAGTTGACTTTGTGCCTTTAAGAATGGAATCTAAAGAGACTAAAACAGGGGAGATCACGGCGGCCTTCATGAAAAGCCTGGAGGAACAGATCCTGCGCGACCCCCGGTATTATCTCTGGTCGCACCGGAGATGGAAACATAAAAAACCCGAAAAACAGCCCGGCTGACATCTGAGATTTCGATACTCCGCTAACTCGCTGCCTCGCTACCTTATAATAGTCCCCCGTTCTTATAAATGGCCATCTGGGCATCATAGAACTTGTTTAACTTTCCGGCTTTTTGATTTCCAAGATTAACAATATCCCCGTTTTCAAAATTAACCCTCACATTGTCACCATCATGAAGCTCAAGCTCCTCGATTATTCCCGGAGAATAAGTCAATACCGGCATAGCAGCATTAATAGCATTCCGTTCATAGATGGCTCCGAACGATTCGGCGAGGATACAACTGATACCCAATGAAAGGAAGCAATCCACGGCCTGTTGTCTTGAACTGCCGGCGCCGAAATTCTTGCCTGTCATTACAATGTCACCGGGTCCAGCTTTCTTCGCAAAATCTTCATATCCTTTCAGGTTATCGAAGGAATACTGTCCCATTTCCCTGATTTCGGTAATTGTAAGGTAGCGGTTGTGGAAGATCATATCGGTATCAATATTATCTTTTCTGATAATCCAGACTTTCCCTTCGGTAACTAAAGGTTTTCCCGTTTTGGCTTTTTCTTTTATTACGGATTTAAGTATGGGTTTATTGCTGAATTCCGCCGGTTTTACCGGGATCTGGTCAGGCGTCGTGATAACCCCTGCCACGGCGCTTGCAGCAACGACAGCTGGGGAAGCGAGGTAAACAAATCCTTTTCCCTGTTTCCCTTCAAAGTTTCGGTTGCCTGTACTGATGGTTACCTCTCCCGGTCCGTTCTGGCCCACCTGCCCGGCTGCACATCCTGCGCATCCTGCATTTGAAACCATTGCCCCGGCTTCTTTGAAAATTTTAATAAGGCCTTCATCCAGCGCCTGGTTCCAGATGGTATCGGTGGCCGGTACGATTTTCAGGACAACCCCGGGGGCAATTTTCCTGCCTTTCAGGATTGATGATGCAATCCTGAGGTCTTCAATGCGGCCGTTCGTGCAGCTCCCAATGAAGCCGGAATCGATCTTCAGGTTGCGGACATTATCCACTGCCGTATCATCTTCGGGATGCCCCGGTTTTGCTATCATTGGCACGAATCCTGACAGATCAATATCATAGGTTTTTTCATACACTGCATCAGCATCCGCTGTTACCATCGGGTAATCCTTCCCTGTAAGATTTTTTAGTTCGGCAAGCAGGGCGGTCGTTGTAGGGAAAATGATCAGGATGGCTCCCATCTCAGTTCCCATTGATGAAATTGTAATCCTTTCGGCAAGGCCGAGTTTCTCAATCTCCGGCCCGTAGAGTTCAACCGAATTTCCAAGCAATGTGTTGGCCCCGAATATCCCCAGGAGATTAAGGACAATATCTTTTGCCGAGACATCCGACGTCCTGTTGGAGTTCAGATTTATCTTTACAGAAGATGGCACCTTGAACCAGACGGATCCCCTGGCCCATGCGGCCGCGATGTCCTGGTCGCCCATTCCCTGGCCGAAAGAGGCAATGGCTCCCATGATGTTTGCATGGGAATCGGTCGAGACGAAAGTACTCCCGGGCCATGCAAGCCCGTTGTCAATTGCCAGGTGGGTTCCTACCCCTGAATCCACATCATAGATCCGTATCCCTTTTTCCCTGGCATACTGCCGGCAATAATGCTGGTTCTGGGCATATTTCTGATCAGATCCCCCGGGGTTGCAGTCGAATGTAAATATTGTCCTGGACGGATCGTCAATATCCAGGCCGTTATCCAGCAAATTCTTAACTACGTTTGCGCCTCCGAAGTCACGTGCCGCACGGGTGTCGATGAGCACATCCACGATATCGCCCGGTTTTACCGTTTTTTGTCCTGAATGGGCGCTGATAATCTTTTCAATGATTGTCATAATCTACAGTTCAACACAGTACATTGTCTATAGTCCAAAGTATATCACTTCAGCCTTTCCCTGAACGGTTCAAAGGTCATAAAGTCGGCATGGTGAACTATATATGCTTCCACTGAACGTTTCACCATATTGCCTTCCCCCGCATGGGCCGCAATAATATGACAAACATCTGCAGGCATACCGCATTGTTCGGCAAGGGATACACCTGAAAACGGATGACGGACGTATTTGCCGTATTTGCCCTGTACCGAGTTGCCGTTCGGATCTAGCTCATATTCAAGTAGCTTTCCAACATCGGCAAGTATAGCCCCCGCGATCAGTATATCCATATTGACGGGGAGGTCATCCCCGAAAAATTCATTCATTTTCTTCCCGGCATCATAGGCCACATGCACCACACAACGTTTATGGGCCATGAATGATACTTTCAGATCAGGCCCGGCCAGGAGGGTAAATGGGATCCTGTTAAGATCATCAGGAGAAAGAATGCTTTTTTCAAGGGCGAGTTCCCAGGTGTCGGCAGTTTTTTCACGTAGCACGGAATCCTGTATCCACATCAGTTCAGGCCATAGTTTGCTAACTCTGTCGGTCATATAAAATATTATTTAAGGTGCAATGGTGAAATTGTGAGTTAACCAATAAGGGATTTTCACCATTTCACAATTGTTATTACACAAACACCCTACTTTAATTTTGCTATTACAGCATCCGCCATCTGTGATGTAGAGGCAGCGCCTTTGCTTATGGCATCAGGTTTGCCCGGCAGTTTCATCATATCGTAAGTTTTAACTCTGCCTTCTTCAATCACACCGGCAACAGCTTTTGTGATCTTGCCTGAAATGGAATTTTCCCCGATATGGTCCAGCATCATACAGGCCGAAAGTATCATTGCAATAGGGTTGACGATCGAGGGGTTGAAATCCGCATATTTTGGAGCGGAGCCGTGAGTCGGTTCAAATACGGCGATTTCAGGCCCGATGTTTGCGCTGCATGCAAATCCCAGTCCACCGATAAGTCCTGCAAAACCATCGGAAACGATATCTCCGAACATATTGCCAGCGACAATCACATGGTATGTCTCAGGATTTTTGGTCAGCCACATCATCTGGGCGTCGATATTGGTATCCTGGACCCTTATCCCCGGGTATTCCGTTTTTGCCAGCTCCTGGGCAATTTTCAGCATCATACCTGAAGTCTCACGAACGACGTTGGGTTTCTCGCAAACCGTTAAGGTATCGAAACCACGGACTTTTGCATAATCGAAGGCGGCCCTGACTATCCGGGACGTATATTTTTTCGTAAAGATCCTGGTTGAAACGGCCAGTTCAGGGCGAGGGCACCATGCAAAATTCTCCCTGAATTTTTTATGAGTCATCAGCGCATCATACACCTGGTCGGAAGGATTGGTCCATTCCACGCCTCCATAAAGGCATTCGGTATTCTGCCTGAAGATCATCGTGTCGATGACAGGTTCTTCGATGGCACCGCCAAAGCCTCGGCGGATAAAGTTCAGGGGGTTCCCTTTGAAAGTTTTACACGGGCGCATGCAGATGTCAAGGTCGTATTTCTGGCGCATGCTGACAATAGGGCTGTAGTAAACATATCCTTTCCCTTTTAACTCGGGAGCCAACTCGGCTTCAGCCTTGTCCTTGGGTTTCGAGGTGATTGCACCGAACAGTCCTGTTTTATGCTGTTCAAGGAGTTTCTGTGTCCTTTCCGGAAAAGGATCCCCTTCCTTGCACCAGAATTCCCAGCCGATATCGCCATGGATATATTCCGCATTAAAACCGGCCGCATCCAGAACACGGATGGCTTCGTTAAGGACTACTTTCCCTATGCCGTCACCCGGCATGGTCACAATCGTTCTTTTTCCCATAAGAGCATGATTTGGTTTGTATTAGAGCAATTTTAATAGCTTGCAAAGATAGGGTAAAAATTTAACATGCTGAATGGATTGAGGAAATTTTCAGTAAGGAATTCACGGGGAATCGGAAGGATGCGGAAACAATTGTGAGAGCCGGAATTGCAGGGGAAGGCAGGATGGCAGCCGGACCGAATTGGCTCTGAAATTACCTGATTTCGAACTCTTTTAACAGGTTTTTAAATGTTTCTTTATGGGTGAAGCTTTTCGCCTGACGATACGATTCAGTGTACGCTTTTACATGAAGATCCTCATGATAATTATAGATACTCCATTCTCCTTTATTGAATTCCAGTGCTGAAAGATTCTCTACCCAGTCGCCGGAATTCATGTAAGTCACTTCACCCTGCAGGTTTGATATTTTCCGAATCTGGGGTTGATGGATATGTCCGCAAATGACATGGGTATAGCCCTTGGAGATAGCGATCCCGGCTGCCGTTTCTTCAAATTTATTTATATAGGATACAGCTGTCTTGACACTTTGCTTGACTCTATTGGAGAAAGAAATTTTTTCCCTTCCCATACTCGTCAGGATAAAATTTACAAAGCTGTTCAGCAGGATAAGAAAATCGTATCCGAAGGATCCAAGCTTTGCAAGCCATTTGCTGTATTGCATGGTGATATCGAACACATCGCCGTGGAAAATCCAGACTTTTTCCCCATGCAGGTCAAGCAGCAGTTTATTAACAAGTTTGAAAGAGCCGATATTGAATTTCACGAATTTCCTCATCAACTCGTCATGGTTCCCAGTTATGTAAACAACTTTTGTGTTTTTAGCGATCATCCCTGTGAGATGGCGTATGACCAACAGATGGGATTTTGGGAAATAAGCCTTACGGAATTGCCAGATATCTATAATATCGCCATTAAGCACCAGCATTTTGGGCTTGATGCTTCTAAGGTATTCCAGAAGTTCCTTGGCATGGCATCCGAAAGCTCCAAGATGAACATCTGAGATGATTACCAGATCGACTAAACGTTTCCCGGCGGACCTTGATTTCATTTTCAATTACAAAGGTCCTCAGATATGTCTTCCCCAATGTTACACGCTGGTTATATGATTATTAAATATTTGTTAATAAATCATTAATTTTCTGTAACATATGAAATTGAGCCGGGGATATGACTGACATTTGCATGTGGAATGAACCGGCAAACAGGAGCTTGCCGTTCACATTAAAATTGGTAATGACCCTATGTCTGAAGTACAAAATAAAGTGAAGGTTAAAAGAGTGTTATGGCTTACCGATACTTTCATTGACCACAACGGTGTTTCAATGGTTCTGCAGGCTATGCACAGGGAGATCAGGGAACGTGATTTGCCGATAGATATTTTGGTTTGCAGTAATGACATTGAGCCTGACGATCACCTGATCGTATTGAAACCAGTTTCAGAATTCAATATTCCCCTTTACCGTCAGCAGGCTCTGAGGATTCCCAATTATCTGAATATACGGCGAATTTTCAAAAGAGGTAAATACGACCGTGTCCTATGCTCCACCGAAGGCCCCATGGGGTTTGCTGCGATATACCTGAAAAAGCTTTATTCGGTCAGAACGGATTTTTACATGCATACCGACTGGATCATGTTTGCCAGGCAGATATTCGGGATGGAGGAGCTGGGAGTGAAGAACATCCAGAGGCTGGCAAGGATATACTATAATTTATTTGACAATATTTTTGTGCTGAACCGTGACCAGCAGCAATGGCTTACCGGTGATTCGATGAGGTTTGATCCTTCCAGGATATTTTTAACAGCCCATTGGGTGGAGGAGGTTTTCATTAACAGCAGTGATGGTTCACGCAAAATCAAAGATCCTCAAAAGCCCCCTGTTATTCTTTTTGCAGGGCGTTTAAGCCGGGAAAAAGGAATTTTTGAATTGCCTGACATTTTCCGGAATGCAAGGACCAGGGTCCCGGGTCTTAAAATGCTGATCGCAGGTACAGGTCCTTCGGAAAATGAACTGAAGAAGACTTTCCCGGAGGCAGAATATACCGGGTGGGTTAATCATGACAGGCTGCCTGAAATATATCATTCTGCCGACCTGCTTATACTTCCCTCACGCTTTGATACGTTCAGCTGTGTGGTCATCGAAGCTTTTAGTTGTGGTTTACCGGTCATTGCCTATAATACAAAAGGTCCAAAGGATATCATTCAGGATTCCGTAAACGGGTTTCTTATAAATAATACAGAAGAAATCGTTGAGCGAATTGTTGAATTTTTCCTGGATGAGATGTTGCAGGACTCCCTTAAAATGGCTGCAAGGGAGAGGGCAGGCGACTATACTCCTGATGCCATATTACAAGGGTTATTAAAGGATTTAGGCATCAACCTATCAGGACCATTTCATGAAGCTTTTGCAAACTGAGCAATGGAGCTGGTGGAAGCATGGGGTGATTTATCACATTTACCCCCGCAGTTTTATGGATACCAACGGCGATGGAATCGGAGACCTTCAGGGAATAATATGCAAACTGGATTATTTGTCGGATTTGGGAGTGGATGGGATCTGGTTGTCACCTGTGTTCTTATCACCCAATGCTGATTTTGGCTATGATGTTTCTGATTATCGTACCATTGACCCGGCTTATGGCGCGATGGATGATTTCAGATTATTGATAGAAAAGGCACATGAACATAGTATCCGTGTAATCAGTGATATGATACTTAACCATACATCGGATCAGCACCCCTGGTTTCAGGAATCAGCTTCTTCAACGATAAATCCTAAAAGACACTGGTACATCTGGAGAGATGGTTATAAGGGGGGGCCTCCCAACAATTGGAAATCGGCAGTCGGAGGCAGCGCCTGGGAATTTGATAAAAGAACGGGCCAGTATTATTACCATTCATTTTTTAAAGATCAACCCGACCTGAACTGGAGAAATCTCCTTTTGCCGTCGGTTTTCTTTGATGAATTAAAATTCTGGCTCGATCTTGGTGTGGACGGCTTCCGTCTTGATGTGATCAATCTGATCGCAAAGGATAAAAAATTCAGGAATAATCCTTCTTTTTTAGGAATCCCTTTCTTCCAGAAGCATGTCTTCACCCGGAATCGTTACAAATCACACAAGATTGTGATGGAGTTGAGGAAGCAGGTCGACAAGTATCAGGACAGAGTAATGATCGGCGAAATTTACACAATGCCTCCGGGTAATTCCGAAATAGCAGCAAGTTACCTGTCGGGAGGATTGGGAATTCACATGGCTTTTGATTTTTCCCTGATTTTCCGCCAATGGAGTGCAAGCAGTTATTACAAGTGTATTCTTGACTGGTACTCAAATATTCCCGAGAAGGGCTGGCCATGCAATGTTTTGTCAAACCATGACTTGATGCGAAGCATAGACCGCTTCCCTTTCAGGAGGCACAAACACGAAAAAGCAAAGGTGGCTGCTGCATTTCTGTTGACGATAAAAGGCACCCCGTTTATTTATTATGGGGAAGAGATCGGGATGAGAAATGCAAGGATAAGGTACCGTGACATCCAGGACCCGCTTGGAAAAAGATACTGGCCTTTTTTCATGGGCCGGGACAGGGCCCGCACACCCATGCAATGGAACTCGGGTGAGTATGGAGGGTTCACGACCGGAAAGCCCTGGCTGCCATTAAATCCGGATAAATCGTGGCGCAATGTTGAAGATCTTCAAAGTGATGGCTCCTCCCTGCTCAATTTTTACCGGAATATCCTTAAAATCAGGAGAAATCACACAGCCCTCCAGATGGGCAGGTGGATACCCCTGATAACCGGCCGTCATGGAATCCTGGCTTATGCGAGGGCTCTGTATGGGGAAAGGGTCGTTGTCATTCTCAATTTTACGTCAAAACAAAAATATATAAATCTTCCTGAGCACAGCTTTGGTCAAGTCCTTTTCTCGACCCACCGCCATGAAGATGAAATTTATTATTTCCAGGATCTTAAAATCTTTCCTTTTGAAGCAAGTATCTTTAAGGCATAACGGATGCAGGAATCAGGAAGGAGAGTTTCAGAATGCAGGGTTAAGCACCTGGACCAGCCAGAAACAGAGGGCAGAAACAATAGCTGCAGCAGGGATCGTAAGAATCCAGGCAATCACAATATTCATTGCAATTTTCCATTTTATCCCCGTAAGGTTTGTTACAGCCCCGACACCAATGATTGACCCGGCAATGGTGTGAGTGGTTGAAATGGGCACCCCAAGGCTGGTTGCAAAGAATATGGTAAGCGCACCCGATGTTTCAGCGGCAAATCCATGAACTGGTTTTAATTTTGTCAGTTTCATCCCCATTGTTTTGACAATCCTCCAGCCACCTATACCTGTGCCAAAAGCCATGGCCGTAAAACATGCCAGGATGATCCAATTGGTTTCATGATGCATTAGCGAAAGCTGAGTGTCCGGCGATAACATCCCGGCAGCTATGAGAAGGGCGACAATGACCCCCATGGTTTTCTGTGCATCGTTTCCACCATGCCCAAGTGAATACAGCGCAGCTGAAAACAACTGGCCTCTCCTGAAAATACTGTCAACCCTGTGAGGCGTAAGCCTGTGAACGATCCAGATCACGGCAAGCATAAGTAAAAAGCCAAGGACAACTCCAATCATAGGTGCAATTGGAATGAAAGTTGCAGTCTCAATTACTTTTGACCAATGAATGATGCGCATACCTTTATAGGCCATACCGGCCCCGACGAGCCCTCCAATAAGAGCATGGGACGAACTGGAGGGAAGCCCATACCACCACGTAACCAGATCCCAGAGGATGGCTCCAATGAGACCCGAAAGAATAACATACATAAAGGCAGGGTCGGCAGGGTTAATAATTACAATATGTGCAATAGTATTAGCAACTTTTGGTGCAAATACAAACATTGCTGCAAAATTGAAAAAAGCGGCCCAGAAAACAGCAAATTTTGGGGGTAACACTTTTGTGGAAACAATTGTGGCAATTGAATTTGCGGCATCGTGAAACCCGTTAATGACATCAAAGATCAGGGCAGCAATGATGGTGATTACGACAATTAGGATCATACCATTGTGAATTGGGTGAAATCAGGTCAGGCGTTGTCGATCAGGATGCTTTCAATCGAATTGGCAACCCTCTCCATACGGTCAACTGCCTTCTCAAGACGTTCAAAAATTTCTTTCCATTTCATGATCATCATCATATCATCCGTTTTGAATAAATTGGCAATGGCTACACGGGATATATCATCAGCCTGGTTTTCAAATTCATGGATCAAGGAACACTTGGATCGGATTTCATGGCTTTGTTTCTTGATGTTTCTCAGGCTCTTGACTGCGGCTGCCAGTTCCTGGTTGCAGATGTGAATGATTTTGGCAAATTCAAGTGTCTCAGGCCTGAATTCTTCAATGCCATAATAAAAAAGCCTGAAAGTGGCAGCGTTCATCTGGTCTGCAAAATCATCCATGCCGTTTACCAGCTGGTAAATCTGATCACGGTCTATAGGTGTTATAAATGTTCTGTGCAGAAGGTCAATGCACTCTTTGGTAAGTTTATCGGCCTCCCGTTCCAGTCGTTTTATCGCCTTGGTTGCGACTTCAGGATGTTTTTTCTCTTTTACCAGTCCAAGAAATTCATTGCTGACCTGCAGGTTGATATTCATCAGCCTTTCAAAATAATCGTAAAAGGCATATTCCCGGGGTAATAGTCCTCGTAACATGATTGACCCTATTAGTAAATATGTGTTTGATATAAGGTTCTCCGTATGTGTGCGGAGAACCGGATCAAAGGTAGGTAAATCGCCCCAATTCCTTCATAAATGTTAACATCTTCTTATTATTTTATTACTTTTGGCACAAGGTCGGAAAATGGAAAAATTCAAACAGTATCTGGGGCATAGGATATTTCGTGTTCTTTCAGGAGTGGCGGAGGAAATGCAGGTAATGGCATATGTCGTTGGAGGGTTTGTGCGCGACAGTTTCCTCAACCGGAGCGGTACCAGGGACATCGATGTTGCTATCGTGGGCAGCGGAATAGATTTTGCAGCTGAAGTGGCTTCAAGGATCAAGCCTTCCCCCGATGTAAAGGTTTTCACGAATTTCGGAACGGCCATGATTCAATACAAGGAATGGAAGCTGGAATTTGTAGGGGCAAGGAAAGAATCCTACAGGATGAACTCGCGGAAGCCCCTGGTTGAGGACGGCTCCCTGGAGGATGATCAGAAACGAAGGGATTTTACAATCAATGCCATGGCATTCGATCTCAGGAAAAAACATTTCGGTGAACTGATCGATCCTTTTGGCGGAATGAAAGATCTGGAAAGGAAAGTAATCCGCACGCCTCTCGACCCGGCTATCACTTTTTCAGACGATCCCCTGCGGATGATGAGGGCTATAAGGTTTGCCGCTCAGCTTGGTTTCTCAATAGAATCAGATTGTTATGCAGCAATAACAAAAAATGCAGAAAGGATCTGCATCGTTTCGATGGAAAGGATAGTCAACGAATTGAACCTGATTATTCTTACTGAAAAACCTTCGAGAGGCTTCATAATGCTGGATGAAACCGGGCTCCTGAAACTGATTTTCCCTGAATTACTTGAACTCAAAGGCGTTGAGACTATCGATGGGAAAGGCCATAAGGATAACTTTTATCATACACTTGCCGTCCTGGATAACGTGGCTGCTGTTTCATCCGATTTATGGCTGAGGTGGTCGGCTTTATTGCATGACATTGCCAAGCCGGCCACAAAAAAATTCATTCCCGGGACTGGATGGACATTCTATGCCCATGAATTTAAGGGGGCAAAGATGGTAAGCCGGATATTCCGTAACCTGAAACTTCCCCTCAATGAAAAAATGAAGTTCGTGGAAAAGATGGTTTTACTTCACCTCCGGCCGATTCCGCTTGCAGGGGATGTTGTGACCGATTCGGCAGTGAGGCGGCTGTTGTTTGAAGCCGGTGATGATATTGATGAACTGATGAAACTTTGTGAAGCGGATATCACCTCGAAAAATCCGCTGAAAGTCAAAAAACACCTTGCTAACTTTGAAATCGTCAGGCGAAAGCTTGTGGAAATAGAAGAAAAAGACAAGCTCAGGAACTGGCAGCCCCCTGTGTCGGGCGATATGATCATGAAGTCTTTTAGTATACCTCCTTCAAGGCTGGTTGGTGAGATCAAGGACAGGATCACCGAAGCTATCCTGGAAGGGGAAATTCCCAATGATCTGGGCGAGGCCGTTAAACTTATGCTGGCCGAAGGGAAAAAACATGGATTGACACCAATGGTTTCTCAGGATTTTTTTATTTTTACCCCGAAAAAAGAAAAGAAAAATGTTGATATACCGATTCCGGGTTAATGCAAGTGATTCCGAGGATTTTATGCGGGAGATCGATATTCAGCCAAATCAGAGTTTCCTGGAATTTCATCATATCCTCGTTGAAACTGCCGAACTGAAAGGCACTACCGGAGCAAGCTTTTTCATGACGGATAAAAAAAACAGGATCAATCACGAAATTACACTGAAATCGACAAAAAAGCAGATCCGCTGGTTTGATGATGATCTTGGCGAGGTTGTTTTGGAAACCAAAACCCTGCCGTTAATGAAGGATACCAGGATCAAAAATTTAATCGAGGATCCCCACCAGAGATTGGTATACCAGGTCCATGGGAAGGAACCGCTGACTTTTCAGATTGATTTATACAAGATCATCCAATCGGAGAATTTTGTCTCATATCCCAATGTATCGAAGAAACAAGGCGAAATAAGAAAAATAAGGGATATTATTCCCCAGCCGGCTATTCCGGAAATTGAAATCCCCGCAACTGTTCCCAAGACCCCGAAATCCAAACCCCCGGTCCAGGTAAAACCTGAAGCGGTTTCAAAACTTGACTCAATCGAGGAAAATATCGATGAGATCAGCCTGATAGACAAAGAGCTGTCAGAAATTCTGGAAGAAGAAGCCCCTGTCCGGATTGAAATAGAGAGCCAGGTTTCCACTTCGGATGACATCGAAGAAGCGGGTTACGGAGAGGAAGGGCAAATGGAACATATGGATGAGTTCGGTGATATTGACCAGATAGAACAGAGATATTCGAATTACCGGGAAGAATCGGATGATTTCTGACAGGAAACTTCTGGTGATTATTTGCGGCCCGACTGCTTCCGGGAAAACAGCAGTTGCCATTCAACTGGCAAAACACCTGAAAACCGAAATTATTTCAGCGGATTCACGACAGTTTTATAAGAAGATGAAGATAGGGACAGCTTTCCCCACGGAGGAAGAACGGGCCGGTATTCCACACCATTTTCTCGCGCATTTGGAACTGACTGATAATTATAATGTCTCCAGGTATGAACGAGATGTCCTGGAATTACTTGATAAGCTTTTTATCCGGTATCCTGTTGTCCTCCTGGCCGGGGGGTCGGGGTTATACATTCATGCAGTTTGTCATGGGATAGATGCCCTTCCTGATCCGAACCCCGCGTTCAGGGAAGAACTTAAAGCTTTGCTCGCCGCCAGGGGCATCCGGGCGCTGCAGGAAAGGTTGCTTGAACTGGACCCCGTATACTGCGAAACTGTGGATATATGCAATGCAACCCGGCTGATAAGGGCGCTGGAGGTTTGCATGACGACAGGCCTGCCATACTCCTCTCTTCGAAGACAGAAGCCCGTTCCGCGTTCGTTCAATATACTGAAGATCGGGCTGGATCTTCCCCGTGAAGAATTGTTTGATAAGATAAATCAACGTGTCGACCGGATGCTGGCCGGCGGTTGGCTGGAGGAGACAAAGAGCCTCTTTGAATTCCGGCACTGCAATGCCCTCAACACGCTTGGCTACAAAGAACTGTATGCATATTTGGGAGCCGAAACGAGTCTGCCAAGAGCAGTGGAGAAAATAAAAACCAACACACGGCGATATGCCAAACGCCAGATGACCTGGTTTAAAAAAGATCCTGGGATCCATTGGCTCAGCCCGGGCGATATACCTTCTATGTTAAATCTTATATCACGGGAAGGTAATCCCGGCACTCTTTAACCCATCAGTCTTTCTAAAAAGGAGAGAATCTGCCCCTGGAATTCAGCCGGCATGAAATTTAAGCAATCCTTCAAGCGGGGCCTTTATAATAGTCCCGATGCGAATTCCTTCTCCTGCGGCTGTTTCCATGAGAATTTCACGGTAATGATAAGCGATGGAGCCGGTAAAGCTCACCTGCAATTCCCTGTACCTATCATAATGCCTGACCTGGGCTTCGAAAAACGAGGAGAATGATTCTTTGACCATTGAATGCACGAAAGGATGCCTCTGCCTGGGGGCAAGGAACTCGCTGAAGGAAGCAAGGAAGCGGTTGGGATAAGGGAGATTGTACAGGGCATTAAGGATATCCTCAAGATTTAATTTGTAGTGGTGGTCGAATTCAAGCCTGAGGTCAGGAGGCAGGGTTTTCTTCAGGTAATGCCGGATGAGATTTTTCCCGAGGTATGAACCTGCGCCTTCATCACCAAAAAGATAACCAAGCGAATCGACTTTGGAATATATTTCCCTGCCGTCATAATAACAGCAATTGCACCCCGTACCCAGAATGCATGAAATTCCCCGTTCCTGCCTGAAAAGAGCGCGGGCCGCACCCAGGATGTCATGGTAAACAAATATCACAGCCTTGCGGAAATACCTGCCGAGGGAATCGCTGATAAGCTGGTCGTTTTTCTCAGTGCTGCATCCGGCGCCGTAAAAATGGATTTCCCTGATATGGTCGGTGATCACAAATGGGATCAGTTCAGCGTTCAGGATGCTATCAATACTCCCGGAAGTATGGAAGTACGGATTCAGCCCCGCGGTTTGTATGGTCGCTTTATGCTCGCGGCCTTCAAGCAGACCCCAGCTTGATTTTGTTGAACCACTATCGACAATGAGTTTCATAATTTACTGTTATTTAGCGACCAGGGAAGTAAGCGGGTTTAAAAGCCCCCTGGCTTCATTAAGGTAGGCTTTCACAGTTCCCACAAGTATCTTTGCCTCGATGTGGATCGGGATGTGGTCGTCATCATCAGTGATCCAGACAAGCACATCCTCATCGCCCTTGAAAATTGTCCCTTCCACCATTTTGGCCGACATTTTAATGCATCTGTACTTCTTACCGTCATTGTTTTCCACTACCTCCCTCGAGAGCGGTTTTATATAAATGTTGTATACCTTGTCGTCGATAACAACCGACACCTGCCTCTTCTGGTTCATTGGAATATTCGCTATATCCAGGGTCCGGGTATAATACACTGCTGCAAGCATATCGAAAGAACAGGACTGGATATTCAATGTGTCGAACCTTACCGGGTTGTTGTTGCTCTTGGTCGATGAGAAAATCTTTTTCTTCTCAAAATCAAAATTAAGGACGTTGACAAGGGTGTATCCTCCTTCATAAATGTACCTTTTAAAGTTCAACGTCTGGAATGTTTCCGGAACCACCCAGGTGTCATAGAAATCCCTGACCTTAAACAGGATATCATACGACGTGAATGTTTTACCGGTGCTTGAGAAGTGCCATACCTGTTTTTGTCCTTTCTTCTCCAGCTTTGCCTTGAATGTGACGATTCCTGCATCGACCCAGATCGGACCCCAGTTGTAACTTACAGTATAGGAGATTTCCTCCCCGTCACCGAAAACTTTATTCCCTTGGAAACACTGGGCATTTAGAAGAAATGGGAATACAATGAAAATAAATACCGTGATCTTCCGAAGCAGATTAATCATCATCATCATTGTTTTGTTTTCTTATAATCCCAGATAAGATAAACAGGGATCCCGAGAATAACGATGACAAGGCCCGGCCAGGTATAATCGCGCTTGTAAAAAAGAAGGATCAGCATGATGCAGGACGCCAGGATGATATACAATGCCGGAATGACGGGGTATCCGAATGCCCTGTAAGGCCTTTCCGCGTCCGGCATCTTTTTCCTTAGAATAAAAAGCCCTCCTATGGTCAGAACATAGAAGATAAGGACAGAAAAAACGACATAATCAAGCAGTTGGCCATAGGTTCCCGAGATGCAGAGCAACGAGGCCCAGATTGCCTGGAGAATAAGACCGTATGAAGGGACTGCTTTGGAATTGAGCATCCCGGCTTTCCTGAAAAACAACCCATCCTTTGCCATGGCATAATAGACCCTGGCCCCGGAAAGGATCAGGCCGTTATTGCATCCGAAAGTGGAAATCATGATCAGGACGGCCATAAGGGTTGCGGCATAAATCCCGAAAACATGATGGACGGCTGCGGTCGCAAGCCTGTCGTTCATGGCATACTGGATTCCCCTGTCCAACACAGTAGCTCCCGTAACATCACCTCTCAAAGGCAGGACGATCATATAAACAATATTGGTGAGAATGAACAGGATGGTCACAAGGAATGTTCCAAGGAAAAGGCTCATGGGAATGTTTTTCTTCGGATTGATCACTTCCCCGGCGGTGAAGGTTATGTTATTCCAGGCATCTGAGGAAAACAGGCTGCCAACCTGCGCCATGCCCAGGGCCGCGACGAGCGTCATACCTGTGAGAGGTATCCATTGCCCTGCGGAATTTTTTACTGCCGGGTTCCATAAGATCGCCATGTTTTTAGCTATGGAATCCGGATTGGAAGCAAAGAAGAAACCGACCAGGATAAATCCTAAGACAAGCAGGATCTTGCCCGATGTAAACAGGTTCTGCACCCTTTTGCCTTCTTTGACTCCTTTTAAATTGACCCATGTGAGTACTGCAATTGATAGAATTGCCACGATCTGGACGGGGCCGAATTTAAAAACGTAGTTGAAAACCCCGGCTTTATACCAGATCACATTTTCCGAAACCCAGGGAAAAAGCACCCCGGTGAATTTTGCAAACGCCATTCCGACCGCTGCGATGGTCCCCGTCTGGATCACGAGGAACAATGTCCATCCGTAAAGAAACCCTATCATGGGATTATATGCATTACGTATGTAAACATACTGGCCTCCGGCATGGGGGAACATTCCTGCCAGTTCGCCGTAACTGAGAGCTGCGAAAACAGTCAGGAAGCCGGTGATCACCCAGGTCATGAGAAGCCAGCCCGGAGAACCCACCTGCCTGGCTATATCAGCCCCGACAATAAAAACACCCGAGCCGATCATCGATCCCATAACGATCGCAGTCGAGTCGAACAAATTCAGACTTCTCTTAAAAGATGTGCTTTCTGTCATAATCCGGAAGGTTGAAGAATCGGGTGATGAATTCTCTTGTAATAAAACTGAATTATTCCTGCAAATTAATGGTTTTTTTCTGACCGGATAGTGATGTTATAATAAGTAATTTTACATTGTTGAAATGTACAGATGAAAGATTTCCTTTAAAATTATTTTAATACATGAAGGTACTTCTCCTTGCTGAAGCGAATTCAGCACATATCTTAAAATGGGTCGGAGCTTTGTCTGACCAGGGGATTGAAGTTGCAGTGTTCAGCCTGAGCCAATTCCGCGGGGCCTTTTATAAGCAAAAGGCTGTGCAGGTTTTCACTCCCATCAGTCTCAGGAAAGGATATGAGCATCTGCAGGTAATCTTTAAGTGGAAATACCTCCTGGCAATCCCGGCCCTGAGAAAGGCGATCCGCAGTTTTAAACCTGACATTTTACATGCCCATTATGCTTCAAGCTACGGATTGCTGGGTGCGCTTTCAGGCTTTCACCCCCTGATCACCTCTGCCTGGGGCAGTGACATCCATGATTTTCCTAATGAGACCCCGTTCGGAAAGCAGATCATACGGTTCAATCTGCGCAGGGCCGACCGGGTATTGTGCACAAGCCGGGCGATAGCGGAAGAAATTAAAATATACAATTCCTCGGAAGTGACCATCACCCCGTTTGGTGTTGATCCGTCTTTTTTTAAGCCGGTACACAACCCGGGATTTTTTGCACATGATGACCTCGTGATAGGGACTGTAAAGGGGCTGGAAGCGGTTTATGGGATTGACATCCTGATTGAATGCTTTCACAGGCTTCATCTGAGAAAACCTCACCTTCCCCTTAGGCTTCTGATCGTTGGAGGGGGCACACAGGAAACGTTTCTTAAACAATTGGCCGGAAACCTGGGAATTGAGGACAGGGTGGTGTTTACCGGGATGATACCCTATGACCAGGTGCCATTGTATCACAACATGCTTATGGTTTATGCCGCGCTTTCCCGAAGCGAGAGCTTTGGAGTTGCCGTACTGGAAGCCTCTGCCTGTGCCAAACCTGTTGTAGTATTTGATGTAGGCGGGCTGAAAGAGGTTGTCAAAGACCAGGTCAGCGGTTTTGTGATCCCTTATGGCAATACCGATGGGGTTGTGGAAGCTTTCGAAAAACTGGTGGAGAACCCCGGCCTGGCTCAGACCCTGGGTCAGAACGGGAGGGAGCGTGTGATCAGGTATTATAATTGGAAGGATAATGTGGCCCGTATGATTGCTGTATACAACAATATGATAAACCGGGAAATTTCTTTGTAGCGGGATCGAGAATTGAACTCGAGACCTCCGGGTTATGAATCCGACGCTCTAACCATCTGAGCTACCCCGCCTTTTTTGAGGGTGCAAAATTAGCAATTTCAGGGAAAAGGACAAAGAAAAAATTATCCTATCCAGATAGTTTTAATGTTGACGAATTCCCTGATCCCGTATTCAGCAAGTTCCCTGCCATATCCTGATTTTTTAATCCCCCCGAAAGGGAGACGGGGGTCTGATTTCACCATGCCGTTGACAAAAATGGCACCGGCCTCAATTTTCCTTGCAACACGCTCACCCCTGGCCAGGTCCTTTGTAAACACTGTCCCTGCCAGGCCGAATTCTGTGTCGTTTGCCACGGCAATGGCTTCTTCTTCTGATTTGACCGTGATAATGCTGAATACAGGGCCAAAAGTTTCTTCATTGTAGGCAGGCATCCCTTTTTTAACATTTCCGAGGATGGCGGGCAAATAATAACTGCCGGGCCCGTCGGGACGCGTACCTCCGTATAGCAGGCTGGCTCCTGCTTTTATTGATCCATTTACCTGTTTTTCAAGGTCGTCAACAAGGTCGGGACGAGCCAGGGGGCCAACCTGTGTCGTAGGGTCCATGGGATTGCCGATTTTCAATGCAGAAACTGCTGCAATCAACCCGGAAGTGAATTTTTCCAATACCTTTTCATCTACGATAAACCGTTTAGAGGAGATGCAGGTTTGTCCCTGGTTGAACATCCTTGAAGAGAGAGAGGTCTGCACTGCTTTCACAACATCAGCATCTTCAAGGACGATGAGCGGATCACTTCCTCCAAGTTCAAGCACTGCCTTTTTGATCTCCTTTGCAGCTGCCGAAGCCACGCTGCTGCCAGCAGGCCCGCTTCCCGTGAGGGTAACAGCCTTCACTGCCGGGTGCCTGATCACTGAACTCACCATAGACGAAGGGATCATGAGTGTCCGGAATACATTTTCGGGGAACCCTGCGTCTTTGAACAGTTCTTCAATGGCCAGTGCACAGCCCGGTACATTTGAAGCGTGTTTCAGAACGGCAACATTCCCTGCCATCAAAGACGGAGCGGCAAAGCGGAACACCTGCCAGAACGGGAAATTCCAGGGCATAACCGCCAGGATCAAGCCTAAGGGCTCGAATGCGATGAGGCTTCTGCTGGCATCCGATGCGACCACCTGGTCTTTAAGCATGCTTTCGGCATGTTCGGCATAATAATCGCAGGTCCCAGCACATTTCTCTATCTCGGCCTGTGATTCCCTTATAATCTTCCCCATTTCGGAAGTCATCAGGATGGCAAGCTTTTCCTTATCGGCCCTCAACAGGGTCGCCAGTTTGCGAAAAAGGTCCCCGCGTAACCGGAAGCTGGTTTCACTCCAGTTCTCCCGGGTCCCATGGACCTTCTCGATGATACTTTCAATTTCCCCGGCAGTATGTTCGGGATATTCTTTTAACAACTGGTTGGTTGCAGGATTTATGCTTTTCATATGAAAAAAACTTTATGAAAATTCAGGTCAAACAACCGGTATGAAACTCCAATAGGGTCAGAAACAATATCTCAATCCGATATTGAGCCCGCCGTAAACGTTATGAGATGGTTTGTAAACCCCGTCACTGTTCTTGAGTTGCCAGGCCGAAGCATTGATGTCGGTTAACCCGTAAGCTCCGGAAATTCCTACGTTGATACCGATATGATTGATGAGAATGATATCCAGGCCGCAGTCAAACCTGGCCATGATATCCATGCTCTTGTAGCGGTCCTTGATGTCTGTCTTTGAAACGTCGATGGAATCCTTGATCTCGGGATTGTATAATTTCGGGAGAGGGTTGCCATTCTTCAGGTATGACTGCGTGGCTTTTGTCAGAAATGCAAACTGCGGTCCAAGGTTCGCATAAAACCGGAATACTTTCCCCCCGAAGCTGAAATGCGCCATGACAGGAACAGTGATATAGCTTAGTTTGACATCCCTGGTGATTGATGGGATGTCATCATGGTTGTAGTATTTCTGTCCCATAGGAGTCATGCCGACCTCCGTTTTGATGCCGATCCAGCTGGCGAAATTGTAACCCAGCCCAAGTTCGTAGGCAAACGAAGTGGTTTGCTTGTAATCCAGCTGAGGGGACCCCCCGTATATGTTCTGGTTAAGAATAAAAGTGGCGTTGTAATTGGCTCCGATGCCAATATTAAACCCTTTTTGAGCCGAGGCATGGAAAGTGCCCGCCAGCATTAATAATGCCGGAATGAGTAACAGTTTTTTCATGAGTTGTATTTTTTGGGTTGTCAAACTTAGAACAATTTTTTAATACAGGGAAGTTTAATATTTAACCATGGCCCCGGCCCTGTTCTTAAGGTGAATGCCGGTGTAGGAGCCGGGAAACAGACAAAGGTTTTCAGGTGTGCCCTCGAAAACAACATTTCCGCCGGCATCACCTCCTTCTTTTCCCAGGTCAATCACCCAGTCGGCACATTTGATCACTTCCTGGTTATGTTCAACCACAAGGACCGAATGTCCGTTGCGGATCAGTGAATCAAAGGAGATCAGTAGTTTGTGGATATCGTGGAAATGGAGACCGGTCGTGGGTTCGTCGAAAATAAAAAGGGTTGGTTTCTCGGTATTTCCCCTGGAAAGGAAAAAAGCCAGCTTGATGCGCTGTGCTTCCCCTCCTGACAGGGTGGAGGAGGACTGCCCCAGGTGAAGGTATCCCAGGCCGACATCCTGCAAGGATTTTAACCTTGCAGCGATCCGTTTTTCGGAAGCCAGGGGTTTGTTCTCATGCCCGAAAAAGGTAATTGCTTCATCAATTGTCATGTTGAGGATATCAACAATGTTCTTTTCCCTGTGTTTAACATCCAGGACTTCATCCTTGAACCGTTTTCCCTTGCAGCTTTCGCAGGTCAGGAAAAGATCAGCCATAAACTGCATCTCGATCTTGACGACACCTTCCCCTTCACATTCCTCGCACCGGCCTCCTTCAATGTTGAATGAAAAATAACCGGGTTTGTATCCCCTTGTTTTAGCCAGGGGCAGGTCGGCGAAGAGATTCCGGATTTCATCGAAGGCCTTGATATAGGTTGCAGGATTCGAACGGGAGGAACGGCCGATCGGGTTCTGGTCGACAAGTTCAACGGCCCCAATCCTGTTGATGTCGCCTGAGATACTGTCGTGTTTTCCCGTCTTTTCGCTGAAGCCTCCATACATTTTTTTCAACCCCGGATAAAGAATTCGTTTAACCAGTGAGGTTTTTCCGCTTCCGCTTACACCTGTAACCACGGTAAAGATGTGGAGGGGGATATTGATGGTTATATTTTTAAGATTATTTTCCCTTGCTCCTTTCACCTGGATAAATTCTTTCCATGACCTCCGCTGCACGGGCGTTTCAATCTGAAGGCGGTGGCTCAGGTATCTTCCGGTAAGGCTTTTTTTGTCTTTCAGGATTTCCTTGAAAGATCCCTGGAAAACGACTTCACCTCCCTGCCTGCCGGCCAGCGGCCCGATGTCGATGATCTCATCGGCAGCCCGGATAATCTCCTCATCATGCTCCACGACGATCACCGTATTCCCGATATCCCGCAGCCTGAACAACACCCTGATCAGTTGCCGGGTATCCCGGGGATGCAGGCCTATACTCGGCTCATCAAGGATATACATGGAGCCTACCAGGCTGCTGCCTAAGGCTGTTGAAAGATTTATCCTTTGCGATTCACCTCCTGAAAGGGAGGATGAGAGACGGTTAAGAGTCAGGTATCCCAGCCCGACGTCTTCCAGGACCCCGAGCCGGTTGTTGATCTCGGTCAGCAGCCGGACTGAGATATTTTTCTCATGCTCTTCCAGCGTTAATGAACTGAAAAATGCAATCAACTGCCTGACAGGCATCAGTACCAGGTCCTGGACCGATATTCCATTGATTTTTACATAAGAAGCGTCTTTTCTTAACCTTGTTCCCCTGCATTCAGGGCAAGCCGTTTTACCGCGGTATCGCGACATCATCACCCTGTATTGCACCTTATAATTCTGGGTTTCTATGAATTCAAAAAACTCCTTCAACCCATGAAAATACTTATTCCCGCTCCACAGCAAGGCTTTCTGATCCTCTGTTAATTCATAGAAGGGCTTGTGTACCGGGAAATCGAATTTATAAGCATTCATGACCAGTTCGTTTTTCCATTCCCCCATTTTTTCTCCCCTCCAGCATGCGATTGCATCTTCGTACACCGACAGGTTTTTATTTGGAATTACAAGGTCCTCATCTATCCCTATAAGGCTTCCGAACCCTTCACACGATTTGCAAGCGCCATACGGATTATTAAAACTGAACAGGTTTTCAGAAGGCTCCTCGAACATCATGCCGTCAGCTTCAAATTTATTGGAAAAGGACTTCCTGGATGATCCCCCGTTTGACCATTCGATGTTACAATAGCCGTGGCTTTCGAAATAGGCGGTCTGAACCGAGTCGGCAAGCCTGCTGTTAAGGTCCTGGTCTTCCTGCCTGACGACTATCCTGTCGATAAGCACCGACAACGACGAGAAGGACTTTTCCTTCATCTCAAGGGCATCTTCTATCCGGATGATCCTGTCATCGACCAATATCCTTGTAAATCCCTGCTGAAGGAGAACACTGCATCTGTATTTAAAGTCACCGTTCCCCGAATTCAGCGCGATGGGTGCAAAAATGCTTACTTTACTTAGCTCCGGAAGTGAGAGGATAAAATCAACGACATCGGTTACAATATCTCTTTTTACGACCTCTCCCGAAACAGGTGAAAACGTTTTTCCGATCCGGGCATACAATAATTTGATGTATTCATAGATCTCAGTGGAAGTTCCTACAGTCGACCTGGGGTTATGGGTGTTGACTTTTTGTTCAATGGCAATGGCCGGTGCAATGCCTTTTATATAATCAACATCGGGCTTGCTCATCCTGCCTAAAAACTGGCGTGCATAGGCGCTCAGGCTTTCCACATACCGCCTTTGTCCGTCGGCATACAATGTGTCAAATGCAAGCGACGATTTCCCTGAACCGGAAAGGCCCGTTATGACAACAAATTTATTTCTGGGAATGGCAAGGCTGATGTTTTTTAGGTTGTTGACCCTGGCTCCTTTAATGATTATGAAGTCTTTGGGGTCAGGTGAGTCAGGGTTAAATTTTTCCATCTTTTCAGTTCAGCCAGGATACAAAATTATGAATAAAGTTTGCTTTTTTAATTTTTTGATTATATTTGCGCAACCATTTTACGCAAACAGCGTAAAAAAATTAAACCGCGGGGCTCCTGCCCGGCACAATCATAGGAGGGACTTTATCGGCCACAAATCTACGCTTTGAACCATAAAACGTAGAGAAATGATCTCACAAATCAGTGACCAGGAACTGATCAATGCTTATATAGCAGGTCAGCAGTCTGCCCTAGAACAGATAATTCACCGTCATAAATCCAGGGTTTTTGCCTATATCCTGATGGTTGTCAAGGATAAAGAACTGGCTGAAGATCTCTTCCAGGATACCTTTATCAAAGTGATCAATACCATCAGGTCAGGTCAATACAAAGAGGAGGGCAAGTTCATCCAGTGGGTGATGCGTATCGCCCATAACCTGATTATCGATCATTTCAGGAAATCAAACCGCCTGCCTTTCATTGAAAACAGCAATGAATATGATATTTTTGAAAAGGTAAGGATCCCTGTCGAATCGGTGGAAGAGATGATCATAACAGAACAAATCCATAAGGATGTTAAAAAACTCATCGAATATCTGCCCCAGGAACAAAAGGAAGTGCTTGTTCTCCGACATTATGCCAACATGAGTTTCAAGGATATTGCCGACCTTACCAATGTAAGCATCAATACTGCACTTGGCAGGATGCGCTATGCACTGATCAACCTTCGCAAACTGGTCAAGGATAACGAAGTGATCTTATCAGTGTGATCGCCGATGGCTGATCGCTGATCGCAATTAAATTTATTTTCCTGTTTATAAAATAAGGAGATGGGCATCTCCGTTTTTAACTTATGAACCAAGTTAAAAACCAACGTTATGCCTATGAAGAGACATGCTACGATGTATTCTTTGAATTCAAGATCAAAGGAGAATGACTTTTCTTATAAGTTAAGAAAAGGTCTGAAGGAAGTTTCTCCCAGCGACTCGGTGATCCGAAATATCCTGAACTACTCTAACGCACTGACAATTCTCACAACTCACGACACAGGACTTATAAGACTGGTGATGAACTAAAAAAAAGAGGCCTCTCGACTGAGATGGCCTCTTTGCTTTTCTATCGGCAGGATCAGATCCTTTCTTCCTTGATGCGGGCTTTCTTGCCTCTTAATTCCCTCATATAGAATATCCTTGCTCTGCGGACAACACCACGTTTATTGACTTCAATTTTTTCAATAAAGGGTGAAGATACTGGGAAAATTCTTTCAACGCCGATATTTCCTGAGATCTTGCGCACGGTAAAGGTGCTGTTAATACCTTTACCGGCACGCTGAAGCACCACCCCGGTATAATTCTGGATACGTTCTTTATTCCCTTCCTTGATTTTATAATGCACGGTGATCGTGTCACCGGCTTTAAACCTTGGAAATTCTTTCTTGCCGATTACAGTATCTTCAACGAATTTGATAATCTCAGATTTATTCATGGCTCATTTAATATTAGTATGTGTCCTCTATAAAAAGTTTGCAAATATAGGTTTTTTTTTTGAATTGCAAATGCAATTGGTGAAATCATTCATCCAGCAAACCCGGTCTGCGATGTTGTGTGCGCTCAAGGCTTTGTTCATGCCTCCAGTTTGCAATTTCCCTGTCGTTGCCCGACAACAGGATATCCGGGACTTTCCACCCCCTGAAATCCGAGGGACGGGTATAGACAGGGGGCGACAGGAGGTTATCCTGGAAGGAGTCGGAGAGGGCAGATGTTTCGTCGTTGAGAACTCCCGGCAATAAGCGGATAACCGCGTCGGTAAGGACGGCTGCTGCAAGCTCTCCGCCTGAAAGCACATAATTGCCGATTGAAATTTCCATAGTGATGAAATGTTCCCTGATCCGTTCATCTATCCCTTTATAATGTCCGCAAAGAACCAGGAGATTTTTTTTGACCGATAATCTGTTTGCCAGTTTCTGGTCGAGCAGTTCGCCGTCGGGACTGAGGTAGATCACTTCGTCATAATTTGTTTTGGATTTCAGCTCCTCGATACACAGGGCAATGGGTTCAATCATCATGACCATCCCGGCCCCGCCCCCAAAAGGATAATCATCCACATTCCTGTGTTTGCTTTGCGACCATTCACGGATATCGAACAGGTTGATTTCAGCGATCCCTTTTTCCATAGCCCGTTTAATGATTGAATGGCTGAAAGGGCCCTCGAATATCCCGGGAAACAACGTCAGAATATCTATTCTCATCCTTAAACTGTAAAAGTTAGGCCGTCGTAGGCAAGCCTGATAAAACCGGGAAGTTTGCTGTTAACAACCTCATGCAGCCCGACAAAATGGCTCAGGTGGGTCAGGTAAGCGGCTTCCGGCTCAAGTTTTTCAAGTATTTCAACTGCCTCACCGATAGAAAAATGGGAGATGTGCTTTGAATTCCTGAGAGCATTGAGAACAATCACCCTTGAACCTTTTATTTTCTCAAGTTCTTCCCCGGAAATAAACGAAGCATCAGTGATATATGTGAAATCTCCTATCCTATATCCGGTCACCGGCAGTTTTTCGTGAAGGACCCGGATAGGAGTGAAGATGACATCACGGATTGTGAAGGGCCCGTTGTCAATACAATGAATGTTCAGCTGCGGAGCACCAAAATACCTGGAGTCGGAAAAAATATACGGGAATTCGGTTTGAATGGCCTCCATGACTTGGCTGGTCCCGTAAATATCAATCTTTTTATTCAGTACGTAATTAAATGCCCTGACATCATCCAGTCCGGCAATATGATCACGGTGTTCATGCGTGAAAATTACCGCGTCGAGGTTGTTGACATTCTCCCTGAGCATTTGTATCCTGAAGTCAGGGCCGCAATCTATAACAAAAGTATTCCCGTTGATCTCAATCATTGCCGAAGTCCTCATCCGTTTATCATGGGGATCCTTTGACGTGCAAACCGGGCAGTCGCATGTAATTACAGGAACCCCGATGGAAGTTCCGGTTCCCAGGAAAGTGACTTTAATCCGATTATCTTTTGGCGTATTCATCAGAATATCAGTTCATTAACCTGTTCTTTGTCGATCATAAGTTGCTTTCTCAGGTCTTCCGGTGAGTGCATTGTCTTTTCTTCTCTCAGCCGTTTGTGAAAGTAGAGTGAAAGAACCTTGTTGTCCAATTGCTCTCCGGAATCCGTAAGATGTACTTCAACCAGCGTGTTGACGGGCGAGTCAGGATTTTTACGGATGAAACACATACCTTTTCTTGGCAGGTTGCCGCCGTTTACGGTCACGGCATACACGCCGTTGGGCGGAACAAGTTTGCAGTCTTCTTCTATTCCTATAGTATAGCTTGGGAACCCAATTTCTGCAAGAATGATGTTTGATGGTCTCGCGGGTCCCATCAAAATATAAAAATGATCAAGGTACGCATTTGCTTTCTGTATATTCCCGTCGAGAAGGGCGCTTCGGATCTTGGTTGAGCTTACCGATTCATTCTGTATGTCCTGTTCGGGGATCTCTTCCACGGTAAAGCCATTCTCAATTCCAAGCTGGTGCAAGGCTTCGTAATCCCCCTCACGGTTATGTCCGAAATGATGATTGAACCCGATAATGATCTTTTTTGCATGCAGTTTGTTCAGTAAAATATTCCTTACGAAGTCCACGGAAGTGATCTTTGAGAATTCAATAGTGAAATCCACAACGATAAGATTATCCAGCCCGGCTTTTTCAAGCAGGTGTATCTTCTCTCTCTGGGAATTGATAAGGAAAAGGTTTTTCCCCGCGGTTTCAGGGTACAGGACTTTTCGGGGATGAGGATGGAAAGTGATCAGAGCCGTTTCCCCTCCTGTTTCATCAGCATGATTTCTTAAATGTTTCAGAATAACTTTATGTCCAATGTGTACACCATCGAAAGAACCGGTGGTGACAACAGCATTCCGTATGTCTCCGACTTCATCAAAATTCTGGAAAATTCTCACTTTTGGTTTTACTTAAATCGTTCATCGTTTTTCTTGGCGAAGAATGCGACTTTCTCCAGTGAAGTGATCATGTCGTATTCTTCGAGGTATACATAAGCCGGGACGTTAAGCGGTTTCGGCGTATAATTCAGTATTCCTTTGATCCCTGAGAGGGCCAGGGCTTCTGCAATTTCGGGAGCCTGTTCGGTCGGAACGGTTATAATTCCTATCGAGATGTTGTTTTGCCTGATGATATCCGGCATCTGGTTGATGTGGTAGCATGCCACCCCATCGAAAACCCTGTTGATCTTCTCCGGGTTGATATCAAAGGCAGCAATTATACTGAGCTTGGATCGTTTACCCTTGAAATAACTGATGAACGCCTTCCCGAGGTTCCCGAGCCCCACCACTGCAACCCTCTGGCCCCGTTCCGAGTCAATGATCTTTCCGATAAGATCAATCAGTTCCTTGATATCATATCCTTTCCTGAGGTTCCCTGAATAACCTATCAGCATCAGGTCCCGTCGTACCTGGACCGGTGTGATATGCAGCATCTGGGCAATCTCGTGGGAAAACACATGGGTCTTCTCCTTCGATAAAATCATTAGAAGAGTGCGTCGGTATTGGCTAAGCCGTTCAACGGTCTTATGAGGCAGGTTTTTTATAAACATGGTTTATCAATTGGAAGTCTGACACTGAATTTACTGCCCTGGTCCGGCTGGCTTGTGACTTCTATCTTGCCCTGGTAGTTGTCGACGAGTTTTTTAACGATTGCAAGCCCAAGCCCTGTGCCGGTTATATTTCTGGTTTTTTCATTTTTAATCCTGACAAAATCATCGAAAATTTTATTCAGGTCTTCCTGGTTTATACCGATACCCGTATCCTCAACGAGGATTTCAATATAGTGTTCATTCTCTCTCACGGTACAATCGACCGATCCGCCTTCCCTGTTATATTTGATCGCGTTACTGATGAGGTTGTTAAAGATTATTTCCATTTCTTCAGCATCGGCATTGACTTTTACCGGGTCAATTCCGTGAAGGTTAAGTGCTATATCCCTCTGTATGGAATATGGTCTCATGGTGTCGATTGCTGTACGTGCGATATCAAACAAATTCAATTCTTTGATATCCCTTTTGCTTTTCCCTGATTCCACCTTGGTCAGGTCCAGGAGATCCAGGATGAGGGTCCGCATTCCTTTAATCCGTTCCAGCATCCGGTCCACGGCAAAATCATAGCTTTCCAGCGAAGGACCCGAGCTTCTTTCCTTGATCATCCGGAGGTAACCTTCAATCGAATTCAAAGGTGCTTTCAATTCGTGCGATAACACCGAAAGGAACTGGAACCGGATCTGTTTCCCGGTATCCTGAAGCTTATTGGTCATTTTCCGCAGGAACAACCTTTTTGTTATGTTTTCGATGGAGGATTTAAGTTCCTGGGGAGTAAATGGTTTCGGGATGAAATCATAGGCCCCGACGCTCGTCACTTTCACGGCAAGCTCGAGTGAGGCATAGGAAGTGATCATGACCACAATGATGTTCAATTGTTTTTTCCTGATATATTCCAGGACCTCAACTCCCTGTATGCCGGGTAACTTATTGTCGAGAAGCACGATATCAGGTTGGTTTTTATCAATGATCTCAATCCCGGCTTCACCGGTCGATGCTTCATATGTCTCAAAATCAAAAGCTTCTTCCATGAAAGGATAATCCACCCTGAAGTTTTTAAGAATACGGCTGACCCCGCTCCTGATACCGGGCTCATCGTCGATGACTAAAATTTTAAGTGTGGACATAGGGCTGAACTCACATCAAAAATAAGTGAAAAAAACGTTTCCCGCATCTTTGTTATTTTTTTAACAACAGTTTTTCAATTTCCTCTCTGAGTTTTTCACTTCTGATGCCCTTTTCGAGGAAGCGGTCTGCCTTGATCCATTTGCGGTTGTTCTCATCGTTGATATCAAAAGTGATTCCTGTTTCGGCCGCTACTCCGGTGGCAATGATGATGGGCAGTTGCGGAAACTTTTTCTTCATTTTATAACAGAGGATAAATCCGCTGTCTTCATTTTCCATCATCAGGTCAAGAATAGCAAGATCAGGCTTTGTTCTTTCTATAAGTTCTTCCGCCTCTTTCTGGCTTTCGGCGAGGATTGTCTGATAACCAAATGATTCAATTTTGGATTTCAGCAGATAGAGGTAATCCTGGTCATCATCCACGAGAAGAATGGTTTTATTCTGTTTGTTCATATTGCAGGACCTTTATGATTATTTTCTAATGCTTATTGCCTAATGCCTATTTACATCCTTGGTATCGTAATCGTGAATGTCGTTCCGGTCGGGCCATTCGATAAATCGTCATTCGAGTCGACATGAATCTTCCCTTTATGCATTTTGACGATCCCGTATATCAGCGCCAGTCCGAGCCCGGTTCCCTTCCCCATTTCTTTTGTAGTAAAGAAAGGCGTGAAAATTTTATCCATATTATCTTTGGCAATCCCTGTCCCCGTATCGGCGACAATGAAGCGGATTTCTTCTTCATCGCCTGCAACGCTGATTTTTAGTGTGCCACCGGCCGGCATGGCTTCAACGGCATTTTTCTCCAGGTTCGTCAGAACCTGCATCATCTGGTCGATGTCGAGCTTTGCAACGGGATCGGAGACGTCCGCCTCGAAAACGAGCCTGATGTTGTCGGGTTTAATGATCGAATCAACGCTATGCCTGGCGAATTTGATCACATCGGTTTCACTCAGGGCAACCTGATTCTTTCTTGCAAAGTTCAGCAATCCGCTGACAATCTTTTTGCAGCGTTCAGCCTGTTCGGAGATAAGCTTCAGGTCATCGCGCAGGGGAGCTCCCTGGGGGGCTTCATCAATAAGTATGTTGGAATACATGGTGATCACACCGAGAGGATTGTTCAGTTCATGGGCTATACCCGCTGAAAGCTGTCCCATGTGGGCAAGTTTCTCCGATTGCTTCAGCGCTGCTTTGGCCTTTGCAAGTTTTTCATTGGAGATGTTCAGGCTGCTGATGGAGTCATGCAGCTTCTCAATCGTATAAGGCAGGCACATTTCTGTTTCAGCCAGACCTTTGACGATTGCAATGGCGTGTTCCACGCAGGTATCATAGCCGCAGGTACCACAGTTGAGGTGGTCTTTCGGAGTGAATTTTCCCATCGCATGCAGGGCTTCCATTATTTTATCTTCCGAAGGGATTTCAAACCTGCGGTCTTCGGGGATGAACTGCTGCGAGTAATCGACGTTTTTAAATTCCTCTACATCTGATTCCCATTGCGGGATATCGACTTCAGCAAGCTTCCGGGTAACATAATCCCCCACAGCGGCAGCGCGTGCAAATCGTTTTCCGCCGGGGGAGGTCCCGGGACCCATGATGCATCCGTCGCAGCATAGCAGCATCAGGTTTTTATTCCTGATAAAACCCTCTTCATATTCCCTGACAGCTTCTTTAAAATTGACTCTTCCTTCTGCAACAACGACCTGTTCCTCGGGGATCGTTTCGGTGGAATTGGCGGTAAAGTATAATCCCCGGCTTATGGGGAATATTGCTCCTTTCCGGCTGAAAGGAGGGTCAAAGCCTGAAGTGGCGGTGTTTTCCTGATTGATCTCCTTGTCCTGAAACATTTCTCTCAATTCACGGAATGTGAGGACCTCATCCACTTCGCCGGTCTCTGCTTTCTTTGCAAAGCACGGGCCGATAAAAACAACCTTCAGGTCTTCACCATATTTCTTTTTCATTATCCGCGACATGGCAAGCATGGGAGATGAAATAGGGGCGAGGCTGCTTACCAGTTCCGGATGGTAATGACGGATAAAATAGACGATAGCAGGGCAGTCGGAGCTAATGCTGCCCTGCTGGCTGTTATTTTTAATTTTTTTTTCATATTCCTTTGCGACCATATCAGCACCGAAGGAAACCTCGGCAACATACGTAAACCCAAGCTGGCGGATCATCCCGACAAGAAGGCGGTAATCGGGTATCTCGGTGAACTCTGCCGGGAAACTTGGGGCAATACAAGCCGCAACCGGCTGCCCGGATTTCAGAAGTACATTCACTTCATCAATGGAGCGAAGCGGGTATTTGGCTCCCTGGCTGCAGACTTTAACACAGTTCCCGCAGCCAATACACCGTTCGTTAATCACTTCGGCCTGGCCATTTATGATCTTTATTGCTTTAACCGGACATTCCCGCACGCAGGTATAGCAAACGCGGCATTTATCCTTTACGGTAAAGACAAGCTGGCGGTGATATGCGTGGCTCATGCGTCGGGCGTTTTTGTACGGTTGTGATGAAGAAGATCCCTGTTCCTTTCACTGTTCGGTTTTGAAAGGAATTTATCATAAAAGTCAGTAATCACCGGGTTTTTGTGGGCGACTTTGAGCATCTCCTCCTCATCGACGTCATAAAGGGCTTTCATCCTGGCCTTAAGGCTTTTTTCATCCGACCCGATCTTTTGACCTCCGCCGTTGATGCAGCCGAACGGGCAAGCCATTACTTCAACTATCTTGTAATCGGTTTTGCCGGCTTCGATTTCCCCCAGGAGTTGAATCGCGTTGGCAAGTCCGTTGACGGCAACGACGGTATATGCCTGCCTGTTGATCCTCATCCTTGCTTCTTTTTTTGATTTAAGCCCGCGGAGCTCATTGATTTTAAATGGGTTGAGTTCCTGCCCGGAACTCATGAAATGGATCGTCCTAAGCAATCCTTCCAGGTGACCGCCAGAAACACCAAATAATCTTCCTGCAGAACTGGCAAGGCTGAATGCCGTATCGGCGGGTTCGGGTTCCAGATTTGTAAAATCAATGCCCATGAGCCTGATCATTTTAAACAGCTCCCTGGTGGTGATCACTGCATCAAGCAGTTGGAGGCCATTGTTTCCGGTTTGATCCGATTCAGGCTCAGCTTTTTTGGCAGTACAGGGCATGACGGATACAATGAATACTTTTTCAGGTTTGAGCCCGGCGCTGCTGGTGATGTATTTTTTAATCACGGTTCCCATAATTTGCTGAGGGGACTTTGTGCCCGAAAGGTTAGATAACAGATGGGGTTTGTTAACCTCAAGGTACTTCACCCAGGCGGGGCAGCAACCGGTGAGCATGGGGAGCTTTTCGTTTGCATTGACCCTGTCAAGGAACGCGGCAGCTTCCTCCATGATCGTCAGGTCCGCAGCAAGGGAAACATCAAAACTTTGCCTGAACCCCATCTTTTTGAAAGCCGCCCTCATAAGGTTCAGTATGTCTTTGTTTGTTTTCAGTCCGAATTCTTCTGCAATGGCAGCCGGGACAGTAGGAGAGAACTGGACCACAGTGTAAAGATCTTCGGTGGCCAGGGCTTCCATCACTTTGTTCAGGGACTTTCTTTCCGTCAACGCGCCGGTTGGGCAAATCATGATGCATTGGCCGCATTTGACGCAGGCATTGAAATTAAGGCCTTTGTTGTATGATGTTCCGATCCGCGAGTTTGACCCCCTTCCGACAGAACCGATTGCAGAAACGCCGATGACCTCGGTGCATATTCTTGAACAACGGCCGCAAAGGACACATTTTGCCGGGTCTCTTTCAATGGATGGACAAGCTTTGTCGATCTGAATATGCCGTCGTTTCTCGATATATTTTCTTTCCCTGACCTGTAATTCGTCAGAAAGCGCCTGGAGCTCGCAAGAGCCGTTCCGGTCGCAATAAAGACAATCATCAGGATGGTTTGCCAGGAGCAGTTCCAGGATTGCTTTCCGGGCATTCAGTACCCTGGGTGAATGGGTATGTATCTGCATCCATTCCTCGACAGGGTGTGAACATGCCGGGACAAGGTGAGACAAGCCTTCGACTTCAACAACGCACATGCGGCAGGCTCCGGCGAGAGAAAGGCTGCTGAGATAACAAAGTGTAGGGACCTTTATCCCGACCCGGTTGATGACCGACAAGATCGTTTCTCCTTTCTTGGCAGATACCTGCCGCCCGTTGATCTCAATATTGAAAAGCATGACTTGTCTATTTAAAATAGATTGCGCTGAATTTGCAGACATCGAAACAGATTCCGCAACCTGTACATCTGGATTCTATAATGAAATGAGGCATTTTGACCGAGCCGATAATAGCATTTTCCGGGCATTTTTTCTGGCAGATATTACAGCCGGTACACATGTCAACCTCGATAAAGAAAGTCCTCAGATCGTGGCACATACCGGCGACACAGCGTCGGTCAAAAATATGCTCCTCGAATTCTTCCCTGAACCATTTCAACGAGGAAAGGACGGGATTCGGGGCATTCTGGCCGAGCCCGCAAAGCGAAGTGTCACGGATGACGCGTGCAAGGTTTTCCAGTTGTACCACACCTTTGAAGCGTTCCAGCGTTTCATGGGAAGTCTCTTCGTTTGGTCTGCGGATGATCCCTTCCAGGATATCCAGCATCTTTCTTGTCCCTTCCCTGCAAGGAATGCATTTTCCGCAGCTTTCATTCTGAAGGAATTCCATGTAATATTTTGAAAGATTCACCATGCAACACTTTTCATCCAGGATGATCAGTCCGCCCATTCCCATCCTGGCCCCGATTTCTTCAAGTGATTCATAATCCATCATGGTTTCAGTATCCTTCGGCGGGATACAGACACCGCAAGGCCCGCCGAGTTGTACCGCTTTCAAGGCTTTTTCATTTTTCACTCCTCCCGCGATCTGGTTGATTATGACCGATAAACTGATACCCATCGGCACTTCAAAAAAACCGGTATTTAAGGATCTTCCTGAAACGGAGAAAACCTTGGTCCCCTTCGATGTTTTAGTGCCTATGGATTTAAACCAGGAAGGCCCGTTTTCAAGGATTCCCGGAACATTTGCAAGCGTTTCCACATTATTGACCACCGTAGGTTCGCCGAATAATCCTTTTTCAGCGGGATATGGAGGTTTTGAAGCCGGCAATCCCCTGTTTCCTTCGAGGCTGGCGATCAAAGCAGTTTCTTCACCGCACACAAAAGCGCCGGCTCCCGGTTTAACCCGTATGGCCAGTTTAAAGCCGCTTCCAAAGATGTTTTCTCCTAAAAAACCGAACTCTTTGGCTTGCAGGATCGCATGTTCCAGCACCGACAGAGGTTTTTCATAATCTGATCTCACATAGATGATTGCATTATTGGCGCCGATTGCATAAGAGGCGATTGAAATACCTTCGATCAGCCGGTGCGGATCGCTTTCAATGATCGCACGGTCTATGAATGCCCCGGGGTCGCTTTCATCGGCATTACAAATCAGGTATTTCCGGTCACCCGCGGTATCCAGGGCAAGCTTCCATTTTTTTCCGGTCGGGAACCCCCCTCCTCCGCGCCCCCTGAGTTCGCTCTGGTCAATGATTTCGCAGATCTTGTCGGCAGGGTAATTCAAAACCGTCTTGTATAAGGATTTATATCCTCCCCTTGAAATATAATCTTCAATCGAAAAGGGTGATATTATCCCGGCATTCTTTAAAATATGCCTTCGCTGGTGAAGAAACCAGGGGTGTTGTTCGATAGCCGGGATATTCGGCCATTCTTCAAGCCCGGGAAACCTGTGCTGTCCTGTTACATTTTCTCCCTGTACACTGTGGTGAAATATTGAATTCAGAAGGTCTTCAACCTTATCTGCAGTAACATTATGAAATGATAATCTCGTTTTACCCGGTAACTGGACATCAACCAAAGGTTCGTTTGAACAAAAACCATTGCATCCGGTTTCCACGATCTCGGTTTCCGGCTTATTTTCCAGTACGAACTTCCTGATGGCATCGAGAGTTTGAAGAGCGCCGGCAATTACACCACAAGTCCCTGTCGCAATATAAATTACGGGAACCGTCACTTTCTCGCGCCTGATCCTCGTAAGCCTTTCGGAAGTTTGCTGGTCGAAAATCCCGGAATAATTCTTGATGACCTTCTCAATAAGAAATTCCCGGATACCTGTATTGTCTGGCCCTTGCATATTAAACGGTTTTTTCCTTTAGAGCTTTTATTATTCCTGCAATCTCCCCGGGCCGGATATTATTGTAAAAAGTGTCGTTTATCCTGATAACCGGGGAACGGCTGCAGCCACCCATGCAGCTTACTATCTCAAGGCTGAATTTCCTGTCCCTGCTCACCGATCCTGCCTTAACCTTAAGAACTTTTTCAATTTCTTTCAGGTAGTATGAAGAACTGCAGAGATAGCATGAAGTGCCCCTGCAAACCTGGATATGATAGTGCCCCCTGACCCTAAACCTGAACTGGTCATAAAATGTCGCCACGCCATAAATCCTATTGGTGGGAATATTGAGGAAAACCGAAACTTTCTCAATGATCTCATCGGTCAGGCAACCCTTCTCACGCTGGATTTCCTGAAGAAGCGGGATAAGGTTCTCGGGCTTTCTGACGGTGTATTTCTGAAAAATATGATCCATAAGTTGAATAACCATTCACTTACAAAGGTAAGTAAAAAAGTTTAATGATGGAAATTTATTGTGAATAATTTAGCATTGTTAATAAATAAACAATCAGGATTAAAGGATTTTGCCTGTAAAATTTTTTACCAAATCCTCGAAAATAGTTGGTTTATTTGTATTTTTGAATGATATGACTGGGTCCCCATTATTTGAAATACAGCACGAAGCCTGCATAAAATGTTATTCCTGTGTCAGGATTTGTCCTGTCAAAGCCATCAGGGTGGATGTCATGACGGAGATTCCATCCATACTGCCTGAGCGCTGCATCGGATGCGGTAGCTGTTACAGGGCCTGCTCGCCAGGGGCAGTCTTTTACCGTTCTTCGGTGAGTGAAACGAAAAAGGTTCTTGCTTCCGGGGGGAAAGTGGCCGCGATTTGTGACCCTGCGATTTCAGGAGAGTTCCACGATATAACCGATTACCGGAAATTCGTCCAGATGATCCGCAACCTTGGATTTACTTACGTGATTGAGGTTTCATACGGGGTTGATCTTGTCGCAAAGCAATACCGTGAACTTTTGGGGGATTTCAAGGGAAAATTCCATCTTATGGCCAATTGTCCTGCCGTGGTTGCATTTATCGAGAAATTCTACCCGGAGCTGATAAATAATCTTGCCCCTTTGGTTTCCCCGATGGTTGCCACTGCAAAAGTAGTCAGGCAAAAATACGGAAGCGATGTGAAGATCGTGGCTATCGGGCCCTGCATTGCCGCCAAGGATGAAGCGTTGAGGTTTGAAGGGGATGCGAGGATCGACTCCGTGTTGACCTTCACCGAACTCAGGCAGCTTTTCACTGAATTCAATGTGAGGGAAAGCCATCTTGAATTCTCCGAGTTCGATCCGCCACTTGGAAATAAAGGTTCATTGTACCCTTTAAGCAACGGAATTTTACAATCGGTCGGCATCAGCGAAGATCTTCTGGATGGGAATGTGATCACAACCGAGGGCCGGGATAATATGCTGAATGCAGTAAAGGAATTTGATGCACGGATAGATATGATCCGCCGTCATTTCAATATTTTTTACAACGACGGATGCCTGATGGGGCCTGGAACTTCAGCTCACGGCGAGAAATTCCTCCGGCACACGCTTGTGACCGATTATGCAAATAAAAGGCTGAAGACCCTCGACAGGGCAGGATGGCAGAATGACATGGATGAGTTTTCACGCCTGGATCTGAGCAGGAGTTTCCTGGCAGACGACCAGCGCCTGCCTGTTCCCCCTGATGAGAAAATCGAAGAAGTTTTGAAAATGATCGACAGGGAGGATCAGAAAGATAATGAAATTGGTTGTGAATCATGTGGCTATGCCAGTTGCAGGGAGTTTGCAATTGCCATCGCACAGGGCCTTGCAACTACGGATATGTGCCATATCTTCAGCGGAAGGAACCGCCAGGAGTATATCCGCACACTGAGATCGACCAACGAAAAACTGGCAAAGACGCAGGAAGCCCTGAAAATTTCGGAAGAACTGTCTAAATCGGAAAAGGATAGTCAGGAAGAAACATACAGTCTGGTAACTTCCATGTTGCAGGAGCTGGTTTCCGGTGTAGTCATCGTCGATGAAAACCTGAAGATCCTTTGCGCCAACAAAGCATTTATCCGTATCCTGGGGGAAGAGGCATCCATGGTGGATGAAGTGATCCCCGGGCTTGCGGGTGCTGACCTTAAATCGCTTTTACCCGTTCATTTTTATAAACTTTTCACTTATGTCCTTTCTTCGGATGACAATGTTGAACGAAAGGATGTACAGTACGGCGAGAACCTTCTGAATGTATCCGTGTTTTCGCTGAGGTCCAGGAAGTTCGTTGGCGGAATAATCCGCGACATGTACATGCCTGAAGTTTATAAAGAACAGATAATCACGAGGATGAAAGAAGTGATTGACCAGAATTTCGAGATGGTACAGAAGATTGCCTTCCTGTTGGGAGAAGGATCTGCCAAAACAGAGCAGATGCTCAATGCGATCATCGAGTCGCACCAGCAGTCAGCGCCCAAAAAGTGAACGGTCCCGTATGGATGAGAAATTTTATATTGAAGTCGCCTGCAAACAGAAAAACCATAGTGATGCCAGGGTTTGCGGTGATGTTTTCTTTTCCCGAAGGATAAAGGAGGAAGGCAGGATCATTGCAGTCCTTTCCGACGGCATGGGCCATGGGATCAAGGCCAATATCCTCGCCACCCTGACATCCACCCTTGCCCTGAATCTGGCACAGGAGCACAAAAGCGTTGAAGCGATGGCGGCAACGATAATGAGCGCTCTGCCGGTCGACAGTGTCAAGGAGATGAATTATTCTACCTTTACGATTGCCGATATTGATGTGGAAGGAGAGGTAAGGATACTGGAGTATGAAAATCCCAAAACTTTGTTTTACAAGGGGGCAAGGCTGTTTGAACCACAATGGAACGGGGTGGTTCTGCAGGGAATCAGGCATGAAGGAAAAGAAGTCCTGACGACAAGTGTCAGGCCGCAAAAGGAGGACCGCGTCATTTTCTGTTCCGATGGAGTGGTTCAATCCGGACTGGGCACTGATAAATACCCTTTAGGTTTCGGGCAGAAAAACCTTGAAAACCTTCTTACCGATGTCATCCAGGAGGAACATTTTATTTCGGCCGACAAACTGGCTGCAAAAGTAATTGACCGGGCCAACCTCAATGATGGTTTTCATCCCCGTGATGATATCAGTTGTGTGGTCATCTATTATCGTGAACCCAGGAAGCTGATGATCTGCACGGGTCCCCCGGTAGATCATGCAAACGATGCTGTGATTGCAAACCTGCTCAGGCAATTTGAAGGAAGAAAGATCATTTCCGGAGCCACCACGGGCGATATGATAGCCAGGGAATGGAAGCAGAAGATTACCGACAACCAGGAGATTACTGACCCGGAGTTGCCGCCTGTTGCTTATATGGAGGGCGTAGAATTGATTACGGAAGGCATTCTTACGCTGAGCAAGGTCAGCGAACTCCTGAAGAAATCCGGTTCTGCCCATGAGTTAGGCAAAGGCCCGGCCGATATGATCATTAAAGCAATGCTTGAAAGTGACGAAATACATTTCCTGGTGGGGACCAACATTAACGCCGCAAACCAGGACCCAACCCTGCCGGTAGAACTTGAATTAAGACGTACCGTGGTTCACCGCATCGCCCGAACCCTCGACGAAAAGTTCATGAAGGAAGTATCAATGAAATTTTTCTGATCTCAGGGATGAAGTTTACCCAAGCTGTTTGCTTTCAGCCTGAAAATTTTAACTCTCATCGATTCCCCACTCCCGTAATGGCAACATATCCATATTTCGCCGTTTTTGCCGGCAACGATGTGTGGCGCGCGTGCTGCATATTCTCCCGTTGTGATTTTCAGAGGCTCCGACCAAACGTCATTAACTCCTGAGCCCAGGTAGAGAGACCAATTACCGTTTTCCTTGGGATCCCTCCCGCTCCAGGCCACCCATATCCTCCCGTTTTCATCTTCAGTTGCACAGGGGGTCTGGTTGAAGCCCGGAGTCTTTGCCGTAGTGAGCTCCGAAGGCAGGGACCATGAGTGCGATGAGGTATCAAAGCCAGAAGCGAGAATCTTCTGGTTCCCGGTTTCAAGTACGTCCCAGCCCATAGTCTCCCTGAGAACCAGCCGTTTATCTGACTTTGTTGTAATGGCAAAAGGATATCCTCCGTTCTCGCAATCATCAATTTTTTCTTTTACTTCAGTGACTGCGGATGGGCTTCCTGCCAGGTCCCCGGCACATACACCCAGTGTGGAAGGATAATGCTGATTCCAGGCTCCCCAGAATTTTCCGTGATTATCCGCTGAAAGGCTTATCCACCAGGCATTCGTATACTCACTTTGCTGGGCGCTCCTGACGACTTCAAGGGGTCGTGTGCTATCCGGCAAACCATCCCTGATGATCCTGTAAAAAGGGAACCTGAAATTTGCTTTCCAGTATGTCCATGCAATAGCCATGCTGTTGTTCTTCCCGCTGGCTACTGAGGGTGTCACAGCATCACAGGGCAAAACCTCAGAGATCATGATACGGTCCGACAATCTCTTTCCGTCCCAATACCTGCCATAAACGCGGTAAAACCCGTCCCTGTCGTTGAGGTAGAATACCCATACCTTGTTGTTGCAAGCGGCGACCAGCGGGTCGTAACTGCAAGACCTGTCGCATTCAACAGCCATACTCACGGGCTTCTTTGCATCCAGTGATGAAAGCAGGATATCGCCTTTTTCTTCCCATGCGACCCATATCTTGCCTTCCTGGTCCATGGCAATGGATGGGAACCTGCAACCTGCATTTCCCAGGGTGTATTCTGTTCCGTACCTGTAAACTTTTTCGAGGGGTTTGGCGATGACGACCTTGTGTTCGGGCAGTGACTTTGAAACAGGTATTTTGCAGATGCCTTTGCATTCAGGGCTTCCCATATATGAGATTGACCGGGGTTCTGAATAAACCCAGTTATAAACATCCGTCTTATCAAAGAATCCCTGGAGTAAAAGCCTTGTTCGCGCATCCGTTGCAGTGCAGGAGGATACGCTGAAATCCACGCTGTTGTCGTAAAACCCTTTCAGACACTTACTCCCCCTGATGTTCAGCACCAAGTACTTTTCGGGATTCCAGGGATTGGGCAGGCAGGCCGAAAAAGCTATAGTATCGAGACCGAAGCGGTAGTTCCCTATGATCAGCGCAGAATCGCCCTCAATCCTGAACGGTGTTTTAATCCTGGAAAGAAGCCCACTGAATCCTCCCCTGAAGATTCCTGTAAAATAAACATGTTTGCTGAGGTCATCAGCTGTGACATCCTTCAGGAATTTTACCGCATAGCACTTTGCCCTCGATGCAAATTCCTGTTCACGCCTTTGGCTGGACGTATCCCCGTCGGGTAATAAGCGAACAGCCTTAAAGTGCTCGTTCTCATATATAAGACGGGTTGCAAAATGAAGATCCCCGGTTGGTTTGAACCTTATGCTTGAGTCGCTCCAAAGTGTCATCCGCAGTGCGTAGAACATGGAATCATAGGGGGAAAGATAGCCTTCGGGTATTTTAACGATCTGTTCCCCTGCCCTGAAGGCAAGAACAGAAGGGAAGCCGTCCTGGTGGTATTGGTGCAGAAGCGGGGGATAGGTGAGGGTAGGAGTAAGGGTATCCCTGTAATGAAGCTCAAAAGTATACACATCCAGCTGTGGATTGAAGAGGCATTGGGTAAAACAAACGCCTCCCTTTTCACGGTTGGTTTCCAGGTAATTCTTCGACGCAAAAAAACCGTCTACAAGGCAATATCCGCAATTGGCTGAAGAAAATGGCTGGATAACAGTTGTTTTCGGGGATCTGACGAGGCTGTCAAAAGCGATTGGGTTTCCCCAGAGATCTTCTGCTTTTCTTACAATGGTATCCTGTGCCTGAATAACCCTGACATACAAGACCATGCAAATGGAAAATAATAGTATTTTTTTCATTCGATATTCGTTGTTCAATATTCAATATTCTATCAGTAACCTCCGTCAACATTCCATGCCCGGGATGGATTATTCCTCCTGAGAGCAAGGTTCCCGCTGGTAGTATCCCCTGATGGAAGGCGAAGGACAAAGGGAACATAATCCCCTGGATAAAGCCCCGACTGGAATGCCTCGCCCAGCTTTATAAGCCTGATCCCATGATAAGTCTGGAGGACGGCCTTCAGTACATTGCCACCCGAAAGTGCTTCCACAGGCAGCAGCCGGCCCAGCTGTTTCACATCCCTGTTTGAGATCGCATCGAAGAAAAGGCGGGCTGCCTGCACGCTGCTGATATTTTTGATCCCGCCACGGTTGACACTGTCCATTGCTGAAAGCAGGATAACAGGGATGCCTTTTGTGGGAAAAAAGCTCAGCAAGGAATCTGGGATTGGCTGGTTATAGGTGATCTGTTCAAGCTTTATCACGGGAATGTGCTGGTGGCCTGCTTCAATTAAAACCTCCATAGATTCAGGAAGCATGGTGGCTTTGCTGAAAGTATAGGTCCGGGTGTTGTTCGACTCCGCAACCGAGGAGTTCAGAGCAAAAGAATTGCGGAAATTTCCCAGGGCTTTTGCCTTTATTGTCAGGATGATTTTCCCGTCTTTTTCGTCAATACTGCAGATGGAATTATGACTACGCGCAAACTCTTTCTCCGATTCAAGGAGCTTTGCCGGGTCGAGAAATATCCTCATCCAACTGACAAAACCAGCTTCGGGGCTTCCTTTCAGAACACAGCCGTGGCCTGAAATCACCATATACTGGTCCTTCCCGTCCATAAGCACCATGCGGCCCTCTTTTTCAATTCTCCACTTCGGCGGATGGCCGAAGCTCTTCCACAGTCGACACTCCAGGAAACTTCCTGAGGGATCGATGAAGTCTATGTTTTCATATTCCCTTGTCCTGATACTGAATGTCATCTGAACCGATTTCAGTTCCAGCATGGCAAGCAGGGAACGGTTGATGAGCTTTTCAGCGGCAACGGCCGGGTTGCGGACGCTGACCAGGACAAAGCTCAGTGCGATCGCAGCAAGGAGCATGACTGATGCAGCAATCCTCAAGGCTTTTTTCCACGGGAATTCTTTATTCGCACTTGTGCGGTCACCCGGTTCCGGATTGTATTCCCGCCGTATCTCCTGAACAAGCCTCTCACCGAATCCTGTCCTTGATAAATTCCGGCTGCCCGTGCTGATCATTGAAGCAAGCCCGGAAATTTCACTGTAATACTGCCGGCAGTTTTCGCAATTCTCAATATGAACCATAAGCCTTTCCCTTTCCGCATGGGAAAGGGAATCATCAAAGAGATCGGCAATCCTTTCATGGATGAATTCACAGCGTATCATATGCCTCCTTTTTTATATACAAGCCAGAACGAAGTTTGCTCATACCATACGAAAACCTTGATTTCACAGTGGTTACGGGCGATGAAGTGATCTCGGCAATATCGGCGAAGCTCATTTCCTCAATCAGTCTGAGCCGAATCACCAGTGACTGGTCAACGGGCAGGTTTTCGAGCATGATGTTGACTCTCATGGCCTCTTCTTTCAGGATCATTGACGATTCAACAGGTTCTTCAATACACTGGAAGGGCTCTTTCATGCTTAGCCGGATAAACGTTTCCCTGGTCCCTTTTCTCCTGATGAGGTCCATGCAGGAGTTCGAGATCATTCGGTGAATGTAATTCATCGGCCTGGTTATGCCATGGAGTTCCGACCTGTTGCAGAAAGCTTTCAGGATGACATCCTGCACAATATCTTCTGCATCCTCAATGTTTCCGAGAAGGGAAAATGCATGTCTTAAGAAACCTTCAAGCCCGTTCCTGACGAATGATTCGAACTCGCCTGCAGACTGAGGAAATTGCTGAATATCGGCTGGCATGATTTTCGGGGTTTCAGTATATAGACGTACATTGCCTGAAAAAAGACTTAAATGTCACACATATTTTTATAAAAATAAAAAAGCCCGCTGTTTATTTTGACAGCGGGCTCACATCAAGTATTAACCAAAAAACCAATCTTTATGTTCTGTATTCAGCGATGATGTCAGCGACTCCGTCGGGGGCCACGCGCCCGTATACTTTTTCACCGACAAGGACGACCGGGGCCAGGCCGCAGGCTCCGACGCATCTCAGGCAACTCAGTGAAAACCTGCCGTCGGGGGTGGTCTCGCCGACCTGGATGTTTAACTGGCGTTTGAACTCTTCAAGCACTTTCTCTGAACCACGCACATAACATGCAGTTCCCAGGCAGATGGAAACAGGATTCTGCCCTTTGGGTTGCATGGTGAAGAAAGAATAAAATGTAACTACACCGTACACATGTGCAACGGAAACATTAAGTTCTTTCGCTATCACTTCCTGGACTTCTGCGGGCAGGTATCCGAAAATCCCCTGTGCCTTATGAAGCACATTGATCAGCTCGCCCTTTTCGTAATTGAATAATTTGCAGACATCCCTGAGCTCCTGGAGCTTTTTTTCCGCTAATTTTATTTTTGCCATATCTCTTCGTGATGAATGTAATGGTCGTATTGATCGTTATTTTTTAATTGCAAATGATACATGGAACATAGTCCATAGTATATGGAATCATCATTCTTCCACAAACACCCCGGCACTCTTGTCGAAATAATGTGTGTGCAGCAGGTGGTGTGATTTTTCCCCGCAGGGTTTGCCTAAAAAAGCTTTATACAATTCTATTATGAATGGGTTTTCATGGGATTTCCTGATGGGTTTGCCTGCATCCTCGCGGTACAAGGCAGAAGCTCTTTGTTTGATGACCTGGGAATCTCCATGATGGTATGGCTGTCCGCCTCCACCAATGCATCCTCCCGGGCAGGCCATGATCTCGATGGCGTGGAAATGGCTCTTGCCGTCGCGGATGTCTTCAAGCAGTTTGCGCGCATTTCCGAGTCCGTGGGCGATCCCGATGTTTATCGGCAGCCCGTCAAAATCGATTGTGGCATGCCTTACATTCTCGAGCCCGCGGAGCTCTTTAAAATCAACCTTTTCAAGTTTTTTTCCTGTATACAGTTCATACGCCGTCCGGCATGCGGCTTCAATGACCCCGCCGGTTGTGCCGAAAATGACAGAGGCGCCGGTAGACTCTCCGAGGGGGTTGTCAAATTCCTCCTCAGGCAGCGAATTAAAGTCAATATTTGAAGCCTTGATGAGATGGGCAAGTTCACGGGTGGAAAGCGAAAAATTCACATCAGGATCGCCATCAACTTTGAATTCATCACGCTGGCATTCGTATTTCTTAGCCAGGCACGGCATGATTGAGACCACTATCATGTTTTTGCGGTCTATGCCGAGTTTCTTTCCGAAATATTCCTTGGCAATGGGCCCGAACATCTGCTGGGGCGACTTTGCTGTTGAAGGAATATCGCGCATTTCGGGGAAATTATGTTCGAAGAAATTCACCCAGCCCGGGCAGCAGGAGGTCAGAATGGGAAGTTTCACATCCTTGTCACCCTTGAGGTAACGGGTAAGACGGTTGAGTAGTTCGGTGCCTTCTTCCATGATCGTAAGGTCAGCGGCGAAGTCAGTGTCGAATACATAGTCAAATCCAAGTCGTCTTAGTGCAGCGACCATCTTCCCCGTTACAAGGGTGCCTGGCTCCAGGCCAAATTCTTCTCCTAAAGCAGCTCTGACGGCAGGCGCAGTCTGAACAACAACTGTCTTTGCAGGATCTGCGAGTGCATTAATTACGTTGCGCGAGTGGTCAACTTCGGTCAGGGCACCGGTGGGACAGACAGATACACATTGTCCACAGTAAGTGCAGGGAGATTTCTCGAGATTCATTTCGAATGCCGGGGCCACCACTGCCATGAAGCCTCTGTTGACGGCCGACAGCGCGCCTACCGTCTGAACGTCGTTACACATCATTTCACACCGCCGGCACATGATGCATTTATCCACATCCCGGATGATGGCAGGCGAAGTATCCTTGCGGTACTTCGACTGCTCACCCTGGTAGGGCAGTTCCCTCACGCCAAGTTGCTGTGCCATGCTCTGAAGCTCACAACTTCCTGATTTGGCACAGGTCAGACATTCAGCAGGATGATCCGAGAGTATGAGCTCCAGAACGGTTCTGCGTGCGTTTAATACCCTGATGTTATGTGTGTAAACTTCCATACCCTCGGCTACCATGGTATTACAGGCTGGTGCGAGATTCCGTCTTCCTTTGACTTCAACCACGCAAATGCGGCATCCGCCCGGACGGTTTTCAATGTTCATGTCCTTCAGTTCGAAGTAACAAAGGGTAGGTATATCGATGCCAACGGTCTTGGCTGCCTTTAGAAGCGTTGTATTTTCAGGAACCTCTGCGGTTTTTCCGTCAATGATCAGTTTTACCATTTTCATAGCGTTCCTTCCTCCTTAATTGATAATGATTGCATTGAATTTGCATTTTTCCATGCAGGCCCCGCATTTGATGCATTTTGCCTGATCGATGAAGTGAACCTGTTTGCGTTCGCCACTGATGGCATTCACAGGACAATTGCGGGCACATAAGGTGCAGCCAATGCATTTTTCAGGCACTACCATGTATTGCATGAGTGATTTACATACCCTGGAACGGCATTTTTTATCCTTCACATGCTCGACGTACTCTTCCATAAAGTTATCGATGGTCGAAAGAGCCGGGTTGGGGGAGGATTGTCCAAGCCCGCATAACGAGGTGTCTTTGATTACCGTTCCCAGGTTGCGCAGCTTGTCAATGTCTTCCATCGTTCCGTTGCCCTGAGTAATTTTTTCAAGCAGTTCATGAAGACGTTTATTCCCGATACGGCAGGGTGAACATTTCCCGCAGCTTTCTTCAACCGTGAACTGGAGATAAAACTTTGCAATGGCAACCATACAGTCATCCTCGTCCATTACGATCAAGCCTCCTGATCCCATCATTGAACCGGCCGCGATAAGGTTATCGTAATCAATGGGAGTGTCGAGGTGTTTCTTTGTAAGACAACCGCCCGATGGCCCGCCTGTCTGGGCAGCCTTGAATTCACGGCCATTTTGTATCCCGCCGCCTATTTCGTATATGACTTCGCGAAGGGTAGTGCCCATGGGGACTTCCACCAGGCCGACGTTGTTCACCTTTCCGGCCAGGGCAAATACTTTGGTGCCCTTTGACTTTTCAGTTCCTATGGAAGAGAACCATTCCCATCCTTTATTAACAATGACGGGAATGTTTGCAAAAGTTTCAACATTATTGACGTTAGTTGGTTTTTTAAGGTATCCTTCAACGGATGGGAAAGGCGGTTTCACAGTAGGTTCGCCTCGGAGACCTTCCATGGAATGAATGAGAGCCGTTTCCTCTCCACAGACGAATGCTCCTGCGCCATAACGGATGTCAATGTCGAAATTAAACCCGGTTCCCAGGATGTTCTTGCCAAGCAAGCCCATATCCCGGGCCTGTATCATGGCAACCTTTAATCTTTCAACAGCAAGGGGGTACTCGGCACGGATATAAATGAGTCCTACGGACGCCCCCGTACAGTAACCGTTTATCGTCATGGCCTCAAGCACTGAATGAGGATCACCTTCAAGAATCGACCTGTCCATGAATGCCCCCGGATCACCTTCGTCGGCGTTGCATACCACGTATTTCTGATCGGCCTGCACCTTGCGGGTGATCTCCCATTTGAGACCGGTAGGGAATCCACCGCCACCGCGGCCTCGGAGGCCCGACTTCTTCAGTATTTCTATCACAGCCTCAGGCGTCAGTTCTGTTAGCACCGTGGCCAGCGCTATATACCCGTCGCGTGCTATGTAATCTTCGATCTTTTCCGGATCGATCACGCCGCAATTCCTTAATGCTATTCTGATTTGCTTTGCCATATAGTTGTTTGCTCTGACGTTTGGGTTCTTATATGTTTAGCACCTTGCTGCCTGTTTTTATGCTGTTTCATAATTTATCGGAATAATTCCTTCAATAAGCTCACCTTTTCTGATAAACCGCTCAATGATCTCATCGGCTTTTCGGGTATCGACAAAGCCAAACATTACAGGGTCTTTACCAGGTATAGTGATCTCTATTGTAGGTTCGGCATAGCAAAATCCCATACAACCAACCTTGCTGACCAGGGCAGGGATATTACGCTTGCTTAATTCCTGTTGCATATATTCAAAAACAGGCTTTGAACCGGATGCAATCCCGCATGTCGCCATGGTCACTTTCACCTGTATCGTACTCTGCGGATCATCCTTCTGCGACAAAGCCGCCCTTTTTATCTTCAGGGTTTCCCGGAGATCCTGTAATGATTTTACTGATTCAAGTTTTAACATAACCCATAGTTTATCAGTGACTTATAAACTTATCTTTGTTTAACGGAAGTACATACCTGAAATTCACGCTGCAAAATTACACTCTATATTTTTATTGTGCAAGGATTTTATGTTATTTTTTTCACATTGTTAATAAATTCACAGAAAATAAGAATAAACTCCGTCAGAATCGCACTCTTACCTATGAAAAATTAAGTAAAAATAACTAATTTACCTGTTCATTGAAAACTTTTCATCGTTATCCTGCCGCCCTCCATTCTTCTATCAGAATTCCCGGCGACACGATCAGTAAACGGATAAGGGAACCAAAACCTTGTTTATGTTAACCAATACTATTTTTTTGTATCTTTGAATTATTACAGGTAGAAATAAATCCTTTAGTTCAGATGTCTATCAGGCGACTGATCCCAATTTTTTTCTTTTTCTCAGTGTTCATTTTGCATGCTGTAATGCCATTCCATGCCGGCGCACAACTTTACCCTGTGCGGATCTATACTGAAGCCGATGGATTGGCAAGTTCGACTGTTTACGGGATTGTCCAGGATTCGAAAGGAGTATTGTGGATTGCCAGGAGGTCGGGCATTTCGTCTTACGATGGTTCGGCATTCCGTAATTACAACATTTCCGATGGACTGAAACCGGCGTCCTGTTTCTTTTTAAGACTGGATGAACATGGAAAATTATGGTCATTCCCAGAGAAAGGATTTCCTTTCATTGCCAATTATGAGATGGACAGGTGGATAACCCTGACCGTCGACCCGCACGGGAATAAACCGGGACCATCTTCTTATTCATGTTTCGAGGTTTACTATAAGGGTGACACTCCAAAGTTTCTCGTGGGTACTGACCTTTCGGGGATCATGATTTTTAATAAGGGGCAATGGCTCAGGTATTCCCAGAAGGATGGGCTTTCATCAGACAAAGTGAGTGCGGTGAACTATTTTAACGGTGACATATACATTGCAACTGATAGAGGATTATGTGTCTTAGGTGAAGACGGAAAAATCTGTGATATTTCCTCAAAGCTGGACCTTCCGTCCGATTATATTATTGCGATGACCGTGGATAGTGAAAAGATGTGGCTTCTTGGTGAGTCATGGCTTGGATACCTTCACGACGGGAAATTCTCACTTGTGATTTCAGGTTTCAGCATTAAGGACAGCCGGCTTGGATATCGCAGTTTTATCTATACCCATGACAACGATCAGGTCATTTTTGGAAATCCTTCCTGTGTTTTTTTCTTTTCCTTGTCAAACGGAAAACTTGAAAGCCTGGGCCGTCAAAATGGATTGATCTCTGAAGGCGCTACATCTGCACTTATTGACAGGGAGGGCAACCTCTGGATCACCGGCTACAGGGGAATAACAAAAATCAGTTCCCGCAGGTTTATAAGTTATTTTGAACATGATGGGCTCGCCAGTAATGAAGTCGCTTCAGGCATTGAAACATCACCGGGCCATTTCGTTTTTGGCCATGAAGATGCGTTAAGTTTTTTTGATGGACAATCCTTTTCTCATCAGTTTTTTAAAACCGGGAAAGGACTGCAGGGAAATAACACAAGGGTTCTCGAATTAAAACAGGATGCCGGGAAAAATTTATGGATCGCGGCCAACGTGCTTGGGCTTGGTTTGCTTAAACCTGGCCAGCGGATAACCTGGTTTCATGAATCTCAGGGTTTAAAAGGAACAGTTTATTCGGTCGACATTCTGGAGGATGGAACTGTTTATGCAGGTTCTACAAAAGGCCTTTACAGATTTTCACATGGCAGGTTTGAATCTGTTCATCTGCCAGGCATAGAGAATGTCGCAATCAGGAAGATCTTTCATGATTCATCCGGGAATTTATTTTTTGCAACCCTGAGTGAGGGTTTGACCGAGTGGTTAAAGCCCCGGATACTGAATTTCAAATGCCGCGATAATAAACTTGCCAATAATGTATTCAGCTTATTCATTGATTCACATAAAAGAAACTGGGTCGGGACGGCAGCTGGTTTATACACCATCAGCGGAGATTCGCTGGTCAGGTTTAATGATCATAGTCTGGTAATAAACAGACCGGTTTATCTGATCCTTGAGGATAAATACGGACGATTGTGGTTCGGCACCGATAACGGCCTTTACCGGTGGGACGGCAATGCGATGCAGCATTATACAGTTGCCGACGGCCTTTCCGGCCAGGAATTGAACCGGGGGGCTGGTTTTCAGGATTCCTCAGGTAATCTTTGGTTTGGCACAAATAATGGCCTGACTGTTTTCAGGCCTGAATATGATTACAATATTTCGCAGATGCCCGGTCCGGATTTGTCTTTCCAGTATATGGTAGCCGGAAAAGATACTTTCAACCTGAAGAAGGATATAGAACTGCCATATGATCTGAATGACTTCGAATTCCATTTTCGAGCCATTTCCTTCATTAATGAAAAGCAGGTCATGTTCAAGTATAAAATGGAAGGTATCGATACTGCGTGGTCCGGGGAATTTAATATACTTAATGATCAGTTTGATTTTTTCAACCTTGGACCTGGACATTACAGGTTTTGTATCAAGGCAAGAAATGCTATAGGAATTTGGAGCGAACCGGTCTGCTCTCCCATGATCACGATACACAGGCCCTTCTGGTTCAGATGGTGGTTCCTTGTCCTGGTTTTATTCCTAATTGCGGGCTTTATTTATCTGTTCGTCAGGTTTATACTCTCTTCACGGTACCGGAAAAAGCTGGTTGAAATGGTCGAAATCCGGACAAGGGAACTTGAAGATTCGGAATCCATGCTCAGGGAAAGCAACAAGGCAAAGGATAATTTCTTTTCTATCATTGCGCATGATCTCAGGAGCCCCTTCAATGTCATGCTTGGTATGCTTGACCTGCTGATCACTGAGTATGAAGACTATTCGGATGATGAACGACAGATGATTCTCAACCGTCTGAAAAATGCTTCACTCCGTACGATAGACCTGCTCGATAACTTATTAACCTGGGCCAGGGGGCAACGGGGGCTTCTTCCCTTCACCCCGGGAAATATCAATTTGCATGAGCTTCTTAAACATAATATCTCACTTGTTGAGCCTGCTGCCCAATCCAAGGACATTTTAATAAAGCTGAACGGTCAAGACAACATTTGTGCTTATGCCGATCGTAATATGATGAACACTGTTGCCAGGAACCTGCTTTCCAACGCGATCAAATTCTCCTTTCCCGGCGGTTTGATCACTATAGACCTGTCACTGAAGGATAACCGCACAGTACTCGTTTCTGTGAAGGATAATGGGTTCGGAATGAATCCGGAGATACAGGGAAACCTCTTCAGGATCGAACACCGTATGGTCACAAAAGGTACAAATAATGAAACAGGAACGGGCCTCGGACTAATTCTTTGCAAGGATTTCATCACCAGGAACAATGGAGAAATCAGGGTGGAAAGTGAAGAAGGAGCCGGAAGCACCTTTTATTTCACGTTACCGGCAGGTTTTTTTGAGCCCCCGCTCAGGGATTCTTCGGTTCCGCAATAAGCCTGAACCCATTTCCATGTATGTTAACGATTTCGATCGAAGGATCGGCTTTAAGGAATTTGCGAAGCCTGGCAATGAACACATCCATGCTCCTGCCGTTGAAATAATTATCAGCTCCCCAGATTGTCTCCAGTGCCTCTTTCCTTAACAGAATTCCGTCTTTGACAGTACATAACATCTTTAGCAGATGGGCTTCTTTTGGAGAAAGTGTCTGGGTTTGCCCGTCAATTGTGAGGGCTCGAAGCAGATAGTGGAATGCGAACCTGCCTATGACGAATTCGGCGTTCTCAGAATCATTCCCGGGGGTCGATCTCCGCTTCAGGATGGCGGCAATTTTATAAAGGAGGACTTCAGAATCAAAAGGTTTTGTGATATAATCATCTGCCCCCGTTTTAAACCCTTCCAGCATATCGCTTTTCAAGGATTTTGCCGTGAGAAAAATAAACGGGATCATCGAATTTACTTTTTTGATCTCCCTTGCAAGAGTGAACCCGTCCATCTCGGGCATCATGACGTCTAGGATGCAAATATCATAAGGTTGGGTTTTGAATGCCGACAATCCCTGTTTCCCGTCCACCTTCAGGGTGACCTTGTAATCATTCATCTCCAGATACGATTTCATGATCGAGCCGAAGTTCGGGTCATCCTCCACAAGCAATACTTTTTTTGATTCCATTTTTTAGTCGATTAGTGATTGGCGAATGACGAATATTTTTCACTTCTACATTCGATATTCATTCCTTCATCCCTTCATAAACTACTTTCTCTCCCTGCCCCGGGATATAAGGAAGGCTGATTTCAAAGCGGCTGCCTTTTCCCAGTTCCGAATGAAGGCTGATCTCGCCGTGATGGGCCAGCACGATAGCTTTGACGTAACTTAACCCAAGCCCGAATCCCTTGACGTTGTGTATGTTTCCTGACGTAACCCTGAAAAATTTATCGAATACTCTCCTTTGGGTATCATGGCTCATTCCTGTGCCATGATCCTGAACTCCAAAGTAAAACTTCTCCCCCCTGTTGAAAGAAAATACATCGATCTCCGGTCTGGAACCAGAATATTTATTTGCATTGTCCAGTAAATTCAACAGCACATTCCGCATATGATCCTCATCAACGAGGACTTTCGAATTGGTCGCCTCGAGTTTCGTACTCAGCACCCCCTCCCGTTTTTCAATCTGCAGGCGGTAATGGCTGACTGCCCGTTCTATCATTGAATGCATATCCGTAGCAACGGGCCTGAGTTTGAAGTCACGGCTGTCAAGAAGGGCCATCTGCAGCACCTGTTCAACCCTTGTATTCATGCGGTTGTTTTCTTCCTTGATGATCCTTGTGAAATCCCGGATCTTCTCAGGTTCCTGGATTACCCTTGAGTTAACAATAGAGTCGGCGGCAATTGAGATTGTAGCGATCGGCGTCTTGAATTCATGCGTCATATTGTTGATAAAATCCGTTTTGATGTCGGATATTTTTTTCTGGCGTATCATGACCACGATGCTGGCCCCGGAAGTAAGCACGATCACAAGGGTGAATATCAAAGAACCAACCATCAGCAGTGAAAGTGAATTCAGTATCCTGCTTTTCTGCCCGGGGAAAAACAAAAGAAGCTGGTTTGGCTTGGTTATCAGGTCGTTTGGAAACAAAGTGATCCTGTGTTCAGTATTCAGGTTTTCGGGCCTGAAGTTCTGTGATCCCACGATAATTTTATTAGTATCACTTGATGGCGAATATACAGCAAACTCATATGACAGCTGAATGTCTTTATCGGCGAGAGCTTTGTGGATAAGCTGGTCCAGAGTGTCCTTGTTCACTCGTTCGGAAATAGTTTTGGGCCTGGTCTCAGATTCAATCGTAAGCTTTTGAAGGATATTCTGAAGCCTTCTGGCTTTTTCGGTAAGTAATTTTACATGCTCATCAGGTTCGGGCCCGGAAAGCGGAAACCGGGGCCCGGGAGGCTGCCCGTATGGCATGTGCGTCACAAATTGCCTGACAGAAGGCCTGAGAGCATAAGTATTATTAGGGAAGGTATTATAAAGATGTATGGAATGCTCCTGAGGTGAATTCGGTGTTGCGGGATCGATTGACCAGAATTCCTCGACATTATATTCGAAATCAGGATCCCTGCCTATCACACCCTGTCCCCTGACGATCGAATCTATTCTTTCAAGCTGGTGGTTATCCCATTCGAATTGTACTTCACCGATCAGGGTTCGCATCTGGTCATTCAGGGGGTCAACCTGCACTGTGACCGTATGCAGTTGCTTTATAATAGTATCGGTCTGCTTCACATGACCTGGCCGGATGCCGGCCACTTTCCTGTCGGGCTGGAAACGCGGTCTGTGCGGCGGAGGAAGCCTTTTGTCATTATCATACTTGTATTCTTCAAGGATCGCTTTGACACTGTCGTTCATGCTTGACCTGACAAGGAGATGAACGCTCTCCCTGGTTTCCAGCCTGCCAACCACTGTACCCATGGCCTCATTGACGCTGCGGTTGAACTGGGCTTCCCTGACTTCAAAGGCATTCCTGATCCAGAAGAATTCTACGATGATGATCCCGGCCAAAGAAAGACAGATCAAGGCAATCAGGATATACAGCTTCCTCTTGTTCATGAAACAAAATTAGTTAAAGCTTTGGCATTTAGGAGGGAGATTAACGTTTCATTAACCAAGTTTAACGTATCATTAACATCTTGCCCTTTAACTTGGATATAGCTTTGTAGCGTAAAAAAACACCCTCATGAAAGCACACTTTTTTCACCGCACGGCTGCTGTCCTTACCGGATCAACCGTATTACTGGTTTTTCTTCTCACTTCATTTTCCCTTCCTGCACAGGATCAAAAAGAGCAAAAAGTAACTGTTTATGCCTCCCCGGGTTCACAGGACAAGCAAAATCAGCAGGGAGTATATAAGATCAAAATAATTAAAGATGATAACGGAAAAAAAGTCGTTATCGATACTACAATTTCAATCACAGGCGGAATGGATAAGGAAAAGCTTGATGAGTTGATGGGGAATCTTGAAGGGCAGATGGAAGACCTTAAGGAGCAAATGAAGGATCTGCGCTTATCCTTTGGATCCTTTGAAGATACTGCTGTGAATGATTCATCGGGCCACCACAGGGCATATTCATTCAGGTTCCATTCCGGGCCATCCTGCCACGGAATTGCAGGTCATGAGAATCCCGGTGCATTCAATTACCATTTTGAAATGCCGGATGTCCCTGAAATCCATGAATTTCCTGAACAGATGGAAAGAGAATGGGGAAACGGATGTCAGGGTTATTCGCAAGGCCCAGGGGTCATGATGATACCCGGAAGAGGGGGTGAGTCGCTTTCGGATGTCCTCGGAAATATCCCGATGAGTAGGGTGAAATCATATAAGGTCATTGATAAAAAAGGTGGGAAACGGATCATCATCGACCTTGATGACGGGTTCGGGATGGAGCCGGGAAACGGAATGGTATACATTCACAGCCACTCCCATCCTTCAAGGCCGCCGAGAGGTATGGGCCATCAGAAAGATGTAAAAGTGATCATCAATACCGATGGGAAAACGGGCCAGGATAATGGCAACCAGGACCAGCAGTCCCCACCTTCAAACCCTGAACCGAAAAAGCCCCAGACCGACAAATTGAAAATTTAAATCCGATCGTTCTTAACATACCGTTAGTTAATGATGTGTAAAAGCTGCCATGGATTTGGCAGCTTTTTTCATTTAATGCAGCCCGGGAAATATTATAACCTCCGGCATAAAAAAAGCTGGGTATTGGTCCCGGCTTTTTAACCATTGTGCTGTTAGTACCTCTTTCGCGGAGTGTAGTGTGTATGTAGTAATTCGTGTGATTTATGACCAAGAGGATGCCCCAGGAACTCCTTGTAGATCATTTCAACATCGGGGTTTTCGTGGGATTTGCGCACAGGCATACCCATATCTTCTTCATAGATTGCCTGCTTTCTCTTGGTACGGATCTCTTTATTTGTCGGGATAGGCTGGCCGCCTCCGCCGAGGCATCCGCCGGGGCAGGCCATGATCTCGATAAAGTGATAATGTGCTTTACCGTCTTTGACATCCTGCATAACCCGTTTGGCATGTGCAAGGCCGTTGGCCACCACGCATTTCAGTTCCACGCCGTCAAGGAATTTCCATTCGGGCTTGGTTTTCTCGATTTTAATGGTGGCTTCGCGTACCTCGCCTTCGCTGCCCCTGACAGCTGTCACATTCAGACCTTCGAAGGGAATCTCCCTCCCGGTGACGACTTCATAAACTGTACGGAGGGCTGCTTCCATTACGCCGCCTGTGGTTCCGAAGATAACAGCTGCCCCTGTGGATGCACCCATTATGCTGTCGAAATGTTCCTCGGGCAAAGCTTCAAAATCCAGTCCTGCCTGTTTGATCATGATCCCGAGTTCACGGGTGGTCAGCACGAAATCGACATCTTTATATCCGCTGGACCTCATCTCGGGACGGTTGGCTTCAAACTTCTTTGCCGTGCAGGGCATGATCGAAACTGAGACCACGTTCTTTGCATCCAGCTTCCGTTTCTGGCAATAATAGGTCTTTGCCAGGGCTCCGAACATTTGCTGAGGTGATTTGCAGGTCGACAGGTTGCCAAGGAATTCAGGAAACGTATGCTCAATAAACTTGATCCATCCCGGGGAACAGGATGTTGCCATGGGCAGGGAAACGTTTGGATCCTTATCAAGCAGCGCTTTCTTCAGCCGGGTAAGCAGCTCGTTACCTTCTTCGATAATGGTAAGGTCGGCTGTGAAATCCGTATCAAGGACTGCATCGAAACCAAGCCTCTTGAGGGCGGAAACCATCTTGCCCGTTACGATTTTTCCCGGGGGCATTCCCAATGCCTCACCCAGGGCTATACGGACTGCCGGGGCGGTCTGGACAACCACATGCTTTGTGGTATCATAGATAGCATCCCATACCTGGTCAATGTAATTTCTTTCGATCAGGGCTCCGGTCGGGCAGCGGTTTACACATTGCCCGCAATTCGTACAGACGACTTCAAACAGCGGGTGTTCATAGAATGTCGAGATCTTCATCTTGTTCCCCCTGTATGCAACGCCAAGGGCGCTGACACCCTGAAGTTCCTCGCAGGTGCGTACACAGCGCTGGCAGCGGATACAACGGCTGTCATCCTTGATGATGGCCGTGTTGAACATATCAATGCTGTATTTATGGTCAGGCACAAGGTCAAGGAACATATGGTCACCGGTAAGCATCTGTGAAGCCAGTCCCTGCAATTCACAGATACCGTTCTTATAGCATTTTGTGCAGTCGGCATTATGTTCTGAGAGCAGGAGCTCGACAATATGCTTGCGTGCCAGCCTGACTTTCATGCTGTTAGTATGGATTACCATGCCTTCTGAAGCAGGGGTGGCACACGAAGCCGGGAGAGACTTTACTTTCTCCTGTTCCACGATGCAAACCCTGCAGTTCCCTGCAACACAAAGGTCTTCATGGTAACAGAGTGTCGGGATATGTATATTGAGCTGTCGGGCAGCTTCGAGGATGGTTGTACCCTCGTCAACGCTTACCTGTAATCCATCGATGGTAAGATTGACCTGTTTTGGGGATTCGTTTTTAGTGTTTTTCATGTTCTTGTTCCTTTAGTAAATCATTTCTTCTTTGAAGTTATAGACAATGGATGAGAAGGAATTGGCAACGGATTGCCCGAGCCCGCATTTTGCAGTGAGTTTCATGCTCTCGGAAAGTTTCATCAGCTGATCGAGATAGCCTGCTTTCTTTTCGCCTTTTTTGACCGCTTCAATCCCTTTGCGGAGCTGCTGGCAGCCCACCCGGCAGGGCGTGCATTGTCCGCAGGATTCCTCTTCAAAGAATTCGAGGTAGTTATGGAGGACATTATACATAGACCTGGAACTGTTGAAAAGCATCATCGAGCCTCCAGTGGGAACGCCTTCAAATCCGATCACAGTATCCTTGAATTTTTTCCGGGGAACGCAAAAGCCTGAGGCTCCCCCGACCTGCACCGCCTTGGCGTCGCCATCGCCGAATTCATCGACGAAACGGTCCAGTGGCATACCAAGCTCAAGCTCATAGATACCTGGAATGGGAGTGTCACCTGAGACGGAGAATACTTTTGACCCTCTTGAGTCGGATGTACCGAGAAGCTTGAACTGGATGGGACCCAGCCTCATGATCATCATGACATTCACAAAGGTCTCGACATTATTGATAACAGTGGGTTTGCCCATGTAACCGAAAGTAGTAGGGTAGGGAGGTTTATTTCTTGGTTCACCGCGGTTCCCTTCCATGGATTCAAAGAGCGCGCTTTCTTCACCGCAGATGTATGCCCCGCTTCCCTGCCTGATCTCGATTGTGAAATCCAGGCCGATGCTCTTGGCATGCATATGATAATAATCCAGTTCCTTCAGCAGGTCGGGCAATAGAAACTTATACTCCCCGCGAAGGTACATGTAACCTTTCCTGGCGCCAATGACTTTTCCGCAGATGGCCATACCGGAAAAAACCTTCCTCGGAACGCGGGTCAGGATCTCACGATCCTTAAAAGTACCTGGTTCACCTTCATCCGCATTGCAGATCACATATTTTTCGTCACTCGGCACCTGTGCTGTCAACTTCCATTTCATGGCCGTTGGGAAACCGGCGCCTCCGCGGCCGCGAAGCCCGGACTCCAGAAGATCATCCAGGATCTCGTCGTTTGACCGCTTAATCGTATCGCTGAGAACTTTATATTTTACATTGGAGTATTCCCCGAAGATCAGGTCAACTCGTTTTAGCTTGGTATCGGACATTTCGAAATCTCCTTATGTTTGATTATTTATGCATGTATTCACTTAAAATGTCATGAACCCTTTCGGGAGTAAGCCCTGAATAAGGTACTTCATTGATCAGCATGGCCGGCCCTTCATGGCACCAGCCAAGGCAATTGGTCTCAAGCAATGTGAATTTCTTGTTGGGAGTCGTTTCACCAACCTTGATCTTCAGCATGTCTTCGATAGTCTGGATGATCGTTTTCTTACCGTGCATATCACAGGTGATCGTTTTGCAAACCCGGATTACAAACTGACCCCGGGGCTCAGTTTCCAGAAATGCATAAAAAGTTGCAGTCCCGTAAACCTGGGCAGCTGAAAGATCGAGCTCTTTCGCAATCTCCGTCATGTCCTGGTCGGAGATGTAGTTCTTTTTTGCAATCACCCCCTGAAGAATTGGCATAAGACTGGTACGGTTCCTGCCGTGCAGCTCAACTAATTCACCGATGTAATTGTTGTTATTGTTAGCCATTGTATATTGATTTATAATACGTTACAAAAAAATTATTTTTTTTCACGAAACTACCGGCAAAATTACATTTTCTTTTGTTAAAAACTTAACAATTAAGAAATATTTTTTTTAACTTTACAAGGATTATATTGGCTATGAAAGCTTTAAACTACAGGTTAATAATGCAATGGATACTATGGCTGATAGCTGTTCATTCCATTTGCTTCGGGCTTGCCCTGATTATTTTTCCGGCAGGCTGGATAGAATTTTTCGGATTTCAGCTTCAGGAAAAATTTTTCGCCGACCAGGGTGGCGTTTTTCACCTGATCATCAGCCTTGCTTATATCATGGCGGCATTGGATCCGGAGAATTCAAAAAAGTTCGTCATCCTTTCCTGTGTGACCAAATTTACCGCAGCTGTCTTCCTTTTCTCATATTATCTGCTGGGCCGGCAAATATTCATGGTTTTAATTTCCGGCATTGGTGATCTGCTGATGGGGCTTGCCATCCTGATTTCATACATACTCTATATCCGAACCAAATGAATACAAATCTTCCTTCCATTATCATCACCGGCGCATCCGGGTTTATTGGCAGGTATTTTCTTGATTTTATCAAGGAGCAGTACACGGTTTTTGCCATTGCACGGAGGTCGGCAAAAGAAGCCAACATCCAGGAACATCCGAATATCCAATGGATACAATGGGATATTGCCCATTCGGCCCAGGTCGGGGAAGTTTTTAAATTCATCCAGATGAACGGGGGTGCTGATTACCTCCTTCACCTGGCTGCTTTCTATGATTTCAGCTATTCGGATGACCTTGCCTATGAACGGACGAATATAGGGGGAACTAAAAACGTCATAGAACTGGCAAGACAGTTGAAAATTAAACGCTTTATTTTCGCCAGTTCCCTGGCGGCATGCAATTTTCCCGGCCCGGGTAGAACAATCAATGAAAAAACTTCTCCTGACGCAGATTTCGCTTATGCCAAGACCAAGAAGACCGGGGAGGCACTGTTACGCGCCAATTCCAGTGACATACCGGCAATCGTTATCCGCTTTGCCGCCGTGTTCAGCGATTTCTGCGAATACCCTCCATTATACAAGTTCCTCGGGACCTGGCTTGCTAAGGGATATGATTCAAGAATATTGGGGGGAAGGGGGGAATCTGCAGTGCCGTATATTCATATCCATGACCTGGCAAGGCTGATACTTACCGTTATCCAGAAAAGCCACCTTCTGCCTCAGTTTGATACTTATGCGGCAAGTCCAGACGGAAGCACTTCGCATAAGGAACTTTTTGAAATTGCAACCAGGAACTATTTCGGCATCCGTGTAAAACCCATTTTCATTCCCACCCTGATCGCCTATCCCGGTGTTGCTGCCAGGATCATCATGGGAAAACTTAAACTTACACCCGAGCCATTTGAACGGTTCTGGATGCTCAAGTATGTTGACCTCAAATTGGATACCGATGCCTCTTACACCAGGAATGTCCTTGGATGGGAACCCCTGGCCCGCCTGCATATCATGCGGAGGCTGATGTTCCTGCTGGCAAGGATGAAAAGCAATCCGCAGGAGTGGCAAGTGAAAAATGAAGCAGCATTAAGGCATATTTCGGTCCGTACCAACCTGCTCATTTACGAGATCCTGTCGAGGGACAAGGAAAAACTGGTAAATTTCATTGCCGCCAGGGTGAGTTCCGAAAGCAATACCATCGATCTTTCGCATTATCAGCACATGGATCTGCTGGATCTAAACCTCATCCTCCTTACCCTTTTCAATGTGCTTGCATCCACTATTCTCAATGGCGACCGGAGCCTCATCATCAATTACATGGAGGATCTTGCCCGGCCGAGGTTCGCTGAAGGGTTTACGGCAGATGAGATCAGTTCCATGCTGGATATCTTCGCGGAGATCATCAGAAATCACCTGCTTCATTCAACCGATTACCATTTCAGCAAGCAGGATCTTTATGACCATATCAGTATTCCCATTCAGCTTGCCCAGGATGAGATAGCTGATAAATACGAACTCCAGCTGGGGCTTGCAAAGGAAGTTATCCTGAAGAAAAAAATCAGGGTCACGATCGACGGGGAAAACGTTTTTGTCGATGAGGGCCTTTCTATCCTTGATGCTGCCAGGTCATTGAAAATACATATTCCCACCCTGTGTTACCATAAAGATCTGAAGATCGCAGGAAACTGCAGGATATGCCTTGTGGAACTGGAAGGCTCCAGACAACTCGTTGCATCCTGTGCTACCCCGCTGGAGGAAGGCATGGTGATCTCGACCAACAGCCTGCGTGTAAGAAATGCCAGGAAGGCCATGCTTGAACTGCTGCTTGCAGAACATTTTACTGATTGTACAAATTGTTACAAGAACGGGAAATGCGAGCTGCAGAATCTTTCTTCCGAGTTCAAGATCATCAATCCCACATACATATCCATGCATAATGAGGAAAAGATCAACCTCGACAGCATGTCGCCTGCAATTGTGAAGGATGACCGGAAATGTGTGAGATGCCAGCGATGTGTGCGGACATGTGACGAGATACAGGGTGTGAGTGCGGTTTGGGTTGCACATAAAGGCGGGCGGATGAAGATCTCGACATACCGCGGCAAACCACTTTATGAGGTATTCTGCACGAATTGCGGACAGTGCATTGACCGTTGCCCGACGGGTGCACTTGTTGAACGGAATTATATTGAGGAAGTCTGGAATGCAATATGGAACAAGGATAAACATGTGATCGTGCAAACCGCTCCTGCAGTGAGGGTGGCAATAGGTGAGGACCTGGGCATTGAACCCGGGAAGCGGGTGACGGGCAAACTGGTTACCGCCCTGCGCAGGCTTGGCTTCGATAAGGTTCTCGATACAGCATTCTCTGCTGATATTACAACTATTGAAGAAAGCACTGAATTCCTTGAACGGCTAAGGCGTAAACTGGATTATAAAGATCCCGGGATCAGCCTGCCCATGGTTACTTCATGTTCCCCTGCCTGGATAAAATACTGTGAACATTATTTCCCCGACATTCTTCCCCATCTTTCAACCTGCAAGTCGCCCCAGCAGATGTTCGGTGCACTGGCCAAGACTTATTATGCAAAGAAAATGAAGTTCAGGCCCGAGGATATAGTTACGGTTTCCGTCATGCCCTGCACTGCTAAAAAATTTGAGGCCGACCGCCCTGAAATGAGAGCCAGCGGCTTCAAGGATGTTGATTATGTGCTGACAACGCGTGAACTTGCCATTATGATCATACAGGCGGGAATCGATTTCAAATCCCTTCCTAATGACCATTATGACACACTCATGGGGAAAGCTTCCGGGGCCGGCATTATTTACGGTGCCACCGGAGGTGTGATGGAATCGGCATTACGCACCATCTATGATAAGATAACGGGAAAGAATATCCCTTTTGAGAATATGATCGTGAAGCCGGTCCGCGGGATGGAAGGAGTAAAGGAACTTACGCTTCCCCCCCTTGACGGATGCCTTGAACAATGGAGTTTCCTGAACGGGATGGAATTGAAAGTAGCCGTGGCGCACGGATTGGCCAATGCCAAGTCGCTGATGCAGATGGTGCGTGCAGGGGAATCCCCTTATCATTTCATAGAAATCATGGCTTGCCCGGGGGGGTGTCTCGGTGGCGGCGGTCAACCTATTCCGACAAATCCTGATATTCGGCTTAAACGTGTCCAGGCACTGTATGCCGAAGAAATGGGAATAGAACTAAGGAAGGCTCATGAAAATCCAGAAGCCATTGAAGTTTATGAGGAATTTCTCCTGGACCCGGGAGGTCCTGTAGCAGAAGATCTTCTGCATACGCACTATACTTCCAGGACGACTTATTAATGCCGGGGCATAAATATTTCGGGAAACTGCCGGGATTGGATTCTAACCGGGTTCTGAAGGTATTAGCGGGATGCTGAAGCGGTCTTCTGGTAAAGCATGGCTTCCAGGAGGAATTTATTGACTTTTGACAGTATCTCGGGGTACCTTTTTTTCAATGCAGGGCTTAGCTCTTCGCTGAATTCCAGATCTTCTACGATCTCGACCGCTATGATCATGATTTCGCCGGGGATCTGGAAATTCAGTTTATTCCCCAGGTCAAGAGCAGTCAGGAAATTGACATCATGAAGATTGGTCAGGTTTTGTGTTTCACTGAAATCCTCGGCAGGAAGGAAGTACACATTCCCCGGCCTCCCGCCGCTGGTCCTGATGGCATCAACCAGGAATACTCTTGAAAACCCTGAGATCATTTCAAGTATTTCAAGACCCCCGACAGATGCGGTTTTAAATGTGATATCGGCAGGAAAATCCATTTTCCGGAGATCGCCGATGAGTTTGGGCCCTATGCCATCATCGGTCAGGATGTCATTGCCGATTCCAAGGACCAGAAATTTTTCTGTAGCCATAAAAATTTTATTTTCTCTCGAATGAACTGATTATATTTCCTTGTTTATCCCTGACATTGAGCAGTATTTTCATTTGCCCGGGGAGTGAATGCGTGGCACAGGAAAAGCAGGGGTCATAAGCCCTGAATGCCATCTCAATCATGTTCAGGGTCCCCTCGGTGATTTCTGTGCCCTTTTTGATAAGGCCCTGTGCCGCTTTTTTGATTGACATGCATATTGCTGCGTGATTGTTGGTGGTTCCCACGATCAGGTTGACTTTTCTAACCATCCCCCTGTCGTCGGTCCAGTAATGATGTGTTAAGGTTCCTCTTTGGGCTTCCACGATGCCGACTCCCTCGCCGACTATCTTATCGAGTGGAGCTCGAAGCTCTGTCCCCGTAATATCAGGATCCTGGGCAAGTTCAAGGCAGTGCTCCGCCGAATAGATAAGTTCGACCAGCCTTGCCCAGTGCATTGCAAGTGTTGCATGCACTGGCTTCCCGCCAAGGGTTTTATACATGAATTCATATTCCTGCTGTGCCACTGGTGTGGCCATACCATCCGATGCATTTAGTCTCGACAAGGGCGTAGCGTGGTAAACTCCCGATTCCTGCCCTTCAGTGAACCCTTTCCACCCGATCTTCTTCAGGTAAGGAAATTTCAGGTAAGTCCATGGTTCAACCCTTTCTTCAACATAATCAAGATACTGGTCAGGGCCATATTTGTAAAGTTCCTTTCCTTTTGTATCCACCACCCTGACTTTCCCGTCATAAAAATTGACTTTATTATTCCCGTCGACCAACCCCATGGAATGAAGTACCAGTGAATAAGGACCTTTCAGGATAAGCTCCACATAATCCTTATTCCCGAGGACGACATCCTTGAACAGCTGGATGGTAAATCTGGAGAATTCCACGAAACCTTCGGCCTTTTTCACGATGTCATCCCTTTGTTCGGCGTTGATGCCCTTTTTGACACCGCCCGGGGTGTTCATGATCACATGGGTCTGGTGGCCGCCTATCAGGGCCTGTATTTCCTGTGCGATCCTTCTTTGTTTGATCACTTCAGATCCGATCTGGAGGCCGACTTTGCTGATCACGCCAAGGATATTCCTCTCGGCCGGGCTGGCTGTCGGGCCGACAACAAAATCGGGTGCGGCCAGAGCATAAAAGTGGGCGATATGGCTGTGAACGAAATGAGCCATGTAGAATAGTTCACGTATTTTTTTTGCCGTCGGCGGGGGAACCACCCCGAAAACCCCGTCTACGGCTTTTCCCGAAGCCATATGATGGCAGCCCGGGCAAACTCCGCAGATCTTTGTGACGATGGAAGGAAGTTCTTCAACAGGCCTGCCTTCGCAGAATTTCTCAAATCCCCTGAGTTCGGGGACCTGGAAATAAGCATTTTCAACCTCTCCGTCGTCGTTCACAAATATTTCGATTTTCCCATGGCCTTCGAGCCTTGTGATCGGATCAATGCTGATATGTTTCATAGTACCTTCCTCCCGAGAATGGAGCCCGGCAGGCTGAATCGGTAGAACAGCCCTGCAGGGTCAACGATGGATTCAATTATTTCATCAATTTCTTCAGGCTTATTGGCGTCGATCATTGTCCCGATGGCCGCCATCATCTTGGCTCCCGGGTCACTGGCGCCGGGTGGGGGCCCGTAACAGCCGCGGCAGGGTGAATTGCCTTCCACACAGCGAACACCGCAACCGCTTCGGGTTGCCGGCCCCATGCATATCACTCCCTGTTCAATGAAACAGGTTTCCTTATCATCCTGGATCTCCCAGGGCCTGTAAATTTTTTTCAGGAGTTTATTGTCCGATTTCTTGCGCTTGCATTCGTCACAATTCGTTTTATCATTCGCACCGACGACCGAACCCTTTGGCGGAAGCTCAGCCCCTTTGGCCACTAAAGTAAATACATCGATCAGCCTTTCACTTTGAGGAGGGCAGCCCGGGATATAATAATCCACATCTACAACCTTGTTCAGGGGGAGGACATCATTGAACATCCGGGGAATCTCAAGGGTCCCTTCAGGGACAGTGAATTCCTCCACCGGGACTGTTTTTTCAGGGTTGTTGGTGGATTCGGTTTCAAGGTATACCCTGTTGAATATCTCAGGTTTTGAAAAGAAATTGGCCAGGCCCGGAATTCCACCCATATAGGCACAGGATCCGTAGGCTACAAGTATTTTTGTTTTTTTCCTCAGCACTTCTGCCATATGCTTGTTTTCACTGTTTCTGACTGCGCCGTTGAAAAGGGTCAGGTCAATGGACTGGTCGGGCATGTTCTCTACATCCTTATACTTGATATCCATTGCGATCGGCCAGAATACAAGGTCGGCGGCAGCGACGATATCGAGAAGCTTCTCATGGGTGTCGAGCACCGAAACGCAGCAGCCTCCGCAGGCAGCTCCCCAGTAAACAGCCAGTTTGAGTTTAGTCTTAACGGGTTCAGGAGTCATGCTTTTTTAATTTACAGGTTCAACTTCAAGGGTCTTTTTAACTTTACTTGGTCCTAGCCGGAGTATCGTCTTAGTCATTTCATTCACAAGTTCGGCAAACTGTTTCCCTTCACTGGCGCTGATCCACTCAAGCTTCAGGCGTTCCTTTTCTATTCCCATCTGGGCAACGAATTTTTCAAGAAGTTTGAACCGCCTGAGACATTTATAATTCCCTTCCTGGTAATGGCAGTCCCCGGGATGGCATCCGCAGATCAGAACCCCATCGGCGCCTTCCTTGAACGCTTTAAGGATAAAGGTAGGTTCTATCCTTCCTGAGCACATGATCCGGATGATCCGGATGTTCGGGGCATAATGAAGCCGGGAAGTGCCTGCAAGATCGGCGCCTGTGTAGGCGCACCAGTTGCAGAGAAAAGCGACGATGGTCGGACTGAAATTCATAACGTATGACTTAATATGACATGGACATTATACCTTCGATTTCAGACAGGATCTGGCGATCGGTGAAGTGCTTGCAGGTTATTGCTCCTGTTGGGCAGCAACCGCCGCAGGTTCCGCATCCCTTGCAGAGAACCTCGTTGACTACGGATACCTTTTTCGCCTCATCAAAAGAAACTGCGGAATAAGGGCACACACGAATACAGGTCTGGCATCCGCAGCATAGGGATTCATTGACCGTTGCAGTCGTAACTTCGATGGGAACTGATCCCTGGGCAATGCTGGCGAGTATCCTTGCCGCGGCAGCCCTGGCCTGGGCTACCGAATCTGGGATATCTTTGGGGCCCTGGCAGGAGCCTACGATATAGACACCGCCTGTCGTGGTGGCAACCGGATCGAGTTTCGGGTGTTTCTCGATGAAGAACTGGTTCCCACACAAGCTAACCCCGATCGCGCGGACCACTTCCTTGACATTTTCATGGGCTTCCATATTCACCATCAGGATGACCATGTCGACCGGGACTTCGATGGACTGGCCCGAAAGGAGCTCATCCATTTCAATAAGCATGTTGCAGTTGTCATCCCTGAGCGCTTCACGGATCACCGGCAACTTTTTCTGCTGATCATACATCAGGAAGATGATCTGTTTATGCGTGGTAAGGGCATAAAATTCCTCGTGACCTTTTCCGTATGCCCTCATATCGGCATAGATCTCGAAAATATTGGCATCGGTAAGTCCTGCACGGATCTGGTGCACGAATTTCAGGGCGACCATGCAGCACACCCTGGAACAGTATTCATGGTATTTCCTGTTTCGGCTCCCCACGCAATGAATAATGGCTACATTCCTGGGCTCCTTCCCATATTTGGTCAGGATCTTGCCTGCTCTCAGCATATCCTCGAACTCAAGCGAAGTTATCACGTCGGGAAATTTTTTGTAACCGTATTCTTCAATCGCTGAGGGATCGAAGGGTTTCAGTCCTACTGCAGCAATAATATTTCCGAATTCCAATTCAATGGTGCCGGCCCCGTTATATTGCAGGGTACTTTTAAAATTCCCTATATACCCGCTTACATCCCTGATCGCACAATTCAGGAAGACCCTGATGTTCGGGTGATTTTCCACCCTTGTGATCATGGGTCGTATCATCTGCTGGGCGCTGGAAAGGTGAGGAAAGGTTAAGTCAAATTTTACAACCTGTCCGCCCAGATGATCCTCTTTTTCAATAAGGTAAACCTGCTTCCCGGCATTCGCGATTTCCAGGGCTGCGGTCATTCCTGAAATGCCTCCGCCAAGGACCAGGGTGGCAGGATCCACATTGACCGATCTTTTCTGTAAAGCTTCATGATACCTGACTCTCCGGATGGCTGCAATGACAAGATCGATAGCCTTTTTAGTTGCTTCGGTACGGTCAGTGTGCACCCAGGAATCCTGCTCCCTGATGTTCGCCATCTCGAAAAAGTAGGGGTTGATACCTGCTTTTTCGCATGCATTCCGGAATGTCAGCTCATGTATCCTGGGTGAACAGGCTGCAACCACGACCCGGTTCAGGTTATGCACCCTGATGTCCTTGATGATCAGGTCCTGCCCGGGGTCGGAACACATATACTTGTAATTATTGGCCAGGACTACATTGGGCAGGGTGCTGACTTCTTTGGCAACGGCTTCAACATCCACCATCTTGGCAATGTTGGTCCCGCACCAGCAAATGTACACCCCGATTCTAGGTTCTTCCATTGGATTGTTATTTCTTGCAGTGATCGTTATCTCGGAACGGCATATTTTTTAAGCTGCTGAAAGTATACGGCAAATGGCCGGTAGGCAAGGTGTGACCATTTTGAGAATGGAACTTCGATAAGAATCATCGGAACCAGCACGGCCATATGTGCGATATAGGAGACATATGTTGCCACGGCCATGCCGTTGATCCTGAAAATGTGGATAAGGATTCCGGTCGTCGCGGTCAGGGTGAGCATAGCAAGGAACAGCCAGTCGCTGATATGGGAGAACTGGAACTTGATGTCCTTCTTCTGGAAACGCCCGGTGATAGCAACGAACAAACCGAACAGCAGGCCGAAGGTCGCATAATACCCGAGTGCCCGCTGCGGGTTCCAGGCGGGCAAGATCTTTTCCGTCTGAAACCATGGCAGGTACACCACGATGACAATGAACATGATGGTATAACCCGACATGAGAAACCAATGGGAAAGCCAGTAACGTTTGTCGGCGCACTTGTTGAATTTCGGCTGGACTGCAAAATTGAAGATCAGCAGCCAGAACTCCCGTATATGCACCCACAGGCTGACTTTGGTGTTCCCGTATTTCCAGATGATCTTGTAATACATGCGCAGGATGTTGGAGATGAGCAGGGAAGCCACGACCGCTGCCATGATCCAGTCAAAGGTTTCGACAACATGGATTGGCGCGAACGAGTTGACTTTAACACCTCCTTCGGGTGTCAGCTCCCTTGTGAAGTTGATACCGAAAGAGGGCAGGATGACCAGGAACGACAATACGACCAGCGCGGCGAACACAAGGATAAAACCCAGCTCCCAGATCTCGGATGTATAAAATTTCTTTGACAGGCCGGTCCAGTCATAAATCGATGTAAGGTAGCGGCGGAGCGACATCATCAGTTCACCTGGATTGGCGTCCCTCGGACAGGAAGTGGAACAATCCCCGCAGTAATAGCAAAGCCATGGTTCCACGCTCGCTTCCAGTTCATTTTTCAGACCCATCTGCATCAGGCGGATCTTTTTTCGGGGAAACAGGAATCCTTCTTCGGAAAGTGGGCACATGGCGGTGCATGTGCCGCAATGGTAACAGGCATTCCAGTCACCGATACCGAATTGCATCAGTTGGTTCCTAAGTTCCGGTTGAACACGTACGCTCATGACGGCTGTGTTGTTTAGATTGGTACTGTTGATAATTCCTTGATCTTTTCTTCAACCTGGCGCAGGGAAACGGAAGCAACATCATTCCTGACACCGCCTTTTAAAATGCCTTGAATGACTCTCGCGGCAGCAGCAGATCCCTGTGCAACGGTATCAGGGATGTCTTTCGGCCCCTGGCAGGTCCCAGCCAGGAATATCCCGCCCCTGCAGGTCCCAGTGGGATCGATGTTATAGTGTGCTTCCTCGAACCATCCGTCCTCGTTGACGGGGATTTTCAGCAGCCTGCCGATACTCCGGGCATCTTCGCTGGCTTCGAGCCCGACTGATAAGACCACCATATCCACCACGTTCTCAAGAATCTCTCCCTTAAGGATATCCTCACCCCTGATAAACAATTTGTTCCCGGCTTCTTCAACCTTGGCCGTCTTGCCCCTGATGATGGCGACGTCTTCTTCTTTTATCCGTTCATAGAACTCCTCGTATCCTTTCCCGAATGATCGCATATCGATAAAATATTCAAAGATTTCGGCATCCGGTAGCTTCTCAACGATCAGGTGGGAAAATTTGAGAGAGTACATGCAGCAAACCCTTGAGCAGTATTTGTTGTAATTTTTATCCCTGCTTCCCACGCAATGTATAATTGCAATTTTTTCAGGTTTTTCACTTGCCTGGTTAAATATCCAGTTCCCTTTTTTGTCCTGGGAGCGTAAATGAATATTGCCTCCCGTTGGGCCGGAAGCATTCAGCAGCCGTTCAAATTCCAGTGAAGTCAGTACATTCGGAAATTTGCCATAGCCGAACTGGCTCATGCGCCTGGCATCAAAGGGCTTGAATCCGGTTGCCACCACGATATTCCCGACCTCAATACTGACCTCGGAATCCTGTTCATCAAGGTTGATGCAATCGGGGACAGGGCAGGCTTTGACGCAGGCCTTGCACTTTCCGTTTTTAAGATAAATACAGCTTTCGGCATCCACCATGTATTTATTCGGGACTGCCTGGGGAAAAGGAATATAGATTGCCTTCCGGAGTGTAGTGCCGGCATCGAATTCGCTTGGAGCCTGCGCAGGGCATTTCTCAGCGCAGGTTCCGCAACCGATGCATGTCTGAATGTTGACTTTCCTTGCTTTCTTAAGAACTTTAACGGTAAAATTCCCGGGCACACCGCTGACTTCTCTTACTTCCGAATAGCTCATCAGCCTGATATGCGGATGCTGGTTCACTTCGACCATTTTCGGGGTAAGAATACAGGCAGCACAGTCGAGCGTGGGGAAGGTCTTGTCGAAGGTGGCCATTTTACCGCCTATCGTGCCGCTTTTCTCCACAAGGTATACAAGATTGTTGCTGTAGGCGATCTCGAGGGCAGCCTGTATGCCGGCAATACCACCCCCGATAACAAGAGTAGCCGGGTTGACGGGAAGGTCACCGGGAATCCCTGCAAACTCGTATGGAACACCCTTGATGATGCAGGCAAGGACTGCTTTATAACGGTCGGCATCAATGGATGAGCCGGTAAAATAATCATTGAAGCTTGCCAGGTAAACTTTTCCCGGATCTTTCCCTGCCAGGGCCATGGTTTTTGAAAATAATGCCTTTACGGTACCGGGCAGCAATCCGGCAATGATAATCCGCTCAAGGTTATATTCTTCTATCTTTTTGAAAATGGATTTTTCATTCCAGACGAACTCCAGGTATGTCCAGGTCTTTACAACCTCAGGAAAACCCAGTGAATACAATAAAAGCTCATCGTACTTGACCGGATCCGGGAATAAGCCGGCAGGATTATAAAAAAATATTCCGGTGGCTTCTGGCTGGTTCATTTATTTGTGAATTTGTTCACAAATGAACTAAAAGATTACCGCGAAAAAAATGATGAATATCATGTTTCCCTCAGGCCCGGGAATTTATTCTCAGTACTTGGGATTGGCGATGAATTCAAGCCTTGGTTTGTCAAGGATGAAGATCTTCCGGCCTTTGATGTTGATGATGTGTTCCTCTTTCAGGGTTGATAGCATCCTTATCACCGTTTCAGGGGTAGTGCCTATAATATTTGCGAGGTCGGTGCGGGTAAGGTTGAGGTAGGGAATAGGATAGGAGGGGGAAGTATGATGAAATGATTTATGAAGATAAAGGAGAGAATCGGCAAGCCGCTCCCTGAGCGGACGATGGGCCAGGGCAATGAGCCTTGATTCGGCTTCCTCCAGGAGAGTCGTGAGGGCTACCATAAGCCTCCGGGAAAAATCAGGATATTTGATCATTAGCTGGAAGAAGTCGGACTTGGTGATAAAGCATGCCGTTGTGTCTTCCATTGCGGTGGCGTTTACCGAATAGTCCCGGCCGGTTAGCAGGGCTCTCATACCGATAAATTCACCGGGGAAGGCAATCCTTGTAATATGCTCCCTCCCGTCAAACCCGTTTTTATATAATTTTACCTGACCTTCCTTGATGCAGAATATCCCATGGGGTGTATGGCCTTCCTCGAAAATATGCATTCCTTTCCGGTAGTTTTTTGTCTCCCTTTCAACATTCAGGTAATGCAGATCGGCACGGTCGAGGGAAACGAAAAATTTGTTATAAGCTTCAAAACACAACTCACACTGGGTCTCTTTCCCTTTTTTAAGACTCATCTTATTGTTTATCAGATAACAAATATAATCTAAAAAAGTGGCATAATATGTATAATTGTCATAATTTTAACCGGCAGTTGCTTGTATATTCGACTGGTTTTCAGAATTTAAAGATCAGGGTATGAAGAAAGCCATAAATATCCGCATCTTTGGTCGCATACAGGGGGTGGGCTTCCGCCCGTTCATCTATCGTATTGCCCATAAATATGGTCTGAAAGGCTGGGTATTAAATACAAACCAGGGGGTGACCCTGGAGGCAGAAGGAACGGAAGAGGCCCTGTATTCCTTTTCAACGGATTTAAGATCGGAGCTTCCTGCTGCAGCAAGGATTGATAATTTTCTTACCGCTGAACTCCCGATCAGGGGTTTTTCGGAGTTCAGGATATTGCCCAGCATGGATATTTCGGATGAGATCACGGAAATTTGCCCCGATATCCCGGTTTGCGAAGACTGTCTCAGGGATGTTGAGCAGCAGGAAAGGCGGAAAGGATATGGTCTTGTAAATTGCGCCCATTGCGGCCCAAGGTTTTCCATTATAAAGGCATTGCCATACGACAGGGTCAATACGACGATGAATGAGTTTCCGATGTGTCCTGAATGCAAAGCGGAATATGATGATATTCTTGACCGGAGGTTCCACGCCCAACCGGTCGCATGTAATGTTTGCGGACCAAAATACCGCCTTTGGGTCAAAGGAGAACTGGTTTCAGATGGCATGGAAATAATAACATCCGCCGCTTCTGAAGTTATTACCGGGGGAGGTATCATCGCAATCAAGGGAACAGGCGGGTTTCACCTGGCCTGCGATGCCTTTAATCCGCAAGCCGTATCAGGCCTTCGCTTGAACAAGCAAAGGGAATCCAAACCTTTTGCCGTGATGTTCAGGGACTGCTTGTCATTGAGAAGGCATGCCGTAGTGAGTGAAGCGGAAGAAACCGCGCTGAATTCCTGGAGCAGGCCCATCGTACTGCTGGAGCAGAAGCAAGCCAGTGAAGATGTCAAACCCCTGGCGAAAGAGCTGAATGGCGGCCTAGGAACGATCGGAGTCATGCTTCCATACATGCCCCTTCATTATTTATTGTTCCGCAAACTGCATTCAGATGCCATTGTGCTTACCAGTGGAAACATCTCCGAGGAGCCGATCATCACCTCCAACAAGGCGGCCCGGGTGTCTTTTCCTGGTATTGATGCCGTTGTGGACCATGAGAGGGAAATTGTCAACCGCCTGGATGACTCAGTGACCAGGGTGCTGCTGGGGAAGCTTAGAACCTACAGAAGGTCAAGGGGCTTTGTCCCGGAGTCCATTTGCCTGGACACGGATGTTGACGGCATCCTGGCATTTGGCGCCGAACTGGTGAACTGCTTCGGGATTGGGGCAGGGAATTCAGCCATCCTGAGCCAGCATATTGGGGATCTGAAGAACCAGCCGACCTTTGATTTTTACAAAGAAAGCATGAACAGGTTCATGAGCCTGTTCCGGGTCAGGCCAGGCCTCTTTGTCCATGATCTGCACCCGGAATACCTGTCCACACGATATGCAACGGATCTCCATACTGAACATCCGGCTGCCGGCATTCTTGCAGTGCAGCATCACCATGCCCATATCGCTTCATGCATGGCAGAACATGGGTTTGATGAGCCCGTCATCGGGATTGCCATGGATGGAACCGGGCTTGGAACCGATGGGCATATTTGGGGAAGCGAATTCATGGTCTGCGATCTCAATTCCTTTGAACGACTCTGCCATTTTGACTATCTTCCGCTGCCTGGAGGAGATCAGGCAATAAGGGAGCCCTGGAGAACAGCTGTTGCCGCCATGCACTATGCCGGAATAGACAAAGCTGGCTTTTCCGGTTTGACAGCCTTGAAAACCATAGGAGAGGAAAAAATAAGGATCTTACAGGAAATGCTGTTAAATAACTTCAACTGTCCTTTATCCTGCGGAGCGGGAAGGTATTTTGATGCAGTTTCGGCTTTGCTTGGATTATGCCTGGATGCCAGCTACGAAGGGGAAGCTCCGATGAAGCTGGAGTCCTTAGCCGACCGTTCGGTAAAACATGAATACAGGTTCACTACCCGTGAAGCGATTGACTTCAGAAATGTCTTCAGTATGATCATGGCCGACCTGTCGGCAGGGAAAAGCCCCGGGTACATTTCCGCCTGCTTTCATAATACCGTAATCTCAGCTATATTTGAAACCGCTAACAGGATAAGCAGGGAAAGGGGACTTGTGAAAGTGTTGCTGAGCGGCGGGATGTTTCAGAACAGGATCATCCTGGAAGGCCTGGCTCCCCGTATGGAAAGATCCGGGCTGGAGATGTTTATCCATGAAAAGGTCCCGCCGAATGATGGTGGGATCGCATTGGGCCAGTTGGCAATTGCTTCAGCATGGAGGAAAAAAAATGAAAGATGAGATCAGGATGGCACATGGAAGCGGCGGATCTGTAATGGCAAAGCTGATCTCCGGATTATTCATGGCGCATTTTGACAATCCGTGGCTTAATGAGAACAGCGATTCTGCCGTGTTCGGGATTGACGGCAGGGAAGTAGCCATGACCACCGACAGTTTCGTTGTCGATCCCCTGTTTTTCCCGGGGGCTGATATCGGCAAGCTTGCAGTCTGCGGCACCCTGAACGACCTGGCAGTTGCCGGTGCAAAACCACAATTCATGTCGGCGGCTTTTATCCTCGAGGAAGGACTTCCCCTGGATATACTTGAACAGGTGGTAATTTCTATGGCAAGGCAGCTTAAGGTATCAGGAGTGAAAATTGTGACCGGCGACACCAAGGTTGTGAACAGGGGCAAATGCGATAAACTATTTATAAACACAACCGGTGTCGGGAAGATCGAAGAACGCTTCAGGCATATCCATACGGCAAAAAATGTCAAAGCGGGCGACCGGTTAATCATTAACGGAACGTTGGGTGATCATGGCATTGCCGTGCTGCTTGCCAGGGAAAAATTCAGCTTCAGGTCTTCGATTCAATCCGACTGTGCTGATCTTTACCCCATGATCAGCGGCGTATTGGAACTGTTCCCCTGCATTGCATTCATCAGGGATGCGACCAGGGGGGGGCTTGCCGCCATTTTACATGAACTCAGCCTGAAGACGGGATTAGGGATCATTATAGACGAAGCCACACTGCCCCTGAAACCTGAAGTCAGGGGAATTACAGAAATGCTCGGCCTCGATCCCCTGTATGTTGCCAATGAAGGTAAAGCTGTAATGGTCGTTCCATATGAGTTTGCAGATGATGTAGTGAGTGCATTAAAACAATATCCTGAAGGAAGGGATGCCGCAATAATAGGAAAAATATCTCCTGACTTCAAGGAGGTTATACTTGAAACAAATTCCGGAGGGCGAAGGATACTGGACCATCTCAGCGGGGATCTTTTGCCGCGCATATGTTGAAATTTCAAGACCATGAGATATTTTATCAGGCTTTCATTCGACGGTACCGGTTTCCATGGATGGCAGGCCCAGCGAAATGCCGTCAGTATCCAGAAAATAATGGCCGACGCGATCTCGATGATGCTCAGGGAGAATGTCAGCCTGACCGGCTGCGGACGCACGGATGCAGGGGTACATGCCCGCGAATATTTTGCGCATATGGATCTGTCGCAGGAGATGAATATAGCCAGCTGTGAAAAGCTGGCATTCAAACTGAACAGCTACCTTGGTGATGAAATTGCCATTCAGTCGATATTTCCGGTCAGGCCGGATGCCCATGCAAGGTTCAGCGCCTTGAAACGTACCTATAAATATTTTATTTCCAGGGTAAAAGATCCTTTTCTAAGAAAATATTCTCATTATATCTATGGCCCGGTAGACATAGTGCAAATGAATAAAGGGGCTCAGCTGATCATGCAATTTTCTGATTTCACTTCCTTTTCCAAAGTGGATACCGAATCCAGGACAAGGATCTGCCATGTAAGCGAAGCCATATGGAAAAACGAAGGTGAATTGCTGGTATTTACCATATCAGCCGACCGTTTCCTGAGGAATATGGTAAGAGCAATAGTCGGAACACTGCTTGACCTCGGAGCCGGGAAGATGAACATGAGGGATCTTAAGCTGGTGATTGAAGCAAAAAATCGTTCCGATGCCGGAGAATCAGTCCCGGCCTGCGGTCTTTTTCTGGAACATGTTGAGTACGCTGAAGATATTTTCCGCGGATAAACACGCCTTGGAATCCTGGAGGGATGAGTTCATTTTACCTTTTCCTCCCAAGAACCAGGCGGCAACTTTCGGTAATGTGGGATGCCGTCATTCCAAATTTTTCCATCAGTTCCCATGGTTTCCCTGATTCACCGAAGCTGTCATTCATTCCCACGAATTCAATGGGAACAGGGCAGTGTCTTGCTGCGGCCTCAGCAACCGCTGAACCCAGTCCGCCTGCTACCTGGTGCTCCTCGGCGGTTACCAGGGCTCCTGTTTCCATAGCTGCAAGGACTACCATTTCGACATCCAGGGGTTTAATGGTGTGAATGTTCAGCACCCTGGCATGGATCCCTTGCTTTTCCAACTCTTCCGCGGCAAGGAGGGCCTCCCAGACCATATGCCCTGTGGCAATAACAGTAAGATCGCTTCCCTGCTTCAGCAGTTGTGCCTTGCCAATCTCGAATCCTGTTTCCCCGGTTGTGAAATCGGGCATCGCCTCCCGTCCAAACCGGAGATAAACAGGGCCATTGCATTTCCCAATTGCAGCTTTAACGGCAAGGCGTGTCTGGCTGGCATCACAGGGTGACAATACGGTCATATTGGGCATCACCCTCATCACTGCAATATCTTCAAGTGCCTGGTGGGTTGCCCCGTCCGGACCGACGGAAACACCGGCATGGGCACCGCCGATTATGACGTGCAGGTTGTTATAGCAAACCGAGATCCTGACCTGGTCGGTAGTCCTTAAAGCCGAAAACACGGCATATGTTGTAAAAACCGGGATTTTCCCGCTCAATGCGAGTCCGGCCGCTACCCCGGCACAATTCTGTTCTGCTATACCAAGGGAGATGAAGCGTCGGGGAAATGCAGTGGCAAAAAGATCGACTCCGACCGAAGCAGTGATGTCGGCACCGAGGGCTACAACTTTTTCATTGGCTCTTCCGGCTTCAAGCAATCCTTCCCCAAAGCCTGCCTTGGTGGCCTTATTTCCCCTGTTTAAAAAACCAACCGGCATTCAATCAAATGTTAAGTTTTTCTTTGCTGTATCCCCGGATCCAGTGTTTTTCACAAACTCACAATTTCCTTTATGAACTCATCCGCCTGTTGTTTATCCGGAGCTCTCCCATGCCAGTGGTAATCTCCCTCAATAGACGGTATTCCTTTTCCCATAATGGTTTTTGCAATGATAACGCTGGGGCGGCCTGTTGTCATACCGGCCTGGTTAAATGCATTCAGCAGGCTGTTAAAATCATGCCCGTCACACTCTATTGCATTCCAGCCGAAGGCTTCCCATTTGTTTTTCAGGGGCTCGAGCGCCATGACTTTTTCGGTCGGGCCGTCGATCTGCAGCCCGTTGCGGTCAATGATTACGGTGAGGTTATCCAGGCAATGACCGGATGCGGCCATGGCTGCTTCCCAAATGGATCCTTCCTGCAATTCACCGTCACCGTTGAGGCAATAAATCCTGTAACCGGAATGATCCATTTTCGCGGCAATCGCCATTCCTGCTGCAACTGAAAGGCCCTGTCCAAGGGATCCTGCCGAAAGTTCCAGCCCCGGAAGGTGATGGTCCCTGCCAGGATGGCCCTGCAGGCGGCTTCCGACCCGGCGCAGGGTAAGCAGTTCCTCCTTCCCAAAGTAACCCGCTTCGGCCAGTGTTGCATAAAGGACTGGGGCGATATGCCCTATTGAAAGAATGAAGCGGTCTCTCTCCGGCCAGGCAGGATCCAGCGGCTCATGGCGGAGAATTGAAAAATACAGACAGGCCAGGATATCTGCAGAGCTCATAGAACCCCCGAGATGGCCGGAGCCGGCTTCTGAAAGGCTTCTGACAACAGACTTCCTTATGGAACCTGCAAGCAGTGCTAATCTGCGGCTATCGGTCGTCAGCTCCGCTGCCATATCAGCGCATGTCAATGACTTCTATTCCGGGAACTTTTTTAGGATCGAAAGAGAAGTCTGTAGCTGTAAACGGAACGTCGGTCTGGAAGCGGGTGATCGTATAGGTGAATACATTCCCGTTTTTATCGTACAGGATAAAATATTTTACCTGGAGTTTGTTTTTCTCGACGCCAAGAACGGCCCGCGTATAATTTTTTGCTGTATTCGGGATCAGTTCAAGGGTCGTTACGTTGGGGTCATTATTGTTTTTATCGCTGATGATCTTTGATTTGTAATTGGAATTATAGTTGCTGAGTAGTTTGGAGGGGGTCAGCGCCTCATCCTTTGCTTCAAGTGAGTTAATTTGCACTTCATTGGTTTCCGGCATGAAAGTCCAGATGGTTTTCCCGTCGCAGATAACAGTCTGGCCGCTGGCCTGCATCTTGTATTTATCCCCGCTCAGTAATAGAGTCCCTTGTTTTTCCTCGTTGATTTTGGCTTTCGTGTTTTGCATTTTATACGAAAAATCTGCCTTGATCGATTTGTATCCTTTGGTTTTAGCCGACACCTGGTCAAGCAGGTCCGAGGCTTTCTGGTCTTTCTGGCTGTATCCGCCAACGGCGGTTATCAGTAAAATTAAAACGATGATCTTTCTCATAGTTGATGTTTAAGGTTTTCAGAACAATTTTCAATCCTGGTTCATACCCTGGAGATAGGTTTCCAGTGCATTGATATCCTTGAATTTCACTTCGCGGGCCTTGCTTCCTTCAAATGATCCCACGATACCGGCGGCTTCAAGCTGGTCAATGATCCGTCCCGCCCTGTTATAGCCAAGCTTAAGTTTTCTTTGCAGCAGGGAAGTCGACCCGTGCTGGTGCTGGACGACCAGGCGGGCTGCATCGGCAAAGAATTCGTCGCGCTGTTCCGGGTCAAAGTCTTTGCCCGACCCGTTTTCCTCATCATAATACTCCGGCAGGGCGAAGGCATCAGGGTATCCTCTCTGCGAGCCGATATATTCAGTGAGCCGTTCGATTTCAGGTGTATCCACAAAAGCGCATTGAAGCCTGATCAGGTCGCTGCCGGTCGACAGAAGCATATCTCCCCTCCCGATAAGCTGGTCGGCACCGGATGAGTCGAGGATGGTCCTTGAATCAATCTTTGAAATGACACGGAACGCGATACGTGCCGGGAAATTTGCCTTGATCGTCCCGGTAATGATGTTCACCGATGGTCTTTGCGTGGCAATGATCAGGTGGATTCCTGTGGCCCTTGCAAGCTGGGCCAGCCGTGTAAGAGGAGTTTCGATCTCCCTTCCGGCGGTCATGATCAGGTCGGCGAACTCATCAATGACCATAACGATGTAAGGCAGGAACCTGTGACCGTCGGTCGGGTTCAGTTTACGGGCAAAAAACTTTTCGTTGTATTCCCTGATATTTCTTACCTGTGCATCCCGGAGCAGGTCATACCGGCTGTCCATTTCAATATTCAGGGAATTGAGAGTCCTTATCACTTTCTTGGTATCAGTGATTATAGCCTCCTCACTGTCGGGCAGCTTGGCGAGAAAATGCCTCTCTATCCTTGAAAATAACGTCAATTCGACTTTCTTCGGATCGATCATCACGAACTTGATCTGTGAAGGATGTTTCTTATACAGCAGGGAAGTGATGATTGTGTTCAACCCAACCGATTTCCCCTGCCCGGTCGCACCGGCCATCAGGAGGTGAGGCATCTTTGCAAGGTCGGCAATGAAAGTTTCATTGGCCACGGTCTTTCCCAGGACAAACGGAAGCTCGAAGGACGTCGATTTGAATTTTTCGGACGAAAGCAATGACTTTATGGAAACGATCTCCGGATTCTGGTTGGGGACTTCAATCCCGATGGTTCCTTTTCCCGGTATGGGTGCGATGATCCTGATCCCGAGGGCTGAGAGGCTTAACGCAATGTCGTCTTCCAGATTTTTTATCCTGGATATCCTGATCCCGGCCTCAGGAACAATCTCATAGAGTGTCACTGCCGGTCCGATCGTGGCTTTGATCCTTTGAATCTTGATATCATAGTGCGACAGGGTCTGAACGATCCTGTCCTTGTTTGCCTCAAGTTCTTCTTTTTTAACGGCTACAGTGTCGCCTCCGTAATCACTCAGAAGATCCAGTGTGGGAAATTTATAACTTGGGAGATCCAGTGTAGGGTCATATAGGGTATCAAGGCCCTGCCTTGGGATGGGCCCTGTGGCCCCGGGATGGCTCACCTCGGCCGGCATTTCGATCTGAAGCTCGAGATCGGATGGCCCGGTTTCAGTTTCAAGGCTGTTTCCAGGGACAACGGGGGGAAAAGGCAGGGATTCTTCTCCCGGTTCTTCTTTCCAGTTATTGGACTGAAAAGCGGCTTCATCAGCAGGAGATTCCTTTGTGTCAGCCGTGAGAGGAACAGACGGTTGGATTTCCTGAAGAACGGGTTCTGGCTTGTCATGCTTCATCCATCGGAACGGAATATTGAAAGCAAGGATCATGAAACTGAGAAATGTGAAGGCGAGCGCTATCGCAAGCCCGGAATAACCCAGGAAATCAAGAAGACAGATATTCATCTGGAAACCATAAACACCCGTAAACAAAACACCTGTGTCGAGCCTGTCGGTAGGCAGAACCAGCCCCAGGAAAACGGGGACCCAGATAATGCCGAAAAAAGAATATTCCATAGTTTTCCATGGCGCGAGGAAATTCAGCCGCAGAAGCCATTTAATCCCCCATGCGGCCAGGATAAGCACGAAAAGAAAGGATGCGATACCAAACCAGTTTGTAATGAAAATATAGGAAACGAGAGCCCCGGTTTTTCCCATCCAGTTCTGGCAATGGACATCGCCTGAACGTAATGTGTCGAATGAAAAATGTTTGAAAACCGTATCTGCGTAACTGTAATCGGTTTTCCACCATTGCAGGTAAGAGATGAAGGCCAGAAGAAGGTAAACGGCGAGCAATAAAAGAAATAACCCCCAAACCCTGAGCCTGCGTTCTTTTTTCTCGATCTCGTGCGGGCTTGGCTCTCTTTTCTTTACAGGAGGTTTTTCCTTTTTTGGCTTCTTTTCGCTGACCGGCTTTTCTTTCCGGGTTTTCCTTTGTTTTACAGGCTCTTCGACGGAAGGGGAGGGGATCTCCTGTTCGGGATTTGCCTCATCTTTAAAAACATTGGACTTTAAGGGGTTGTAATTCCTGGCCATTTGTTTATTCCTTCCCGCCTAATTTATTTTTTAATTCTTCCTTTGATATGATCGAATAATCAGAAGGGATTTCGAATTCTTTCGACGGGATAGTCTTTTTCTCAACCGAAATTGCAATGAAACGCATGGTCAATTCGGGTGTTTTGATCGAAAACTCAAGTAAAACCCCGTCTATATCCTTGTAAAGTGCTTTATCGAAATTAGCCTGTTTGCCTCCCAATTCAGGAGTGTAATAGATCTCAAAAGTGAACTTCCCGCTGTTATCCTTTCCAGAAACAAGGGCTTTTTTGCACAAGTAGCCTGCAATTGTTTTGGTTTCAATGCTGAGTGTAATATTGGCCGACGGCTCTTTCTCGATTTCCTTTGCAATATCGTCGGCAGTATTCATGATGGCATATTTCTGCCCCATCATGTCCAGAAGCTTAATTTTTGTTTTTTCCTGGTGATCCGTGATCTCAACCCGGCTGCCTCCCCCTGTCAGGATATCCGTCCGGGACTTTACTCCCTTTATCATGACGGTCAGTGATTTGGGGAACAAAGCTTTCTGGCTTTCGCTCAGCTTGTTTCCCGGGTACGTGATCTTATAGGTAATTATGCCTTCAAAGGGTTGAGCCGCGAACAGCCAGCCCGGTTGTAAAATGAACAGCACAAACAGCGGAAGGAAGAAGAAGCTTCTTTTGAATTGCATAAATCCGTTGCGATCTGACAAATTTAAGTTATTTTACCACATGTAAAAGCTTGCTCCAGCGTATTTTGCCGTCGAAAAGTGATTTGTTCGGATCCAGTGACAGCCAGACAAATGAGGCTTTCCCGACCACATGATCCTCAGGAACAAACCCCCAGTACCTTGAATCGGCAGAATTATGGCGGTTGTCGCCCATCATCCAGTAGTAATTCATTTTAAATGTGTACGAATCGGCCTCCTTCCCGTTGATGAAGATTTTTCCGCCTGAGATTTTCAGATCATTTCCTTCGAAAACCCCTATTATCCTTTTGTACAGAGTGATGTTCGCCATTCCCAGTTTGACCGTGACGCCTTTCTTTGGGATCCAGATCGGGCCGAAATTATCCACATTCCAGCGGTACGTTGAATCGAAGGGGAAAATGTTGGGATCCCACAATCCGGCTTGCATGATGACAGGTTCAACGGATTTTACATTACTGAAATTTTTAATTCCTTCCAGGGCCTCATCGGAAAGCGTCAGTTCATAATTCCCGTTATTATCCGTGGAGAAATTCTCAGTAATATTCAGATTCTCAAGATTTCTGCTGTTGATGGAACTTCCGTCGGTATGAACAATATACCTGAACTGCCTTTTCCCGGGATTTTTTTCTTCAACCCCGTTGATGTATACCTTTCTTGCTTTGATCAATATGCTGTCGCCCGGGATTCCGATGCAGCGTTTGATGAAGTTTTCACGTTTATCCACGGGTCGGGCAATAATATCGCCGAAATTCTGCTTGTTGTTCCAGACCTCTTCACGGCCGAACTGCCTGACCAGCTGGTAATAGCTGAAATTACTCTGGAGTTTGGTTGAAAGCGTGTCCCCGTCGGGGTAATTAAAGACAACAACATCCATGTTCCTGATTTTAGACCAGCCCGGGAACCGGTAATATGGAAGCCTGATCCATTCGAGGTATGACTTTGTGGATTCGGTCAGCGGCAGGGTGTGGTGAACAAATGGAAAGGACAGCGGAGTGTTCGGGACTTTGGGCCCGAAGCTCATTTTGCTCACGAAAAGATAATCACCTACGAGCAGTGTTTTTTCCATTGAAGAAGTCGGAATGGTATAAGCTTCGAAGAAGAATATCCTGATGATGCTGGCTGCGATAACTGCAAAGATGATAGCATCGGTCCATTCGCGGACAACAGTTTTCTTTACCGGCGGAAGGCTGGATGGGTCGTTGTATTTCTGTGAAGGCGAGAAGGCAAGCCAGGGCAGGTAGAGAAACGGGAAGAGGACTCCTGCAGCCTGATCCAGCAGGCCATATTTCTTGAAACATTTCAGGATTTCGACGATCAGCAAAAGGACCACGAAAACATTGATGAAAGGGATCAGGAGGAAAATATACCACCATAAGGGCTTTTTTACGATTTTAAGCCAGACGTAAAAGTTGTAGAAGGGGATAAGTATTTTCCAGCCTGCTTCTCCCGCTTTCGAAAAAATCCCCCAGAGGCCGGCTGCGGAGGCAATGAAAGACAGAATGAAAAAGATGAGATAAAGATTCATAAGTTCAGTATATATTATTAAAAATGTTTTTTTGGTTTTCTTACTGCGATGCCTGGTTTTTTTGTGTGTTAAGAAGATCCTTCATCTCGAAAAATCCGGTTTTGCCCCTGACGAATTCCGCTGCCATGACTGCGCCGAGTGCAAATCCTTTCCTGGTCTTGGCCATATGGATGATCTCGATATCATCCATATCCGATTCATACCTGACCTTGTGGGTGCCGGGGACATCTGCCGAACGGTACGATTTGATCCCGACCTCGTCGGGGTTTTCCTGGAGTTCCTTGACCCATTTTTCCTTGCGTTCAATATTCCTGATGATGTCATTAGCCAGGACTATGGCTGTTCCGCTTGGTGCATCAAGTTTGTGGATATGATGGGTCTCTTCGATAGATATCTCATAATTTTCCCATTTGGCCATTATTACCGCCAGGTAACGGTTCAGTTCAAAGAACAGGTTGACCCCAATGCTGAAGTTCGGGGAGAAGAACATGCTTTTGCCATCTTCAAGGCACTTTCTGCGGATGTTCTCAATGTCCTCTATCCATCCTGTCGTTCCGACGACCACAGGCACTCCTGCTTCGAAACAATGATTGATATTTTCAACAGCCGAATCTGGTGTGGTGAATTCAATGGCTGCGTCGGCTTCTTTCAGCAAGGACCCTTTTTCAATCCATTCTTCGTCATTATCAATGATCAGAACGATTTCATGTCCCCTTTTATCAGCCACCTTATGTATTTCCTGGCCCATTTTCCCATATCCCAGCAAGGCTAATTTCATATATTGCGATTAAAAATGAATGGATAGTTTGACCCCCCCTGCCATGGTGCCTGTCGACTGCGGAATGATCACATCGGGTTCAAGCCTCATGCTCAGGTTTTTATTGATATTAAAGGTGTACAAATGCGCATCAACCACAGCATCGAGAATATTCAGAATATACCATAGAGCCGATACCAAGCAACTGATTTCCAGGTTTCTCCGGTAATATTCCCGGGCCGAAACCAGCTGATCGCCGGTGTAACGGTTCACGAGGTATGCATAGTTTCCGGCTGTGTCGCCGTTTCTGGATTCGATGTATGCGCATTTATATTCCATATAGTAGTTGGTATTGAAAACGATAAGATACGCGAGAACTCCGAAGCCTGCATAAATGATTGGTACTTTCCAGACCTTGTGATTATAGATCTGGCCAAGGCCGGGAAGGCATGCCGACATAATTGTTGCCTTGGTGGGGGAATGTTTTTTCTCCAGGATGGAATCTGCGACTTCCCTTTTTATGCTGTCGTTTTGCGCCTTTGCGGTTTTAACAGGTGCAATTGCAAGCCAGAACAAAGCAACCGCTATGGGCAACCATTTCATTCAGGATTCAAGTTTGGATAATAATTTGTCAAATTCCTCCTCGGAGTTAAAATTGATCACTATGCTGCCTTTCCCCTTCCGTTTGACGTTAATCTCGATCTCCGATCCGAGCCGCGAACTGATAGATGTCCTTGCTTTCTGGTAATGATAAGGGAGTTCTGCCTGTGTTTTAGGGGGAGGTGGTTTGGAAGGCTGGAGCAGGGTTCTCACATGGTCCTCCACCTGGCGGACAGACAACTTTTTTTCAAGGATGCGCTGAAGCGCCTGAAGTTGCTGTTTTTCGTCCTCGATTGTGATCAGGGCCCGCGCATGCCCCATGCTGATGATGCCATCACGTAAAGCGACCTGGATTTCGACAGGGAGTTTCAACAGGCGGATATAATTTGATATGGTTGACCGGTCTTTCCCGACTTTCTGGCTCAGGTCGTCCTGTCGGATCCTGCATTCTTCGATCAGGCGATGGAAGCTCAGGGCAATTTCAAGAGGATTCAGGTCCTGGCGCTGGATATTCTCAACAAGCGCCATCTCCAGCATTTGTTCATCATTGGCTAACCTGACAAAAGCAGGTACTTCGGTCAGACCTGCAAGTTTTGCCGCCCGGCATCTCCGTTCGCCTGAGATCAGCTGGAATTTTTCCGTGCATGTTTTCCGTACCGTAACAGGTTGAATGATCCCCTGTTCCTGGATTGAAACGGCAAGTTCAGAGAGTTCTTTTTCATCAAATGCCGATCTCGGCTGGAAAGGATTGGTTTCAATCAGGTCAAGCAGAATGCTTGAAACAACATGCTGCACAGGCAGCGATGTGTATTCGGGTCCCTGGATTTCTGAAATGCTGCCTTCCAGCAATGCGCTCAGGCCTCTTCCCAATGCCTTCTTTTTTCCTTGCATGTCAGCTGATTATATTTTGGTCGGATGTACTTTCAACAGGGGTTGCATTCTTCTGCAGGATCTCCCTTGACAAGTTAAGATAATTGATGGCCCCGGGGCTGTTGATGTCGTGCATCATGATCGTCTGGCCGAAGCTCGGCGCCTCCCCCAGCTTGGTATTCCTGTTGATAATGGTCTGGAAAACCATTTGCTGAAAATGGGTCTTGACCTCATCCACAACCTGTTTGGAGAGGTTAAGCCGGTTATCATACATGGTCAGAAGTATTCCTTCGATATCCAGGTCGGGGTTCAGCCTTGACTGTACGATCTTGATCGTGTTCAGAAGTTTTCCCAGGCCTTCCAGGGCAAAATATTCACACTGAACGGGAATGATGACCGAATCGGCCGCAGTAAGGGCGTTAACGGTGATGAGCCCGAGCGAAGGTGAACAATCTATAATGATGAATTCATAATCGGCTTTTACCCGCTCCACCGCAATTTTCATCATTTTTTCGCGGTTTGGCATGTGGATCATCTCAATTTCAGCACCAACAAGGTCGATATGCGAAGGCAGGAGATACAGGAAGGGTGTTGCCGTTTCCAGGATGATGGATGCAGGGTCCACATTGTCAATGATGCATTCATAAATACTGTTCTCGATGTTCCGTGGATCAAAACCGACACCGGATGTTGAATTTGACTGAGGATCGGCATCAATAAGCAGGGTCTTATGTTCAAGAACTGCAAGCCCGGCAGCAAGATTTATAGCGGTGGTCGTTTTTCCCACGCCACCTTTCTGATTCGCGATTGCAATTATTTTCCCCATGAAACTAGATAATCAATGAACAAATTTAGAGTTTATAACCGATGGCCAGGGTGATGTTGATAAGTTTTAATACGTTCCGGAAATGCTGCACGTTTGGCAGCCGGCAGGAATGAAAATTTAATTTCAGGAGTGTTCCGATTCCGACGTGAGGTCCTCAAATTCAAGGCTATGGGCAGGCATGCTTATATCCTTTTCGTCAGGGTCTGCCGGGATATCTGAAAATGATTCACTTTCGGGAAGAACCGGTACTTTTCCTGTTCGGATGAATTCGATCACATCGCTGAGCCCGGTGCTGAATTTATCGAAGTCTTCCTTATAAAGGAAAAGTTTGTGCTTTTCGTAGAAAAATTTGCCCTGGTCGTTGAACCTGCGTTTGCTTTCTGTAATTGTCAGATAGGCTTCGTTTTCCACTGTAGTTTTAACATCAAAAAAATAGGTCCGTTTCCCTGCCCGGATCGCACGCGAGAAGATTTCATCCCTTTCTCTCCCCTTATTTTCATTCTCTTCCATTGTCAGATGGCATTTGATTTTGATTTTTCAACAAGTATGGTAACGCAAAAATAGAAATATTATTTGATAATACTAGGTAAAATCAGGCTTCTTTATTTAGCTTTGCAGTCCAGTTCAACAAAGATATTTATCAGGGGATAGATGCTCGGCCGACGACATTTCAGAGTTAAAGTTTTACAATCCTTATATGCATTTTTCCAGGGAGGAGAACCCAGGATACAGGTCGCTGAGAAAAACCTGGTCAGGAGCGTTGAGATGGTTTACGAGTTGTTCTGCCTTGAGTTTTCATTTCTTTTTGAAGTTATCCATTTCTACGAGTCAAGGATGGAAGATGCAAAAAATAAGTTTTATCCCACCGACGAAGAATTAAACCCTAGCACAAAACTCCTTCAGAACCGGCTGCTGAAGATCCTGGCTGAGAACAAGCATCTTGAAAAGGAAATACGTCATTTTTCAATCTCCTGGACCCAGGAGCAGGAAATAGTGCGGAAAACAGTGATGAAAATGAAATCTTCAAAAGATCTCCTGGCTTATCTGAATTCAGGGAAGGATTCATTTGAAGAGGACAGGAATACCCTTATCAAACTCTTCCGGAAGCACGTTGCCAATAATGCCGATCTGTATTCTTTCTGTGAAGAAAGAAATATCCACTGGCATGACGATTTTGATGTTGCTTCGGGCTTTGCCATCAAAGCCCTGATGATCATTCCTGAGGATTTCCCGGTAACCGGACAGCTTTACCAGTTGTTTTCAAAGGATAACGAGGAAGAGGCTGCGGAAAGCGAAGAATTCCTGGTGCAATTGTTCAACCTGACCATTCTGAACAGCATGGAATTTGAAAAACTGATAGAAGTACGGACTAAAAACTGGGAGATCGACCGTATTGCCCTTACCGATATCATCATCCTTAAAATGGCGCTTGCTGAACTGCTCTTTTTCCCTCAAATTCCGGTCAAAGTGACCCTGAATGAATATATCGAGATTTCCAAGCATTTCAGTACCCAGAAATCCAAACAATTTATAAACGGGATACTTGACAAACTGGTCACGGATCTCAGGGAGCAGGACCGGATCAAAAAAACCGGCCGCGGCCTTATTCAATAGTTTCGAAGCTCCGGTAAAATATATTCTGAAAATTTCCGTTAACCTATAAATTCAAATTCATCGTGCATCATTATTTACGCTTATCTGTTATTTCCGCCCTTATCATCTTTGCCGGATTTTCTGATATTTTTGCACAGAGCGGGAGCAGCGGAACGTTTGAATTTCTTAACCTGACGAATTCTGCAAGGATTGCAGCAATCGGGGGGAATTTCCTTCCGGTAAAGGATAATGATGTAACGATTGCACTTGCCAATCCATCGGTCATTTCTCCTGAAATGAACAACAGCCTTGCCATGAGTTTTGTCAACTACATGGCTGCAAACTATGGTTTTATCACATATGCCCATTCCTTCAATAAGATAGGGAATTTTGCCGGCACTTTCCAGTTCATTTCCTATGGAAATTTTACGGGGGCGGATGCCTCGGGGAATATCACGGGGAGCTTCACGGCCTCGGAATATGCGCTGAATATAGGCTGGGGAAGGGCGCTCAGCCCCCATTTCAATATCGGTGCAAACTTCAAATTCATCTATTCTGCCCTTGATGTATACCGTTCATTCGGCATTGCAGTGGATGTTGCAGGCACTTATACTTCCACCGATGATGTGTTCAATGCCTGCATCATTGCAAGGAACATAGGATACCAGGTCGTTCCTTACACCCCCGGGAACCACGAAGCCCTGCCTTTCCAGCTGCAGATCGGCCTCAGCGAGAAGCTGAAGCATATCCCGGTCCGTTTTTATGAACTTTTCGCCGATCTTCAGCAATGGGATCTTTCGTATACCGATCCAAATGACCCTGCAAACCAGCAGGACCCTATTACAGGAGAAACCAAAACTAAATCCGGGATAAGCAAGTTTGCCGATAATCTCATGAGGCATGTTGTGCTGGGGACGGAAATAACCATTGCCAAGGTGTTTGCAATCCGCCTCGGGTATAATTACAGGGATAGGCAGGAAATGAAATTATACGGAAAAACCGGGCTGGCCGGGTTCTCGCTTGGTTTCGGCCTCAGGGTCAAGATGTTCAATATCAGTTATACCCGTACAAGCGTGCAGGCTGGCGGAATCAACCCGAATTATTTCACGGTCGCAGTTAATCTTTCGGAGTTCGCAAAGAAGAAATAAGGAATTGTATCTTTGCGGGTCACATCAATCCGGGTATGTTCCTGCAGAAACTTTCACTCACAAATTTCAAGAACTACGAACAGGCCGATCTTGTCTTATCCGACAAGATCAATTGTTTTACAGGGAATAACGGGGTGGGAAAGACCAACCTTCTCGATGCGGTCCATTACCTGTCCTTCTGCAAGAGCTACTTTAATCCCAGCGATACCCAGAATATCCGCCACGACCAGGATTATTTCGCAATCCACGGCTCTTTCATGCGTAACGGGAACAATCCCGAGCTTGTCCAGTGCGTCCAGAAACGAAACCAGAGAAAGCGATTCCTCCTGAACAAAAAGGAATATGAGCGGCTTGCCGACCATATCGGGAATTTTCCTCTTGTCATGATTTCGCCATATGACCGGGACCTGATCAACGAAGGCTCCGAGGTGAGGCGGAAATATATTGACAGCGTAATCTCCCAGTTCGACAAGTTCTATCTTGATGACCTTATCCAGTATAACAAAGCGCTTCACCAAAGGAATGCCCTTCTGAAATCGTTTGCCGATCACCATTTTTTCGATGAGTCACAGCTGGATGTCTGGGATAGGCAGATGGCCTGCCTGGGGCAGCAGCTTTTCGAAAAGCGGAGCAGGTTCCTGAATGACTTCATTCCCATTTTTCAGCATTATTATACATATATCAGCGGGGCTGGAGAGGAAGTGGGAATAACCTATGATTCCCAGCTTTGCCAAACGGGCATGGAGCAGCTTCTGAAAGCCTGTCTTGCCCAGGACAGGTCGGCACAGTATTCCACAACCGGTATCCACAAGGATGACCTGGATTTTACGCTTGGAGGCTTCCAGGTCAAGAAATTCGGATCCCAGGGCCAGCAAAAATCATTCGTTGTGGCCATCAAACTGGCCCAGTTCGACTATACCAGGAATATCAAGGGCTATAAACCGATACTTCTGCTGGATGATGTGTTTGACAAACTGGATGACCTGAGGGTGCAGCAACTGATGAGCCTTGTGAGCAGGCATAATTTCGGGCAGGTATTTATTACCGACACCAGCGGGGACAGGCTGAGAACGATCTTCAGTTCAATGGATACAGACTATAAATTCTTTACTCTTCCTTTACAAGCCTGACCTATGCCTTCAAATGAACGCCCTTTGCGCGATGTGCTACAGGAAATCCTTAAATCGTATCGTCTTGAGGACCATCTTGATGAGACCAGTCTCATAGGGAACTGGGAGAAAGTCACGGGTAAGATGATCTCGGCACATACTACCAACCTGTTTATCAGCAACAAAGTGCTGTACATTACGGTGGATTCGGCTGCACTGAGGCAGGAACTGCTCTATAGGAAAGAGAAACTGCTTGAACTGCTGAACAAACCGGCCGGCAAAGAGGTCATCAGGGATATCGTTTTCCGCTGACCGTTTGTTGGAATGGATATTATTACTTTGTACCGCCGGGTTTATGGATGAGCCTGGCGCATTATTTGATCTCACATTTCAGTACTTTCTCGCTTTCAAGGTAAGCCTCGAGGATATCGCCTATCTTAACAGGTCCTACTCCTGCAGGGGTTCCTGTGAAAATAAGATCACCCGTACGCAGGGTTATGAATTGCGAGATACTGGAAATAATATCATCAAATGAATAGATCATCAGCCCCGAATTCCCTTTTTGCACCGTCTTTTTATTCAGGTCGAGATGAAAGCTGATGTTGCCCGGGTCACTGAACCGTGATTTAGATATAAACCTACCGATGGGAGCGGCCTGGTCAAACCCCTTGGCGATAGTCCATGGGAGGGATTTCTTCTTTGCTGTTTCCTGCAGGTCCCTTGCCGTCATATCCAGGCCAAGCCCGATCTCGTCAAAGTAGGTATGTGCGAATTCCTTCTGTATATGCTTCCCCACCTTGCAGATCTTCAGAACGATTTCAACTTCGTATTGGAGATCGGAAGTGAAGGAAGGATAATACAGGGGCCTATTCCGTATGAGAAGTGAAGAATCGGGTTTCAGGAAAAAAACAGGTTCGGAAGGGACTGAGTTATTTAATTCCCGGATATGTTCCACATAATTCCGGCCGATGCAAATGATTTTCATCCCGCCTTAAAATAGATTTGTTTTTACTGATTCTTTGTTAAAACCACGGAGCTTTATTTCGGTTATCACCTTCTTTGTCGAAAGCGGGAATTCGCTTTTCATGATCCAGTCATAATAGGAGGGCTCGGTCCTGAATACATCCGTAACCGCCTTCCCCTTATGTTTCCCGAAATTGAATACCTCAACATCCTTTTCGTTATAAACAATATGGCCGATAAGGTCGGCATTGCGGCTGTTGAAGCTGAAATCGGAAAGTGCTTTAATGTCATTGACGACAGGTTTGGTGAGGTTCCCCTTACGGTCCTTCATTTCAGCATCAAGATACCGGTCCAGCTGGGCTTTCAGGATCTCATAGGTGGCAATGGTGTCGGCTTCGGCGCTGTGTGCCTTTGCAAGCTCGCTGTTGCAATAGAATTTGTAAGCTGCCGTAAGGTTCCTGGGTTCCATCTTGTGGAAAATATTCTGGATATCGACAAACCTTCTTCCCTTCAGTTCAAAGTCGATGCCTGCCCTGAGAAATTCCTCCATGATCAGCGGGATGTCGAAATGGTTTGAATTATAGCCTGCGATATCGCAGTTCTCCATGAACTCAGCCAGTTCATGGGCCGCCCGGGCAAATGTCGGGCAATCTTTCACGTCATCATCGGTAATATGATGGATCTCTGTTGCTTCAGCAGGAATTGGGATGCCCGGGTTAATCCTCAGGGTCTTGATTTTCGTGCTTCCGTCGGGATTCACCCTGAGAAGGCATATCTCAACTATCCTGTCGGTTGCTACCCTGATCCCTGTAGTTTCAAGGTCCATGAAGACAAGCGGGCGGTTAAGGTTAAGTTCCATATCAGATGGTTTGGTTCGTATCGAATTGTTCAAGATATTGGGCGAAACGGCCCAGGAACTGTCCCCCGAGTGCGCCGTCTATGACCCGGTGGTCGAAGGTCACGGAGCAGATCATCATCGGTTTTATCCCGATGAGATCTCCTTCGGGCGTCTCGATGACGACCGGCCGTTTTTTTATTGCCCCCACTGCGATAATGGCAGTCTGCGGCTGGTTGATGATCGGAGTGCCGGCCATGGTCCCGAAGGAACCCAGGTTGGTAAGCGAAATTGTGCCTCCCGAGATTTCGTCAGGTACAAGTTTGCTGCTTCTTGCCCTTCCTGCCAGATCATTCACCGCTTTTGTTATACCGAGCAGGTTCATGCTGCCTGCATTTCTCACAACCGGTACGATCAGGTTCCCTGATGGCAGGGCAACAGCCATACCGATGTTTACCCTGGAATGCACGAGGATCTTCGTTCCGTCGACCGATACATTCACCATGGGAAAATCCCTGACCGATTTGGCAATAGCTTCGATGAAAATCGGTGTGAAGGTCAGCTTCTCATTGTATTTTTTCTGGAAGGAATCCTTTGTTTTATCCCTCCAGGCGACAACCCTGCTCATATCCGCTTCCACAAAGGAAGTCACATGGGGTGAGGTCTGGACCGATCTGACCATATGGCCTGCGATAAGCTGGCGTACCCTGTCCATTTCCACGATACGGTCTTCCCCGGCAACAAATAAGGCCTGCGGTTCCCGGGGAATATCCGGTTCTGCCTTGTGGTTAACATTTCCTGATTTCCTGTCAGCAAGATATTTCAGGATATCCTGTTTCGTCAGACGGTCATCTTTGCCGCTGCCCGGGATAACATCCAGTTCTTTAAATGAAATTCCTTCCTGGCTTGCGATATTTCTTACAAGGGGTGAATAATACCTTGTTCCGGCTGGTTCTTCGTCCGGTTTCACATCATTATCCGCGGCTTCGGGTTTATCCCCGGCCTGAAGTGTCCCGGCAGCCCTTGAATTTTCCATGGTTTTAACCGGCTGGATTTCATCCGGTCCCGCTGGCGCCAGCCGTGGTTCGTCAACTCTGCCCGCTGCACCTTCCATCTCCATGATCGCAAATACCTTACCCACAGGGACCACATCCCCTTCCATGAACACTTTCTTTAACAGCTTGCCGCTGACAGGGGAGGGTATTTCCGAATCGACTTTATCAGTGGCAATTTCAACAAGGGCTTCATCTCCTTCTACCTGATCACCTTCATTCCTGAGCCAGCGCGTCAGGGTGACTTCTATCACACTCTCACCCAGCCTTGGAACAATGACTTCTATGGTTGACATTTTCTGCGGATTAAAAGACAAAGGTAAGGAAAAATCTTATTTATAATGATTCAAAATAAAAACTTCAGTTTCTTCCGAGGTGCCTGAAACCCCTGAAAAGGATATTTATATCATTGACAGGGTGGTAGTCGCGTGCATAAAGGATATTCAGCCTGTTCCTGTCCTCATCGCTTATGCCGGCTGATTTCAGCGCATCCAGGGGGTTCAGCACTCCTTTTTTGATCAGAGGCACATGTTCGGTACTTCCCGGAACAGGCGTATAACCGACCCATGATTTCCTGCCGGAAAGGACCAGGAAAATATTCCCGGCGAGGCCGATGGGCCTTTTGACCAGGAAAATAAAGACAGGATAGAATCCCAGGATGAACAGGCCCAGAAACAGGTCCAGGGCCCGTTTATTCCTGCGGTTGGACCTTTTGGTGATGGCATTGATGTCAATTACATAAAGGTCTCCCGATGTATTGATCGAATTGCTGCCGATGATGGACAGGCTTTCAGGCGGTGCAATCTTGTAATCAACCTGCGCATTCTTAAGTTCCGACATCTTATCTATAATCACCTGGGCAGGCACATCCTTGGCACAGAATATCACTTCATCGATCCTGTGAATATTGATGATCTCCTCGATCTGGCTCAGGTCGCCGGTAAAACCGTTGGGATTGTTAGCATGCTTATGGAAGCTTACCAATGCGACGAAAGCCGGATTCATCCCTGTTTTCTGAAGCAGGTCGGCAACCCTCTCCGATTCCTCCATCTCCCCGATAATGACAAACCTCCTGTTCTTATTGGTGTTGATGAGATTGCCTTTGATCTTCAACACGTGGAGCAGGATGCGGATGGCCATCATGACGACCAGGCCCCAGGCTGCACCGAACAGGATCAATGCTCTTGAGAACCTGTAATGTTCGCTCAGAAGGCTATATAATAAAAGGATCAGTACCGTACCTGCAACCATCCCGTTAAAAACCTTTATCAACCTTATGGGCCTGTCATAACCACCGCTCACATACACACTGATAAGCCAGATGAAAATATACAGCGGTACGGCGATATAAATGAATTCAGGGGGATAATGCCCGCCTTCAGGGAAAATGAAGCTTTTCTCCCAATAGCCTTTAATGAAATAAATGCCGGCAAATATCATCACTGCATCCAGCAGAGGAAGGAAGATCCGCTCGGCAAATCTTGTCAGGATTGAAAAAAACGCCCTCAGGTAGATCGCACAGTGGATCATGATGGAGAAAGACCTGGCATTTTGTTTGGAGAAATGCTTCCGGGCGAAAATGATCATGGCATTATAGAACATGAACACATAATTAAGGCTGCTTTTCTTTGTGCTCTCTCCCTTATAATGGATGATCCTTGCACCGGGGTAATAGTAATTTCTGAAACCGGCCTGGGTGATCCTGTAACTGAGGTCGATATCCTCCCCGTACATGAAAAAGGATTCGTCGAGAAGCCCGATGGAATCGAGCACGCTTTTTCTCAGGAGCATGAAGGCGCCCGCAAGCACATCGATCACATGCACCTGGTCCTTATCCATGTACCCCAGGTGGTATTGCCCGAAAACCCTGGATTTGGGGAATAGTGAAGATAATCCGAATATCTTGTAGAACGATACGAGGGGAGTGGGAAGACCCCGTTTTGATTCCGGGAGGAACTTGCCTTTCCCGTCGATCATCTTTACTCCAAGACCTCCTGCGTCGGGATGTTCATCCATAAAGGAGACCACTTTTCTCAGGGTATCGTCTTCAACAAGTGTATCGGGATTAAGCAAAAGGATATATTCGCCCGCAGCCGCTTTCATGGCCTGGTTATTGGCAACCGAAAATCCGGCATTTTCCTTGTTTTCAAGCAGGATGACTTCCGGAAACTTATCCCTGACCATTTTCACGGAACCATCCACCGAACTGTTGTCGACCACGAAAACTTCGGCTTCAAGCCCCTTGCAGGCATTCTGCACCGAATGAAGGCATTGTTCAAGGAAATACCTCACATTGTAATTGACGATGACAATGGATAATTTCATTTTCAGGGGATGCAGTTTTTCCGGCAGGGATTACCGGTTGTTGTTTTCGTCAGCCTCATCGTTATTGCCGGATGAATTGAACAGTTTTTCCCGGTTTGTAAATTTAGGGTTTATTTATATTGCTCCCGCATCAATCATTCTTACCACTCTTTCGATAGGTTTGTCCTCCCCCCCGGGATCATACATGGTTTTCAAATCGTATCCGAAGAGCCTTGCCAGGGTTTGCCAGACAAATGCACTGAATCCGCCTTTCATTTCCCTGACGATCTGGAATGTTGAAGCCCCGGTTTCACGGTAGATCAGTTTAATCAGGATCTTACCCTGTGAATAGGTCATATCCCTGATCTGGTCTCCGAACTGGGCATCAAGCTCTTTTTCTGATTTTTTAAGGAACAGTTTCCTGTCCTTTTCATTTTTGATGGTATCCAGGACGGCCTTTATCTGCTTCAGTTTGGACCCTGCCAGTTTGGCATAAGGATAGACGAAGCGGACATTGTAAACGAAACGGTCGAACCTGGCTGCCTCCCTGGTATTACCTGTTCCTGATGGCGGGAAAACAATAATCCCGCCAAGGTCCAGTGCAGGAAGCGTATCGCCTTTTACGATCTTGGCAGGAAGCATGATATGGGTTGTATCCTGGGAGAAAATTTTACAAGGGATAAGCGAAATGAATAGAACCGGAAGTAGCATTAATCTCATCAGAATCCCCCGCTCATTTAGGCTGAAAATAAAACGGTTTCTGGGACGATTTAGTATCAGGCAACCTTGAGCCGCGACATGCTGGTTTTCCTGAACCTGTCTTCCACAAACTGCAGGCTGACCTTAAAGGTTTTGATGTTTGATTTTGATGGGAGTTCGAACATCGCATCATTCATTATACCTTCCAGGATGGACCTTAGTCCCCTTGCGCCAAGCCTGAACTCAACCGATTTATCGACCACGAAATCAAGGGCTTCGTCCTCAAAGCTAAGTTTGATGTTATCAATCTCGAAGAGCTTGATATATTGTTTCACAAGGGAGTTCTTCGGTTCCGTAAGTATCCTTTTTAAAGTATCCCGGTCGAGGGCATGCATGAATGTAACGATAGGTAACCTGCCGACCAGCTCGGGGATAAGTCCGTAGGATTTCAAATCGACCGGTGTGATGTACTGCAGGATGTTATCTTTATCCACCTCTTCTTTTTTACGATCGATCTTATAACCTATACGATTGGTTTGCAGACGGTTTGAAATTTTTTTCTCGATGCCGTCAAAGGCTCCCCCGGTTATGAACAGGATATTCTGGGTGTTGATCTGTATCATTTTTTGTTCCGGGTGTTTCCTGCCTCCCTGGGGCGGCACATTCACAATGGAACCTTCAAGCATTTTCAGCAGGGCCTGCTGCACGCCTTCTCCTGAAACATCCCTGGTTATCGAAGGATTGTCACCTTTACGGGCGATCTTGTCTATCTCATCAATAAAAACTATTCCTCTTTCGGCTGCCGCGACATTGTAATCGGCAACCTGGAGCAGCCTGGCCAGGATGCTTTCCACATCCTCCCCGACATAACCGGCTTCGGTCAGGGCAGTCGCGTCGGCGATACAGAACGGGACATTGAGCATTTTCGCGATGGTCCTTGCCAGCAGAGTTTTTCCAGTTCCTGTTTCCCCGACGATAATGATATTTGATTTTTCCAGCTCAATGTCATCACCTGAGGCTTCGGCAGTATAACGGATCCGTTTGTAATGGTTGTATACAGCCACCGAAACAATGCGTTTTGCTTCTTCCTGCCCGATCACATACTGGTCCAGGTAACGTTTGATCTCGTGAGGCTTCAGGAGGGTGTATTCCTGGAAGGAAGTAGTCTTTTTCGAGGTCAGTTCCTCCTCAAGGATCGTCTGGGCCTGCTGTACACAACTGTCACAGATATGACCGCTCAGGCCCGCGATAAGGATCCTGGTCTCCCTTTTCTCACGCCCGCAAAATGAACAACGTTCTTCGGCCTTTGCCATGATTAAGAATCTTTTTTTGATTTCACAAGAACCTCATCGATCATCCCGTATTCGCGGGCTTCTTCGGCGGTCATCCAGTAATCCCTGTCAGCATCCTTAAGGATGCGCTTATACGGTTGCCCCGAATGAAGGGAAATGATCTCATAAAGCTCTTTCTTCAGCTTCTGTATCTCCCGGGTCGTTATCTCGATATCCGAAGCCTGTCCTTCGGCGCTTCCCATAGGTTGGTGAATAAGTATCCTGGAATGTTTTAAAGCCGTGCGTTTGCCTTTCTCTCCCGAACAGAGGAGGATGGCTCCCATGGATGCCGCCATCCCGGTGCAGATCGTGGCCACATGGGGATTGATGTACTGCATGGTGTCGTAAATCCCCAAACCAGCGTATACCGAACCGCCAGGCGTGTTCAGGTAAATCTGGATATCTTTTTTTGAATCAACCGACTCAAGGAAAAGCAACTGTGCCTGGATGATGTTGGCAACATAATCGTCGATGGGAACTCCCAGGAAGATGATCCTGTCCATCATGAGGCGGCTGAAAACATCCATGGTGGCAATGTTGAGTTGCCTTTCTTCGATAATGGTTGGAGATATATAATTGGCCGTTAGGCTTTTATATCTTTCAAGGGCCATGTTGCCAATGCCCCTTTTCCCTATGGCATATTTTGAAAATTCGTCCATTGTTTGTTGATTGAATTATTGTAAGACTGTTTTACAGATTGATTTCCCTATTCGCTATTCGCTGATCTCTTCATGATGGCCGTGTTCGTGTTCATGTTCGTGCTCATGTTCATGTGAATGGCTTTCTGATGCAATTTTGACGAATTCGTCATATGAAACTTCCTTTTTCCTGACTGTCAGCTTGTTTTTAAAAAGGTCAAGCAGGCGGGCATTATACAACTGGTCATTGATCCGTTGCACCTGTTCCTTGTTTTGCATGAAGGCGTCAACCACGGAATCATATTTCTTTTCCATTTCAGGATCGACAAATTCCGTGCCGACCCTTCGGAGCATGACATTCCTGATATAATTCTTTATATCCTCATCATTCACCCTGATTTCGTTGTCGCGGATGATTTTATTCTCAAGGAGCTGCCATTTCATAGATTCCCTGAAAGAAGGGTAGTCCTTTTCAACCTGTTCCGGCGTATATTTCCCTTCGTTATATTCCAGCAGCCATCGCTTCAGGAAATCATCCGGGAGGTCAAGGCTGGTTTCCTTTACCAGGGTTTCCGTGGCCAAATTGAAAAATATCTTGTCGGTTTCAGCCATGAAACTTGCCGATGCATCCTTACGAACCTTTTCCCTGAATTGTTCTTCAGTTTCAATACTTTCACCGGGATATACCATATTGAAAAAATCCCTGTTCATTTCTGCAGGTATGATTTCCGCATCTTTCTCTGCTGATTTTGCAGCTGTGCCTTCATCCGCCGAGGATGGGGTATCCTTACCCTCCTCAGGCTTTGTCCCGTTCGCATCAGCTTCCTCATCCCCGGCAGGTGCAGGAGTTTCTGATCCTGCCTTTTTGCCAAACCGTTTCCGTGTATCTTCTATGTATTTTTCAACCATGTTGTCGTCAACCTGGATCTGGTAGTCATCGATCTCTGTTTCAGGACCAAGGGGTATCAGGAATTCAGGTGCAAACCCGATATCAAAGTAAAAATCGAAACTTGTCTGGGAATCGAAGTTGACCTGGGAATTCTTTTCCTTGTTCGGGATAGGATTACCAAGAATGTCGATCTTCTGTTCCCTGATATAATTGTTCAGTGAATCGGAGATCAGTTTGTTCACTTCCTCTGCCAGGACTGCTTTACCGTACATTTTGCGGATTAGTCCCTGGGGTACATGGCCCGGTCTGAAACCGGGGATGTTGGCTTTTTTCTGATAATCCCTGATTGTTTTGTTTACAGTTTCAGTGTAATCTTCGGCGCTGATTTCCAGTTTAATGGTTGCCGTCAGCTCCCCGGTGTTTTCTTTTGTGATGTTCATGAAAAATAGTTCAGATCAGATTATTGTTAATTCCTTCCCGCAGCCGGTTTATAAGTTAATCCGCATCAATACTTCCGGCTCATTGTGCGGATGAAGGGACTCGAACCCCCACGCCCTGAGGCACAAGATCCTAAGTCTTGCGCGGCTACCAATTACGCCACATCCGCGGGATGTAAAATTTTCAGGCCTGCAAAGGTACTGATTTTTTCATTTTGACCGTTTACTTATACTGATATGGCTTTGGTGGGATTTGTTTTCATAACGGGCAACCCCTTGAACAATGGCGGGTCATTTCAATGTTAAGGCAGCATGTGCAACATTTTCAGGGATCACTGTTTATAAATCCTGCCAGGGAAAAACAATTACACCGCATTTATTTTATACCTTGCATTGTGACCATAAGATATGAGGTTACTTAAATACATTATTCTCTGTTCGATCCTGTTCTTTTACCCTCGGGATGCAGGAGCCCAGGAGATGTACGGGACTGTGCTGGGCAATTATTCCGGGGTCAATAGCATTCAGCTGAACCCCTCCGCCCTGGCTGATTCCAAAACCTGGCTTGACCTGGAATTATTAGGAGTGGGTGCTTTTTTTCAGAATAACATGCTGTACCAATCGGCAAGCGACTACAGCTTTTTGCATTTTTTTCAATCGGGTTATGTCTGGCCTACCCATTCCGAAGGTTATGGTTCCGAAGTGAGAATATTTTATGTTCATAAGAACACAAAACCGAAAAGCGCTTTTGTCGACCTTCGGATCAACGGCCCGGGCGCCATGCTGGTTTGGGGGAAACATGCTTTTGCCATATCCACTGACTTCCGGAATGTTTTTTCGGCTTATAAGGTCCCGTATGATGCAGCGAACTTCGCATACCTCGGAATGAATTACAAGCCACAGCAGAACATCAACTACCAGGATAACAAGCCATTCAGTTTCACGCAGTTGTCATGGCTCGAGATCGGGCTCACATATACCTGTGAAGTCTATACCAAGGGATTCAATAAAATAAATGTGGGGATCACCGCAAGGAAGCTGTTGGGCTATTCAGGAATTTATGCAAATTCATACAACCTGAACTACAACGTGATCGATGATTCCACCCTGCAGGTCAGGAACATGAAAGCAGAGATGGGAATTGCCGCCCCGGTTGATTACGACCAGCTGCAGTCATGGAACGACAAGATATTCAAGGGCGGGGGATATAGCGGGGATATTGGCGTCACTTACCAGCGGCTGCTCAGGCCTCACGAAAACCAATACTTTACGAAGCTTTGCGCGCCGCATTACGAGGATTACCTTTACAGGGTCAGTGTCGCACTGATCGATGTGGGGGCTATCCGGTTCAATACCCATGCCCAGAAATACATTATCGACAACAAATCTTCCTACTGGGACCAGGCAACAAGGATAAAATTCACAGGTGTCAACCAGATGATGGATACCATCAGCTATAAATTCTATGGCGATCAGAATGCTGCAAAAGCAGGGAATAAGTTTACAATCTGGCTGCCCTCTGCCCTGAGCGTACAATTTGATTACCATCTTAATACCTATACCTATCTTAATGCCAGCCTGATATTCCCTCTGGCATTCTCAAAAGTCACTGTTCACCGACCTGCTGAGCTTTCAATAACTCCCAGATACGAGAAAAACTGGTTTGAGATCAATATGCCGGTATCTTTGTATGACTGGTATCTCCCGAGGATAGGGCTTGCTGTAAGGGTATACGGTTTTACGATTGGAACTGACAAACTGGGAGGTTTCTTTAACATCAGTGATTTTACGGGAATGGATGTTTACTTTTCGGTGAAATATTTTCTTGATAAAGGATCCTGCCATGAAAAAAACTCGAAGCGCTGCGGGAACCTCGAATTCGGGCCGGATTAAGACAGGGAGACTGTCCTTACGTCCAGTGCATCGCGGAGTGCATTCCCGATCAGCATAAATGAAAGTACCAGGAGCATAATGGCGATCCCGGGTAGGATGGCCAGGTATGCATTATCCAGGATTATATAACCGTAATTTTCCTTTATCATGGAACCCCAGGATGGAACAGGAGGCTGCACGCCTATACCCAGAAAACTAAGCCCTGCTTCGAGAAGAATGGCTGACGCGAAATTGGCGGCCGATATCACGATCACCGCTGCCATTACATTAGGGAGGATATGCCTGATAATGATCCTGGAATCGGAATAACCCAGGGCAAGCCCGGCTTCAACGAATTCCTTCTCTTTCAAACTGAGCACCTGTCCCCTGACCATCCTGGCCACATCCACCCACATCGTAAGCCCGACAGCCACGAAAACCTGCCAGAACCCCTTCCCAAGGGCAAAGGTGATGGCGATGACCAGCAGCAGGGTAGGGATGGACCAGACAACATTGATGAACCACATGATAACGTTATCAACCCATCCCCTGTAATAGCCCGCAAGCGCCCCGAGGCTTATCCCTATCAGCAACGAAATAAAAACTGAAATCAGGCCGACTGACAAGCTGATTCTTGCGCCGATGATCAGCTGGCTGAGATAATCCCTGCCGAAACGGTCAGTCCCGAGCAGGAAAGTCCGCTTTTCAGGCATTTTCACCATCGATAAAGGTAGTTTCAGATCTTTGTCCCCGAACCGGGCAAACTCCCCGTATGGCTTATAAATCAGGCTGTCACGGATGATACGGCAGGAACTGACGGGTATCTGGGTGTACTGGTTGGAAGTTCCAAACAGCATGGTCCTCAGAATACCTGCAGGGTGGGGTGCATCAGGCTTCCTGACATACAGGATTTCAACTGAAAAACCGGGTTTTTTCAGCCCCAATTCGAGGAACTGCTGGTTCGCGAAGGGAGTGCTGTCAGGAGTGATCAGGTAGCCCAGGACCGCTATAAAGCATGCCAGGCATATAAATACGAGTGATCCCATCCCCAGAGGGTCATGCCTGAAAACATGCCATGCTCTGGAAGATAAAGAGGCCGAAATGACCTGCTCCTTTTTTCCGAAGATTAACAAGCTGAAGTTCTTGATTTTTGGCAAAATTAAATTAATTTGTAATTTTGCACGATAAATATGGTGGTCGTAGCTCAGTTGGTTAGAGCGTCAGATTGTGGCTCTGAAGGCCGTGGGTTCGAATCCCATCTTCCACCCGATAAATTCCCAGACGATTCATTATCAAGCGTTTGAGAATTTATTTTTAATAAAAAAATCCACTTCTGCGTCAGTTTGCGTCACTTTTAAACTTAAACATACACTTTCGAACGAAACAGTGCATCGAATAATCCTTCTTGATTGTTTCTTGAGATTTCCATACTAAACACTTTTTCCTTACAAAATCATCTGTGAATCTTTACGTCATCTTTGTCTTCAACACCTCTTTGATCTTGGATATCAGACTTTCTTTATCAAACGCTTTTGAAAGGAAACCATCAAATCTATGACTGGAAAGAACGTTCAATTTGACCAGCCTTCCCCGGAACAGCCAGACCATCTCATTTAATTGATTGTTAATAGTATAAGGTGGTCAACTAAAACCGGCGGAAGGCGGTCAGGTGATCCGTTTTGTCAACTAATATCAATGAATATTAATTCAACACATGGTTTCAATTACGAATTTACTACGTACAAAACCGAATTAAAAATTGACAGATACAAATTGGCGCTTGAACCGACCCTTTGTATAGTTGTACCTTTGTTTCATCATTAAATCAGATCATTAGAAACAAACAACAATAACTTAAAAGCAAACACCATGAAAA
>Ga0182027_10000173_pt1 | contig 105043 bp, 96 predicted proteins | sample 712E1DmetaG_FD_121300 | JGI IMG/M metagenome (GOLD analysis project Ga0182027, IMG submission 121300) | Permafrost microbial communities from Stordalen Mire, Sweden - 712E1D metaG (Illumina Assembly) | ecosystem: Environmental > Terrestrial > Soil > Wetlands > Permafrost | place: Sweden...
CGGATTTGAACGGCATGCCGTTTGAATGTACTGTAACAAGCTGCTTAATATTCTTGATGAGAAGATTCATAAATAATATTTTCTCTTGATAGCAAGAAAAGAAGATAATGCTTTGGAATCAAGACGATGCACTAACAGAGTTGGAGCATCGTAAATCGATTACGATTTCATCATAGGAATCTTTATTGACCATTTCTTTGCATTGTCAATAGCGCGTTTATATCCGGCATCAGCGTGGCGAACAATGCCCATTCCCGGATCGTATGTCAATACTCTTTGTAGTCTCGCTTCGGCGTCTTTTGTTCCATCGGCAACAATAACCATTCCAGCGTGGATAGATAATCCGATGCCAACTCCGCCGCCGTGATGAACACTTACCCAACTTGCACCGCCTGTTGCATTGAGCAACGCATTAAGGATGGGCCAATCTGCGATAGCATCACTGCCATCGAGCATCTTCTCAGTTTCGCGGTTTGGCGAAGCAACACTGCCGCAATCGAGGTGGTCGCGGCCAATGACGATAGGCGCTTTGAGTTCTCCATTGGCAACAAGGTCGTTGAAGATTTTTCCCATCTTTGCCCGCTCACCGTAACCAAGCCAGCAAATGCGTGCCGGCAATCCTTGAAACTCGACTTCTTTTTGAGCTTTATTAATCCAAGTGCATAACTGCTTATTCTCCGCAAATGTCTCCATCACTGCTTGGTCTGTGCGATAGATGTCCTCTGGATCGCCAGAGAGAGCTACCCATCGGAATGGACCTTTACCATCGCAGAAAAGGGGACGAATGTATTCGGGAACAAAACCGGGAATGTCAAACGCCTTCTTCACGCCGTTTGCTAATGCTTCGCCGCGGATATTATTTCCATAATCGAACACAATGGCACCTTTCTGCTTCAGTTTCAGCAAACCTTTCATGTGATCAGCGATGGATGCTTTTGCAAGCGTAATATATTTTTGCGGATCTTTTTTTCGAAGTTCGAGCGCCTTTGTATAAAGCATACCTGCAGGCACATAACCGTTAAGAGTATCATGTGCAGATGTTTGATCGGTGACGATGTCGGGCGGAAAATTTCCCGCCGCAATCTTTGGAATGACCTCAGCGGCATTTCCGAGTAAACCTACGGACAAAGGAATTTTCTTTTCTTTTGCTGCACGAACTTGTGCAAGAGCATCAGCGAGATTATTTGTCATGGTATCGAGATAACCTGTTTCAAGGCGGCGCTTGATACGATGCAGATCGACCTCAACAACAAGGCAGGCGGCTCCGTTCATTGTTGCGGCAAGCGGTTGCGCTCCACCCATACCGCCAAGTCCCGCGGTGAGCAAGAATTTACCTGCAAGATTTTTTCCGAAATGTTTCGCCGCCGCAGCGGCAAATGTTTCATAAGTCCCTTGCAAAATTCCCTGTGTGCCGATGTAAATCCAGCTTCCCGCAGTCATTTGTCCGTACATCGTCAGACCAAGTCCTTCCAGCCGGCGGAATTCTTCCCATGTTGCCCACTTTGGCACAAGCATAGAATTGCTGATGAGGACGCGTGGCGCATTCTCATGTGTCTTGAAGATGCCGACTGGCTTTCCGGATTGGACGAGCAATGTTTCGTCATTTTCTAAATTCTTTAAACTTTCAACAATAGCATCGAAGCACTGCCAGTTGCGGGCGGCTTTTCCTGTGCCGCCATAGACGATTAATTCCTGTGGTTTCTCAGCAACTTCCGGATCGAGATTGTTCATGAGCATCCGTAAAGCGGCTTCCTGAATCCATCCCTTGCAGACAAGCTGTGTGCCGCGCGGTGCGCGAATAATACGTGGTTTTAATTTCATAACGCCGCCTTTCGATAATTACGAAAGTAGCATAAAGGAATAAATCATAAATGAAATTCTTTTTGGGAGATTGAGTTTTTAGAGATATCCTTAAATAATCACCATTTCTCCAATTACAGTAATGATTTCTTAAAGCGCTCAAATGTTTCTTTGGCGTTCAGTCCGAATTTGTCCTGATGAATCATGCACCAGTCCCATAGTGTGTCTAACTGGTCTTGTGTCGGTTCCGATGATGGATTAATGCGTAATTCAAGACCATTCCCATCCCAGGCAATTTTGATCCAACCTTGCCGTTCTGCTTCCTCTTCGGTTAAATTCAGTTCATGGCATATTTTTTTATGTCCATGTTGGTCACAAGGCAGAAACTGTCCATTGTGTCGGATCCAACCGTTCCGACGAATGAGAGTGTCACGAGTTATCACAATCCTTCTGCCGTGTAATTATGATTTATACCCAATCTTCCGTAAAAAATCTTTGCGCCATTTGATATCATTTTCGGTCTCTATGCCTTTTGATTTTTCGCCATCGATGATGCCAAGAATGCCGCGCCCTTGTTCGGTTTCTGCGATAATGACTTCAACCGGATTTGCGGTAGCGCAGAAAATATTGCAGACTTCCGGAAGAGCTTTTATGGCGTTAAGAATGTTGATCGGAAAACCGTTTTCCACAAACAAAATGAAACAATGCCCGCAGGAAAGCGACATAGCATTCTTCTTTGCCATCTCGATGAGCGCATCGTCGTTACCGGTCCAACGGACAAGAGCCATACCTGATGATTCGCAAAACCCGAGGCCGAACTTCATCTGCGGATTTGTCTGTACGATGGCTTCGTGGATGTCTTCCACTGTTTTAATGAAATGCGATTGTCCAAGAATAAAATTAGTTGCTTCAGGTTTTTCAATTTTTATTGTTTTGAGTTCCATGTGTTTCCCCTGTTTTATGATTGCATGATTATATTATTGTCTCTACAGGAATAAGAAACTTCAAAAATCCAGCACCTTGATGAATCGGAATTGATATATTCACCAAGGCTAAACTGCATTTTCTCATTTCTATTTCAACACTTCTGCTTCCGCCAATAAGCAGCGAGATTGTTTCAGATAAACATGGTTCGTGTCCGACCAGAAGCACTGACAACACTCTAAGTTCATTAAGCTGATCGAATAATAACTGTGGATCAGATCCGTTCAACAAGAATTCGCTGCAGACAATCTTTCGTTTATTGATGTTTGAAAGGACAGTAGTTGCAGTATCTTGTGCACGTTTGAGTGGACTTGAAAGTGCTGCATCGACTACAATATTCATTCGTTGAAGTAGTGTGCCGACGAGTCTCGCTTGGCGCACTCCAAGATCAGTCAACGGACGTTCACTGTCGTCAAATCGCGAATCGGAAGAAGCGTCGCCGTGTCGAAGGAGATAAATATGCATAGTCGTGTGACCAGAGTTCTGGAAACCACGTGTGCAAATCGAAAGAGCAGAACGATAACTCTGCTATGGTTTTATTAAGTTGTATTGTTGAATTTTTGTGTAGAGTGTTTTAAGACTGATGCCGAGAATTTGCGAGGCTGTGTTTTTATTCCAGCTGACAGTTTTAAGCACGCCTGCAATGTGAACTTTTTCGATTTCGTGTATCGAAACTGCGCTTCCGATTTGTGGGCCGCCTGGCGCGGCAGCAGTCTCTTTGAATAGACCAGTACGTTTACCGATGGGAAGGGCGATATCTTCAACACAAATAAGATTTTCTTTGCACAAAATACTGGCGCGTTCGATAACGTTTTCTAATTCACGCACGTTACCGGGCCAATCATATTTCATGAGTAGTTCGAGCGCTTTCGGCTCGATCATTTTCAGTTCGTGTGGACGCACACGGTTCTTTAGAAAATAATCTACGAGTAGAGGAACATCTTCTGGCCGTTCCCGCAGTGCTGGAACCGACAGCGTGATGACATTGATGCGATATAATAAATCCTCGCGGAAATGTCCGGTGCTAATTTCGTCATGCAAATTTTTATTCGTAGCAGAAATCACGCGTACATCTGATTTAAAATTCTTATTACCGCCAACGCGTCTAAACTCGCCTGTTTGCAGGAAGCGTAAAAGTTTCGGTTGAATTAATAAACTAATCTCGCCGATTTCATCGAGGAAAAGTGTGCCGCCGTTGGCGATTTCAACAATACCTTGCTTCATAATGTGAGCATCGGTGAAGGCGCCCTTTTCATGGCCGAATAATTCGCTTTCAAGCAGGTTCTCCGGGATGGACGAACAATTCAATGCAACAAACTGTTGATCCTTGCGCGAACTATTTTTATGCAGGAAGTTGGCAACAAGTTCTTTGCCCGTGCCGCTTGCACCCTGAATAAGAACGGGAGAATCGGTTGGCGCAACTTTGGCTGCGATGTTTAACAATTCCAGCATCGGTTTGCTTTCGCCAACAATATTGCCGCTGAAAGTATGGCGCGCAAGTTCTGACTTTAAAACTTTGTTTTCTATACTAAGACGCTTATGTTTCATCGCGTCTTCGATAATCGCAAGGAGATAGTCTCCTGTATACGGTTTTTCGATAAAGTTGTTTGCGCCTAACTTCATGCACTCGACCACAATTTTCGGTTCACGAACACCTGTGAGCATAATGACCTGTGTGTCGAAGGAATGGTCGTGTATGAACTTCAATACCTCCACACCATCGACGCGTGGGAGTTTTATATCCAACAGAACGAGGTCAAAAATACGCTGCTGGAGAACGTTGATGGCAAGAACACCGTCTTTCGCAACTTCTACTTTGTATCCTTCTTGAGTCAGAAAATCTTGGATAGCTTGAAGGAATGCTTCCTCGTCATCGACTACAAGGATGGAAATGGTTTCAGTTTTCATAAGGTATTTAGAATTAGTAAATGTTTATCGAATGGGAAGCGCGAAATAGAAGGTGGCTCCTTTGCCGACTTCTGATTCAACCCAAATTTTTCCATTATGTGCTTCAATGATACGCTGTGATATAACGAGTCCCAGCCCCGACAATTTATCTTTATTTGATTTTCCAGAGATAAGATCACGATAGCGATCGAAAATCAGCGGCAACTCTTCCGGTGGAATGCCGGTGCCGCTGTTGAACACTGAAACCATTACATGCTCGGTTGGTTGTTGTCCTTCTTCCAAAACAATGGCGACCTTGCGTACTTGCACAACAATGGCACCTTGAGTCGGTGTATGCGTAACGGCATTGCCTAAGAAATTTTTTACCACCTGATCGATTTTTTCGGAATCATATTCAAGCGTTGGCAAATCCGGTTCTGCGTAGAAGTCTAAGGTGAGGTTGTTTGACTTAATGGGAACCTTGAATTCTTGTATTATATTTTGCACTGATGTTCCAAGACTGCTGAAACCTTTATTCAATCGCACGCGTCCACCTTCAAGTTTTGTCAAGTCCATCATATTAGTCAGAAGGTTTATCACTTTGTCGATGGATGTAGTCATGTAACCGAGCAATTCACTCTGATGATCGCCGAGCGAACCAGCCATTCCTTTGAGCAAATAACCGATGCTCTGGCGAAGTCCGGCGATAGGATTGTGAAGATCGTAGAGTAAGCGGGCAGTGTGTTCCGATTGCAATCGGCGGATACGGTCTTCAGCATCGCGTGCGCGAATAATTCCTTTGAGTTGAGGTACAAGTTGGTCCATATCAATAGGCTTGGTAAGGTATTCCTTGGCGCCAAGCTTCATCGCTTCAACAGCCATACTCACATCGCTCATACCTGTCATCATAACAACTTCTGTTTGCGCTGAATTCTTTTTAATGTAGCGAAGAACTTCCAAACCGTTGGCGCCAGGCATTTTAATGTCGAGAATTGCAATGTCAAAATCCTTCTCTTGCACTTTCTTTATCGCTTCCACACCATCGACGGCTTGTTCAACATCAAACCCTTCATCAATAAGCCATGCAGCAACAGCAATGCGAAGCGGATCTTCGTCGTCGGCGATGAGAGCTTGAATTATTTCTTCACTCATAAGCGGTCGCTTCTGCTAGGCAATGCACTTTCCCTATGAACGCATTTAAATTATTGAATACTTCTTCGAAATTGGAATGAATTTGTATCGCTAAGCATCAATTTTGTAATTTCTACTAATGGGGATAATAACCAGATTCGATTGAAAAGTCAATTGCTATTTCCACGCGTGGTTTAAAAGAGGGGTTGAAATTGACACCATGCACTGCTACATTAAACTGCAAATTTCTATCAATCGATAGGTTTACAATGAAAACCCACATTCTTGACGGCAGCCAGCTTACTATTCCAGAAGTATTTGACATTGCCAACGGAACCGCTTATGTAAAATTGAGTTCAAATGCGAAGCGAAACATCTTGCACGCAAGAGAACTTGTGGATAAGTGGACAAACAAGGGCGAAGTAGTGTATGGTGTCACTACCGGTTTTGGAGAATTTGCTAACGTACGGGTGAAGGCAGAAGATATTGAACAACTCCAAGAGAATTTAATCTTCAGTCACGCTGCCGGCGCTGGTGATCCATTACCAGCTGAAGTGGTGCGAGCAATGATGGCATTGCGAGTGAATGCATTAGCGAAAGGGTTTTCTGGAATACGGCTTTCGACGGTGGAGTTATTGATTAAAATGTTAAACCGCGATATTGTTCCGGTTATTCCTTCGCAAGGATCCGTTGGAGCAAGCGGTGATCTTGTTCAGCTTGCGCATCTGGTTCTGGCAATGATGGGGAAAGGAAAAATAAATCAAAAGGAAAATGGAAAAGGAAAAAAGGATAGGGTTATTGATTCAAGCGCTGCACTTCGGAAGAATGGACTGCAGCCGGTACGACTGACTGCAAAGGAAGGACTTGCGCTTATCAATGGCACACAAATGATGACGGCGTACGCAGCGTTAGCGATTTATCAAGCGAAACTTTTAGCAAAAATCGCAGACATTGCTGCTTCAATCAGTGTGGAGGCGCTGCGTGGAAGTGACACTGCGTTTGATGAGCGGATTCATCGGCTTCGTCCTTACAAAGGACAGCTGGCAGTCGCAAAAAATATGCGCAGATTGATGCATGAAAGTGAATTGCGCGAGTCCCACCGGCGTAATGATACTCGTGTGCAGGATGCTTATTCGATGCGATGCATTCCGCAAGTACACGGTGCCTCGCGCGATGCAATCGATTATGTGTACGATAAAATTTCCATAGAAATAAATTCTGCGAATGACAATCCGCTCATCTTTCCTGAAGATGGCATTCATCTTGAAGGCGGTAACTTCCATGGTCAGCCGATTGCGCTTGCAATGGATTTTCTTGCTATTGCGTTGTCAGAACTCGCAAATATTTCTGAACGGCGTATTGAACGTTTAGTGAATGGTTCGCTTAGTGGTTTGCCGCGTTTTCTTACATCAAATGGCGGACTGAATTCCGGTTTGATGATTGCACAGTATACTGCCGCTTCACTAGTTTCGGAAAATAAAGTACTTGCGCATCCGGCAAGCGTAGATTCCATTCCAACTTCCGCAAATCAAGAAGATCACAACAGCATGGGTTCTATCAGTGCACAAAAAGCATGGCGTGTACTGAAGAATGCGCAGACAGTTATTGCCATTGAATTATTATGTGCTAGTCAGGGAATGGACTTCGCAAGAATATTAAAAGATAGAAAACCACTCAAAGCCGGTACGGGAACAGAAGCGGCATATCAATTTGTTCGAAAGAATATTAAACATCTAAATCGAGATCGGGTGCTTTACAATGATATCCAAATAGCGCTAGGTTTAGTTGTGGATGGGAGCATCCTGCCTGAAGTAGAAAAAAGAATTGGAAAATTGGATTGATGAAATGATTATGACACTCAAACAGAAGGACGATTTATGAAATTCAAAAAAGAATTCATCAGGACTCTCCCCAAAGTTTTACTGCACGATCATCTCGATGGTGGTGTTCGCCCGCAAACGGTGATTGAATTGGCAAAAGATCAGAAGTATAAAAAACTTCCAACTACTGATGCCGGCGAATTGGCAGAATGGTTCCATCGTGGAGCTGCTCGCGGAAATTTATCGCTTTTCCTAGAAGGGTTCGAGCATACGTGCGGCGTGATGCAAACAGAAGAAGCGCTTGAGCGCGTTGCGTATGAAACGTTGGCAGACATGAAAAAAGATGGAGTTGTGTACATCGAATCGCGGTTCGCGCCGGTGTTTCATGTCGGCAAGAAACTCGATCCGCACAAAGTGGTGAAGGCAGTACTGCGTGGATTTGAGCGCGGGAAAAAAGATTTCGGCGTTCATTACGGTCTAATCATTTGTGCTATGCGGCATATGGATCCATCAGTTTCGTTGGAGATGGCGGAGCTGGCGGTTGATTTCCGGAATCGCGGAGCGGTCGGATTTGATCTTGCAGGCGAAGAAGGTGGTTATCCACCGAAGAAACATGTGGATGCATTCGAATATATCCAACGGGAAAATTTTAATATTACCGTTCATGCGGGTGAAGCATTTGGCAAAGAATCCATCTGGCAAGCGATTCAATGGTGTGGTGCGCATCGAATCGGACATGCAACGCGGCTTATCGAAGATATGCGTGTGAAAGAAGGTGAAGTGTTGAATATGGGAACGCTTGCACAGTATGTTTTAGATAAACGAATCCCGCTCGAAATCTGCCTTACTAGTAACGTGCACACTGGTGCTGTGCAGAGTATGGATGAACATCCGTTTGGTATTCTTTATCGCTATAAATTTCGTTGTACACTCAACACCGACGATCGCCTCATGAGCAATATCACGCTCACGGATGAGTATTGCACGGCGGCAGAAGTGTTCAACTTGAAATTTGAAGATTTGGAAAAGTTGACTATTAATGCAATGAAGAGTGCTTTCATGCCGTACAAACAGCGCATTGCATTAATTTACGATGTGTTAAAACCCGGATTTGCAAAAGCAAAAGAGAAACACAATAGGCGAAAACAGCGATGACTTGGATTATAACTTTCCTTTCAATGTTACTCGTTGGAGGACATATGGAACACAAACAAATTCATTGGATGGGACAATCTGCATTCCGTATCCAAGATGGAGCCGTGCAAATTTACATTGACCCGTACGAACTTCCGGCAAACCTGCCAAAAGCGGACATCATTTTTATTACACATGCTCACTATGATCACTATTCGATGGAAGATATTGCCAGGATTAAAACGGAACATACAATTATCATTGCTCCCAATGATGTTGCATCTAAATTTGGGACTTCGGCTGTTGCAGTTGTTCCAGGGAAGACTTACACTGTCGGCAAGTTGAAAATAACAACGGTGCCGGCATACAATCTCGACAAGAAATTTCATCCCAAAGAAAATAAATGGGTGGGTTATATTATTACATTGTCGAACGGTCAGAAGATTTATCACGCTGGAGATACAGACTTTATCCCCGAAATGAAATCCATTGTTGCCGATATCGCTATGCTTCCTTGCGGCGGCACGTATACGATGACAGCGAAGCAAGCTGCTGAAGCGGCAAATGTTTTTAAGCCGAAATTGCTAATCCCAATGCATTATGGAAGCGTTGTCGGTTCTAACGCAGATGCAGACACGGTAAAGAAATTCTTCATAGGTGAAACAAAAATAATGATCCGGGAAAAATAAGGACTATATATTACCCTTACTTGATGACTTGTAGACAGTCCATTGTTTAGAATCAGCGAGAAATCTGCGAAATCAGAATAACTATTTGACCATCTGCAAAAACCTTTCTTTATCTCTGCGGTGAATCCGCATCTTCATTCTTACCTTTCCGTCTTCGTAAGTTCGTTCCAATACTTCACCGACGTCATGCAGTTGTGCGATAAGCTTTTGTTTTGAGTCTGGTAATACAATTTCTTCAACCAAAAATTCTTTTTCCAGCATTTGTGCAACGGCTTCTTTCAATCCGAGAATATTTATTCCCCGGACTGCAGAGATGAATACGCAGTTTGGGTACTTTTCGGATAATGTAGGCAGAATGCTCCGATCTTGAAGCATGTCAGTCTTATTGAAGACAACCAGCGTAGGTGTATCACCGGCGCCAAGGTCTTCTAATGTTTCCTGCACGACATTGATTTGATCTTCGAAGTATGGACTAGAAATATCCACTACATGGAGAAGAATGTCGGCTTCGGTGATTTCCTCCAATGTACTTTTAAATGATGCAACAAGATGATGCGGCAGTTTACGGATGAAACCAACGGTGTCTGTCATGAGAATTGAGACGGCAGAATTAAGCGGCACGAGCCGCGTTGTCGGATCGAGTGTTGCGAAAAGGCGGTTTTCAACGAAAACATCTGAACCGGCAAGAAGATTCAAAAGCGTTGATTTACCAACATTGGTGTAACCTACAAGCGCAGTGCGAGTGTGCTTTGTGCGCCCTTGGCGTTGCGTTACGCGCTGTTTAGATATACGATCTAGCTTTTCTTTTAGATTACTAATGCGCGTGTGGATTAGCCGGCGGTCAGTTTCGATTTGCGTTTCACCGGGACCTTTCGTGCCGATGCCGCCGATTTGTTTTGATAAGTGAGTCCATTGACGCGTGAGGCGCGGCAGAAGATACTCAAGCTGAGCAAGCTCTACCTGCGTCTTCGCTTCACTGGACTTTGCACGCGATGCAAAAATATCAAGAATCAATCCGCTGCGATCAAGCACTTTGCATTCCATGAGGCGCTCAAGATTTCGTACCTGCGCAGGTGAGAGGTCGTCGTCAAAAATGACAAGCGGAATAGTTTCATCCTTCAATCGCTGATGTATTTCTTCAACCTTTCCTTTACCGATATATGTTGCTGGCTCTGGATGATCGCGATCCTGTGTTATTTTTCCAACAACTTCTGCTCCCGCCGTGTCGGCGAGTAGTGCGAGTTCTGTAAGTGACTCGTCCACCTCGGCTTTTAAATTCAACCGTGTTGGTACTCCGACGAGAATGCACTTTTCTTTTCCAGTTTGCGCTAATTCAATCATATTGATTCTTTCATACTATTTAATTTGTTTCGTCGCCGTAGAAAGATAACGTTTACTATCTCGTGCTACGAACATCTCGATGATAGCAATAATTATTGCGGCGATAAGGAATTGTTTCCAAAGTTCAGCACCGAGACGTGATTCTGTGATGATGCGCTGTACTTCTTGCAGTTGGTTCACTATGTGTATTGAATTGTCTGCAATACCGACCCGCCTAAACATATTCTCTCGATGTTTCTCGTCCGAAGGCGTTGTGTTTGATTCATCTGGATCGACATTAACTGCGAACTTGTCTAATATTAAATTGCCAGATGCAACGGTGTAAAGTCCTGGCAGGTCGTCGTCGGAGAATCGAATACTTTTTTCTGTTGCAAACTGTTGAGGATTTATATAAATTTCTAAATTGCCCGGTTTCATAATTGTTAGTTTTAGCGGAGCGGTTGCACGAAGGTGGATAGTTGTTTCTTCGCCAACCAACAACGAATGCTCCATCACTGATCCTTTTGCAAGATATGCAAGTGAACGATGCATTAGCGGAACGAACAATCCTTTCAATGGCAAATCTGACCATTCAGTATTGGCAGCGACACTGAACAATAATATATGTCCATCACCAACTTGTTCTTCCATTAGAAATGGAAATCCGTTTGTAAGCGTGATGATGGATCGCGATTTCAGTGTCGGAATATAATGGAATGATTTGGTAATACGCGGCGATTCCAGTACGCGCTGCCGTTGCGTCGTTTCCTGTGAATGTTTTTCTTCGGTTTTTTCAAACATTCCTGTAAATAGCGAGTGTCGGAAATCGATTTTGTCGAATTCGATAAATGAATTGGTTGCCTGTGCTGTAACATTATCTTCAGATGTCATGACCGTTGAGATGCCAAGCGGTCCAGCGATGGCAGTATTAAATGCGTTACTAGTTGTTTGTTCGCCAGGGAAGAAAAGCATTCCACCGCCATTTTGAAGATACGATTTTAGTGCAAAAGATTGGTCATGTGTTAGTTCATGCAAATTTGAAAGAACAACGACATCAATATTGTTCAATTGAGACGATGAAAAAGAGTCGTACGTAATCTGATTTATTTTTAAGTTTGCACTACTGTCGGTGAGTCGAGTAGCAAGAGTAATACGAAGATAGGTAAAATCAGATGCGTTGCCGACAAGAAGAACATGAAGTTCTTCCGGAATATGCACGGTAAAAAAGCGCGTGTTATCAAATTCAAGATCGTCGTCTTCCAGTTCAATTTTTCCTTCGATGAATCCGGAATGCTTTGGCACAAGTGTGAACTCTGTCTCCACCGATTGTCCTGCACGAATATCAATACTTTTTTGTCCCACGCGACTTCCATCTTGATAAACGCTTACAACATGATTCTGCAAGTTTAAAGAACCGTGATTTGTTAGCTTCACTTTTATGGCAAAAGATCTATTCACTTCGAAAATTGTGTTTAAGATTTCTATCGATTCTATTGAAACATTTTGCAATTCACGTTTGCCAAGAGGGATGAGAAAGAATTGTGTCGTCGGCGCAAATAGTCTCTCGCTGGTTTTCGCCATGTGTGCTTTGGACTCAAGAGAACCTGATTGGAAATCGGAGACGAAATAGACTTCTTTATTAAAGTTCTGCGACGTTGCCAGCAGTCGAGCGGTAAAGCGAAGCGCATCTTCGATCGTACGATGCATCGATGATGGCTTGATTTCGTTGATGGTGTTTCGTATGGCTGGAAAGTTTCGTTGTGCAGAAGGAATCTCGGATGTTCCATCGACTGGGACATCAGAAAGTTTAATAAGAAAAACTTCGTCACCGTCTTTTAAAAGGTTAACAATAGCGATGGCAGCATTCTTTGCTTGATGCATCAATTCTCCCTGTTCATCGTTCGCGGTCATGCTTTGCGAATCGTCAAATACAATAACTGCAGTTGTTTTTGCCTGTTCAGCAAGACCACCGGGGAGCGATCCTTTTGATGTCGGACGCGAGAACGCTAATACAACAAGTACAACTAGTAAAGTTCGAAGAAATAGTAGGAGCAATTGGCGAAGTTTCAGTCGGCGGATTTTTGTTTTTTGTAATTCTTTTAAGAACGAAAGCGTACTGAACTCGATCGTTTTAAGCTTGCGCAAATTGAAAATATGCAACAAGATGGGAATGCCAGCCGTAAGCAGTCCTATTAATGCTATGGGATTGAGAAAAGTCAATACATGTCCTCTTCTGTTAGGTAATCTGTAGTAACTTAATCTGAAGATGTGCGAAAAGCAAGAAGGTAAGAATCTCAAATATTTCGTATCTTAGAAACAAAAGGAAAAGAATATGCTGAATGTTGCAATTGAAACCGCACTCGAGGCGGGAAAATTTCTAAAAACGAATGTCGGGAAAATTCGTCGCATTGAACGTAAAGACGGACAGGAAACCAATCTCGTCACAGAAATCGATAAGAAGTCGGAACAACTTATCATCAACAAAATCAAGCAGCACTTTCCGCAGCACGATTTTCTCTGTGAGGAATCCGGAGCCGCAGAAGTGAAATCTGATTATCGGTGGATAATTGATCCTTTGGATGGGACGGTGAACTACACACATGCTTTACCCATTTATTGTGTCTCAATCGGTTTGGAATACAAAGGAGAGATTCTTTTAGGCGTAGTCTATGATCCCAGTCGAGATGAATTGTTCACTGCCGAAAAAGGTAAGGGTGCAAGGTTAAATAAGAAGCGCATAGAGGTTACGAAAACAACGAAGTTAATTGAAAGCCTACTCGTCACCGGATTTGCGTACGATGTGAATGATCATCCTGAACCGTCAGTTACTCACTTTAGAAATTTTCTTGCGGAATCACAGGCAATCCGGCGGCTTGGATCGGCTGCGCTTGATTTATGCTATGTTGCCGCAGGACGCTTCGATGGTTTCTGGGAGGGAGTGATTCGTCCCTGGGATATGGCTGCAGGAGTATTGATTGTAACAGAGGCAGGAGGGAAGTGGACAGACTTCCGCGGTCTTACATCAAGTGTTTATAAAGAAGAAATGCTTGCAACGAATGGATTGATTCACGATCAAATGGTTGCAGTGTTGAAGAAGGGAATGAAAAAATAAAATGACAGATTTTTCCGGATGGGTCTAAATCTTCGGCAGGTTAAATTTCCTCGCGCCGTTCTTATCCACGATATCTAAAATCATTGGTGTGCGTTCCGGTTGGCTGGAAGAAAACTTAAATGCCTTCGTAATCCTTTCGCGCGAAGCGGCAAGAACATTTTCGCGGTCAGTGTAGAAGACAGCAAGTGAATCACCAATATCGACGGCGTCACCAACTTTTTTCTTCAATAAAATTCCTGCTTTCATATCAATCACGTCATCGATCTTTTCACGGCCGGCACCAAGAGAAATGCTTGTCAATCCGAGTTCGAAAGGATCTATTTCACTTATAAATCCATGTTCGCTTGATTTAACTTCCATAGTAAACTGAGGGAGGGGATATCGTTCCAAGTTTTCAATCGCATCGACATTGCCGCCTTGCACCTGGATAAGATCGAGCAGTTTGCGATATGCAGACCCATCTTCAATCGTCTTTCTGCATTTCTCAATTCCTTCTTCAATCGACTTCGCTTTCTTGCCGAGATACACCATTGCACCGGATAGAACGTACGTCACTTCCATTAAATCGCTTGAAGCGTCATTATTTCCGACGGCACCGCGCAGGCATTCGACTGATTCAACAACTTCCAACCAATTACCGATTGCGACGCCAAGCGGTTGGTTCATATTTGTCATGAAACCGATGGTTTCTTTCCCAAATCCATTGCCGATATTGACAAGTGTTTTTGCTAATTCCAAAGCACGCTCGCGTGTTTGCATAAACGCACCGCGACCGGTTTTCACATCAAGTACTAATGCGTCAATGCCTTCCGCTAATTTCTTACTCATTATACTTCCGGCAATCAGCGGGATACATTCGACGGTCGCTGTTACATCACGTAGGGCGTACATCTTTTTATCGGCAGGAGCAATCTCTTTCGTTTGCCCGATCATTACCACACCAATTTCGCGGATGACTCGTTTGTATTCAGAAATGGAAAGATCAGTCCGAAAACCTGGAATAGATTCTAATTTATCGAGAGTGCCGCCGGTATGACCGAGACCGCGTCCGGATATCATTGGCACAGGAATGCCGCACGCCGCAACCATCGGTGCGAGAATGAGGGACACTTTATCGCCTACACCACCCGTAGAATGTTTATCGACTTTGATGCCGGGAATTTCGGAAAGATCAATCACTTCGCCGGAGTGCAGCATCAGCTTTGTAAAGGTTAGCGTTTCCTCGTTGCTCATTCCGCGGAAATAACACGCCATCAGGAATGCGGACATCTGATAGTCCGGCACTTTCCCTTCGACGTATCCATTGATGAGAAATCGGAATTCTTCTTCGTTGAGTGAACCACCCTCGCGTTTTTTCCGAATTAATTCAACGATATTCATAGTAACAAATGATTAAGGATTGAGTAGAGAAGTGAACATTAGTTATTAATCACTTTACACATTAATTATTGATTTAAGTTTTCGTTCAGTCAGCAGAATTCCGACGATGGTTTTGCTGTCACCAATTTCGCCGCACACGATCATTTCTACAACCGTGGAAAGTGGAAGATATTCAACTGTAAGACTTTGTTCGCCTTCATCTAAATTTTGCCCCTGCGCGGATTTTTTTAATCCGGTAGCAAGATATATATGAAGCACTTCGCTGCAGAATCCTGGAGTAGTAAACATTGTCGTAAGTTTTTCATAATTGTTAGCCGTGTAGCCGGTTTCTTCCTGTAATTCACGTTGGGCAGCTATAAGCGGATCTTCGTTGGGTTCAAGCTTTCCTGCAGGGATTTCTAAAATAAATTTTTTATGTGGATATCGATATTGCCGGACAAAGATCACATCGTTGTTGTCGAGCAACGGTACAACAACACTTCCACCCGGGTGGCTCACAATCTCACATTTGCGGATGTTGCCAGGAGTGTCTTCAATATCTTCGATAATCAGATCGAAGATGCGGCCGTGATACAACCTCTCGGACTTAATTGTTTTTGGGAGAGACATGAGTGTTGGGTGATGTAAGTTGAACAACATGCTGCACAATGCCGGATGATATTCCTTCCTTCATGAAAGCAGTATATATTTGTTCGCGTAAAACATTCTCGGCGCGGCCCTTTTTCTTCCAATCGTCGGTGCGTCCAATGAGCTGAAGTGTGCATGACGTTTCGCCCATTGTACTGAAAAAAATAGTTGGTTCCGGTTGTTTGAGCAGATCGGAATTTTGATGAGCGAAGTTCAACATGATTTCCCGTGCTCGTTCGATGGACGTACCGTACGCTACACTTACTTCGACAAGGACACGGATGTCGCTTCTTGGATATGAATAATTGATGACTTTGGTTTTAGTCAATTCGGCGTTTGGGCTGATGATGAGATTATTGTCGAAGTCGAGAATCTTTGTACTGCGGAGACCAATTTCGAACACGTCTCCAATTTCGCCGGAAGGAAGTTTAATTCGGTCACCAATACGAAATGGCCGATCCAGCATAATAACGAAACCTGCGATCATGTTTGCAAGAGTTTCCTGTGCCGCAAGAGCAATAGCCACCGAACCACCGCCGAGAAAGACGAGCAAGCTGCTGACATCAACGCTAAAATGTCCAAGAGAAATTACTACTGCTACAAATAGTATGAAAATCATCACCAATCTATTCAAAATCGGGAAAACCGCTTCATTGATCATCGACGATGTTTTCTTCGCATGTACCTCCATCGCATGTTTCAACAGGGTGTCGATCAGACGAATCACGAGTATGGTGACAAGCGAAACGAATGCGATGTAAATGATGCCTTCGGAATAAAGAATCAGTTCTTCACCAATCCTATCGGTATGGGAAATGCCTTTTGAAATTTGTTCGGCAGCGAGATAGAGGCCGATAACGATGGCAAGCCATTTAATACGAGGAAGGATAACAGCAAAAAGTTTATCGTCTAATTCTGTATCCGTTTTTGCAATAAGTTTTCGTCCGGCAGTATTAAGGAAGTATTTGAAAAAAAAACCAATGATCATCACGGTTGCAAATGCAACGATACCATTCCACATGTAAAGTGTGAATCCGCTGCCAATAAATTGCTGCACATGCTGGAATAAACCATCCATTTTAATAATTTCCTCTACTTCCGGGCTTTATAGCTTCGCTGCCAGATTTGCACATGGGACAATCTGCTGGCTGATGGGCGACGACTTCCATCTGTAAAACTGCAAATTGCTTTGTATCAAATTGTACTTTGCCGTTGCTACGATCAACAATACAGCCGGTACCAACGAGACTGCCTTTTGCAATCTTCACTAAATCAATAACTTCTTTTGTGGAACCGCCGGTGGTCACGACATCTTCCACTACGAGTACGCGTTCGCCGGGTAGAATTTCAAATCCGCGGCGCAGTTCCATCTTACCGTCTTTCCGTTCGGCAAAGATAGTACGCGCACCCAACATTCTGCCGACTTCTGTTCCAACCACAATTCCCCCTATGGCAGGAGAGAGAACGACTTCCACTTCGTTATATCCAAAATGACGTGCGATTTCTCCGCAGAGCAAATGAAGATATTTCGGAAATTGCAGTACGCGGGCGCATTGAAAATACTGTGGACTATGCATACCGGAAGTGAGCTGGAAATGTCCTTCGAGGAGTGCTTTTGTGTCTCGAAAGATTTCAAGAATTTGTTCTTTGGGCAGTTTCATCAGCAGATATTTCTTATTGTTATGGTTGATAAAAAGATACTAAGATCTCATCTGAGGTGCAATTTTGTAGATATGAAGCTAGATAAAACAAACCGAAAGTAGATTCACAACATGTCACAAAGGACAAGAAAAAAATTGCAGCGTCTATAAGCAATTCGCTTAATCTAAGAAGTGCACAAATAATCCATCGCGGAGTTTCGGTTCAAACCATGTTGACTTAGGTGGCATGAGCTTGTCATCGTCGGCAATTGCCATTAATTCAGCCACGGAAGTTGGAAACATACTGAAGGCAACTTTCATTTCGCCAGAATTAACGCGCCGCTCCAATTCATCTAAGCCGCGGATACCACCGACAAAATCGACTCGTTTATCAATGCGCGGATCTTTGATGCCGAGAATCGGATCAAGTACATAGTTCTGAAGAATTGAAACATCAAGCCGTAGAACCGGATCAGTAATGTTTTGTAATGCTATGCCGGCGGAGAGAGTGTACCATTTACCCTCGAGATACATTCCGAAGTCATCTTTCTTCGCCGGCTTTACTTGTGCAGACGCTTCAACGATATCGAAATTTGTTTTTAACTTTACAAAAAATTCCTCTTTGGTCATCCCGCATAAATCTTTAACCAATCGATTGTAATCCATAATATGGAGCTGACTCGCGGGAAAATAAACTGCCAGGTAGAAATTGTATTCTTCATCGCCGTGATGATTCGGATTCGCCTTTGCGCGTTCTTTGCCGACTCTTGCCGCCGCTGCCGAACGATGATGTCCATCTGCAATATAGAGGTTTGGAATTGTTTTGAAGATAGAAGGAATTTTCTTTATTACTTCTTTATCTTTTATTATCCAGCTTTGATGCCGTATACCATCAAGCGCTACGAGATCATTCTCCGGCGATTGACTTGTTACGCTGGCAACGATATTGTTGATTTCGATGTTATCGCGGTACGTAAGAAATATCGGGCCGGAATGGGAATTCGTAATGCGAACGTGCTCGCAGCGGTCTTCTTCCTTATCTTTTCGCGTCAACTCGTGCTTCTTGATAGTGTTGTTCCAATATTCATCCACAGACGCACAACCAACAAGACCGTACTGCGTATGTTTGCCCATTGTCTGTGCATACACATACAGGTACGGTGCAGAATCTTCAATCAGTACTTTTTGGGAAATGAGTTTTTGAAGATTTTCTTTTCCTTTTTCGTACACACGCTTGTCGTGCAGGTCGATGCTTGGATCGAGATCAACCTCCGGTTTACCAACATGCAAAAAAGAGAGGGGATGTCCCTTTACCTCTTCACGTGCTTCGTCGGAGTTGAGCACATCGTACGGTCTTGCTGCTACTTCGCCCGCGAATTCAGATTTCGGCCGAAATGCTTTAAACGATCGGATTGTTGACATGCTTTTCTAAAAAATAATTCTGTTTCTATTATGCGTTAAACGCTTTCACTATTCTATTCGCAATTTCCGCACCGACCCGTTCCTGTCCTTCAACTGTAGAGGCGCCAATATGCGGTGTCACACTTACGCGTGGATGATTGATAAGAGCTTTCTGCGCATCGGTTGGCGGTTCATTTGCAAATACATCTATTCCGGCTCCCGCAACTTTGCCTGAATTCAACGCTTCGAGTAATGCTGCTTCATCTACAACACCGCCACGTGCGCAATTGATAATCACAACTCCATTTTTCATCATCTCAAATTCTTTTTTCCCTATGACCGGACCTTCTTTTTTGTTTAACGGAAGGTGCAGCGTAATAAAGTCGGCATTGGCAAGAATTTTTTCCTTTGTTGTCATCTCAACCGGGAAATCGGCGGAATTAACAATTGGGTCGTATGCCATAACATGCATTCCGAATGCATTTCCACGGCGTCCAACTTCTTTTCCGATATTTCCAAATCCAAGTATGCCAAGATTCTTTTTGAAAAGTTCGATACCTTCTCCGTATTCTTTCTTCGGCCATTTGCCCTGCCGCATTTCCATCGAACTTACATACAAAAAACGCGATACAGCAAGCATATGTGCTAGCGCGAGCTCAGCAACGGATACTGATGCTGCAGCAGGCGTATTTAAAACTTTTATTCCTTTGCTTTGTGCGAAAGGTACATCTATATTGTCGAGTCCGACACCACCGCGTCCAATTACCTTAAGTTTTTTTCCGGCTTCTATCACTTCCTTTGTTACTTTTGTTGCAGATCTAACAATAATACAATCATAATCGCCAATCTTATTCAATAGCTCTTCAGGTGTCAATTTGAGTTTATCTACCTTGTGACCGGCATCGGTGAGAATTTTTGCGCCGTCTGGCGTGATTCCATCGGATACGAGAATGTTCATAGTAAACTCCTTATGGGGTTATTGTTGTTAAATTCCTCAGGCAATTATTCTGTTTAATGACACTGCATCTTGAATGCCAAAGGAGAAATCAGTTGGTAAATTATTATGCCCAGAGTATACCAAAAAATGTTCTAACCAGCAACTCTGTATTCTTAATGGAATTTATAAACATTATTATATATCAATATTTTGTATAGACAGTTTATAAAAATATTAGTATGTTAAAGTATTCGAAAAACCCCCTAGATGTTTTTATACATAAAACTTTGAAAGGATAAAACTTATGGCACGTGCACATAATTTCTTTGCTGGACCTGCTGTTCTTCCTCTTTCAGTTGTTGAAGAGACACGCGACGCTGTCATGGATTTTGCTGGCATCGGCGTTTCAATAATGGAAATTAGCCACAGAGACAAAGCTTTTGATAAAGTAGTGGCAGAAGCTCAAGCCGATGCGCTAAGTATTATGGGATTATCGCCGGAAGAGTATGCAGTCATCTTTTTAGGCGGTGGCGCAAGCATGCAGTTTGCAATGGTACCCATGAACTTTCTTAACACGAAAGCGGATTACGTGAATACCGGCGAATGGGCATCGAAAGCTCTGAAGGAAGCAAAGATCCTCGGAAATGCGGTCGAAGTCGCATCATCGAAAGCAACGAACTTCAATCAATTGCCGAAGAATATTAAATTTTCCGGTGACGCTGATTATGTGCACATCACTACAAATAACACAATCTTTGGCACTGAGTGGAAAGCCGATCCTAATGTTGGCAGTGTGCCATTGATTGCCGATATGTCGTCTGATATGCTTGGCATCAAACGCGATTTTAAAAAGTACAATCTCATTTACGCCGGTGCGCAGAAAAACCTTGGTCCTGCCGGTGTTGTAATGGTTATAATTAAAAAAGCGTGGATGGAAGCAAAGGCGAAACAAAATTTACCTTCGATGCTGAAATACAAAACGCATGTCGATGCAGGCTCTATGTATAATACACCGCCATGCCTGCCGGTATTCGTCGTTGGCAGAACACTAAAATGGATCATTAAAGAAGGCGGATTGGATGCAATTCAAGCGCGCAATCAAAAGAAAGCAAAACTCATTTACGATATTTTTGATGCACATCCGGAATTTTATAAAGGTTCAGTAGTCAACAAAGAAGATCGATCTCTTATGAATGTTACCTGGAATTTGCCGACACCAGAGTTGGAAGAGAAATTTATTGCCGAGGCGAAAGCGAAGAAGATGCTTGGACTAAAAGGTCATCGCTCAGTTGGCGGCATGCGCGCTTCAATTTATAACGCCTGCCCTGTGGAATCAGTGGAACTGTTGGCTAAACATATGGAAGAATTTTATAAAGCGAATAAGTAACCATTCAAAACTATGAATGCAAAAAGGCGGTTCAGTTTATGGCCGCCTTTTTAAATATTCAACCATCCCTAAAAATGAATTAATTTCCCGCCAACGATAATTTGTCCTCAAAGTTTATTTGTGTAATACGGTGATATATATACAGCCACCCCCCGGTAAGAACCAGGGCTATTATAACTCCTAAGAAAGTTATCTCAAGATCAAATACATCAAAGAAAACGCGTCCATCATGTGTTTTATATAGAGAAAACACTGCAATAAGATTATTGATAAAATGTGCAGCGACACCCGGCAGTAGACTTTTGCTTCTATAAAAAAAGTAGCCGAACATAATACCGAGAAGCGCAAGCGATATTAAATTTAACGGCTGCATGTGATACAATCCGAAAATAATTCCTGCAATGAACAGGCTTTTCATTCCCAATGTGCGTTCCAGTGTCCGCTGAAAATAACCTCGGAAAAGAACTTCTTCACACAACGCCGGTGTAATGCATACGACAACAATCAGCCACAGTAATTCTTCTATACTATAGGATGTAAATATCTGTGCGTTAATCTGAGCTAAGAAATCAGGCATGTTCAACTGCTTCGCAAAAAAATCACTTATACCCCCACTTACGGGAATAAAGCAAATAGTAGCAGCGATTGCAACACTCAGCTCGAGAAAAGAGATGCGAGAAATCCGAACATACGAAAGAACATGCGTAGTATGCCAGCGTTTAATAATCCAGAGTATCGGTAAAAGCATAAAAAGGAACTGGGAGATAATAACAGAATATCGTAAAGGATTTTTCAGTAACACAATCGAGTGGGATAACCGCTCGATGAAATTTCCCCCCTTAAATGCATGGAGTTCTCCGGATGAATTAATAAAAACAAAGATTATGGTAAGAAACGATTGCGCGTACACGTACAGAACACCAGTAATTAATAATCCAATACATGCCGCAGCAGTTATATTACGATGCGCCCGCTCCCACGATCCATCAAAACGTTTCGATGCCATCGCATCTGAAGTTTGTTCAACCTGGCTTTCCATCAGAGACTTGATAAATCAATCGGCTCTGAAGAAATATCATGTTTAATAATTGGCTTTTGTGCAGATATCTTATCAGCATTTTCGCGTGCACATAAATCATAGTACATAACCACCGTAAAAACCGGTGTTATGAGCAAAGAGAGCAATGCGCTTATGCCGCTTCCAATTGCAATTCCCGGTCCTACTGAATTCTCTAATTGCGCAAGTGATTGGGGATCGATATTGCCGCCGGTTTTTCCAAGCAGCGTAAAATATTCTTTATAGAAATCCCACATGCTCCCAAAAGAAATCGGTAGAGAAACAATGGTGATGGCAAACTGTGAAAGAATGGTAAGGAGTATCAGGATACCTAACGTTCTCCACCAATGTCCTTCAACCAAATACCAACTTTTGCGCAGTGATTCAATAGCAGTGAGGTCATCCACAGCAACCACCGTGAGTGCAAAGTACCATTTAAGAAAGACATAGACGAAAACCGGAACAAGAACAAGTAAACCAATAATAGCAATTATGCCCATGAGCAGTTTCGAGACAGCACCCAAAATCGCCATCACAATGCTAGCCGCAATCACACCGCCGATAAGGATAGCATATTTCAATATTCCCTGGCCGATACCATATAAGCATTTCATGCTGAATGTATCATGCAGTGCATCAAAAAAATTTATCGGATTAGATAATATTTCTTGGCTAACAATAATACTGACGGCAATCTCTGCCAAAAGAATACCCAATACAAAAATAATTGTTGCACATCCAAAAAATACTAACGGGCCAAGAATTGCCAAAACCATATCTAAGCCAGGTGTGCTTACCCCTTGCAATATCGAACCCTGCATATCAGCAAGGGATGAATAAAAAGCATCCATCGCAATTGCCATGAGAATGATTGGAAATAAAAGAATAATGACTGCAATAAAAAGATTACGGAAAAAAGTTTTTCCGATAAGTGAAAATGTCTTCTCGAAGATATCGCCTAGTGTTAACGGTAGGAACGGAGGATTCATTGTTTTACCCCTCTTGATGTGTGATTGTGGATATCTTTATATAGGGTTGATTAATATCGTTTAATATGGAGATCAAGAATAACTTTTTCATAATAACATAAATCTTAAATCAATACTTTGGAACTTACGAATGCATCAATGGAGAAGCAAGTGTATCTTGTGCATAATTGACTTTCGGGATTATTGTAGTATCTTTCTGCCAAATCGCTTTACTAATTCCCACCTATTTTGAGCGAGGTACAATATGGATAAAGAACTCATCTCCAATGGAAAAATTAAAAAACTCCAGCCCGAAACCTTGATGACGGGCTATGGTTACAAACCGGAATGGTCTGAAGGCGCCGTAAAATGTCCTATCTTTCAAACTTCTACTTTCGTCTTTGAAAATGCCAAGGATGGGAAAGAGTTTTTTGAAATGGCGCATGGCGTGCGTGAACCGGGCAAACACGGCGCCGGACTCATCTATAGCCGTATTAACAATCCGGATCTGGAAATTCTAGAAGACCGTCTTACCATATGGGACAATGCTGAAGCATGCGCAGTATTTGACAGCGGCATGGCGGCGATCAGCACGACAGTATTAGAATTTTTCAAACCGGGAGATGTTCTTCTCAGCAGCGAACCAATTTACGGCGGCACGGAACATCTTTTTGAAGTAGTCCTTGCAAAATTTGGCATTCAGACTATCAACTTTGGCGTGCAACATACTAAACAGCAAATCATCGAGATGGTGGAACGAGCGGGCGCAGCAGACAAACTTCGGATGATATTTTTTGAAACACCTGCAAATCCGACAAACTGTCTGATTGATATAGAAATGTGTGTGGATATTGCAAAACACTTTTCAACAAAGGAGCATAAAGTTCTTACCGCACTGGATAATACATTCCTTGGTCCTGTCTACCAACATCCTATTAAACATGGCGTCGACCTTGTCTTATATTCAGCAACAAAGTACATCGGTGGCCACAGCGATGTAGTTGCCGGTGCATGCCTCGGCCCTAAGGAACTCATCAACCGCATCAAATCGCTGCGCGTTGCTCTTGGTTCAATGGCAAGCCCATTGACAGGTTGGCTGCTTATGCGCAGTCTCGAAACTCTTAAAATGCGGATGAGTACTTCCGTTCAAAGTGCACAAGAAATTGCCGAATGGCTTTCCACACATCCAAAAATAGAGAAGGTGTTGTATCTTGGATTACTAAATGAAGGCGATCCTCAATACGCTATCTACAAAAAACAATGCCTTTCGCCAGGAGCAATGATCAGTTTTATTATTAAGGGTGATGAACAAGCTTCATTCAGATTTTTGGATTCACTGAAAATGGTAAAGCTTGCAGTCAGTCTCGGCGGAACGGAATCGCTTGCTGAACATCCGGCAGCTATGACACATTCAGCTGTCGAACCGCATAAACGAAAAGAATTTGGTATTACCGATAATTTGCTGCGTCTTTCCGTGGGAGTCGAAGCGGCAGAAGATATTATCTGGGACTTGGATCAGGCTCTTTCACAAATTTAATTTATTACAGAATCATATGAACCTCGAAAAATATTTTTCTCTTCTTCGTAAGAACATTGTCGGGCTTCGGCAGACATTCAAATCACCCTACGGCAGAAAACGCATTGTCTATGCAGATTGGACTGCCAGCGGAAGATTGTACGCTCCAATCGAAGAAAAAATCTCTCAAGTATTCGGCCCGTTCGTCGGTAACACGCACACGGAAACAAATATCACCGGCACGATGATGACACAGGCATATCACTATGCACACGAAGTGATTAAACGCCACGTGAACGCAGGACCGAAAGATGCTTTATTGAATGTCGGATTTGGCATGACCGCCGCATTGGTCAAGTTCCAGAGAATGTTAGGATTGAAATACCCGGATCAGCTTGAACAATTTGTTTCCATCCCTCCCGAGAAAAAACCTGTCGTCTTCGTGACGCACATGGAACATCATTCCAATCATACGTCGTGGTATGAAACTATCGCGGATGTCTGTGTCATTCCGCCGACAAAAGAAGGGCTCGTCGATGTTGAACGTTTGCAGGAATTACTCCGCGAGTATAAAAACCGACCGTTAAAAATCGGTTCATTCACCGCTTGTTCCAATGTCACTGGTATTCAAACACCATATCATCAGCTTGCAAAAATTATGCATGAACATTCCGGTGTGTGTTTTGTGGATTTCGCCGCATCTGCGCCGTACGTGAATATCAACATGCACCCAGCAGATCCCATGGAACGATTGGATGCAATTTTTTTCTCACCGCATAAATTTTTAGGAGGTCCTGGTTCGTCTGGTGTGATGGTATTCGATTCAGAACTTTATCATCTTAAATCTCCCGATCAGCCCGGCGGCGGCACTATCCTCTGGACAAATCCATGGGGAAAATACCGCTACAAACCCGATATTGAAGAACGTGAAGACGGCGGCACACCAGGGTTCCTGCAGGCAATTCGGTCCGCACTTGCAGTAGGATTAAAAGAACAAATGGGTGTGAGACAGATGCTCAAACGCGAAGAAGAGATTGTACCTGTCCTCCTCAAAGAAATGCGTGTAATAAACGGCTTACATATTCTTGCCGACAACATTGAACACCGGCTCGGCATCATTTCTTTTTATTTCGACGACATTCATTACAATCTTGCAGTAAGAATTCTCAATGATCGGTTCGGTATTCAAGTTCGCGGTGGATGTGATTGTGCCGGCACTTACGGACATTACTTGCTTCATGTTGATCAACAGAATTCCAATGCCATTACAGAGCGAATTGATCATGGCGATCTCTCAACTAAGCCCGGCTGGGTGCGATTGTCTCTTCACCCTACGACAACAGACGATGAAGTGGCTTATATCCTTGATGCATTACGATCATTGCGAAAAAATATCGGGAAGTGGGAAAAAGATTACAAATACAATGTGCATAGCAACGAATTCTCGCATAAGAGATTTAAGGAATCTAATCTGAAAACTGTTCAGCAGTGGTTCGAATTATAAAATGTCCACAAAAACCAATGCGTTAATTCTCATACGACACACCAACAGCGCGGCCAAGCTCATACTTGCTGATGACAAAGCGGTAGAGCGCCTGTAAATTCATCAATCGGGCAGAGGATTCGGCAGTCTCTGCATCTAATAGATCAAGATTAGTAATAGAACCGGTCTCGTACCGAGTTCTTGCAATGGCAACTGCTTCGTGTGCCTGTTGAAGTTGTACTTCTGAAATTTGCACTTTCGACCACGATGCCTGAACATCAGAGATGGTTTGTTCTACATCTGATCGGATTTGCCGCTCTGCATCTTGTATGTGCGCTTGCTCCGATTCTATAACCGCTTGCGCTTCTTCTTCCTGATGATTTACTCGACCACCGTCAAAAACTGGAATTTGCGCTTGTGCTCCCCACATCCAGTTGCCTCGCACAGGATAAATGTTAGGTTCATACCCATTTTTAAGACCATAGGCAGCAATGAGTTTTAAAGAAGGCATGTTCCCAAGTGAACTCGCATTTTTTTGTAGCTTCGCTGATTCTTCCGCATCGCGCGCAAGTTTCAGTTCGATGCGTTGCCGTAATGCAAGTTGAAAAAGAGAATCCTGATTGAGTGCGACAGGAATCGGCTGGAAGGATCCGGAAATTGTCAACGGGCTATTCATCGGAAGATCTAGAAGCTGACGCAATACCGATTCCTGTCGTTGTAATGAATTTTGAATCTCCACTTTCTGATTTTGAGCCGCAGCAACGCGCACTTGCGTCGTTAGCACATCGAAATTCGTCGCACTTCCAGCCGTTACCCGCTTCTGTGTTACCGAAATATGTTGGGTGAGTGCTTCAATTTGTTCATCCTGAACCTTTTCACTTTTTCTCAAGAGCGTGATCGCATAGAAAGCTCTAATTGTTTGCATTGCCAAATTTGTCTTTGTGAACTTTATTGCGTCTTGCGACGTTTGCACACGCGAACGACTAGCATCAATAGCCGAACTCGTTTTCCCAAAATCAAATACCGTATAACGGGCTGCAATGTGTGCATCATAATTGTCTTGAGGAGCCAATACCAAATTCCCAAAACCTGGGAAGTTAAATGCAGGCACGGGACCAATGTGTACATAATCAGCTTCTGTTGTCACATCTGGAAGTTTTGCGCTTGAAGTTTGTAAAACCCGCGCTTCCGCTGCACGAGTGTTTGCCAATGCTTGTTCTATTGCCGGATGGACTTGAAGAACCCGCTGAACGGCTTGATCAACTGTCATCGAATCTTGCGCTGGTGCAATAACAAACGATAAGAACAGCGAACTTACTATTATCAGTAATTTCATAATCTAATATCCTTGGTAAGCTTATTTAAAAAAGTGTGCTTCATTCTGAAACGACAACATGTTCAGATTTATTTCGCTTTCGTACACGAAGGAATAAAATAGGAACAAGCGCGACAATTGTGATCATCGATGCTACTAAAAAGTCGTCACAAACAGCACTGATAAATGCCTGGGTAGAAATGTGCGACGCGATAAGAGCATTCGCACGCATCGCTGCAAGAGATTGATTTCCTCCAATTGCATTCATACTGAAACGCGTTAAATGTTGTGCAGTTTGTTGAAACGCATCCGATTGAGGGTTCACGATCTGGCCGAATGTTGCCGTATGATAAATTGTACGCCGCAGCAGCATTGTGCTCATAAAAGCAATGCCGAAGCTCCCGCCTAATTGCCGAATAACATTAAATAACCCGGATGCTTGTCCGATTTTATGCTTAGGAACATTCGAAAGCGCCGTCATTGAAAGCGGTGTGAACATCAATCCCATGGCAAATCCGCGGATGTACAATGCAAGCATAATCTGATGATGCTCCGAATACATTGATAATGAACTATTGATAAACAGACTAAATGCCAATAGCGTTATACCAATGCCCGCAGGGATTCGCGGATCAACTTTATCCGACAGAAAGCCGGATATCGGTGCGGTGATCGCTTGAAGTATTCCGACAGGTAAAAATAGCGAGCCGGCCTGAAATGCTGTATATCCCATCGACAATTGGAGATACAATGGAAGCAAAAATGTGCTGCCGAACATCCCGAATCCGAAAATGAAGAGAACACCGTTCGCCATGCTAAAATTAAAATCCTTAAGCAAACTCAAGTCAATGAGCGGATGTTCAATGGTCAGTTCCGTCACCAAGAACACGATAAACGCTAACGCTGATATGATAAAACACGAAATGATAAACGGCGACGACCATCCACCGGTATTCCACGAGGCATTTCCATCTGTCAATGCCAGTAGCAGCGCACAAAGAAATGTTGCCATTGATACGAATCCAATCACGTCAAACGACCGCGAAAGTTCCGTTTTATATTCACGCTGAATAACCAACGTTGCAAATAAACCCATGATGCCGACTGGCACGTTTACATTAAAGATTGCATTCCAATTTATTTTATCAATAAGATACCCACCTATCATCGGGCCGAGCGACACGGAAGCTGCTGCTGCAATGGCCCAGAATCCGAGTGCAAGTCCGCGCTGCCGCGCTGGAAATTCACGTGTGACAATCGCCATTCCGGTCGGCATCAGCAATCCTGCACCGCTTGCCTGAACAATTCTGAAAATGATAAGCATATTTTCATTCCATGCCTGCCCGCAGAGGAACGAACCCAAGGTAAATAATGACAATGCCAAAAAATACGTTCTCTTGTATCCGAAGTGATCTGCAATCCATCCGGATGTCGGAAGCATGACTGCAAAGACCAGCATGTATGCGGTGATCACCCACTCGGCTTTATCGACAGTGATGCCGAACGACGCCATAATTTTCGACAAGGAAACATCTACGATCGTGGCATCAAGGACTGCCATAAATGTTCCAATCATTACATTCGCCAAAACCCACCAGCGGTACGAGTTGTGTTCATGATGAAGCGAAGGCACACGATGAGTAAACCCTAGTTTCAAACGATGTGTTATTCCTGCAAACATGATCAACGAACCTTCACTTTGACTTCAACGGACATGCCCGGCAATAAGTTTGCGCGTTGAGAATGGATACTGTCAGCCTGTTCAACCGATATTTTTATTGGTACTCGCTGTGTTATCTTTGTAAAATTCCCGGATGCATTATTAGGAGGAATTAAAGAAAACTGCGACGCTGTGTTGGAACCGAGGCGTAGAATAGTCCCGATAAATTTTATATTTGGATAAGTATCCACGCTTATATCCACTTTATCGCCGAGGCGTAAATTAGACAGACTCGTCTCTTCTAAATTTGCAGTCACCCAAATGTCTTTCACATTATAGATCGTGAAAATAGATTGTCCAGGCTGTACGACGTCGCCTGTCAGAGCCCAGCGTTTAGAAACAACGCCTGTCATCGGTGAAACGATCACGGTGTTCGTTAATTGTGTTTGAATCACGCCAAGCTGTGCCTGCGCTGCCGCTGTCTGTGCGTTTGCAATATTGAGCCGCGCCTTGGTAGATTCTAATTCGCTTTGCGCATGGTCATACTGCTCTTTTGGAATAACACTCTCTTTAAATTGTGACAATGCTCGTTGATAATCCATCTGGGCTTTCTCCATGTTGACTTTTGCAAGAGATATATTTTCCCGGGCAAATGCGAGTGAAGCTTTCGCTTGTGCTTCCTGTGCTCGCAAGTCGCTATCATCCAACCTTACCAGAATTTGTCCTTGCCGAACCGAATCTCCCTCGTCGGTTGTCAGTTGATCTATCCTGCCGAGTATTTTCGCACTTACCGAAACCCGATCTGCATCGATGTATGCATCGTCCGTCGAGACAAAGTCGCGCAGTTTAATATAATACTGCCATGCAAAAATGGCGATTGCCAGCACAATAAGAAAGAGCGGAATAACAACTTTCACGTTTCTATAAAGTGGTACCGATTCAATTGGCGCTGCATCGTTTCCGTTCGCGGTACTGATTTCTTGTTGATCGGATAATTGCGGATTTTGTTTTACAGACTTGTCATCTTGCTGTGGCATGAAAGAACGTCCTTTCGTTGTATTAATGTTTTGACTTCTTGCAAAGACCATAGAGAATGGTCTCAGCAAAAAGAAGTGTATCGTGTTCATATGTAATGCGATCAGATTCACTGATTGCATGCTGGTCATATCCGCGGAAAAACCTTAGATGAAGTCCTTGAAGAATATGCAGAATCATTGATGCGATTTTTTGCGGATGCTCTAGGCAAAACTCCTTATTCTTCTTTCCCTCTTGCAATATTCGCGTGACTCGGTGAAGTTCCTGTTGAATAAAATCTGTAAAAAGATCCTTATAAATCGATCTCACTTCGTGCCACCCTTGTTGATGCATGGGGCTAAGATTATTCAATTGCTCTGTCAATTTGATCCGAAGTCGAATATATTCCGAAAATTTCTGACTGGCAGAGAATTTATCATCAATCACTGTTTGTATATGGGAAAGAAATTCTTCCTGTTCGTGCTGGACGACCGAGCGGAAGATTGTTTCTTTTGTCGGGAAGTAATAATACAGCGATGCTTTCGCCATGCCGATGTCTTCGGCGATCTCATCCATTGTCACTTTGGAATAACCGTACGATGCGAATCGATGTTGCGCAGCGTCTAAAATAAGTTCTTCTTTATCCCGGGTGAGCTTTTCGTCCACAATAGACCTTTCGACTTTAAAAGTTTAACAGTCGAAAGATACGAAAAGTTCCTTTCATCTGCTAATAATGCTGTTGGAGGATAAGACATAAATACATAAAAAAGGGGTGGTATCTTAAATTCAGATATCACCCCTCATTAACCAATTAATAAATTAGGAAAGTTTACACCGCCGCTTGCACAATCGCAGTAAAAGAGTCCGCTTTTAAACATGCGCCGCCGACAAGTGCACCATCGATGTCAGGTTGGTGCAGCAATTCTTTTGCATTCTCCGGTTTCACGCTGCCGCCGTACTGAATGGTGACTTTCTCTGCAGTCGAAGAACTGTACAGCTTGGCAAGAAGTTCGCGAATAAGTTTGTGCACATCCTGCGCTTGCTGGGGAGTCGCAACCTTGCCGGTACCAATTGCCCAGACAGGTTCGTATGCAATAATCGATTTTTCGATGTCGGATGCCGGAATGCCCTGGACACATCCGGTGATTTGAGTTGTTACAACAAGATTGGTAATATTCTTTTCGCGTTCCTGCAGCGATTCACCAACGCAAATAATTGGAATTAAACCTGCTGCAAGTGCCTTCTTTACCTTCTTATTAATAAATTCATCCGATTCATGAAAATACTGCCGCCGCTCCGAGTGCCCGAGGATCACATATTGGCACCCTACCGACCTCAGCATCTTCGGAGATATTTCTGCCGTGAATGCACCTTCGTCTTCAGGATACATATTCTGGGCGCCAAGTGCGATGGGCGATCCCTTGAGCAATTCCTTCGCAAGGGCAAGAGAGGTGAATGGCGGGCAGACAATCGCTTTCACTCCGTTTGGCAGGACAGCAAGTTTTGATTTAAGACTGTTCAGCAGTTCTGCCGACTCGTTGATGTCTTTGTACATTTTCCAGTTTCCAGCTATGATTTTTGTGCGCATGGTTTTTTCTTTCTGATTTGTTGGATAAGATATTAGATTATAAGAAATTGAGATTATGAGATGTATATCATTTGATTCTCTGCTTAAGATGTTTCTGAAGACCATAGAACATTGCTATGAGTTCATTGGTATCCGCAAGCAGCATCTGATAATCCGTTTGATTAATAAATTTGTTTTCAAGTGCAATATCGATACACCCGTTACATTCAAAAGAAGAACGAATGGAATAGTCGAGAAAATGAATAAATTCTTTGTTTGAGGAATTACCCGCTCCTTCCGCAATATTGAGCACAATTGAGTCGGCAGCCCGTTTGAATTGAGAGATGAGTCCGAACAATTCATCTTTGGGAAAGCTTTTTGTTATTCGTCTTGTATCTTTGGTAAAAGAAAGCGCTTTGTGATATACTTGAAGTTCTTCAAGATTATGCATGTTTTCTACTATCTCTTGCTATCAATATCTATTATAAATCTTTTATCTCAACTTCTTATTATCTCAACCACACAACATCTCATCATCTTAATATCTCAATTTCTCAATTTCCTTGTCAGAACCTCATTCACGATCTTCGGATTTGCTTTTCCCTTCATTGCTTTCATTGTTTGTCCGACAAAGAAGCTAAATACCTGCTGCTTCCCACTTTTATATTGCTCAACTTGTCCTTGATTGCTCGCGAGAATTTCATCAATCACTTTTTCAATCGCAGACTCATCGCTCACCTGCACTAAGCCCTTTTTTTCAACAATCGCTTTGGGCGACTCTTTTGTTTTCAGCATTTCTTCGAAAACATCTTTGGCGATCTTGCCGCTGATAGTTCCATCGATAATGAGATTGATCATGTCAGAAAGATTCTTAGGAGTAATGGGGAAGTCTGAAACCGCAATATGCTGATCGTTGATGACACGCAGAATGTCCACCATCGTCCAATTGCTTGCTATTTTATAGGTCTCTTCGTTTTTTGTTTTGAGATTTGAAATGATGCCGTCAAAATAGTCCGCCAGCTCACGCTCACCGGTAAGAATATTAGCATCGTACTTCGGCAATTTGAATTCGTTCATGTAGCGATTGCGGCGAACAATCGGTAGTTCTGGCAATTTCGCCTTTATATCATCAATCCACGTTTGCTTCACAAGTACAGGCACTAAATCAGGATCGGGAAAGTAGCGATAGTCATGAGCTTCTTCCTTCGAACGCATTGGAACGCAAATTCCTTTATCAGAATCCCACAGTAAAGTCTGCTGAACTATTGTTTCTCCGTTTTCGAGTGCTTCGATTTGACGTGTGATTTCATATTCTAACGCCTTCTCGACGAAGCGGAAGGAATTCAAATTCTTTACTTCCTGCTTCGTGCCTAATTTCGTTTCGCCTTTTTTTCGCACCGAAACATTTGCATCGCACCGAAGACTTCCTTCTTCCATATTGCCGTCACAGATACCAAGATAGGTAACGATCTGGCGAATCATAGAGAGATATTGATATGCCTCTTGCGGCGTGTGCATATCGGGCTCACTAACGATCTCGATGAGCGGAACACCACACCGGTTCACATCCACAAGCGTATCGATGTCTTGATCGTGAATCGACTTGCCGGCATCTTCTTCCATGTGAATGCGCGTTATACCGATCCGTCGTGTTGTTCCATCCTTCAGTTCAACATCTAACCAGCCGTTCATACATATCGGCTCTTCATACTGCGATATCTGGTAACCCTTTGGCAAATCCGGATAGAAATAATTTTTTCTAGCGAAAATAGATTTAGGCGCGATGGTGCAGTTAGTCGCCAAACCCATCTTCATAATGAACTCGACGTGATTTTTGTTCAACACAGGAAGCACCCCCGGCATACCAAGACAGACCGGACAAACATTGGAGTTTGGATCATTCCCAAACTTTGTTGAACAGCTGCAAAATGCTTTCGATTTGGTTAATAGTTGTGCGTGAACTTCAAGTCCAATCACAGGTTCGTAATTTTCATTCCAAGGCATAAAGAAGTCTTTAAGATAATGAGTTTATGAGTCGTTGAGATCAATGAAAATGTGTATAAAAAAAATTACGCTGCAATTGCGCTTGTTACTTTCTCTGCGGCTTCTTTTAAAGTGCCTGCGACAAGAAATTTTAATCCCGAGTTTTTTAAAATCTCTGTTGCAAGTTCGGCATTCGTTCCGGCGAGACGTATGACGATAGGAACTTGCACATTGACATTTTTCGCGGCTTCAACAACTCCGGTTGCCACACGATCGCACCGCACAATACCGCCGAAAATGTTAATGAGGATGGCTTTTACATTCTTATCTTTTAAAATAATGTTGAATCCGGCTTCCACCGTTTCGGCGCTTGCACCGCCGCCAACATCAAGAAAGTTGGCTGGCATTCCGCCGGCAAGTTTGATAATATCCATCGTTGCCATTGCGAGTCCGGCGCCATTGACCATACATCCCACATTGCCATCGAGCTTTATATAGTTAAGATTGGATGCCGCGGCTTCCACCTCCAGCGGTTCTTCTTCATCGATATCGCGAAGCTGCTCATATTCCGGATGGCGGAAAAGTGCGTTATCATCAAAATTGATTTTGGCATCGAGCGCAATGACATGCCCTTCCTGTGTAATAACGAGCGGATTTATTTCAGCGAGTGACGCGTCGGTCGCTTCGTACGCTTTGTAGAGCGCCAAAAAAAATTTTACACCGTTTTTCAATGCATCGCCTGTTAACCCGAGTCCGAAACAAAGAGTCCGTGCTTGAAACTGCTGAAATCCGATTACGGGGTCAACAGCTTCTTTTAGTATCTTCTCCGGTGTTTCGGCGGCGACCTTTTCAATCTCTACTCCGCCTTCCGTTGAGACCATCACAACATTCTGCGAGCGCTGACGATCCAGTGTAATACCGACATACATTTCCTTCGCAATATTCATCCCTTGTTCAACAAGCAAGCGGCAAACGATGCGTCCTTCCGGTCCGGTTTGATGCGTTATAAGACGCATACCGAGGATTTCTCCGGCGCGCTCGCGAACTTCTTTCAGGCTCCGCGCAAGTTTCACACCGCCGCCTTTTCCGCGTCCGCCGGCATGAATTTGCGCTTTGACTACCCACACACTCCCGCCGATTTTCTCAGCAGCTTTCACCGCTTCATCAATCGTGAATGCCACTTCACCTTTCGGCACGGGAACTCCGAATTTTTTCAGAATTTCTTTTCCCTGATATTCGTGAATCTTCATGATGAATTCCTCTTTTGTTCCAATCTACATCTCAGATTCTGCTTCATCAATAGTAGTTTCCGATGATTTCCAATCTACAATTTCTTCCATCGCTTTTAAATATTCTGGGATGGGCACAAATACTTTTGCCGGTTTATTGATGTTGCTGCGCGAGATGGGTGAATCACCCCCGCCATCCCAAATAAATCCGATGGAATTAAAATTCTGCACCTGTACCTTATGCCCCGTTGATTCCAAAACCGATTTCACTAATTCTGCATCAGATATCTCTGTTGAACGAAAAACTTCTGCCCAATCTTGTTCCACTTTAACTTTTCGATGCGCCGAACAAAAATATCGTCCGCGAACTTGAGCGCCGCATGCTTCACAACAAAGTTTGCGACAGATAATACAAACACCTGCTCCGGATTCCAATGGATGCAAATCGCAAAACACCGGACCGGCTTCCGTAAATAAAGTACCGCAATGCGGGCAAAAATCACTGTCTTCTGTTATTTCATCCGAACAATTCGGACATTTTATGAATGTGTCCATTGTGCTGTCACTCATTGAGATTTATTAATTCATTTGATTCGTCGAGTATCTTCTTCGCACGAAGGTAATCGGGAATCGGAATAAACAACCGTAAAGCACCGGGATGTCTGAGGCGCAATCCGAAATCTTGCATCGTCGTCTGAATCCCCTTTGATTCCAGATAGCCCTTTTGCATCTCCACATCCGCCGCTGCACGTGATTCAACTATCAGAGCCCAATCCTCCTCCACTTGAACATTGCAATGCTCCGGACAAAATAAACGTCTATTCTGCACTTCCTGACATCGAGAACAAACTAGTTTTTGACAAATAATGCAAACACCCGTGGCTTCCTGGTCGAGATCGGTTTCACAATGAACAGGAGGTGCTTCTTTAAAAAGATTGCCGCAATGCGGACAGAAATCGCTGTCTTCTGTCACCTCGTTGTTACAATTGGAACACGTTGTTAGTTCAGACATCTGCAATTTCCAATTTGAAAATTACAAAATCTCTTATCTCACAATCTCCAAATCTTATTTAATCTTCTCCGATAACGCCTTCGTTTGCATCAAGAGCAATAAATAGTCTCGTCCGCCGGCCTTTGAGTCTGTGCCGGACATATTAAATCCGCCGAAGGGATGCACACCAACAAGCGCTCCGGTTATTTTTCGATTCACATAAAAATTTCCAACGTGGAAAACTTTTTTTGCTTTTTCAATCTTTTTTCTATTCTTCGTCCAGATGCCGCCAGTAAGACCGAATTCTGTATTGTTTGCTACTTCAAGCGCTTGATCGAAATCTTTCACTTTGATCACTGCAAGCACAGGGCCGAATATCTCTTCCTGCGAAATTGTTCCCAGCGGGTCGACATCGGCAATGACTGTCGGTTTGATGAAGAATCCGTCTTCTTCAGCTTTACTACCGCCGCAAATTAATCGGCCGCCTTCTTGAATTCCTTTTTGAATGTACGAAAGAATTTTCTCTTCCGAACTTTTATTAACCACCGGACCCATATAATTTGCCGGATCATCAGACTGACCGGTTTTTAATTTATCAACTTTTACTTTTAAGAGATCGAGAAACGTATCGTACACTTTCTCAACCACGATTGCACGGGAAGCAGCAGAACATTTCTGTCCTTGAAAACCAAACGCAGAAACCATCGTTGCTTGTGCCGCTGTATCGAGATCAGTCTGATCATCGATAATGATAGAATCTTTCCCGCCCATTTCTGCAACGACGCGCTTGAGCCATTTTTGTCCGGGTTGAACCTTTGCCGCAAGTTCATTGATATGAATACCGACTTCTTTCGATCCGGTGAACGAGACAAAGCGCGTTTTCGGATGCGCAACAAGCACATCACCGATAGAAGCGCCGGAACCAGTGAGAAAATTGATCACACCCGCCGGTACTCCAACTTCACGCATTAAATTAAAAAACATCCAACCGGTAAGCGGTGAATCGCTGGATGGCTTCAGTACCACTGTATTGCCGGCAACGACAGCGGCTGATGTCATACCCGTAAGAATTGCGAGCGCAAAATTCCATGGCGGCAGCATAACGCCAACTCCCAGCGGAATATACCAGAGCTCGTTTTTCTCACCGGGAATTTTTGTCATGGGCTGCCTGGCGGAATAGCGCAGTATCTCTCGTGCATAGAACTCAAGGAAGTCGATGGCTTCTGCAGTATCAGCATCGGCTTCGGGCCACGTTTTACCGACTTCGTAAATCATCACCGCGCTGAATTCGTGTTTCCGCTGGCGCATGAGCCTGGCTGCTTTGAAAAGGTACTCGGCACGTTTCGCCGGATCGGCCCATTTCCATTCTTCAAATTTTTGAGCCGCGGCTTCAATGGCTTTATTTGCGAGATTAGGATTTGCTTTCGAAAATTTCCCAACCACTTCGCTCGGTCGAGAGGGATTTATGGATTTCAATTTGTCGTCAGTGTGAATTTCTTCTCCACCGATAACAAGCGGATATTCTTTACCCAGCATCGCCTTTACTTTGGCTAATGCCTTTTCCATCGCTTTCCGATTTGCGGGTTTTGAAAAATCGGTTAGCGGTTCATTCTTAAAAGGTTTGTGCGCCATAGCGCCAGTCCTCTCAGATAAAATTCTTGAATAATTTTCAGTGGGTATAACTTACTGAATTTTTTGAAAAATTGCAGAGAAAGAAAAACCCGATTTCTCGTTTATACAAAAGGCGAAAAATCGGGCTTGTTCAGACAAAAGCAAACAATCGTCTATAAGAATCTATAACTTACGCCGAAACTAATGGTGGGGTATTTAGATGCACTGTTCCTTGAATAAGAGAGCGAGAAGTTGTCTTGATAGTATTCTGAGTATTTGCAACTCACATTGAAGTTGATATTGTTTTCGATAAAGAATCGAAAGGAAATGCCAGCGTTATATTGCATGTTTCTCAAAAACTCGTTTTCATCTGTACCTTGAAAAAGATCGGTCGTACGAGAGACCGAACCTGATATTGTTGCATCGATCCGTTCGCCGATCTGATAGATTCCAGCAATCTGAAACATGTAGCCAATTTTTCTTTGATAATCGATAAATGGAATTTCTATGGAAAGACTTGAGTTCACCTGAAGATTCAGTGTGAGTGGATATCCATAATCAAACGCCAACGAAACATAATCACGAAAATACCAAAGATAGCTTGAAGTATAGTTCTGGGGGTACATTCCACTTGCCCCGCTCACTCCTTCTGTAAATGAGCGTTGTACACCAAGCCTTGCTCTCCATCCAAATAGTCGCGGTGCAATTTGCTCGGAGAGCACTTCAACTGCTCTCAAAACTGAATATGCCGTCGCCGCATTTTCTTTGAGTACACCCATCTTTTGCAACTGTCCAAAGACATCTTCCATAAAGTACTTTACGAACCTATCTTGAGTGTATGTATATTCTACTCGTCTTGCAAAGATATCGACGATCCGAAGCACTTCATCTCTTGTCAGTGGTCGAATAAGCATGCTGTCTTCTGTGAGTTTATCCAATATGCGGAGCACAGCAAAGACTGAAGAACCATCGCGAAGTTTTCCATATCCAATACCTCCGCTCACTGATGCACTCCAGGAATTGTTTTTAAAATATGTTGAGTCATAAGAGTAAGATCCATCAGAGTAAGTAGTGTTAGAATTATTGATGTATTGATTAAAGGAATAATTTCCAGATCCTTCTGCAAACCAATGCCATGTATCAGGAATTATATAATTCGAATATAGAATTGCCGGCGCTATCTCTACATTATAATTTGTATATACCTGTGACGATAAAGCACTATACATGAGGGGGATGGATGTTACGTACGATTGGCTTCCGTCACTACTCTGATGATTTGCTTGCCCTGTCACGTTTGCTGTGATTTCAAGCGAATTGTTTTCGTTGTAATTTGCAAAATTATAGGCTAATGTTGATTGCACGCTTGAGGACTTCGTTGAATTTGAAGAATGATCTTGAGGCGCACCAAAGGAATAATCGGTGTTATTTTGTTCTGTATTGTTCCATCCTCCCGATAGATTGCCCGTCAGCCTTTGATATTTCGTTTCCGGTATGCGGAAATCCCAAATAGAAACATCTTGTTGTGCAAAGAGTACTGCGGGCATTATAGCCAGGATGTGGAGAATCAAGAACCTGAAAATAACGGATGAATTTGTACTGCATAGCATAGTGGTGTTCATAATAGCTCCCGATTGTGGTGGTTTTGGATGACGAATGAATCGAATGTGAGGAAACAAAATATGTGCCATCATTGCATACTCATGAATTCTCAATTTGAACTACTTCTGTTTTCTTTCACCAAGGCATGTGTTTTATTCCGTCGAGTAAAGTAGACACGCGCGTCCATGAAAATCAACATTATAGTCACGTGCATGATGACGCAATTTCACACCACTTTTTGCTGATTGAGATTGACGGTAGGAGAGAGAGCAAACGTGATATTATTGCGGCGCATCTAGTAATTTCTATGGATGATTTGAGTTCACTTGAAGAATGACAGGGACTCATCAACTCAACAGCTTTAGTAATAACGTACTGAATTTTTTGAAAAATTGCTGAACAGGGAAGTCGAAGTTTCTAAATTTAGAAGCAATCCCTGCGGTTGATTCTATCGCTATAATCGCCATTGCAAAAGATGCGAGGTTTGTCTACATTGCTTGCAGATGTCTCACCAATAACAATCCTTTGACAATATGAAACCAGACGATATTATTTCTTATCTAGAGCTTATTAACGAGGAGAAGGCTCATCTGCAAAAAGGAATGAATTATAGGGTTGGCAGGAATTACTCAGTCTTTTTAATGTCAGTAAGAAAAAACGCTCCTTATGCAGATCAGATTAATCATACGACAGGTGCGTTAATTTATGAAGGACATGATCATCCGAAAACAAAGACTATTTCAGATCCCAAAAGTATTGACCAACCAATGACAACGTCCTCAGGATCGTGGACAGAAAACGGAAAATTTTTTAAAGCGGCAACTGATTATAAAACAGGTCTTTCTACTAAACCTGAATTGGTAAAGGTATATGAAAAGATTGCAAGTGGTGTTTGGTGTTATAAAGGATTTTTTGAATTAGTGGATGTAGAACAAGAATCTGACGGTAGACGAAGAGTTTTTAAGTTCCATCTTCTTCCGATTGCAAAGACTATACTTCAAGGCAATATTGAACTGCCATGTAACCGGATCATTCCAACATACGTTAAAGTCGAAGTATGGAAACGAGACAAAGGGAAGTGTCAAATATGCAACTCAAATAAAAACCTCCACTATGATCATGTTATTCCATTTTCAAAAGGTGGTAGTAGCCTTACATCAAAAAATATTAGACTTCTTTGCGCGAAACATAATCTTGAAAAATCCAATAAAATAATGATATTTCTGCCATGGATAAGCGTCGGTGCATCTGCTCTTACATTACACAGAATGAATTGAGTCAGGTCGTTAAGAAAAATACACAAATATGTGAAGCAATGTGATCAGGTAAAAGATGTGCGAACATTTACCCGAACAGTAATAGTGATACATTAAACAGCAGATGAGGTAAAGATTGTTGAGGGGAAGTCTTAAGCGCACATAGTCATTCCCATCCCCAACACAACGATGCCTGGATTGAAATTCGCTTTATTACGATAGCCATTGAATCTTTACAGATTCTTCCACCTGTTTAAATTCCTTATCTCCCGTAACCAATGCTGAGCCCTTATGATGAACCGCTAACGCTGCGGCAAAACAATCGGCAAAGGACATTTTCTTTATAGCTTTAAATCTCGCTGCCTGGTTGGCAAGCTTCCAATCCGCATCATGGAAGTGAACACCAAGCTCAAGCAAATCTTTTATGCTTTGGTCAGCTGCGGTTTCAGAAACTTCTCGTGCAAGAATATACCACACTTCTCCGGCGTTCACGGTTGTCATCATCAATGGTATACCATTTTCGTGGGCATCAGCAATAATATTGCCGACTGTTTCTCCTGCGGGTTCATCCTCAAGGAAAGCCATTATGGACCAGGAATCCAGTATATATGCTTTGGGTCTTGCCGGCATTACAATTCCCTTTCTTTTTTCTTTTCGGCCATCAATGCTTTTAATAATCCCGTTCCCTTATGTTTTCCGCGGATCGAATGAACGTACTGCCGTGTGATCGGTGTGAGAATGAGAGATTGGTCCTTCTCGTTTATCGCAATTTGAATGCGCGTTCCTTCTTTAATGCCAAGTTTTGAACGAACCTTGGAAGGAATGACAATCTGGCCTTTTGTTGTTGCAATTGTTTCCATTGCTTTCTCCTTGTAATCTTCTTTACTAATGTAAGAAAAAATAAATAGTAAGTCAATGTATAATTGTCTTACTAATATAAATATTCCTACAATATGGAGATATCTAATTTATTTTCGTTTCTAGGAAAAAGAAAGGAAGGAGTCTGAAAAGTAACAGGGAAATTCTTGAAGGATCATTGTAATAATTATCTTTGTACTCTCAGAGAAATTCTCTCCCGAAGACATCATTGTTCCGAAGTAAACACTTGTTGCAGCGATCAGGCAATATCACCATCCTTCTTCTCCCGGCGAAAACAGCTACTTGTCAATTTTTGGATAAATTATAGCTCTTTATAACTCAATCTTGTATTATTAAGGATATAACCTAATAATCCGCTTGCATAAACAAGGGTATAACCTTATATTTAACCACAGATTATAAGGGTATAACCTAATGGTAGATCTCAATAAAAAGCTTTTGATAGAACAACTTGATAAAAAGCTCGAAAAGTTTTCGATATTAAAAGAAGTTGACATGCCACCGCGTGGCTGGATCAATGCGATTAGAACAGCAATGAATATGTCATTGGTCCAGCTTGCAAAACGTCTCAAGAAAACATCTGTCAGCGTTAAAGAGATTGAAGAACGAGAACAGAATAAAACTATCACACTGAATAAATTGATGGAAGTTGCCGAGAAACTCGATCTTCAATTTGTATATACGCTTCTTCCCAAAGAATCTTCCGTCGAAAAAATAATTGAAAAGCGTGCGCTGCAAGTTGCCCGTGAAATTGTCATGAGAACCTCACACTCTATGAAACTCGAAGAACAGGAAAACAAAGAAGAAAGATTGCAAAAGGCAATCAAAGATCGAGCAGAACAAATCAAACAGGAGATGCCGAAATATTTATGGGATTAGACCTTGATTATTCAGATGGCCAAACTCCGATTGATGAAGACGAGAAAGAAGGCCTGCGAATCAAAGCGATTACTACTCGCGGTGAACTTGATGAGTTTGAACAGCTTGGTGTGGAAAAAGCTATTGCATGGACAATGGAAAGAAAACCCACACTCAAACAAATATTGACCGAGGATTACATTAAGGAATTACATAAACGAATGTTCGCCGATGTTTGGATGTGGGCGGGAGAATTCAGGACGACGAACAAGAATATTGGTGTTGATAAATTTATGATCGGAGTTGAATTAAAGAAACAACTTGATGACTGCCGTTATTGGATTGAGCAGAATGTCTTTTCTGTGGATGAAATCGCCGTACGGTTGAGTCATAGGATTGTCTCGATTCACCCGTTTGCAAATGGCAATGGCAGGCATTCCAGATTACTGGCAGATATTCTTGTCAGCAGCGGATTTGGCAAACCAGTGTTTTCTTGGGGGAGAGTCAATCTGACAAAGAAGGGAGAGGCTCGTGCCAGATACTTATCGGCACTTCAAGAGGCAGACAATCAGAATTATGCACCTTTACTCCAGTTTGCACGCGAGTAATAGCAGACTAGTCGCTGGATAAAGAAGAATTGTAACCGCAACAAGAGAAAAAATGATTTTCATTTTTCCCAGAGGAAAACAATTTCACACTCCTTCTACTGATAAAGCCAAAAGATTTCCGTATTATTACGTCACATTAAATGAAAAATACCACTGGATCAAAAACACAACGATGCATGGATTGAAATTCACTCTACTTATTCTCACCTTCCTTGTTTTTCAAAGCGCAGATGCTCAACCAAGCATTTCTCTTTTCCAAACCCAAGCCCAAACCGACAGCGTAACGATAGCCGCCAATCCAGATTTTCAGGCAAGCGGACTTCATCGGTTTTTGTTCGGTTCACTTTGGCGCGATGTTTGGGCAACTCCAGTGAAAGCGGAAAAATTAATTCTCAACACTCCAATCCGTACATTAAAAGTAACACGTCTAATTCCGATCAAAGAGAAAGTTTTCTTTCTTGACCTCATAGACTCGTTAGGTGCTGAATATTCCTTTGAACCAATTATTTCTAAATCGACTTATCCGTTTCCATCTGATTTTTCTGTTTTATTGCCACCGAGTTTGGTGCTTGATCAATTAAGCACATTGAATCCTTATACATGGCTTATTCTTCCGCCGATTTTTCAAGCGCTCGAACTGCCGTATCGGGACATAAAACTAGTTTTTCTTCCATCAAATGAATTGCCTGGAATGTATCGGCGGTATTTTGGCAATAAGCTGGGCCTTCTTAGATATCCATTGCATTTTCCATCGTCTGATACTGCAGCATCTCATCGAATCAACTTAATCAGCACTGACGCAGTAATAAAGCTCAATGAATTCAGTCCCAGAAATGAACGCATTGATGAACTTCAATATCTCAAATCTCGCATTGTTGATATTTTATTAGGTAATTGGAACCGTTCTCCCGATAAATGGATGTGGCAAGCCGTTCGGCGTGATAAATATAGATACTGGGAGCCGGTTTCCATGTGGGGCGCTTTTTCTCAATTTCAAAAATTAGATGGCTTATTCCCAACTATCGCTGACCTGGTTGTTCCAGAATTGGAAGCTTGTGACGAGAATATTTCTAACGTTGAGAATCTTACGCTGGCCGGACGTGAACTTGACCGCAGATTGCTCATCTCTTATCCGAAACAAACATGGGATTCATTGGCGGCTTGGATACAGACAAGAATTTCAGATTCGCTTTTAACGACGGTGGTATCCCGCCTGCCAATTCCAATTTTGGAAAAAGAAGGAAAAGTTATCCTGCACATTCTTCAATCACGTCGTGCTCAACTGTTAAAAGCAGTGGAGGAATTCTACAAGCTGTCTTCTGAATATGTGGAAATACACGGCAGCAATAGAGCGGAAAGTGTAGAAATTCGCAGGATCGGGAGACATATGGTTTTTGTTGCAATGTATGATCGTTTCGATAACTCACATACACCTTTCTATCAGCGATTGTTCCATGACGATTTAACAAAAGAGATTCGTCTATTGCTCCTCGGGGGTGATGACAAAACGATTATCGAAGGAGAAGAAAGTGGCACTATTAAAATCATCGTCGATGGCGGCAGCGGGAAAAATGAGCTTGTGGATATGAGTAGAAGCAGAAGCATATTCTCTGACTTGAATCTTTTTTCTTCAAGTGTGGTTTTTTATAATAACGATTCGACATCCCGCATTAAATCAGGCAGCAACACCCAAGTGATTCGCGATTGGGGCAGCGAGTGGTCGTTCAGTCCATGGTTGGATATCAATCCTGATGACGGACTGTTCATCGGCGGCGGGCCGGTATATACGCAATATGGGTACCGTATGGAGCCATACACTGAACAAATTGGTGTGCGTGCCGGACTTACAACGGAAACCAGACGCTATCGATTCGATGCGACCGGAGAATTTCGAGATTGGTTCGGGGGTGTTAGTACATTTCTCCAACTCCACGCATCACAGCTCGATCTATCAAACTTTTTCGGATTAGGCAATAAAACGACATACAGCTCGTCGCTCGAGAAAGCTGGATTTTATAAGGTCGATCAACGGCAGATATTTTTTCATGCTGCGTTCGACTTTGCAATTACCACCAACACACGTGCAGAAATTGGCAGCACTATCAAGCTTATCGATAATAACCCAAAACCGGGCACTCTCCTTGACACACTGCAGCTTTCTTACTATAACAAAAGTCTTACCTTTTTAAATCTTTCTGCCCGCATTCAAGCAGACACTCGTGATGCAGAAAAGTTACCGACACGAGGGTTCTATTTGAAAGCAGAGGCCTCTTATCTTCCAAAGATGTTTGACAATACCGACACATTTACCAAGCTCCGGTGTGAAGCACGAACTTACATTACACCAGTCAACATTCAAATGGTGACAATTGCTATAAGGGCGGCAGGAGAAAAGATATGGGGGAACCATCCATTTTTTGAATCTGCTTTTCTCGGCGGCAACGAATCGTTGCGGGGATTTGAGCGTCAACGTTTTGCAGGCGATGCTTCGTTGTTGGGCGGAGTGGAGGTTCGCGCGCGGGTAACGCAGATTCCATTTCTTGTTCCACTCTGGGCGGGGATTTCCGGATTTGCTGAAACAGGCCGTGTCTTCATCGATGGTGAACAATCTAACCTCTGGCATAACGCTATCGGCGGCGGTATATGGTTCTCAATTATAAAACCTGAATATTTAGTCAGCTTTAATCTTGCCAGCTCAAAGGATGAAGTTGCGTTCTATACGACGCTTGGATTTACGTTTTGAGAATAGATTTTCTTTCGACTTAAACATCCTGATGAGAATGAAGGACAGAACTTGTCATTTGTAGTAACAAATGTAAGAAACATCGGCATCGGCTTCGACATCGAAAGACGACTTCGCCGGCACAATGAACTCAGTATTTTTTTTCATTACCGCCCAATCTTTCCCGAGGAGTTTCACTTTCAGTGTTCCTGAAGTTATGATCATCCGCTCTTCTGTCGAAGTCGAAAAAGTAAACTTACCGGGTGAAATGACGCCGACCGTTGCATCGCCTTCTGCGTTCGTGAGGCTTAAACTTTGTACCTTACCTTCAAAATAAACATTGTGTTTCATGGGTGCTCCTGAATTTGTTGTTTTATACTATATTTTCTTTTTCTGTATTTGATATTTTAATGTCGTTTGCCGGTGAACTGACAGCTACGATGGTGTCATTGGGGTCATTTCTTTTCCATCTCCTGACAAGCTTTGTTATTTCCACGCTCGTTCCAATTTCACTGCTCTGTTTGATTTTTTCTCTTTCCTGATAATAGCGTTTTATGCTTTGGGTTGCCATAGTGAATTGTGGCTATCAATTTTTCTTGGAAAAGATTGTCCTTATCTACCCAACCCTTAGTTTGCCTGCAACAACAGCAGCGTAGTACTTTTTTTCCACTTGACTCGCTTTTCCTACCAGTTATATAAATATTTCTCCTTTTTCCCCAGCTGAAAAAGCCGAAAGAATTTCGTATTTTCAATAAGTGACTTAAAGTTGTTATTTCACTCCCAGAAATTGATTTTTAGAAACTTAGCGAAGTTTATCTCATGAATAAGCAATTTGAACCAAAACTTTTTTCCATTCTCCGAAAAGGATATTCTGTAAAAGATTTCACCTCCGATCTGACGGCAGGTATCATTGTTGGCATTGTTGCACTGCCGCTAGCAATTGCATTTGCTATCGCATCCGGCGTGAAACCTGAGCAGGGTCTTTATACTGCCATCATTGCCGGATTTTTCATAGCTATATTCAGCGGTAGCCGAGCGCAGGTGAGCGGGCCGACAGGCGCATTTATCGTCATTATTTACGGCATTGTACATCAGTACGGCTATAATGGCCTTGTCATTGCCACATTTCTTGCCGGGATCATGCTCGTTGTCATGGGTATCGCTCGTGCAGGTGTATTCCTAAAATTTATTCCCTATCCGGTTGTTGTCGGATTCACCAGTGGAATCGCGCTCATTATTTTTTCCTCACAAATGCGTGATTTCTTTGGTTTACGAATGGATGATGTGCCCGCTGAGTTTATAGATAAATGGATGGCGTACGGAGAAAGCATCGCTACAATTCATTTGCCAAGCCTGCTTGTCGGATTAGGTTCGCTTCTTATTATTATTCTTTGGCCGCGTGTAACAAAGCGCATACCCGGTTCATTGATTGCGCTGATTATCGCAACAGCTGTGGTTGCGATTTTTCGATTGCCGGTTGAAACAATTGGATCGCAGTTCGGTGGTATGCCGAATCATTTTCCTTCACCGCATATTCCTCATATAAGCTGGAAGTTAGCAACCAAGATGTTTTCGCCCGCCATTACGATCGCATTACTTGCAGCTTTGGAATCGCTCCTCTCCGCTGTCGTTGCCGATGGTATGCTTGGTACGCGGCACCGTTCCAATATGGAATTAGTAGCGCAGGGCATCGGCAATATTCTATCACCCATATTCGGCGGTATACCAGCAACAGGTGCTATCGCTCGTACCGCGACAAATATCCGAAATGGCGGACGCACACCGATTTCAGCAATTGTTCATTCTTTCGTACTTCTGCTCATTCTTCTTGTTGCGGGAAAATGGGCCGCACTCATTCCCATGTCGGTGCTTGCTGCCATTCTTATCTATGTTGCTTACACTATGAGTGAGTGGCATGCATTTGTGAAACTCCTTCGCGGGCCGCGAGGCGATGTTGTCATTCTGGTAACAACATTTTTGCTGACTGTATTCATCGATCTGACCGTTGCTATACAAGTCGGAGTTGTATTTGCGGCATTTCTCTTCCTGCAGCGCATGTCGAATGCAACACAAATCGGTCTTATCACAAAAGATTTAAAGGATGAGGAAAAAGAAGAAGAAGAACCAACGCCTGCGCGCCGAAATATTCCTGCAGGAGTAGAAGTATTCTCCATCAATGGTTCATTGTTCTTCGGTGTTATCGAACAATTCCGCGATGCTGTCCAGCGCATTGAGAAGGCGCCGAAAGTACTCATTCTTGAAATGCGTAATGTTATTACTATCGATGCAACGGGACTTCAAGCATTAGAAGATTTATTGAAACGTCTTCGGAAAGGAAAGACTATCCTTTTACTAGTCGGCGTACATGCGCAGCCGCTGTTCGCGATGCAGCGGTCACAGTTTGTTGATACGATTGGCGAAGACAATCTCATCGGCAGTCTCGATGAAGCCCTTGCTCGGGCTGCAAAAATTATTGCTGTAAAGAAACCGACAGTTATTTGATTATGGAGAACATTGGGCTTATTCATCTCGATGGGTGAGTTCCTTAATATTGCAGCAATCATCAAATAGCGTACTGAATCTCAAAATTGGTTATATTAGCTCTATGATTACTTTGCACCAAATAAATAAAAATTACGAAATTAATACACAAGAAACCCTCCGGTTACATCGCGCAGGTGCAGGAGGCATTCGTGTTGCTCTTGCATTAACGCATCAACGCGACGATCTTCTGCGGTTGATTTACAAACATCTCGCAAACGACGGTAACCATTTAACAATTGTTGCGTTGGGCGGGTACGGAAGAAAGGAACTATGTTTTTCTTCTGATACCGACGTTATGTTTCTCATTGCAGATGAACAACAACGAACTGCCGCTACTCCAGTAGTCCAGGAGTTTGTTCGCAATTTATTGGATGCCGGATTAGATATCGGCCACAGCTTCCGTACTATTGATGAATGTATAAATCTTCCTCCCGAAGATTTCGAATCTCGGATGTCGCTCATTGAAGCGCGGTTCATTTGCGGGAATAAAATCATATTTCGAAAATTTATTTCAGCTGTCCGAGCAAAGATCAAAGAAGATGATCGACCTTCTTTCGTACGTCGGATTTCCGAGTCACGGCAAATGCGGTATAATAAGTATGGCAATTCATCAAAACTGCTAGAACCGAATATAAAAAACAGCGCTGGCGGGTTGCGCGATATTCATACGGCACTCTGGTTAATGCGTGGCACTGGAACAGTACCGATTCCGAAAAACCTTGGTACATCGGAAACTGCTACGCTGCATCTTCTCAAATCTCAAGCTGTAAAGCTGCAATTCACACCGTCGTCTTTGAAAGAAATAAAATTATCGTTTGATATACTACTTCGCGTGCGCAATGAAATGCATATTCAATCCAACGCTCTTCACGACACGCTGGAATTTAGTTTTCAGCAGCGCGTTGCTTCCGGTTTTCGGTATCGCACTAAATCAAAACGTGCGAAAGTTGAACATTTTATGCAGGATTACTATAAGGCGTCGCGTTCTGTGGCGTCATTTTGTTCACGAGTCATAGATTGGTCATATGACCGATGGTCAGCTAATGGTCATGAAACGAAGACGGCGAAATTAAGCGACACATTGGTTATACGAAGCGGGCGCATTCATCTATCAAAACGTGGTGTGGTCATTTCCAATGAACTTCTCCTCCGTGCATTTCTATTTCGGGGCGAACGTCATGCCAAGTTCTCATTTCAGTTGGAAGATGCCATTCATCGCCGATTACAATTTCTCAAACCGCTCAGTACACAATCGGAAACGGAATTATTCCGGCTTCTTCTTCATCGGCCAAACGGCATAAGCAGTGCGCTTCGTAAGATGAACGAACTTGGGCTGCTCGAACGTTGGATACCAGAATGGAAAACGATGGTTTCATTTTTTCAGCATAATCAATACCATTATTATACTGCCGATGAGCATACGCTCATCGCGCTTGCCAATGCTGAAGCGCTTGAACACTCAAGTTCATCATTCGGAACAGTCTTCCGCTCTTTGCCGAGAAGAGACACTCTTTATCTTAGCTGCCTGTTGCACGACATCGCCAAACCGACTCATATCGGCAAGCATGAAATTAAAGGTGTTTTCATCGCGAAACGCATTCTTCAACGATTATTGTATGACGATCTCATAGAAGATGTCTCGTTCCTCATTCGTCATCATTTGCTGATGGAACAAGTAGCGTTCCGGCGTAATTTGAATGATCCACAGACAATTATTGATTTCGCTCGTACATTTGACCGCATCGAACAGCTTGATTATTTGTACGTTCTCACATACGCTGATCTCTCTGCTGTCAATAAGAATGTTTGGACAGAATGGAAAGAACTGTTACTTCGGGATTTGTATCGCAAAGCCCGTATTATGTTGGAAAAAGAAATGACAACCGAAGATATCCACAAGCAAGCGGCGCATCTTGTAGAAGAAAAGTATGCAGATGTCATTCAAAACCTTGCTTCTGCATTTCCTGCAAACGAAGTGAGCAGGCACCTTTCGCAGTTCTCAGATGCATCGTATCTTGCAGCATTTAAGCCAGATGAGATAGCAAGCCATCTGCAAGCTATTCGCAAAGCTGAGAAAGTTACCGTGCTATTTCAGCAATCCGATAGTTTTACCGACGTGACGTTTATTGCCAATGATTCGCCTGGAGTACTTTCCAAATTTTGCGGTGTCCTGACTGCTAACGATGCAAATATCTTAAATGCAGAAGTCTTCACTCGACATGATGGGATTGTAATAGATAAATTTCGTGTTGTGGAATTCGGGTCAAATGCCGCGCTCTCCGATGACCATTGTTCACGAATCAGTCGAGATATAATAGGAGTGATGGAAGGAAGTATCGAGATCGTGAGTCTTATAGAACGGCATCGCGCACGTTGGAAACGTCGTACTCAGATAGTGAATCCAAACACGCGCTGCGACGTAAAGTTTGAAGATCATCCACAGTTCACAATCATCGACGTCTATGCACCGGATATGCTCGGTCTTCTCTATCGTATCACCGAAACGATTTCACGGCTTGGCTTGAATATTTCATTCGCAAAAATAGCTACGCGTGTAGACGGCATTGTGGATTCGTTCTATCTCTTAAATACACATGGAAATAAGCTGGATGATCCGGCACAACGAGAAGCGGCAAGGCGAGAAATTCTTGCAACGATTCAAACTATATCCCAATCGGGATCTGCAGCAAAAGAACGAATTTATGAGATTGTATGAATAACGCACAACCCATTGGTGTTTTTGATTCCGGTATCGGCGGCATGACCGTCGTTCGTGCACTCATACGGCTTTTACCGTATGAAAATATTGTGTACTTTGGCGACACTGCACGCGTTCCCTATGGTCCGAAATCACCACAAGTAGTACGTGAGTACGCATTGCAAGATACCGATGTTCTCCTTCAACACGATGTTAAATTCATCGTGACAGCATGCAATACAGTTTCTGCGGTTGCACTTGATATCGTGCAGAAACGTGCGAAGATACCAGTCGTCGGCGTGATTCTTCCGGGAGCAGAAGCAGCTGTGCAAACTTCAAAAAAGAAGCGAATTGGTGTCATTGGAACATTAGGCACAATTTTTAGTAACGCCTATACAAATGCCATCCGACAACTTGATCCGAACGTCCAGGTATTTGGACAACCGTGCCCGCTGTTTGTTCCGCTTGCCGAAGAAGGATGGATTGATCACAAAGCAACAGAACTGATTGCCAAAGAATATCTTTTTCCTTTGACGCTCAAAAAAATTGACACGCTTGTTCTCGGTTGCACACATTACCCTATTTTACGAAATGTCATCAACAAAGTGCTACAAGACAGCGTGACATTGATTGATTCTGGAGAAGCAACTGCTGTGGTTGTAAAAAAGATGCTTGCTGAATTAAATCTTGAGAATACAAGTAAGCTCAAACCTAATTTACAATTTTACGTCAGCGATGTGCCCCATAAATTTGCAGAGATCGGTGAACGTTTCCTTGGAACAAAACTCGGCAAGGTGCACAGAGTGGAAGGATTCTTGAGTTAGGACAATATTGAAACGTAAAAAAAGCATTTGCCCTCCCAACAAATAGTAACATAAATGGCGGGATAGGCATAATTATTACCTAAAAGATTCCTAAGTGTATTTATTGTTAAACGAGGAAAGACAATTACCAATCGTAGCACCTATCTTGACATCGTCCCTTTTTTCTGAAACTTCGTTCTGTCTTTTTTGTCTTGTTCAAAAGAAACATTCCAATAAATATGCCTTTAAGACACAAGGCAATTATAAATCAAATAAATAGTAATATCTTCCTGGGTAACGAAATCAAAAATGGCTTCGATCTTTGAAGTACCATATGATAAATGTGGTACTTCAAGTCTCTTTTTTCTTCACAAATGTTATCTATGGAGCCTGCACAATCACAATTTCAAAAGGTTTTATCGTTATCGGTACTTCAGTAATAATCGGTACTCCATACCTAACAAAGGACGAATCCAGATTCACATTCAGAACTTCATTATGAACAAGTTCTTTCCAACTGGTTGTCAGGATTTTCTGGATAGACCGAAGTTTCATTGTAGCTGTCTCATCACTCATATTATATAATGCATATTGATTCTTGCCAAAGAGATACATGCCAACTCCTCCGGGCCCGGTTACATCAACTCCTACATCTTCACGAAAAGCCTGGCGAATTAAATTTAATGCTTGTGCAGGGAGTCGGAGTAAATCGTAGCTGTTATCAGGCATATTCAAAATGTAGATATTTCCTTTGAGATATTGGATATGCAATAAAACACCATAGTCATAATCATCGCGCTCGACAGCGACATCACGCACATTAGACCATGTGGTTGTCGCTATCTTGGGGAATGTAAAAGGTTTCTCAGATTTGATCAGTTCCTGCCCGAACCATCCTTTTTTTATCCTGATCTGGTCGGATGTCACAGTACCTTCATCGGTGGGAAGAAGATTCAATGTATTTTTAAATTCTGTGTTTCTAAGTTTTTTCCAGAGTCCCCATGTCATAAAAACATCTTTTCCATTATGCAATCGGCCGAGCATTTTCTGCGCAAGCAGAGTATCTTGTCCTAACGATCCTTCTGAAAAAGAATGGAGAGTGAAGATTGCGTTCCTACTATCCGTTGGAAACTCGGCAACAGGAACAAGAGGAATCGCACACATACCAAGATAACCAAAGATATTGTATTCACCTACTGAACCATACGGAAGATAAATAGGAATACCGCGTGTTTCGCCTTTTAATAATCCGGCTATTCTGTCGAACTCCGGCAGCATCTTCACGAAGTCTGGATATACATCGCTGGATGGATTTGTTGGATAGAGTTGACCTGCACACCAGAGAATAATTTCTGGTGATTGAGCAAGAACAGCCTGCCAAACCTGAGCAATATAATCCTTTGCATCACCTTTCATTTCGTAATTGTCAAGCCAGGAACCAACCCACTTTTTTGGGTCGACGTTTGGCCACCACCTTTGGAAAATGTAGCCACTGTAAATCGGGATATGTTGGTCATGCACCATACGATTACGGGTTTCAATACCGACAGCCATGTGGTCGTATAAATTGGTCTCATAATAAACGTCGTACCCATTATCCCGGTGACATTCGTACCAATTTGGATATTTGATCGTAATCTTGACTTTGGAATTTATCTCTTTTGCAGGATTAATAATATGTATTTTGGATTGTTCAAGAATAAGTTTGGTACGATAATCTGCCCAAGTGTGTTCTCCTCGCTCTTCAACACTCTTCGCATCGGTTGCTGTTGTAAAAAGCCAGTCGTCGAGGATGATATCATCGAAGACCTGTGCCAGCGAGCGCATACGTTTTTCGATCGCCGACAAATCTTTAGGATTATTATAGGCAGACGGTCCTTGTTTTCCTACAGGTACCATTGCCCCTGAAACTTTGATTCCCATTGCACGGAATTTATCAGCAATATTCTTTAAAAGATTAACATTTACTTCTCCATGTCCTGATCCTTCAAGATACACATGGACCGGTTTCACGGGAGCGAAGTAATCCATCGTCTTCTTGAATTGAGCTGGACTAGCAAGGAGTAAATCCACATCAGACGATGTGAAATAGATCGCATACTTCAGGTGTCGCCAATGTACAGTCTCCGAATCCTGTGCAATCGCTTGATTCTGAAAACCGAATCCAAAGATTACACTGCAAATAAAAAATTGTACTGCAATGGCAATTCGGGAAAGGAAATTACTTTTCATGTTTTTCTCCAGAACAAAATCATGGGTGTTGATGAAAGGCGATTAAAAGGCCATCCCCCACAAAGAATGCTTTTGACATGATAAATAAAACAAGAAGAAGATTCCTTTTGGACTTTCGCTGTGAGTGGAAGAGTAGGAAACCGCTTACTAAGAAAATTTGGAAAACAGTAATGAATTTTAGAAGGTTGATGATATCGTAAAACATATTAATCTCTGTCTATACTTTATCCTTCTTATCTCGGCTTTTCGCTGCTTCAAACATTACGAGCGCACCCGCCACAGAAGCATTGAGCGATTCAATCTTTCCATGCATTGGAATCTTAACTAAGAAGTCGCATTTCTCTTTGACTAGCCGGCGAATGCCTTTCCCTTCATTCCCGATAACGATAGCAAGCGAGCCGCGATAGTCGTGCTCGTAGTAAAGATTATCGCTTTCCATATCGGTTCCAACAATCCACACCCCAGATTTTTTCAGCTCATCTAATGTTTGGGCGATATTGGTTACGCGGGCAATTGGAAGATGCGCGGTTGCGCCAGCTGATGTTTTTGCAACAGTAGAATTAACCGATGCGGCATTGTGCAGCGGAATGATGATACCATGCATGCCGGCACATTCTGCAGAACGTATAAGAGCACCAAGATTATGCGGATCTTCAATTTCATCAAGGATGAGAATGAATGGCGGTTCGTTTTTCCGTTGAGCAACAACAAGAATTTCTTCTATCTCTGCATAATGGTAAGAATCTATGATTGCGATAATGCCTTGCGTCAATGTGTCGCCGGCTAATTCAGCAAAGCGTTCTTTGTCAGTTTCTTTTATAGGAATAGCAAGCTTCCGTGCAAGTTGTCTTGCTTGATCAATATGGCTTCCCGCTATTCCATGCAAAATCAGAATTCGTTCAATAGGCTGGCGTGATTTCAGCGCTTCCAGTACCGGTTGTCGACCAACTATGAGGTTATCCATATTGCTTTGTTCAAGAATTTTGTTCCGATGGTGTAAGTTTTCGCCATCCGAAAAGTCCCACTGCGATGAGGGCTAATGAAATAAGCTGTGCCTCACTCAAACCCAAAACCATCCTTGGATTGGGACGGAGAAATTCTATAAAAAACCGCTCAATGCCTGCAAGCATAAGATAAATCATAAAAAGTTTTCCGGTCGGTACTGTTTTTTTTCGAATACTCCAAAGGAACCAGCAGATCAAAGCGCACATGATAAATTCATAGACCGGTGTGGGATGACAGGGAATATTGTTGGGAACGATCCCTCCCGGGAATTGACTGGTAATTTTGGGAAAGTCTTGAAATGCTATCGAGGGAGGATAAGTTCCTTTAGAATAATCTGTTCCCCATGGAAGTGTTGTTGGAAAACCATAGTCGCCGTCACCGGCAAGATGACACCCAATGCGAGCGATTCCATACCCGAGTATGAGTCCGGGTACAATAGCATCGGCGATTGTAAAAAATTTTATGCCCTTCTTGTTTCCGTAAATATAAATGGAGAATGCCGCAAGAATAAATCCTCCATAGTATGTCAATCCACCGGGATTGAATGTCATACCGATAGGATCAATGATAAAAGAAGACCAATTCTCAATCAGATAAAGAATTTTGGAGCCAGCAACTCCAGCAACGAGTGCAATGAGTGTGATATTATTTGCAATGTTCGGATCTAATTTGCGGCGTTTGAATTCATTGACGAGCAGATAACTGCCCGCAATAAAACCGAGGGCAAGCATTAAGCCATAACCATATACGGTGAATGGTCCAATTTGGAAAAGTCGAGGGCACATAGTTTCTCTAGTTAAAAGTATAATGTCAAAAGTGAAATAAAAAAGCTAAAAAAATTATGAAAGACTCACTGGTTCATTGGAAACAATGATGAACGGCACTTTCGGTTTGTGCATGATGTCGATCTTTTCTGGTGAAATTTGTACCGAGAATTCATTTACCGTCTTGTCCTGTTTAGTAACAATTAATTTGTACAATCCGTTAAGATTTGTATAATTGTATCGTCCTTGTGCAGGCCCGGTATGCGGCATTAATAATTCCGGGATGTGCAATCCGGCGATTCGCAAATTGATTTCATTTCCAACTAGTTCTTCTTCTAATAGAATCTCGTACTGGAAGCTGACAAAAATTCTTGTTGTTTGCACCAGAAATACAACAACATTTCTTTTAATCGTCTCGTCGTAACAGTGAAAAATATTAAGTGTGTAATCCGGATCGCGTTTTTTGTTTGCCATAGTCAAGAAGGTATCTCGATCTTTTCGAGCGAGACTGCGGTCTCTTCGCCTGTATGCATGTTTTTCAGTTTGGCGGTTTTTGTTTTCAATTCCTGTTCTCCGACCACGATTACATACTGTGCCTGCTGGCGGTTCGCTTCCCTCATTTGGGATTTGACACTTCTACCAAGATAATCGACTTCTGCGCAAGTGCCTTGTCGACGTAACTCATTTGTTTTTAGAAATGTCCAAATGCGCGCTGTTTCATCTAATCCAACGAAGAATATAACAGGAGCGGATGAAGCGATTTTATTCTCGTTGAGTTTGGAAAGTACAATCAGTAGTCGTTCGATACCGGCAGCGAACCCGACGCCCGGTGTCTGCTTTCCGCCAAGCTCTTCGACCAACAAATCGTATCTGCCGCCGCCAGCGAGCGCATCTTGCGAACCAAGTGCAGTGCTCGTGATTTCAAAGGCCGTTTTGGTATAATAATCTAATCCGCGGACTAATCGTCCATCAACTTCATAAGGAATGTTGAGTGCATCGAGAAGTGAACGGACTGATGCAAAATGCACCGTACATTCCTCGCACAAATGTTCATTCATCAGCGGCATGCCGGCAGTCAACTCTCGGTCTTTCTTGTCCTTGGAATCGAGCACACGGAGCGGATTCTGTTCTACACGTACCTGACTGTCATGGGAAAGCTGCGTAAATATTTTTCGTAATTCTGTTTGCAGAAGTTGTTTATACGCAGGCCGGCACTTTTCACATCCGACCGAATTAATTTTCAGCGAAAAGTGATCGATACCAAGCTGTTTGTAGATTTCAAGCGGCAGTACCATCATCTCTACATCAAGCTGCGGTGATGACGCACCGAGTGCTTCCGCTCCGAACTGGTGAAATTGCCGTAATCGCCCTGCTTGCGGGCGTTCCTGCCGAAACATTGGCCCGATGTAATATACTTTTGTAAGCGGTGACTGTTCCCCGAGATTATTTTGAATGTATGCGCGAAGTGTAGCAGCTGTTCCCTCTGGACGGAGTGTAATGCTTTCCTCACTACGATCAAGAAATGTGTACATTTCTTTGCTCACAATATCTGTCAATTCACCAATGCTACGGGCAAAAAGTCCAGTTTGTTCAAAAGTAGGCGTGCGGATTTCCTGATAATTGAAGTTACGCATCACGCGGCGGATAACAGATTCCACGTTTTGCCAGCCGGCGGTTTCTTCCGGGAGAATATCTTTAGTGCCTTTAATTGTACGAAATTTCACAACACAGTCCTTCTTGCTATTTCAACGTAAGTCGATGAGTAGGACATCGGTATAAAGCGTGGAAACACAGTTGACGAGTTTATCCTTCGGAAATAGCCGCCTCTTCCTGGCGAAAAATTTCAAGAATATCTTTTGACGTTTCCGCCTCGAGGAGACGCTTTCGGAAATCTTCTTTATTCATAAGACGCGAGATGCGGCTAAGGAGCTTGATGTGCGGACCAACCATATTGTCACGGCCCACGAGAAGAAACACCAGCCGTACCGGCTGATCGTCAAGCGATTGATAATCGATGGGTTGTGCAGTAACTGCGAATGCTGCAACAATATCATTGACGGCATCCGTTTTACCATGCGGTATTGCAAATCCAGATCCAACGCCGGTAGACATAATTTTTTCTCGTTCAAGAATTGCCGTACGCATGCGCTCTTTGTCGATAACCTGCTTTTGAGTGCCAGCAAGTTCAATCATCGCATCGATGACTTCTTCTTTTGTGGCACCTGGAAGATTGGTTCGCACGACCGATTCATTTAAAATATCAGTGATCTTCATTCATGTCTCCAAATTGGCAGAGCCGCGTAGGAAGTGTTGATTTCCGCCTCCAAGCTGCTTTCATATCAAAGATTGCAGAATTTCTTTCAAAATACAAATGAATTTACAATTCCTATTGATGCACTCCGTCAATCCATTTTTTTATTTTTGATTCGTATTCATTAGCAAGTCGTTGTGCTACAGCAACATCGACAGATTCTGCGTTAATGTGGAATACAGGTCGTGCGCGATCAGGATTTAAAAGTATTGACGTATGCCCGCCAATGTCAGCGGGATACAGCTTTATTCCTTCTATCAAGTCGCGGGGAATTCCTTCGGATTCCTCTGTCAGTTTTCGCATAATTCGCCCCTTCACATGCCATGGGCATGATATATTTTTCTTGACGAAATGGAGCCGTGGGGTTTCGTTATCGAGTTCACCGATTCGCTTTTTCGTCCTAGCGATGCATTCAAGCAGCTTTGCAATTGAGTACATTGCATCGGAAGCAAATAGAAAATCGTTGAAAATGAATCCGCCTTTTGTGCCTCCCACAAACTTGCTTTGTTTGTCAGTTGCAGCATCCATCAATGCGAGGTGACTGTCCCGGGTTTTAATAACCTGCAAATTGAATTCTGTTGCAATGATATCAACTTCGCCGCTTGCGGAAATCGGTACTGCGAATTTAGTCACGTTTTTATCGGCAAGTGCGACAAATTTCAACATCAGTGTCAGCAAGCGGTCACTATCGATAATGGAACCATGCTCATCGATAATAAATATTTTTTCTGCGCCGGCATCCAACATACAACCAATATCATATTTTAACGAAGTGACCACGTATGCAAGTTGCTGAAGTGATGCATCGAATTCTTCTTTCGTCCGCGTGTTTTTGCGGCTGTCTAGATAGGCGTTTAGCGCTACGACCTGCACGTCTAAATTCCCAAGGATGTTTGGGAAGATTGTGGAGGCGATTCCATTGGAGTAGTCGATCACCATTTTAAGTTTTGAAGAACGTATTGCCTGAGTGTCCAGCGTTTCTAAAAATCGCTGGATGTAACTTTCTGTCGTACGTTCAGGGAATGAGATAGATCCGACTTGATCGTGGTGTGCTCGGCTGAAATCTTCGCCGAAGAAAAGACGTTCTATTGATTTTGTTTTACTCGATGGCAGATCTTTGCCTTGTGCATCAAAGAAAATAATGTCCGTGCTGCTTCTATCGAATGGAGATTTGCGGACGTGAATACCGCCGCGTTCTTTTCCTGTGCGCAATTCGTGCCGGACTATGGGAATTGAGGTTGTGCGTAAATCTATGCAATGGACGCCAGCGGACATAATTCCGGACATAATTGCGCGGTTTATCATACGGGAAACGTTATCGGCATCGCGACTGGTAACAACCGTCGAACCTGAACCAACAAAAGCGCCGAACGCTGCTCCTAATTTGGCGCCAAACTCCGGACTGATTTCGATATTGGAAATGCCACTGATGCGTGCATCGGTAAATAATTCGCGCAGCCATCGATCTTCCCATACTAGACTTCGCGTTACTATGGAGCCGTCTTCAATATTCTTTTCGGGCCAAATTTTAATATTGGATAGGAGCTTGCTCCGTTTGCCTACTGTACACGAATCACCGATGAAAACATTTTCGAGAATTACTACGTCGTCATTGATAACGCAATTGTTTCCAACGACATCGAGTGTTAGTTCAGAGCGAGTCCCAATTTTAGAATTCCTCCAAATGACGGAATTTCGGATAGCGACACCGGGGAGGATTTCACAGTTGTCGCCAATGATAGAATTACTGATGACTGCGCCGTTATGGATATGGCAGTTTTTCCCAACAACGCTTGTTCCTGTAAGATTGCGAGGTTCTGCCTCAATCGTTGTACCTTCTCCAACGAATAGATTTCCTTTTTTTACTCCTTCAATCTGAAGTTTCACGTCGCCTCGCATTGCATCCATGTGAGCATCTTGATAATCATTCAAACTTCCAATGTCTTTCCAATATCCTTGGGCAATGTAGCCGTACAAACCAAGATCACGCTCCAAAAGAAGAGGGAAAAGATTCTTTCCGAAATCAAATTCTTTTTTTTCCGGTACCAGATCCAGCACCTCTGGTTCAAGAATGTAAATTCCAGTGTTGATAGTATCGCTGAATACTTCACCCCACGATGGTTTTTCAAGAAACCGCGTAATTTTTCCATCTGCCTTTGTTAAAACAACTCCGTATTGAAGAGGATTAGTAACACGGGTCAGCAGCATTGTGGCTTTCGCTTTTTTTTCTTCGTGGAAGCGAATCGCTGCAGTTAAGTCGAAATCGGTAAGAACATCTCCGCTGATAACTAAAAATCTCTCATTCAAGAAGTCTTTTGCATTGCGGACACTGCCTGCTGTCCCGTAATCGGCTTCTGCCTTCCGATATTGCATCTTTATACCAAAGACATTGCCATCACCGAAATAGCCAGTAATAGCATCCGGTTGATAGAAGAGTGTGGAAACAATATCTACAATACCATGTTTTTTTAGTAATTCGACGATGTGTTCCATAATAGGTTTATTGACCATTGGAACCATCGGTTTGGGAATGCCGCTCGTGAGTGGTCGCAATCGCGTACCAAACCCACCAGCCATGATGACTGCTTTCATGAGAGCTTTCAATTCTTGGAGAGATAATTTAATTATAAAAAGTTATATAAAAAAAGATACTGCTGCAAGCATAGGCAATTTTAAACTCAAGACCAAAGGTTCTTTTCGCGATGAAATATGAAAATGATTAATATCGATATGATTAATTGACTTTCCGGCACAAAACAGGTAAATTTAATGTAATTTGTGGGCAACTATAAAACGTTCTATAATCAATGAAATGACTGACGCCCGAAGGTTCGACTCAATTTTTTCCTTACTGCATTCCTTAACGTTTGCGGAAGAATTGATTGTGGTGGTGGGCGTCGTTTCATTTTTAGGGGGACTTGCTCTTTCATTCGTGTTCGTGAAGATAATGCTCTTTTTGCTTTTCGGAGCATCTGTTGCGTATATGATTGTGAGAACAAAAAAACGTATAGGACTTTCTGCACAAGCGGAGGAAAGGCGTGATTCTCTCATAGCAGAAGAGGAGCATGACAATCAAATGAAGAAACTCGTTTTTGATGATTATCAAGCATCCGGTAAACAATACAAAATTGATTTTGTCGATGAACCGGAATCTCCCCAACCAATACTCCTTAAAAGAGACGGTATGGCTACGGAAAATAAAGCTTCAGAACCAGAAAAATCAACAACAATAGTGTTTGATTTGAACGAGTTCATCGATGCCCCGGATAATGGTGGACAAACCGAGGATGGACCCCGCGCAGAATTCAATGCACTGATCCATCGAGTATTAAGCGTTGTGAAGGATATACATTTTGCACACACTGTCGCTCTGTTCTGGGTGAATAGAGAAAAACAGCAGTTGGTGCTTGAAAGCCACATCTCTGACAGCGGGCAATTCATGAAGCATAGACGACTGCCTATCGGTTCTGATTTAGTGAGCCAAATCGCTGTCAATGGAAAGCCACAGATCGTCAACTATGTAAATGCCCTGGGGCAGAGTGATATTCTGCCGTATTATGAAACAATCGAAGCAGTTAAAACATTTGTCGGCATTCCAATATTTTTTAGTGGTGCATCACAATATCCCGTTGCGGTTCTTGTATTAGATTGTTTAGAATCTGATGCCTATGGCAACGAAACGATTACTTCGCTAGCTCAAATAGCGAAGTTGATTTCCACGTTTACACGCAGCTATACTTCAAAATATGATTTATTATTGGATTCTGAAGTTTTGAGGTCAATTAGTCGTGTACGTGAACAATTGAGCATGGAATTTGACGCTCATTCAATTACGCGGTCGCTTGCTGAAGAAGTGTCTAAAATTATTCCGTGGGATTATGTTGCTGTGGTTTTATTTGATGATAGCCGGAAATCGTGGGTCGTCCATTATCTTATGAACCGCATGAATGATCCGTATGTTGCGCTCATGTGTGAGCTTGATGCCCAACAGAGTCTTGTCGCCAGCGTGATACAAGAAGGGATTCCGAAAATCATAGACGACATTTCAACGGTATCGATGCCGCGGTTCTATCAATCGGAACGATGTGACTCGAAAGGCGCATTGATGATTGTACCGCTTAATTCGTTGAGTCGGTGTTATGGTGCTTTGGTTGTCGAAAGCAAAGATCCGAAAACTTATTCCGATGCGGACGTGAAGCTCATCCAAAAGCTCACTGAGACCTCATCTTGGGCTCTTGAAATTCTCAGTTTAACAGATGTTATGAATAATTACGTCTCCCTTGATGAAACTACAGGAGTAGCAACACGTAAGAGTTTTATGGGGCGTTTACAAGAGGAAGTACAGCGTGCTAATGATTTCTCATATGAAGTATCGCTGGTGATGATTTCCATCGACCGGATGGATGAGCATATTGCACGGTACGGAAAGGATGCATTTGATTTCATTCTGCAAAATGTGAGCCGAATGGTAAAAGTTTCGATCCGTCCATACGATGTTGTTGGCAGATTTGACTTCAATTGTTTTGTAGTCCTTCTCGTTCACACAACATCGAATGAGGCATCGCTATGGGCGGAAAAAATTCGCAAGAATGTTGCCAGCAATATCCTCAATATCGAGAATAAGAGCTTTTCAATCACAATCAGCGTTGGTGTCTCCGGTGCGCTAGAAGAAGCTTCTGATGTTGATTTGCTGGAGAATACAGACCGTGTTCTTCGAAAAGCCATCGACGCAGGTGGCAATATTGTAAGAGTATATTAAACAACAAATCAGTAATTCTATTTTTGGAGATGTAAATGGCGAAACAAACTGACTTTGCAGAAAAAGCAAGAAAAGCTGCACAGGAAAAAGGTGTGAAGTGCCCAAAGTGCGGCACTACCAAAACAGCAACACTTTATGTGCAATCGGTGCGTTCAGCGCATGGATCCTATAAATTCAACCGACAGCGGGTGCAGATCTGTAAGTGCAACGAGAAGGAATTTTTAGGATAACAGTTCAATGCGCAATCCTCACACAGAAAATTTTGGATGAGGTTGAAGCACACGAAACTCATACTCATCGTCCTTGATAGCGTCGGCGTTGGTGAATTGCCCGATGCCGGAGTTTATGGGGACAAAGGAACGAATACGATTTCGCACGTTGCTCAGAAAGCTGGCGGTCTGCGATTACCAAATCTTGCAGCGCTTGGACTTGGAAACATTACAGAAATAAACGGTGTTTCAAGAAACAAGAATGCAATTGGTTGCTTCGGTAAAATGGCGGAAGCATCGAAAGGCAAAGACAGTACAACTGGACATTGGGAAATCGCTGGAATTATAACTCAACAAGCTTTCCCCTTATATCCAAATGGCTTTCCGAGAAAGTTGCTTGATAAGTTTCTTAGTGTCGTGGAGTGCAATGGATATTTAGGCAACAAGCCGGCATCTGGCACAGAGATCATCAAAGAGTTGGGCGATGAGCATTTGCGGACTGGTTTCCCAATTGTATATACTTCCGGTGATTCTGTATTCCAAATTGCTGCACATCAGGATGTGATTCCGCTTGAACGTCTGTATGAGATTTGTCAGAAAACACGTTCATTAGTTATGATTGGTGAGCATCGTGTGGGCCGTGTCATTGCGCGTCCATTCATTGGAGTGTCTGGCAGCTACATACGCACACCATATCGACGAGATTATGCGGTTGAACCTCCAGCAGAAACCGTGTTGGATGTTTTACAAGCGAGTGGTGTATCAACAATTGGCATCGGTAAGATTGATGACTTGTTTAGCGGGCGTGGATTGCAGGAAAAGATTCACATCAAATCTAACGCAGAAGGCATCGAAGAAATTATTAAAGCTGGAAAATCAATGCAGTCCGGATTTTTGATGGCTAACTTAGTTGATTTCGATATGCTCTTCGGTCATCGCCAAGATGCGAAAGGATATGCCAAAGCACTTGAAGAGTTTGATGTGAAGCTTCCGGAAATCGAAAAGTGCATCGGTGACAATGATATATTAATGTTGACTGCCGATCATGGCAACGATCCGACAGATCAGAGTACGGATCATACGCGAGAATATGTCCCGTTGCTGTGTTATACAAAGTCCGGCAAGAAGAATATAAATCTCGGTGTACGCAGTTCGTTTGCTGATATTGGTAAAACTGTGGCAGACTTTTTTGACGCCGTAAATATTCAATCACTTTCTGGTCAAAGCTTCCTGGCAGACATTATATAAGTCAAGATACTGCCGTAGACGAAACAATTTATCGTTTGCGGAGTCTAATAAACAGGTGAATCTTAATTCTCAGAGAAGAAATTGGCACGATTTTAGTAATACGCCAAACAGCATTTTAAAAAACCTGTGGACACCGTCACAGTGGTAGTGGTTGAAAAGTTAGATATATCTAAGTAATTTGCGAGAAGATCGTGAACTTTCCATCCTTCTTTGAGTGTTAATGAAGTAGGTAAGTATTACTGGAAAACCCGCAGCAATCCTGCGGGGAACAAAAGTTAAATTTAGGCAAAAAGAGTCAATGGTGAAAATAAGCAAACAGTACACAAATCGTGAAAGCCAATCATTAGATAAATATCTTCAAGAAATTGGCAAGGTCGAATTATTGGTACCGCAGGAAGAAATTGATCTTGCACAGCGTATTAAAAAAGGCGACCAAAAAGCATTAGAGAAATTAACAAAGGCAAATCTGCGCTTTGTCGTCAGCGTAGCAAAGCAGTACCAGAACCAAGGATTGTCCCTCGGTGACTTGATTAACGAAGGCAATCTTGGTCTCATAAAAGCCGCAAAACGTTTTGATGAAACACGCGGATTCAAATTTATCTCGTACGCAGTATGGTGGATTCGTCAATCAATTCTTCAGGCGTTGGCGGAACAATCGCGTATTGTGCGTTTACCGCTTAATCGTGTTGGTGCATTGAACAAAATTGGCAAGGCATTCAGTACATTGGAACAAGAATTTGAACGCGAGCCGAGTGCAAGTGAATTGGCGGAAGAGTTAGATATGTCGCTCTTTGAAGTCTCCGACACACTTAAGATTTCCGGCAGACATTTGTCGATGGATGCACCATTTGCACAAGGCGAAGATAATCGTTTACTCGATGTTATTCAGGATAATCGACAGCCGACTCCAGATTCTGGTCTTTTAGAAGAATCATTGAAGAATGAAGTGAAGCGTGCGTTGGCAACACTGAGTGAACGTGAAGCGCAAGTGATCAAACTTTATTTTGGTCTCGATTCTGAACATTCTCTCACACTTGAAGAAATCGGAGAGAAATTTAATTTGACTCGCGAGCGAGTTCGGCAGATTAAGGAAAAAGCAATTCGCCGTTTGAGGCATGCATCGCGAAGCAAAGCATTGCGTGCATATCTTGGATGAACGAAAAACTTATTGGCACACGAACGAGATTTTGGTTAAAACTCATTGCAAGCCCCGCGTGTGCGGGGCTTCGTCATAAAGAGAGCATTTCCCAAATCGTTTGCAAGCATTCAATATTTTTAGTGATGGGAACTGTCATCGCGTTCTTTATGCTTGAAGGGTGTGGTGCATCATCCCCGCGATTTGGCAGTAGAGAGAAAAAATCGTCACATACAGAAACGGCATCGAATCATGGTCCGCGCTTTGCATCAAAGGAAGCAGAAGAAGAAACGAAGGAGAACGATAAAAAGCCGGATGCAAAAGAAGTAGAACGCGTAACAAGCGGTACGCGTGATTTTCGGAAAGAAAAAAACGAAGCACTGAAACCGCTCGATCAGAGTAAAATGATGCGTGAGATTTCAAAATATATGGGTGTACCGTATGTTCTTGGCGGTGCCGGAACAGATGGAATGGATTGCTCGGGCTATACGATGACGGTATACAAGAATGCTATCGGAAAACTACTCCCACGCTCAAGCACGGAACAATCGAAACTCGGTAAAGCGGTTGCTTTGAGCGAACTGAAATTTGGTGATTTGATTTTTTTTAACACCACAGGGGAGAGCGCATCCCATGTTGGTATTTATTTGGGAGACGATCTCTTTGCGCACGCAAGCGTCTCCTTCGGCGTAACGATTTCTTCATTGCAGAGTTCATATTATGCCAAACGATATGAGATAGCACGGCGGATAGTTAGTGATTAGAAATTGTAGATAATAAGTTGCAGCATGCAGATAACAGTTAGTGATTGCCGTAATGCTATTTTCAAATTTATATAGATGAAAAAAGATTAACAAAGGTCTATACGCATGTCTATTCTTCCAATTTATCTTTTCGGAACAGAAATTCTAAAGAAAATAGCAAAGCCGGTAGAATCACTGGATGACTCAACAGTTAAGCTTATTTATGATATGTTTGAGACGATGCACGAAGCCAATGGTCTCGGCCTTGCCGCTACGCAGGTTGGTGATCTTCGACGTGTTATTACTATCGATATTTCAGATGTCACCGAGCCAAATGCTGAGGGTGAAACAGAAGATACGACACATCCAACATCGCCTGATCTTCCTAAAACGCTTGCATTGATTAATCCCAAAATTATTAGTGAAGATGGTAAATGGTCAATGGAAGAAGGATGTCTCAGTCTTCCGAATCTGCACGATGATGTTGAACGAGCGGAAAAAATACGTGTTCGTTTTCTTAATGCCGAATTCAACGAACAAGAACTGCTTGCCGATGGATTACTTGCGCGTGTCATTCTTCATGAGTTTGACCATCTCAATGGAATGCTTTTCGTAGATCGTGTTAGCAAGACAAGACGAAGTCTGTTGCTGCCAAAATTAAGAAAGATACGAAAAGGAGAAATTGAAGTGGATTATCCGGTGGTGACAGCAGAGGAGGAATAAAAGTATGCGAATCCTTTTTATGGGCACGCCAGAATTTGCTGTCCCAAGCCTTCGCATTCTTCTTGATCATTCGTATGATATTTCTGGTGTGGTGACAGCGCCCGACAAACCGCGAGGACGCGGTCAGCAAATGTCTTTTACACTGATCAAAGAATTTGCGCTTCATCATCATCTAACAATTCTTCAACCCGAAGATCTCAAAGATTCAAAGTTTATTTCGGATGTTCAGCAACTCGCGCCTGACCTCATGGTAGTAGTAGCGTTTCGAGTTCTGCCGCGGGAAGTATACACAATTCCAAAGCTCGGTTCCTTTAATCTTCATGCATCACTCCTGCCGAAGTACCGTGGCGCTGCGCCCATCAATTGGGCGATTATTAATGGTGAAAAAGAATCCGGTGTTACAACGTTTTTTCTTCAGGATAAAGTGGATACAGGTTCGATTCTTCTTCAAGCACGCGTGAATATTGGTATGGATGAAACCGCCGGTGAATTACATGATGAACTTTCTGCAGTAGGTGCCAAAGTAGTTCTCCAAACCGTCCAGCTGATTGAATTTGGTAAGGCACAACCGCGCCTGCAAAATGATTCACTTGCATGTCCTGCGCCAAAGATTTTTAAAAGTGACTGCCACATTGATTGGAAGAAATCATCACAGCAAGTTCATGATTTTATCAGGGGTCTTTCGCCGCACCCTGCTTCTTGGACAATGCATAACGGTAAAACTATTAAAATGTACCGTACAAAGATTGTTGAAGCACAATCTAAAGAAGCAGGAATTGTCCTTCAACGAACGAATGACACACTGCTTGTTGGAACCGGCAATGGTGCTGTTTCTATTCTCGAAATTCAGCAGGAAGGGAAACGCCGTCTCGGCATTGAGGAATTTCTGCGTGGTTATACAATTGAAGCAGGAGAATTATTTGAATAATAATTTCCCTGCTTACTAAAAAAACTTGATCGACTTTTGACATGGGTCTCTTGTAACTCAAAATAATTCTCGTATATTGACACAGACAGTTTATTTAAAAAATTACGTGATAGAGTGTCGGCAAGAAAATGGTTCTTTATTTTATCGTGTAGGTTTTTGATGATGTCAATTATATATAAGGATAGCATTTATAGAGACAGTACTTACGATGTCCATAGTGAACATGGCGAATAAAGATGAAATAAAAAATATCGTCCAGAGTAGCGCTGATCGTACCTCTGCTAATGTTGAGTTGGAGCAGGAAGCATTCAATCACGAACTTGCGCGAATGATTGATCATACTCTTCTAAAACCAGAAGCGACGCAAAAGGAAATCGAAAAACTCTGCGAAGAAGCAAAACATTATGGATTTGCAAGTGTCTGTATCAATCCATCAAATGTGAAGTTATGCGCAAAACTTTTACATAATACACAAGTGAAAGTATGCACTGTAATTGGTTTTCCATTGGGAGCAACTTCGAATGCTGCAAAAGCATTTGAGACGGAACAGGCAATCAAAGACGGCGCACGTGAAGTGGATATGGTGATCAATATCGGAATGCTAAAATCGGGCGAGTATGAGTATGTAGAAGAAGATATTCTTTCTGTCGTCAGCGTAGCGCATAGCTTTGGAGTGCTTGCTAAGGTGATTATTGAAACCGGACTATTGACCGACGAAGAAAAAGTAAAAGCTTGTATGTTAGCGAAACATGCTGGAGCAAATTTTGTGAAAACTTCGACAGGATTTGTAAAAGGCGGAGCGACTGTTGACGACATCGCATTGATGAGAAAAACTGTTGGAACGAAGTTGGGAGTTAAAGCATCAGGTGGAGTGCGCTCACAGAAAGAAGCACTTGCTCTTATTGCAAGCGGCGCTAATCGCATTGGTGCAAGTGCGAGTGTCAAAATTGTTATCGGGGAGAAAGCAACCTCATCATCCACCTAATAGAAAGCAGAATGTGGTGAATCAACATTTTCTCACTTTTGTTTTATTATTGGTCAGTGCGACATTGACACTAGCTGGCTGTGTTTCTTCTGAAGAAACCGGTTCAGGCAGTAGGGCGAAAAGTCCAGTGCAAATTTTTGGTCCGATAGACACAACACGTCATGTGGTGCATCAAGATACTATTTCTAAACTGAGGATTGACTCCGTGAAGACTGCTCCAGTAAAAAAACCGCAGGTTGCGCCCAAATTCAGATCACAGCAAGATACTGTGCGTGCATCCGTTGTAACGAGGTCGAAATCATCTTTACATCCACTTATCAATAATATACATCCGGAACATCAGATGTTCACAGTGCAGATTGGTGCTTTTAATCGGGTGTCAAATGCCCTGCAGACTCAAAAGAAAGCTAAAGAATATTTTGCATACCAACCTGTGCTTAATACCTTTGTCAAGCACTCAAAACTTTACCGTGTCACCATCGGCAAGTACGAGAATCGCAAAGATGCATTTGCTCTTTGTGATTCCTTAAAACGGAAAGATCCTAATGAGTATAAACACTGCCAGGTTAGCTCTATTCCATGACAACTAAAGTGCAATTGTTTGTTGGAATTATTCTATTAATGGTACTAACGGTAGGATGTACTTCGTCGAAACCGTTTCAGTCGGAAGAGAAAGAGAAAAACGAACAACCGAAAGAAAAGAAACTTTTACTTTCTGAATATGAAGAAACACTCGACCCAGTTGAGTTCGATCGGGAGATAGAGTTCGTGCAGAAAGTGCGGCCTGAGGAACAGAAACAAAAGAGCCCTTTAGAAATTCCAAAGGACAGTCTGATTATTCGGGAAGAAATTGTGCAAGGATTTCGCATTCAAATATTCTCATCCTCCAACGTGGACGAAACAGCGTTGATGAAGAATCTTGCATTAGAAAAATTTGTAGGTGATTCGATTTATATTGTGTACGACGCACCAGTGTACAAAGTGCGTGTTGGAGATTTTGTGAATCGTTATGATGCCAACCAGCGGTTACAGGAGTTTGTTGAAAAGGGATATCGCGATGCGTGGATTGTACCGGATAGGATTATTCAGCGGAAGTTGGTGCGTGTTTCAATTTCGAAATGATTTTTCTGCGGTGTTTAAGTACTGCAAAATTACATAATAATTATCTAACTGCCTCACTTATTTCTTTATCTTTTTCTCGTTACTCATTTCCCAATAAATCTATTGAGACGAAGTATTCTTTTTCCTGTGTACCTCGTTGCCGCTGGCGTTAAAAATGAATTCAAACTGCTTTATGCGAACATCAGATAGAAAGAGATGCTTACACAACAAAAATAAAAAGCGATTGATATATGAATAATGTTCTTCTTGTCAAGTGTTTTTTAGCCCTTAAAAAGTGATTTTTTTTCACTTCAATTTTAACTTGACAAAGGGACTGCAACCCAATATATTTACAACCAGTTGCACACAGATAAAATCTAAAAAATGATATATTCTTTCAATAGGGTTAATGCGATATGGTGTGCAATTACCACTCGTTTGTTTTGTTATCACCTGTAATTTGAAAATTGAGATCGGACACGTCAAGCCACCTTATGGCGCGCTTGTCGTTTTATTTTTTGAAATGAACACTTTGTTGCACTTTATTAAGGTAAGGAGACACTGATGCAGAATTTGCACCCCGCTAATGTTTCAATTAATTCTCATAACAATGAAAACGCTGGGGAGAAGCGCGGATTGCGTTTCGAGCGGTACTTTACGCAAAGAGGCATTCATCCATTTGATGAAATTAAGTGGGAAAAACGCACAGCTACGATTTCCAATGAAAAGGGAGATAAAATATTTGAACAACAGGATGTTGAGATTCCTCAATCGTGGTCAATGACGGCGACAAACGTTGTAGTTTCTAAATACTTCCACGGGCAGGTAGGAACCTCTCAACGCGAAACAAGTGTGCGTCAATTGGTGGATCGAGTGGCAAAAGCTTATTACAACTGGGGATTGATGAATGGGTACTTTGCCTCTCAGGAAGATGCCGAGATATTCTACTATGAACTAATCTACCTTCTTGTGAATCAATTTATGTCATTCAACAGCCCGGTGTGGTTCAATGTCGGCGTTGAAGAAATGCCGCAATGTTCAGCATGCTTTATCAATTCCGTAAAGGATTCGATGACATCAATTTTGGATCTTGCCAAGACTGAGGGTATGCTGTTTAAATACGGCTCCGGTACAGGATCGAATCTCTCTACACTACGCTCATCAAAAGAACGAGTAACGGGCGGCGGTACGGCGTCTGGTCCCGTTTCATTTATGAAAGGGTTCGATGCATTCGCTGGAGTAATTAAGTCTGGCGGAAAAACACGCCGCGCAGCAAAAATGGTGATTCTTAATGTTGACCATCCTGACATTATCCAGTTTGTTAATTGTAAGGTGGAAGAAGAAAAGAAAGCATGGGCACTCATCGAAGCCGGGTACGATGGCGGCTTTAATATAGCCGGCGGAGCGTACGATTCTATTTTTTATCAGAATGCTAACCATTCCATTCGTGTTACAGATGAATTCATGAAAGCTGTACTGGAAGATAAAGAGTGGTGGACGAAAGCAGTGAAGAATGGGGAGCCGATGGAAAAATTCCGCGCGCGCGATTTGATGCATCAGATTGCCGAGGCGGCATGGGTTTGCGGTGACCCCGGCATTCAGTACAATTCGACGATTAACAGTTGGCATACATGCTCCAACACGGCGCCAATAAATTCATCGAATCCGTGCAGCGAATATATGTTTCTCGATGACAGCGCATGCAACCTTGCCTCGCTCAATTTAATGAAGTTTCGTACAAAGGATGGCAGTATCGATGTAGTGTCTTTCAAGAAAGCAATTCAGCTGACTATTACAGCGATGGAAATTTCAATCGAAAATTCCAGCTATCCATCAACGGCAATTATGCACAATAGTCATGAATATCGTCCGCTTGGCATCGGTTATGCAAACCTCGGTGCGCTCTTGATGTCGCGCGGTGTTGCATACGACAGTGATGAGGGGAGAACGCTTGCCGCTGCAATCACGTCGCTGATGAGTGGTGAAGCATACAAGCAATCCGCAAAAATTGCTGAAGTAAAAGGACCGTTCAACGGCTTTGCAAATAATAGAGATGTCATGCTGAGTGTGATGTCAAAGCATGGTATACACGCCGAGCTTATCGATCAGAAAACTGTCGAACCAGAACTTTGGCACGCACAGCGAGATGTTTGGAACGATGTTGTTGCGCTTGGAAAAGAATACGGCATTCGTAATGCGCAAACCACCGTACTTGCACCGACCGGCACAATAGGTTTTATGATGGATTGCGATACCACGGGCGTAGAACCCGACATCGCACTTGTGAAATATAAAAAACTTGTCGGTGGCGGGATGATTAAGATCGTCAACCAAACGGTACCCGAAGCACTTGTGAAGCTCGGCTACGATGACGAACAAGTGGAGCATATCGTTGCCTATATCGACAAGAACGACACCATCGAAGGCGCACCGCATTTGAAGGAAGAGCATTTGTCTGTGTTTGACTGTGCATTTATGCCTGCGAACGGCAAACGTTCAATTCAGTATATGGGACATATTAAAATGATGTCCGCTGTTCAGCCGTTTCTCTCAGGCGCTATTTCTAAAACTGTGAATATGCCGCATGATGTTACAGCGGAAGATATTATGCAGGCATACATCGAAGCATGGAAGCTCGGTCTTAAATCGATTGCCGTCTATCGGGACGGATGCAAGCGCACACAACCGCTGAGTACATCGCTCGATAAGAAAAAGGATAAACAGCCTATAGCAAGCAAACCTGCTCGGCGGCACTTGCCGGATGAACGCCAATCTATCACGCACAAGTTTAGCATAGCCGGACACGAAGGATATATTACCGTCGGTATGTTTGAAGACGGATCACCGGGAGAGTTGTTCATAACGATGTCTAAAGAAGGCTCAACGATTTCCGGATTAATGGATTCTTTAGCAACATCGGTTTCCATTGCCCTGCAGTACGGTGTGCCGCTGAAAGTGCTGGTGGATAAATTCAGCCATGCGCGCTACGAGCCGTCTGGTTTCACGAATAATCCCGAGATACCGATAGCAAAGTCGGTGAGCGATTATATTTTCAGATGGCTTGGCAAGAAGTTCCTGATAGAAGATCGCGGTGAAGCGCCAATGAGCGATGTGAAGATTAGTGCAGAGACGGCGAAAAAACCGTCTGCGATTCTCAACGCCGCAGCGACAAAAGCCGCTTCGGTATGGGAGAAGAACGAGAAGTTCGTCTTCCAAACGCAATCTGATGCGCCGCCGTGCCATGAGTGCGGCAGTATTATGATTCGCAGCGGTTCGTGTTATAAATGTCTGGAATGTGGAAGCACATCAGGATGTTCATAAGAAGTTTGTCATTCCTCCCGATGAAGTCGGGAGGAATCTTATATTGTGACGAGTAAGATACCCGCTTTCGCGGGTATGACATTAAAAGGTAAATATTCACAGCGATAAGGTGGGGCTATGAGTATATGGGGAAATAAAAATAGAAAGTAAAATTACGACGAACGCCGATGGTGGAAACATCATCGGCGTTTTGTGTTTAGGAACGTAATCAGCATGCAGCAAGCACACAAAAGAAAGTCGATACGTCTTAAAGAATATAATTATAGTCAGCCGGGAGAATATTTTGTCACAATTTGCACACAAGGTCATGAATATACGTTTGGTAAAATTATTGATGGTGAAATGCAACTAAGTAAAGTAGGAAAGGTGGTCAAAGAATGCTGGGAAAAGATACCTGCACATTTTAAAAATGCTGAATTAGATTCGTATATAATTATGCCGAATCATTTGCATGGAATTATTATCATTTGTGAATGTAATAGTAGGGGCGAGGTCACCTCGCCCCTACATATGCCAATGTTGGGACAAATTATCGCATATTTTAAATACCAATCCACAAAATTGGTTAATGAAATGTATGGTACGCCGGGTAAAAAATGTTGGCAACGAAATTATTACGACCGGATCATCCGCAATGAAAAAGAATTGAATACTATACGTGATTACATTGCCAACAATATCGTTACCTGGGTGCCTGATAAAGAAAACCCTGAAGAGGTTCCGATATTTCTAAAAAGTTAAATATATTATAGTAATAGATACATCATCGGCGTTTTAATTAACAATGAAAGAGGAATTTCAATAATGACAAAAGAAAGACTTACATTAGTTGCACCTTGTGGCATCGATTGTGGAACTTGCGAATTAAATATGTGCAAAGACAATCCGCAATTGCTTGACGTTCTGGTTTCTAAAGGAATCCCAAAAGAAAAGATACCCTGCAATGGTTGTCGCAGTATACAAGGCGATTGTCCGGTTATAAAAGATAAATGCGAAACATATAAATGCGTTACACAAAAGAATGTAGAATTTTGTTTTGAATGCGATGAATTCCCGTGTGTAAAACTCCAACCCAGTGCAGACCGCGCAAACATACTTCCGCATAATATGAAAGTATTCAATCTCTGTACAATCAAAAGAGAGGGAGTAGAAAACTTCGTTCTTAAATCGACTGAGATCAAACAAAGGTACTATGCCGGGAAGATGGAGGTTGGCAACGGTCCTCAATCAAAATGATATACAGAAATTAATGTCGCCTAAGTTAGTAACTGGATGCCCGCCCGACTCCATCGAGGGTTTGTTCCAATGCCTTTAGTTTTGGGTTAAATTCGCGCTTTTGGCATCTCTCTATTATATAAAATCATCATCGCCCTTTACTTGAGTTTTTCATTAAATAGCTATACACTTCCACAAATCATTTTTTAAAACTCAAAATCTCCACTCAAAATATAGGAGGTTCGTATGTCAGATTATATAAAAGACATCATTGCTGAAGTCAAAGCAAAGAACCCGGCGGAGCCGGAATTTCATCAAGCGGTGCAGGAAGTTGTAGAATCGCTTGTTCTTGTGCTGGATCGTCACCCGGAATATCGTTCTGCAAAAATTCTCGAACGTATTCTTGTTCCTGAACGTGTGATTATCTTCCGTGTCCCATGGGTTGACGAACAAGGCGAAGTTCAAGTTAATCGGGGTTATCGTATTCAAATGAATAGCGCTATCGGTCCGTATAAAGGCGGCTTACGATTCCATCCGTCCGTCACAATTGGCATTTTAAAATTCCTGGCGTTTGAACAGGTTTTTAAAAATAGTTTAACTACTTTACCGATGGGCGGAGGCAAGGGCGGTTCTGATTTCGATCCCCATGGTAAAACCGATTTAGATACGATGCGTTTTTGCCAGGCGTTTATGAGCGAATTGTTTCGACACGTTGGCCCGGATACAGATGTTCCTGCAGGTGATATCGGTGTCGGCGGACGCGAGATCGGTTATCTTTTTGGGCAATATAGGAAATTGAAAAATGAATTTACAGGCGTTTTTACCGGTAAAGGTTTAAACTGGGGCGGTTCACTTATTCGTCCGGAGGCGACAGGTTATGGAGCAGTCTATTTTGCTTCGGAAATGCTCGCGACAAGAGGGAAATCTATCGAAGGCAAATTATGTCTTGTCTCTGGAAGCGGTAATGTAGCGCAATACACTGTCGAAAAAATAAATCAAATGGGAGGAAAAGTTGTAACACTTTCTGATTCGAAGGGTTATATCTATGATGAAGAAGGTATCGACGAAAAGAAGCTTGCATTCGTCATGGAACTGAAAAATGTCAAGCGTGGACGTATTTCAGAATATACCCAGAAATACTCAAGAGCAGTGTACACACCGGTCGATCCGAAACTTGATTATAACCCGTTGTGGAATCATAAGGCAGATTGTGCTTTTCCAAGTGCTACACAAAACGAGATCAACGGTAAGGATGCACAGAACCTGCTGAGGAACGGCGTCTATGTCGTCGCCGAAGGAGCGAACATGCCGACGTCGCTCGATGGCGTAAAACTTTTCCTTGATACAAAAATTCTTTATGGTCCGGGGAAAGCGGCAAATGCCGGCGGTGTGGCAACATCTGGTTTGGAAATGTCGCAAAACAGTATGCGCTTGCCGTGGCCACGAGAAGAGGTGGACAATCGCTTACACCAAATTATGAAGAGAATTCATAAAACGTGCGTTGATGTTGCAGAGCGGTTTGGCACTCCCGGCAATTATGTCAACGGTGCTAACATTGGAGGATTTTTAAAAGTCGCCGATGCTATGATAGATCAAGGAGTGATATAGATTGTCAATATATAGCATCGATCATAGCTGCAATTAATGTCGGTGATGGAAACATCACCGGTGTTTTATATTTTGGCTAAAATCTTTTTACCATTCTTGCGTCATAAAATTGGAATAACTAGCAGAAATATTTAAAGTGAAATTCTTCTGAACATTAATTTCGGAAATACTCTTTTATGCCTTTTACACTTGCTCATCCATTAGCAGTTTATCCTTTCCGAAAAACACGTTTGGATATGACGAGTCTTATTATAGGCAGTATGGCTCCGGATTTTGATTATATCATTCATACACAAACCGGAACATCCATTAGTCATTCACTGGCTGGTGTTATATATTATTGTCTTCCCATCACAGTAGGCGTTGCATTTTTATGGCATTTTATCATCAAACCTAGTCTTGCATCTGCATTGCCTAATTTTTTAGTACGTAAATATTCTGATTGGTTGTTGAATAGTTGGGATTGTAAATCTCTTTTTCGCTTTCTCATTATTCTAGTTTCAGCGGTTATTGGTACCATAACGCATCTCACTTGGGATAGCTTTACACACATCTCCGGATATTTTGTTCAGAATATTGCCTTTCTCACTAAGATAACATTTATCTATAATTTTCCAGTGTTTAAGCTTTTGCAATATGGTTGCGGACTTTTGGGGGCTTTTCTAGTTTTATATATTGTAATTATACATTCCTCCCAAAAGCCTCAGCTTGTTGTTCATCGGTATCCCAAATGTTTCTGGATAACTGCATTATTCGTTTTCATTGTATTTGGCATAACCCACTTCCTTACATTGACCCATGTTTCCCTTGTGCAATTGGTCAGGTACAGTGTTATCAACTTGCTATCTGGTTCTGCTATATCGATCACTATTGCCTCAGTGGTAGTGAGGATTTACCACAGTTTCCAACCATATTCGGAAAAATAAATAGCAACAATTGAAGTGATGCAGACGTATTACTTAGTGTGAAATCAGAAAGAAGCAAGCAAGATTAAATAATAATTATTAGTACTCCCTTGTCGTTTGTGTCTTAGCTATAATCTTTCTACAAATAAGGAATTCATATGAAAAATTTAATTTTCGGTATCTGGTTTTTATTGACCGCCGTCGTACCGGCACAAGTGAAAACAATAGGTGTGACCCCTGTATCTCCCACCTCTCCGGAGACAAAAGAAAGTATTATTGCGCAAACGTCAAATATTTGGGACGTTTTCAATCATCGCAGGTCTGTGCGAAAATTCAAATCCGATTCCATACCTGAAACAGAAATAATAAAAATAATTGATGCAGCACGGATGGCGCCTACATCGGGAAATCAGCAGCCCTGGAAATTTCTGGTGGTCCGGGACAGGAATAAAATTAACCAGATGAAAGAAGCCTGCATTAAGCGAGTTGTGGGAAGGTATGACAAAAATACTATGAAGGAAACAAAAGAACAGTTCGAAGAGAAGGTAAGAATCAGGTTTGGCAATTATTGTTCTGCTCCTGTATATATTATTATTTTGACAGATAATAAATCAATGTACCCGGATTACAATCATTGGGATGGCCCTATGGCGGCCGGATATTTAATGCTTGCAGCACGAGCTCTAGGATATGGCACTGTTTTCATTACCGATGCGATACCGGAAAGTGTTACAAAAGAAGTATTCAACATACCGGATACGTACACAAGAGTGTGTATTACACCGCTGGGAGTACCTGTTGAATGGCCAAAGTCGCCCGAGAAGAAAAAATTAGAAGATTTTATTTTATATGAAAAATTCTAACAATAAACCAAATATTCAAACGCTCTTAGGCCTTCGACCTAAGATCATTATACAATGGATGAAATTGCTTGAAATTGTAAGGAAAACTGATTACCATCTTCGCAAGTGATTTAAGCGATTCCTAAATAGTTTCATTGTCATTTATTTTCATTCACAAATTCTTGGGGGTGGATTATGAGACTTATCGTTTGTATCCTATGCTTTATGTATTTAATCGGTTGTTCATCTGTGAAACAAGTTTCGGAGGGCTCAACTCCTCAATTGTTGATTCAATCCCAGCTTCCTCCGATTCCGGCATCAATAAAACAACCTATATTCGATCTCGATGTAGTATTGTTCGTGATGGAAGATGGAACCGTCGGAAAAACACGTATGCTTAAAGGCAGTGGAGATGCTGCATGGGATTCGCTTGCACTATCCTCGATAAGGCAGTGGCGTTTTACCCCTGCTCGGATGGATAACAAACCGATTGGTTCATGGTTTCATATGCAATCTACCTTACGTTATGCAGATCCACAATATATGAATCTTGCCGAAATACTTTGCACGTCAAGAGAAGAAGCCGACTCTGTCTATAATGTGATTGAACAAGGGCAAAATTTTAATGAACTGGCAATGCGGTATTCCGTCGATCCGTCGCGTGAAATGGGTGGAATGCTCGGGGATGTAAATATTAACGTATTTCCCGAGAATATTCGTAAATCTCTCAGTAAACTCATTATTAATGAGTATACAAAACCGATGAAATATGGTGATCTTTATGCGATTTTTAAAAGGCTCAGGAAATAATTAGATAACTGAAACCCGTAGCACCGAAAATATACGACATTTATATTAGAACTTTTCGGCGACTTGAGAGGTTCGAACCGCTTTTTAAAAACGGCATCTCCTTTGAGGATGATGCCGCTTTTTTTTCGTGGTTTTTAAAAGGATATTAAACTAGGCACTCAAATAATAGAAGTGATACTATGAAGAAATTACTTTCATCCCAACTGGGTCAGCATGATATTTTTGTTGTAAAATATGAAATAGGAAAATGAATCTACTCATCATTAGAAAAAAAGATGTTGTGATCGGGACGAACTAATTATATCAATAATGGGAATGTAGTTATGGAGAACACATCGGGACGGGGAGAAGCGGCAGATATCCCGCGAGAAATCATCCGCTGGAATTGGGGCGCTTTTTTCCTGAATTGGATTTGGGGAATTCGTAACAAGACCTATATTGCTTTTCTTTGTGTCGTACCGATTATCGGATTTGTCATGATGATAGTTCTGGGAATGAAAGGGAATGAATGGGCGTGGCAGAATAAACGGTGGGAGAGCGTTGAACAATTTCAACACGAACAAAAGATTTGGTCGAAATGGGGAATAAGACTTGCCAAAATATTCCTTGTTCTGGCAATACTAGGAATTATTCTCGATCCAATTTTAAAGTTACTTCAATCCTTGCATTATATGTGAGATAAGAGGGACTAAATTCAACCATTATGACGCAATTATTCACAAGTTGGAATTGTGGCTTATTTTCTATTCGCTTACGGTGGTATTATCTTTTGAAAGAGTGTACATTACAAACGGCGCTTTACTTGCGCCGTTTGTTCTGATATTGGACAATATGTTACATGCGGCATTCCCTTACTTCATCAGTATCATCTTGTTGGTTTGCGAGAATGTTTTCCCGTTAAGCGATATCACATTGATGCGATAGAAATAGATACCGCTAGTAAGCTTAGAGCCGTCAAATGCCAGTGTATACTTTCCGGCGATTTTTTCCTCGTTAACCAGCGTTGATACGGTTCTTCCCATAATATCATAAACATCCAGCTTCACCGTGCCATCAGCAGGTATCTGATAAGAAATTTTCGTCGATGGATTAAATGGATTTGGATAATTCTGGGAGAGTGCGAACACAGCAGGGCTTGCGGAATTTAACTCATTGACTCCAGTTGCTGCGCCGAAAGAAAGATCATCAATTATAAAATATGAACCCACCGCTAGCTTTGAATTAGTGCTTCCAATCGTAAACGAGATAAAACAACTGTCTGGTGTACCTGCAAAGACATTAGTTATGGGAACACTAAACTTGGTGTATGCGGTCGCACCGGTAGTGATGTCTATACTTCCAAAACCGATTCCGCCACCGAGCCACGTATTCTTGAATGTAATAACACTAATCTCAAACTTATCTCCCAATGCTGCTGGAACGAATTTGTAATATCCGTTCAGTGCGGCTTGACCGGAGTAAGGGACACCGTTTCCGGTTTGTGTTTGTCCAGCCCATAAAACCGGGGCATAAGCTCCACTGGAGTTTATAACATCTCCGCGTAACGCGTAATTTCCTGTATGTGCATCCGTTACCTGCGTTATATTAATGGCTACAAGAATGCCCGGTATGTTGTAATTTGATAAAGCGTCCCAATTGTCCGGCGATCCATTCGTCCAGTTTTCGAATCCAGCGTTTGGAATTTGTGCGCTGGAAACTGATAGCGCTATCAAACATACGGCAATGAAGAGAGTGATTTGTCGTAACCGTTTTCTCATATTACCTCCTTTTGTTGATGGTGAATAGTAAATTATGGTTTAGAAATGTTAAAAAAATCAAAATAGGAATTCGTCTTCGAAATAGAGAAATTTTTTATATAAAAACTCATTATGTTATAAATTATGTAAATTGCAATCTATTTACAAATAAAAAACAACTAAAAATATAAGAAAAGTTCCGACTATTCATTTAGAAACTAAAAAAATTATGAGTGCTGGTTTCCCATTGTCTCAACGAATTGGGCGAAGAGATAATCGCTGTCATGTGGTCCAGGTGAAGCTTCCGGGTGATATTGAACAGAGAAAATCGGCAGCGAACGATGGCGAAAACCTTCATTCGTGCTGTCATTCAAATTCGTATGTGTGATTTCTATAGATTTTGTATCGAGTGAATCGGGATCGACCGCAAAACCGTGGTTTTGCGATGTAATTTCGACCGAACCTGTCTTCAAATTTTTCACCGGATGATTGGCTCCGCGGTGCCCGAACTTAAGTTTGAAGGTCCTTCCGCCTAATGCCAGCGCCAGCAATTGATGGCCGAGGCAAATTCCGAAGATTGGTTTCTTTCCAATAAGTTTCTTGATATTCTCAATGGCATAAGTTACAGCCGCCGGATCGCCAGGTCCATTAGAAAGAAAAATACCGTCGGGTTTCATATTTAACACGTCTTCTGCTGAAGTCTGCGCAGGCAATACGGTCAAATTGCATCCATATGAAGTCAGCCGGCGCAGTATATTCTGCTTTACGCCATAATCGTACACGACGACGTTCCATTTTTTTCCTAAAGCAGCTGGTTTCAGCAGCGGAAGTGCAAATTGTGTTCTATCAACTTCATCCCATTTGTAAGACTTTGGAGTAGTGACGCGGCTAGCAAGATCGAGTCCTGCCATTTGTGGTGACTTCTTTACCTTGGCAAGTAAACTATAATCATCCAAGTCTGCTGTAGAGATAATTCCGCGCATTGCACCGACAGAACGGATCATTTTTGTCAGCATTCTTGTGTCAAGGCCTTGAATGCCGATGATGTTATGCTTCGCAAGCCAATTGCCCAGACTTTCCATTGAACGGAAGTTGCTTGGAAATTCGCTATATTCTTTTACAACAAATCCCGCTACCTGCGGCTTAACTGATTCAAGGTCTTCCGAATTCACGCCGTAGTTGCCAATGAGCGGATAGGTCATTGTTACGATCTGTCCTGAATAAGAAGGGTCGGTGAGAATTTCTTGATATCCTGTTATGCTTGTGTTGAAAACAACTTCGCCAGTGGTTTCACCGTTTGCACCGAATGATTCGCCAATGAAAATAGTGTCGTTTTCGAGAACAAGTTTTGCTTTCATAATTAAGATAAGATAAGAAGAATTGTAAGGCGATGCAATTTTCCGAAAATTTTGGATAATGTAAGATTTCGTTCGCTGTATCACAGCACTCACACTCATCGAGTGCTTACCTTGACAAAGGAGCGTTTAATGGTTAATTTTGTATTGGAGACGCAGGTGTAAAATGGTAGATGTAGATAACAAAAAACAGAATCTTTCTGAACGTGAACAGAGTATTTTGCATCACGTCGTGTATAATTATATTCAGACGGCCGTTCCTGTTGGCTCGCGGTATATTTCCAAACATTTAGAAAAGAATCTCAGCGCAGCTTCTATCCGCAATGTTATGGCGGATTTGGAAGAAACCGGATTTTTATCTCATCCACATACATCGGCAGGTAGAGTGCCGACGGACCTCGGATATAGGTTTTATATCGATTATTTAATGGAGATGCAGCAATTAGGCGACGATGAAAAATTGCGAATTCATCAGCAATTAAAACAAACAAACGATGCAGAGGAAATGCTTCGTGAAACTTCAAAATTACTCGGGAAGATTTCACATCAACTGAGCATAGTAACGTCGCCGCATTTAAGCAGTGGTATTTTTGAAAAGATTGAGTTGATTCCCATAACCGGTTCGAAACTGCTTGTGGTGATTTCTATCCGCACTGGTATTGTGCGAACGATTATGCTGGAAGTTGGTGCTGAAGTCCCGCGCGATCATCTCGATCAGGTTGGCCGTATTATCAACGAGCGGCTAGTTGGATTGACGCTAAAAGAAATCCGCGATTCGTTCGTAGACCGAGTTCGGGATGTGCAGAATGAAAAGACTGGATTGATACGACTTTTTATTGAATCAGTCGATCAGCTGTTCACCGATTCCAAAGATCGTGAAAAAGTCCTTATCGGTGGAACGAAAAACATAATAGACCAGCCGGAATTTATCGATCCAAAAAACTTTCGATCAGTCATTGAACTTATTGAAAACGAAGACATCATAGTACACTTATTGGAAAGGCATGATGAATCGCAAAGGAATTTTGTGGTAACAGTAGGCACAGAAAATAAGGACGAAACAACAAAAGAATACAGCTTTGTTACGGCGACGTATGATGTTGGCGGAGTGACAGGCCGTGTTGGTATCATTGGCCCAACACGCATGAATTATGGCAAAGTCATTCCGCTGGTCGATTACGTGGCGCAGGCGATTGCAAAGATGTTAAGTTCATAAGAGAAAAATAACCGCAGAAATTACCATGCGGATGAAATCATTAGATAAGAAATGGGAAAGAACGATTTGGAAAAAAAGATAAATGGATCTGAAGAAGAACAAAAACTGGAAACACCTTCACAAACCGAATTGACTGAAGCTGCGGCGCCAAATCTTCAGGTAGAAGAACTGCAGAAGCAGGTTGATCAATACAAAGATATGCTTTTACGAAAGGCGGCTGAGTTTGACAACTACAAACGGCGTATCGAAAATGAAACGACTAACATTGTTAGGTTTGCAACAGAATCTTTGATTGACGATTTACTTCCGGTGCTGGACGACTTTGAACGCTCGCTCAAACATAGTAAAGAAAGCAAAGAGTCTGATGCCTTAGTAAAGGGTGTGGAATTAATTTATCTAAAATTAGTGAAAGTTCTAGAAGGGCGAGGTGTGAAGGCATTTGAGACGGTGGGGAAAGAATTCAGCGTTGAATATCACGATGCGCTGATGCAAATGCCAAAGAAAGATCTGCCGCCTCATATAGTAATCGAAGAAGTTGAAAAAGGATATATGCTAAACGATAAAGTCATTCGCCACGCAAAGGTGGTTGTCTCTTCTGCTCCGCCAGAAGAGCAGAGCGAAGCTAAACAATCGGAATCATCCACCAGCGCTTCAAGGGAGTAAGCAGAAATGGCGAAAAGAGATTTTTATGAAGTGCTGGGAGTCGGACGAAACGCATCACAGGATGAAATCAAAAAAGCATACCGCCAAATGGCGATGAAATATCATCCAGACCGAAACGCCGGAAATAAAGAATCAGAAGAAAAATTTAAGGAAGCAGCTGAAGCATACGAAGTGCTCGGTGATCAGGAAAAGAAACAGCGATATGACCAGTATGGACATGAAGGATTACGCGGCACAAACTATCGCGACTTTAATGATATTAATGATATTTTTAGTACATTTGGCGATATCTTCACTGGAGGTTTTGGCGGTTCGATTTTTGATGAAGTCTTTGGGGGCAACCAGCGGGGGCGACGACGCTCTTCTGCACAGCACGGGCAGCCCGGTTCGGATTTACGTGTGCGCCTCCCTTTAACGCTCGAAGAAATTGCGAGTGGCGTAGAGAAGAAGATTAAAGTAAAACGTCAGAAAAAATGCGATATTTGCAATGGAAGCGGAGCAAAGTCTTCCAGCGGAAAAACAGCTTGTCCTCAGTGTGGCGGCAGTGGTGAGTTGCGCCAAGTTTCGCGTTCGATGTTCGGCCAGTTTGTGAACATCACTACTTGTCCGAATTGCGAAGGTGAAGGACGCATTGTCAAAGATCCGTGCCTCACTTGTTTCGGCGAAGGACGAGTACAGGGTGAATCGACCATCAAAGTTACAGTACCTGCCGGAGTAACGGAAGGTAACTATATCCCACTTCAAGGCCAGGGAAACGCCGGACGACGCGGTGGCCCTGCGGGTGATCTGATTGTCGCCATTGAAGAGGAACCGCATCAGAACTTTAAGCGCAACGGCGATGATATCGTTTATGATTTGTGGATCAGTTATCCGACCGCAGTGATTGGCGGCGATATGGAGGTTCCCACACTAACGGGAAAAGCGAAACTTGCAATTGATCCTGGAACACCAGCAGGCAGGTTATTGCGGATGCGCGAACGCGGCATTCCACATTTGAACAACTACGGCCGCGGAGACGAATTGGTGCGTGTGAACGTATGGGTGCCAACAAAAATTAACAGTAAAGAAAAGGAATTGTTACGTGATCTTTCTTCATGTGAACACGTCAATCCAAGCGAAGAAGAACGCCGCAACAGCGACCGAACTTTTTTCGATAAAGTGAAAGATGTATTTTCTTGATCGGACATGCTGAAGCGTATCGCAGACTGGATCGCATTGACGAAAACAGAACGGAAAGTGATTCTGTTTCTTGTTATTACACTGCTTGCGGGCGCTGGCATCCGGTTGTATCAAGCAACATTTCCATCTGCGCCGCAATTTGATTACCGTGCGTCTGACAGTACATTCGACGCACTAAGTACGATACCAGAAGACAGTTTAACCGGAACGGTGAAGGAAGGAATTATAAATGTATCAGGAAAACTTAATATCAATACAGCAACAAAGCAGCAGCTTTTAGATTTGCCGGGCGTCGGCGAAGTGACAGCAAACCGCATTCTCACATATCGCGCAGAGACAGGAAAGTTTTCCAATGTTGATGAATTACGCGCCATAAAGGGAATGAGTAAGAAAAAAATAGAAAACCTTAAACCATTGATTACAATTCAATAGCCACCACTCATCGAGAGATTTTTCACATGAAAGCAATTAGGTATATCGGTGTTTCGTTCCTCAAAGGGAAAATTCAATTAGCTGAAATTGAACACAAGAGGAAAAAACGAACTGTTACGGTATTGGCAGAACGAGATACCGCAGTAGATTTTGCGCAAGGAGCAAATCTATCAGCTACACATCCGCAATTGGGAATATTTGTTTCAGAGATGAAGAGCCTCATCAGACAGTATAAGGTGACCGCAGAAAATATTTCGTTTGCACTCCCACCCGATCCGATGTTTATCAACATTATTCCTGTTGATCCTGGATTGCAAGGAAAAGATTTATCTCAATATCTTCAGTGGGAAATGAATCAGTATTTTCCAGATGCTTCTCCGAAAGATTTTTTCATCGGTGCAGATAGCCTGCCGCTTGAAAATAAAACAGCACAGCAAACATTTATGGTGGCAGTACGACGCGGGATAGCGGCGTTCTTACAAAAAACCGTGACTGGATTAAAGTTAAAATTGAATATCATAGACATTGATCAGTTCAGTACGGAGAAAACACTCATCACGAATTATCCGGAGATTCTTGAGCATGAAATTGTACTCTTTGGACTTCGTAAAAACGGCGTTGATGCAAGTCTCATTCACGAGGGTGCAATGACGGATTACAGAGCGTTTCTTTATAACGGTGATTCCGACCCGACAAAACCAATTATGGAATATCTGAAATATCTTAAACAGAAAAACACTGACACACCGGCGGCAATTCTTCTGCATGGCATCGATATCGCCCATGATTTTGTTGTATCGCTGCGGACAACGACCGGCGTCAAACAAACGCTTGAAATGAATTCGCTCCGAAAAATCCGAACCTCTGATAGGTTATCTAAACAGTTTATGAAAGAAAGCTATCGATTCGCTGCGGCAATCGGTTTGGCATTACGCGCGAAATGAGGATTATTGCCGGCGAATTCCGCGGTCGTTCCATTGAGTCTGTGCGCGATTTATCCGTCCGCCCAACGACCGATCGTGCGAAACAAACCATCTTTGATATTCTATCGAACCGTATCGACTTTGACGGCTTGGATGTGTTGGATTTGTTTGCTGGCAGCGGAAGTCTTGGATTGGAAGCGCTTAGCCGCGGTATCAAGTGTGTTACTTTCATAGACAAAGATCGCAAATCGTTGGAAGTATTGGAGAAGAATGTAGCTTCGCTTGGATGCGAGTCGCAGTGTTCTGTTTATCAGGCTGATGTTTTTTGGTATCTAAAGAATATTAATCATATGTACGATCTTGTCTTTACCGATCCGCCATATAAACTAGAAAACATCGGCGTGTTGCCGAATGCAATTTATGATTCTGGTGTTTTGCGCAACGGTACATATGTAGTGATGGAACACAGCCGCGAATCTATGATTGAATTAGACGAGCAGAAATACGAAATTCTTAAGAAAGCGTTTGGTCAAACGACCGTACTCATTATGAAAGCCATTGTCCCACCAGCAACGCCAAGGACATAAAATGAAAATTGCCATCTATCCCGGAACATTCGACCCTGTAACAAACGGTCACATTGATATTCTCGAACGTGCGCTTAAACTGTTCGACAAAGTCATTATCACTATCGCACGGAACACGGCAAAGAATCCGCTCTTCACGGAAGAGGAACGAATCGCACTTCTTCGTCAAGTGACGAAACACTATAAAAATGTCGAAGTGGATTCTTTTGAAGGATTACTGGTAGAGTATGTGCAGAAGCGGAACGCCATTTCAGTCGTTCGTGGCTTGCGCGCAATGACAGATTTCGAGTACGAGCTGCAAATGGCGCTGATGAATCGAAAATTAGATGAAACAATGGAAACTATTTTTCTCATGCCGAATGAAAAGTACACCTACCTGAGTTCAAATTTTGTTCGGGAAATTGCCCGGCTTGGCGGCGACGTAAGCAAGTTTGTTCCACCGGTTGTGCTGAAAGCGCTTAGACAGAAAAATAAAAAGTAGAATTTTTAACAGATTGAGTTCTTCCGTTTCTTTTATAATATCGGCAATCTTACAATAAACGTACTACCCCTGCCTTCTCTGCTTTTCACTTCGATTGAGCCGTGATGTGCTTCAGTAATCCATTTGGCAATGGAGAGACCAAGTCCGCTGCCGCCTACATCTTCAATGCTATCTTCACTTCTGTCCACGCGATAGAAGCGTTCAAAAATTTTGGTTTGATCTTTCCGCGGAATACCTATACCGTTGTCCTTCACCGCCAATACGGCGTCGCCTTCTTTTTTCATAAGTGTCAATGTAACTTGTCCACGAGGGGGTGTGTACTTTAAGGCGTTATCGATAAGATTGAGGAAGAGCTGTTTCAAGCGCACTGCATCGCCATTGATTCGGATTGGTTGCGAGCGTTCTAATTTCACCTTTATTTTTTTAAATTCGGCAAGCACTTTTGTTTCTTCAAAAAGTTGTTCGATGAACTCATTTAAAGCTATTGGCTGCATATTGAATACTAATCTGCCAGTATCAGATTTCACAAGAATCATCAAACTCTCTACAATAGAGGAAAGCCGGATAAGTTCATCGTTGATGCTGTTAAGCAGTTCGCGGGAATCTTTTGACAACCGCTGGTTGCGAAGCGCTACTTCTATTTCACCGCGCATAATTGTGAGCGGCGTACGTAATTCATGCGATGCATCGGCAGAAAATTGCTGGATCTGTGTGAACGATGCTTGGAGCCGGCTGATCATATCGTTGAATTGTTCTGTAAGCCGGCTAAGTTCGTCATTGACGCGGAGCGTTGGAAGTCGGCGGCTAAGGTTTTGCGCAGTAATTTCTTTTGCGGTCTTTGTCAATTCGTCAACGGGTTTAAGTGATTTATGTGCCAAAAACCATCCGCCAATGACAGAAATCAACAATGCTAACGGTGTAATGAAGAGAAAGTTGTAGAAAATACTGTCTGTGAGTTCATATATTGGCTCCAGCGGGTAGGCAACAAAAATCTTCACATAATCGTTTTGTGTCAACGCGAGACGAATCTTCTGGTCGTCCGGGCCTTTCGTGCTGACAACATTGATCCATTGATATGGAATTTCGCTGTAGTTGATTGTGTGGCCGCGCAAACTTTGTGATCTATATAGCAAATCACCATTACGATCAAGAATTTGAATATAATGTCTTCGCGGACTTAGCAGAGTGTGCTGATAAATTTGACTCCACATCTCGTCTACTTCCGAGCGTTTACCGGCACTTGTGTCAATTACTTCCGGCTGTTCTTCCTGCTGTGCAGCCGTGCGTTTGAGTTCCTGCAGTTCTTGTAGAGCCGCACGTTTTAGTTTTACTTTTTTTGCCTTTGGCTCGATGAACGCATTCACCCACGTTACTTCATTCTTTAGCGAGCCATCGAGATTGTCCAGGAGTGTTGACCGTGATACGAAATAAGCGATCGCACCTGAACCAATGAGTGTTACGCACAGGATTGCGGCATACCACAGCGAAAGCTTGGTACGAATGGAGTGAAGAATTGTCATGTGAACTTGCCCGACACCGTTCCTTTGGCGGGCTTGAATGTAATCTTCTTGTCCGAAAGGTAGTACCCTTTACCGCGTTCTGTTTGCAGGAGCTTCACTGCGAAGTCAGTGTCTATTTTATTCCGAAGGTGATTTATATAAACATCAACAACGTTTGTCCCGGGATCAAAATTATATCCCCAAATTTCTTTTGCCAGCTCTTGCCGCGAAATCAATTTACCGCGATTGCGCATAAAGTATTCTATTAAGGCATATTCACGGGCAGTGAGTTCGATCTGTTTGCCAGCGCGGTTGGCTTTGTGTGCGATTGTGTCTAATGTTAGATCGATATATTTGAGTTTTGTTTTAACTGTTCCGCGGCGCATGAGAGATCGAATGCGTGCTAGCAATTCGGTGAAGGCGAATGGTTTTGTCAAGTAATCGTCAGCACCCTGATCCAATCCACCAACGATATCCTCGGTTGTGCTTCGTGCTGTCAGCATTAATATAGGAGTTCGAATTTCATCTTTACGCAGGTCACGTAATATTTCAAAGCCATCTTTTTTGGGCAGTAGAACATCAAGCAGGATGAGATCATATGCTTCGGTGCGGGCTAACTTCTCGCCGGATTTTCCATCAGCGGCAGTTTCAACTTCATATCCTTCAGCTTCCAAACCCTTTTTTAGAAAGCGCGCGACTTTTAATTCGTCTTCAATTACGAGGATGCGCATAACGATCCTGTTCTTGGTGAGGTTGTTGAATATTTCTTGCAGGGAGAAGTTACTCGTTTATCGGAAAAGTGTCAAATGCAGAAGGGGGGAAAAGGTGATAGGGGATAATACCTTGAACTATAAGAATAAAGCCAAAGTATTTGCCCCTGCAAGTTACTATAAATTGGACTTCCTATATTTTCGGATGAGGGTATTCGTAGAGCTGTCGTGCTTCAGCACAGGTTCATTTGTGTTTTCAAGTTCTGGTATCATTCGTTTCGCTAACACCTTTCCGAGTTCGACACCCCATTGGTCAAATGAATCAATGTTCCAGATAACTCCTTGCGTATAAACGCTATGCTCATAGAGGGCAATCAATGATCCAAGCACTTTTGGCGTTAACTTTTCTGCAAGAATAGTGTTGGTCGGCCTGTTTCCTTCAAACACACGGTGTGGTGCTAACCATGCTGCTGTTCCGTCTGCTTTTACCTCCTCTTCAGTCTTCCCAAAGGCAAGTGCTTCTGTTTGTGCAAAAAAATTTGCCATAAGCATCGCATGCTGGCTTCCTACAGAATTTAAGGTTTTGTAGAAACCGATAAAATCGCATGGCACTAATTTTGTTCCCTGATGGATTAGCTGATAAAATGAATGCTGTCCGTTGGTACCCGGTTCGCCCCAGTAAATCGGACTCGTCTGGTAATCAACGTTCACACCATCGAGTGTAACATGTTTGCCGTTGCTTTCCATTGTTAATTGCTGTAGATACGCAGGAAACCGTTTAAGGTATTGATCGTACGGAAGCACAGCCGTTGTATCGGCGGCAAAGAAATTCGTATACCACACCGTCAGCAGTCCCATCAGCACCGGCAGATTTTTCTCGAATGGTGCCGTACGAAAATGCTCGTCCATTGCATAGAATCCTTTAAGCAGATCACGAAAACCTTTCGGTCCGATAGCAATCATCGTCGAAAGCCCGATCGCTGAATCCATCGAATAGCGTCCGCCTACCCAATCCCAGAACCCGAACATATTCTCGGTATCAATACCGAACTTTGCCACCTCTTTAGCATTGGTTGAAATGGCAACAAAATGGTTGCGCACTGCTTTCGCATCGCCAAGTGCGTTCAGGCACCAGGTACGTGCATAACCAGCATTCGCTAATGTCTCCAGCGTTGTAAAAGTTTTAGAACAAATAATGAACAGCGTCTCTTCTGGATTAAGATCACGTGTCGCTTCCGCAAAGTCGGTGCCATCCACATTGGAGATGAATCGAAATGTCATATTCCGCTGACTATAAAATCGTAATGCTTCATATGCCATTACAGGACCTAAGTCGGAACCCCCAATACCGATGTTGACAATATTGCGAATTGGTTTACCTGTATATCCTCGCCATTCGCCTCTGCGGACTTTATGCGCAAATGCTTCCATCTGTTCGAGCACAGCATGCACTTCGGGAACTACATCCGCACCATCTACTAGAATTTTCTTCCCTTTCGGTGCGCGCAGTGCGGTATGAAGCACAGCCCGCTGTTCGGTCGTATTAATTTTCTCACCGCTAAACATCGCATGGATGCGCTGGCGCAGACCGCATGCTTCTGCAAGCTGTATCAGTAAAGGAATTGTTTCATCTGTAATTCGATTCTTGGAGTAATCAAGATACAGTCCTGCTGCTTCTGCCGTATACTTCTCTCCTCGCTTGGGATCATCAGCAAATAATTGCCGTAAATGTATAGGCTGCACTTTTTCGTAATGAACTTCTAATGCCTTCCATATTGGCATGGATGTCAGCGATGGTCTCTGTTCTATCGGGCTTTTATTCATAGTCGTTTTTTCTCTTCTCAATAATTAGATCGATTTTTGATATGAACACAATAAATATAATTCATCTTCTTCGTAAAGACTACCCCGATTCCATTCATTTATCAATTACACTCACAATAAAAAGGGGCAGCCGGAGATATGGTAAATAACGAAGTATTTTCAGTGAACTTCGCGATATATGAAAAACTCTTCATTTTCTATTCTTTGAATCACACACATTTTTCCATATATTTTCTGTGAATTTTTATCTAAGGATGATGACATGAAACGAATATTTTTACTCATCTCGGCGGTATTTCTGTTAGAAGGATGTATACAGACCATTGCGTTGCGTTCAATGGGCGGTATTCTTGATAACGGGCTGGCAGCTTTTAATGAAGAATCCGACATACAGTTAGCGCACGAATCACTCGGAAGTAATCTCAAACTGATCGAGGCAATGATTAAAAGCGATCCGGAGAATGAGCAATTTCTTTTGTTTGCCGCGCAAGGATATAATTCCTATGCACTAGCTTTTTGCGAGGACGACAGCGTGGATCGTGCACGTGTTTTTTATTTACGAGCTAAAGAATATGGGATGCGTGTTCTCATGAAAAACAAGAAGTTCAAGCAAGCATTGGATGGTGATATTACGACCTTCCGTGAGGCAGTAAAAACCTTCAGTAAAGATGATGTACCTGCAATTTTTTGGACGGCATTTAGCTGGGGCAGTTATGTCAATATCACGCGCACAGATGTTGCTGGTCTTGCCGATTTGAGTAAGGTGCAAGTTCTCATCGAATTTGTAGCTGAAAAGGATCCGTCGTATTATCATGGAGGGTCATATTTATTTCTTGGCGTAATAGAAGGGACTACACCAAAATCGCTCGGTGGAAATCCCGATAAAGCAAAAGAATATTTTGAGAAAGCCCTCACAATCAACAGTGGAAAATTTTTAATGACACAGTTGTACTACGCGAAAGCATACGCTGTGAATACGCAGGACCAGTCGTTGTTTGAATTGTTATTAAAGCAGGTTGAAGATGCTTCGATAGATGATGTACCTGAAATTCGTCTCGCGAATGTTGTTGCAAAGCAGAAAGCACGGAAATTATTAGCGCAGGAAAATGAATTATTTTAATTACCTCTAAAGGATAGAATTCAAATGAACCGACTAAGTTTTATTTTCATAGTAACTTTTTTTATCACCATATGTTATGGTCAACAGTACACTATCAAATTTGCTTCCATTGCACCGGAAGGCAGCACGTGGATGAATGTGATGAAAGAATTAGACGCCGCTATCCGAAAAGAAAGCGGAGGACGGCTTGGTTTTCGTATGTATCCAAGTGGTGTTCAAGGGGATGAAAAAACAGTCATCCGCAAAATTGGTGTTGGACAATTGCATTCGGCAGGTTTCACTGGTGTTGGTATGGGTGAGATAGCCTCTAAAGTACGAATACTTGACACGCCTTTTCTCATTCGTAACAGTGAAGAAGCGGATAACCTTTATCAGGTGTTTAATAATGAACTGGAACAAGCATTTGAAGCGAATGGTTACATTTTGCTCGGGTGGGCGGAAGTTGGATTTGTGTATGTTTTTAGCAACTCACCGATTAAAAAACCGGACGATATTAAACAACTCAGAATGTGGGTGTGGGATGGTGATCCGGTGGCGGAAACCTCTTTCCGTGCGCTAGATATCAAACCGATTCCGCTTTCATTCGACAATGTACGTACGTCTCTGCAGACCGGTATGGTGAATGCGTTCTATACAACACCGTACGCCGCAATTGCTCTGCAATGGTACACACAGGCAAAGTATATGGTAGATTTTCCGTTGACATGTTCTGCTGGTGCCGTGCTTCTCTCAAAGAAGTATTTTGATACAATGCCGAAAGATTTGCAGGAGATCCTTCTGCGCAACGGTAAAATATATATGAAGAAACTGACTGAGGCAGGGCGATTAGACAACAAGAATTCATTGGTGGAATTGAAGAAACGCGGAATCACGTTTACACAGACGAATGACAAGGAAGTGCAGGAATATATTGCCATCGGAATACGTGCCCGGCGTATGCTTGTTGGCAAAATGTATGATGAAGACTTTATGAAACGGGTCGAGAAAGCTGTCGATGATTTTAGAAAGACTGCAAAGAAAAAATGAAAACACTCAAGACTATCGATTCCATCTTCAATAAAATTGAAGGAGCATTACTAATTTTTCTCCTCCTCGTCATGCTTTTTATGGCGTTTGGGCAGGTTGTGTTGCGAAACATTTCCTCCGGCGGTTTTGTGTGGGGAGACATTTTACTCCGCCATCTCGTGTTGTGGATAGGATTCCTTGGAGCAGCGCTCGCCACGAGCGGCGAACGTCATATCAATATTGATATTCTTACACGGTATCTTCCCGAGCGGTTGAAAGGGGCAGTGGCAGCACTGTCCAATGTATTTGCGGCTGTCGTTTGTTTCCTCTTGTTTCGGGCATCGTTGACATTCATCGAATTTGAAATTACCAACAAGAATACAGTTTTCAGCGGAATACCATCCTGGTATGCACAAATTATTATTCCTGTGGGATACGGTTTATTGGCATTTCATTTTATGGTCCGTGCGATTCTTGATGCAGGCAAAGCACTGCAGAAAGGAGCGGCGGTATGAGCATCTGGTTAATTGTCGCACTTATTATTCTCATAGCACTTTGCGGCGCACCTCTTTTTACAATATTTGGTGCATTGGCTTTATACTTGTTCTATGGTTCGGGCATTGATACATCGGCAGTTATTATCGAACTCTACCGCCTTACTGATATGCCGCCATTAGTTGCTATCCCGCTCTTTACTTTTGCCGGATATATGCTTGCCGAAAGCAATGCACCAAAGCGCTTGGTCAATCTTGCACAAGCATTATTTGGCTGGATCCCGGGTGGTTTATCAATTGTAGTCTTACTCACATGCGCGTTCTTTACTGCATTTACAGGTGCATCCGGCGTAACGATTGTTGCACTTGGCGGATTACTCTATCCTATGTTGATCAGAGAACACTATCCTGAACAATTTTCACTTGGCCTTGTGACGGCTTCAGGCAGTATTGGTTTATTGTTCCCTCCAAGCTTGCCGATCATTGTGTATGGCATGGTCGCAGAAGTCAGCATCGATAAATTATTTATTGCTGGTGTCATTCCCGGTGTAATACTAATTGCGATGCTCGGTGTATATAGCGTACGCAAAGGCGCTCAGGCAAAAGTACCTAAAATTCCATTCGTCTGGTCAAATGTTGGCAAGGCGCTCAAAGAAGTAGCATGGGAAATCCCATTGCCGTTCATTATTGTAATTGGTATTTACGGCGGATTTGTCACTGCCACAGAATCATCTGCCATCACCGCGTTCTATGTATTCGTTGTTGAGGTGTTCATCTATCGTGATCTGAAAATATTCAGCGATTTACCACGTGTGATGAAAGAATCAATGCTACTGGTTGGTGCGATTATTTCTATTCTCGGTGTAGCACTGGGACTAACAAATTATCTTATTGATCAACAAGTACCGCAGCGTTTATTTGAGTTAGTGCAGACTCAAATTTCAAGTCAGGTAACATTCCTTCTCATTCTCAACGGGTTTCTGATTATTGTTGGAATGATGCTGGATATTTTCTCTGCTACGTTCGTCGTGGTGCCGCTCATTCTCCCGATTGCGCGCGCGTTTAATGTTGATCCGGTTCATCTCGGTATAATCTTTCTTATGAATTTAGAAATCGGTTATCTGACACCTCCTGTGGGAATGAATCTCTTCATGTCGAGCTTGAGATTCAAAAAGCCTATGCTTCATGTCGTAAAGTCGATTCTTGTTTTTATCGTTCTTGAACTTGCTGTACTGATGGTGATTACCTACTGGCCTGATTTGAGTCTTTGGCTGGTGCGTTTGATGGGTACACAATAGACAATACATCTGAATCTGTTGATTGAAGGGTGAAGCAGAAGGGAATAGATGCTTCACCCTTTTTTATGCTTAGTTATCCTATTGCTCGTACCTTGGGTATCAAAAACCATACGAGGCATGCAATAATAAAAGCTGCCCCTGCGCTCAAGAAAGCCGCTTCTGCTTCGCCGGCATGTTCTGCAATGGTCCCGAGCAGAAGTGCACCAAGCGGCATTGATCCCATAAAGATCGTTGTGTATACACCCATAACACGTCCTCTCAGTGAGTCAGGCACAATCGATTGTATTGTGGCATTAGAAAAATTAACAACAAATATCATAGCTATGCCAACAAAGACCATGAAGAGCAGCGAGAGTGGCAGCCAATATGTCATTGCAAAGAGAGCAATAAAAATAGGAAAGCATATGGAACCGGCTGTAATAAATTTGCCACGGACACGAGATTTTCCGAAGGTGGCTATAGTTAACGCTCCAAAGAGAGAACCGACACCACGAGCAGAAAAAAGAAGACCATTCGTTGCCGCGTTACCGTGGAGTATTTTCACCGACCATGCAGGGAGTAATGTTCCTAAAGACATTCCGAATAAACTTGTTGTTGCAACTAATCCGATGAGTGCAACAATGATCGGTTGATGACGCACATAATTAATCCCTTCTTTTAATGCAGAGAGTGTGGAACTGTGTTGTGAAGTTTCTGTGCTCGGCAGAAAATGCATCGATGCTAGCGCGATGATGACAGCAATGAATGAGATTCCATTGACAGCAAAGCACCACCCGGGTCCGAAAGCAGCATAAATGACACCGGCAATTGCAGGACCAATGATAAGAGCTGTGTTAAACATTGTTGCATTAAGTGCAACGGCATTTGTTAAGTCCTCGCGATCCACCATTTCTGAAACAAATGCTTGCCGTGCAGGTGCATCAAAAGCGTTGGCCAATCCCAGACCGAATGCCAAAACAAGAATATGCCATGCCTGGACGGTGTCTGTGAAAACAAGTCCTGCAAGAATAAATGCCAGGATCATCATGAAGGATTGTGTAATGATGAGAAGCTTGCGTCTTGAGACGCGATCTGCAACAACTCCGCCATAAAGCATAAGAAACCACGAAGGAACACCATAAGCAAATCCCACATATCCAAGATATGCTGAAGAATGCGTCACTTGATAAATAAGAAATCCCTGGGCAGTCGTCTGCATCCACGTGCCGAACAACGATACCATTTGTCCCCAGAACCAGAGACGGTAATTCCTATGTTTCAGCGCTGCAAAAGTCTTTTGCCAAATTGGTTTTTGAAAAGGCATAATGTCCTTATTGCTTCATCAATCGTTTCAGCAATTGTATCTGACCGGTATGATATACATCGTGGCAGGCCATACCGGAAATAATGGATGTATTTGTGAATTTACTGCCGGCAGGTTTTCGGTTGAGATCCGATGGCTTGAGCAGAGCGATCGCTTTACGCATCGAACGATGCATTTCATCAAGCAGGCGAATATCTTCACGCCAAGCATTCTCGCGCATAACAATTGGACGTTTGATCCAATTACTTCCTTTCAATGGAAACGAGCCTTTCTTCTCTCCCAGTAAACGCCGCCGGACGATGTATTTCCAATAAGCTGCATGCACCACAATTTCCCAGATGTTGTGCATATCCGGCGCAGGACGCCACGCCGCCTCTTGTGCTGTTAAGCCGCGAAGTGAACCGCGCAGATTTGTTCCCTGCCACGCGCGCTTCTCGTATGCTTCACCAATGAGTTGAAGCAAGAGGTGAATTTCTTTGGTTGGTTTCATATTATTCTTAACATACGGAGCAAAAAGCAATCAGTCAAGATTTTGAATGTCCTTTGAGCAACGATTTTGTATTTTGATTGTGTCTCTATTGAACATTCTAATGGACCTGAGATAAAATAATCCTATGGCAGATTTTGAAATTACAGTAATTGGCGCAGGTGTAGTTGGACTTGCAATTGCGGCCCGTCTTTCTGAACAACATCCCAATCTGGCTCTCCTCGAAAAGAATGAAAAGTATGGACTGGAAACATCATGCCGCAATAGCGAGGTAATACACGCAGGCATTTATTATGAACCTGGCTCGTTGAAAGCGCGTTTGTGTGTTGAAGGAAGGGATGAATTGTACGCTCTCTGCAAGGTGCATGATATCGCTTATAAACCGTTGACAAAACTGATCACCGCAACGACAATGGCGGAATTGACAAAGCTAGCAAGCATTCAAAAGAATGCAGCAAAGAATGGAGTGAAATTACAGGCTCTTGATAAAACCGCAACGCTGAAGTTAGAACCGAACATTCGAACGGAAGGTGCACTCTTCTCACCGTTCACCGGAGTTATTAGTGTTCATGATCTGATGGATTATTTTTTCCATACAACGCAATCAAATGGCGGGACAGTTCAGCATAGGTGCCAAGTTGTCGGCATCCGACAGATTCATAGTGAATATGAAATTACATTTGATGAAGCAGGAAAAAGATCAAGCATTACAAGTGAGATTGTCATCAACGCCGCTGGACTTGGTTCTGATCTCATCGCACAGATGATTGGTATCGATATCGATAAAGAAGATTTGCGGTTGAATTATGTCAAAGGATCGTACTTCTCTATTACACCATCCAAAGCAAAGCTTATTTCACGGTTGGTGTATCCCGTGCCTGCCAATGAAGGACTGGGCATCCATGCCCTCATGGATTGGGGAGGAAGGTTAAAGTTTGGTCCTGATGTAGAATATCTTGAGAATCGTACGCTCGACTATAGTGTAGCAGAAAACAAGCGGCATGCGTTTGCTGAATCGATTCGCCGAATTTTACCAAGCATTAATGATGAAGATATTACGCCGGACATGAGCGGGATACGTCCAAAACTCCAGAAGAAAGGAAAACCGGCGCGCGACTTTGTCATCGTTGAAGAAACTGCTCGTGGCCTATCAGGATTTGTTAACTTGATTGGGATTGAATCACCAGGGTTAACATCCTCGCTGGCAATTGCGCGGTATGTGGAGAAGTTGCTATTTTAACAATGCCATATTACTTCTGGTAGTCTAGCATGTGCTGTATGTTCTGAATGCAAATCTTTGACCAGTTTTCAAAACCATCTACATCTTTTTGGAGATCACCAATACCGAGAAATATCGTTTCATTAATTGATTTTTCTCTCGGTTTAACTAACGGCTTATCCAGCGTAAGAACATGCACAACTCCGAAGTGAACTTTTCCGACATCGTTGGAATCGTCATTCAGCAAAGCAACAACCCGCTGCGTATAAGGAGAATCAATAATGACCTCTTCATTTATTTCGCGTTTTAATCCATCCTCATATGTAGATCCAAATAAACCGGGATCAGTAATAGAAATGTGCCCGCCTATACCGAGCGAATAATTGCCAAGAAGTCTTTTTTCTGCTAATAGTTTCCCGCGGCGATAAACAAAAAACGTGTCTTTGTATTGTAGGAGAGCATATGGAATCAACTGCTTGTAACTTGGATTGGATTCTGCATCTTTTCTTTTCAAGTAAATGTGGTTCTTTGGATTATGAATAATATCTCTATATCTATTCAACTCAAAACAAAGACCTTGAAACATACCCATGTGTTCGAGTAATTGAGTCTTAAATACCAAAACATATTCTTCTAAATATTTTTCATCTTGCATGGGGATTCCTTACAGTCCCGCACAGCGGGACGATGTATTTTGTCACTCCCGCATACGCGGAAGTCCAATGTTCTGGATTCCCGCTTTTGCGGGAATGATGCTATAAGTGGCGGTCAGTGAAAAAATCGGTTGAGTACAAAAACATCGCCCTGCAGGGCACGTGTGCAGCTTCTTACCCTTTTTCTAATTGTAAAGTTTTAGTGGTTGCATCGCATACCTCAACAGGTCCAAAGTATTGTATCGGTCCGGGGAAAACATAGGAAGTTTTAATAGACCATTCTGCCCTGTTTTTTGCGAATTCTTTAAATGGTGTGCCGTCCAATTTCACTAATGCTTTTTGAATAACAGGTTTCATACAACCGTGCCTTTTTTCCATGTTCATCAGCATAGTGATTGGCACACCTCCAGCGATCCATTTTTCAGCCGGAGCAGTAAGATTTTGAACCGATGCCATATATCCGGTCTTTCCTGATTCAATAATAACGGCAGCGACATACCCCAATGAATAGGTATAGTTGGCATCAAAATTAGACGGGGCAGCACAGCGGCCTTCGTATCCAAAGAAATTGGACAGCGCAGTAAATTTTCCTTTGAATTTACCTTCAGCCTTCCATTCCTTCAGCTTTTCTTCAACCATCTCAATCAACAATTTTTCAGTCTCAATACGCGAAACCATTACATTACCGTGCGGGTCGCGATCCATTAAGAGCTGAACCTGTATATCTTTGGGCAGTGAATTAAATGCCTTTGTTGAATCGGCACTTATATGACTGTTAACGAATTGGAATTTTTCATCATCAGTTTCCAATGCATTAAAAGCTGCAGCTTTCTCAGCTAACAAATCGTTGATTTCAGCGATGAGTTTTTTTATCTCAGGCACAAATTCTATTAAGCCTTCCGGTATCAGACAAATCCCAAAGTCTTCATCATTATCAGAACGTGTTTTTATAACCCTGGCAATGTCTTCAACAATCTGGTTCATTGTAAGTCTTTTCTCATGCACTTCTTCAGAAATGATTGCATAGTTTGGATGGGTCTGGAGAGTACATTCCAGTGTTATGTGTGAAGCGGAACGTCCCATTAACTTGATGAAATGCCAATATTTTTTTGCAGACATAGCGTCGCGTTCAAGATTGCCAATAAGTTCACTGTACATTTTGCATGCTGTATCAAAACCAAAAGATGCTTCAATCATTCCATTTTTTAAATCTCCATCAATAGTCTTGGGGCAGCCTATTACCTGAACGCCAGCATTAATCGACTTGTAATACTCAGCCAAAACGCAAGCGTTTGTGTTCGAGTCATCTCCCCCAATAATAACGATGGCATTTATACCAAGTTTTTTACAATTCTCTAAACCCTTATCAAACTGGGAATGTTTTTCCAACTTTGTCCTGCCGCTGCCAATTATATCAAATCCTCCTGTATTTCTGTATTCCTCAATTAATTTAGCAGTCAATTCAAAATATTTACCATCTACTAATCCTGATGGACCACCTAAGAAACCGAATAATTGGCTATTTTTATTCATAGCTTTTAATCCATCAAATAGTCCCGCAATGACATTGTGTCCTCCAGGAGCCTGGCCTCCGGAAAGGATTACTCCAACTTTTATTACAGGTGATTCCAAAGGTTTTGAACCAGTCTCAATATTTAATATCGGTAAACCATATGTATTCGGGAACATTTCTTGAATTTCTTTTTGATGTGCAATAGATTGAGTTGCAGCACCTTCTTTAATTATAATATTATCGGTTAAAGCGGATGGTAATTTTGGCTTGTATTCAGCTCTGGCTAACTGTAAAGAACTTATTGTCATGGTATCGAATTCTCTATGTTTTTACTTTAGTGAGTATTATTGACACTGTATCTAATTAAATCAATTTTTGGCAATAAATCCAGATAGAATGAAGGGATCTAAAGTCTGTTCTTGGTTTTAAAAGGAAAGGTGGTTGTCACTTTATAGCATATCGTTTCCGCACTGCGGGAATTAAATATTCTGCAAATGATTGTTCCATGTTATATTTCGGCCACCAATCCCAATCTCTGTGTGCGGCAGAATCATCCACATCTGCGGGCCAGCTGTCAATTATTGCTTGACGTCTATAATCAGATGTAAACGTAACATCTGGTTTCGGGAATGCTTTCTGAATGATTTGGAATATTTCCAAAGCCGATGGATTGAAAGCTCCTACGTTATAGATCATCCTTGTCAGTTTCTCCCGCGGAGCCGCTTGAAGTTTCAGCAACGCAGTAATAGCATCGGGCATTGCCATAAACGGAATACAAGTATCTTCACGAACGAAACAAGTATAAGGTTTATTCTTAGCCGCCATATGCAGCATTTCAGGAGCAAAGTCGCTTGTTCCGCCTGTTGGTAGAGTAGCCGCGCTGATCAAACCGGGAAATCGCACTCCGCGGAAATCAACCTGTCCTTTGGGCGGCTCTGCATCCAATTGGCGATAGAAATTTGCATAGTACCTGCCAAGCTGTTCCGTGTACAGTTTGTTGATGCCATATATAGTTCTTGGAGTCAGCCATTGATCTTCTTTAACTTTGCCGACTCGCTGTTTCGTTGCAATGTCGGGTAGGCCGTAAACGGCGATAGAACTTGGATAGATAAATTTAATTTCGCGTCCCTGCAAACGCGATTGTGTAACAGCGATTTCCAGAAGATTCAATGAACCGTCGACATTTACACGGTGTGCTAAATTTGGCTGACGTTCGGCGCGTGTAGAAAGCAGAGCAGCAAGATGATAAATGGTATCGAAGTTATGTTCGGTAGAAAGTGTTTCGAGTAAATGTGAATCTAAAATATCTCCTGTAACAATCCGGTGACAACGCAATCGTATTGATTCCTCGATGGGCACCATATCCATTGCAACGATGTGCATGCCGCCTTGTTCGGACAATTGTTCAATCAGTCCGTGACCGATTTCACCGTTAGCTCCGGTGATGAGGATAGTCTTAATTGACATGGTTCCTCCATTTTCTATAGAAATTCATAATGGAAAATTTATCGCTGATAATGTAATGAATTTTAACAAGGGAGGAAAATCATAGAAACACAAAGTGTCTCTGGTTTATCAGTTTCCCAGTCGATTGATGAGACTGACCAGATATTTTGATCTCATTTGCTCACTTGCCATTGCCTGTTTGATAGGTGGTAGTTTTAGGATAACCCCGAGAATTGCAGCCATCGCTCGATGACTTGCAAGTGCCTGATTATCGAAAATCAAATTCTGTAATTTTCCACGTTCAATCGCCATCAGAACAATCCGGTGTGTGCCGTTGATTGGTGTAATCACACGTTCTTTACGGGATTTCAATGAAAGACTGCCGAATGAACAGCTATGAACACAAACACCACAACCAAGACAGATGTCTTCAAGGAGCTTTGCCTTTTTCATCTTCGGCTTTTGTGGATTGTTAGCGGAGACAAGTGTCATAGCTTCCACGGGACAAACATTAACGCACTTGCCGCACCCATTGCACTTATCGTCAGAAATTTGCGGAAGGAAGTTGGTTGTATGCACTGGTTGGAGAATCCCGAATTTTCGTGCAGCGATCATCGCCTCGCAACAGCATCCGCAGCAGTTACAGATGAAATTTACCTGCCGCTGATTGTTCTCTCCTAATTGCACGAGGTTATGCGCATAGGCAGTTTCAAGCAACTTTAAACATTCCGTAGCGGAAACGGACTGTGCAATACCGTGTTTTATCAATGAAGCGGCGGCATAGTTAAAACTCATACATATTTCCATCGGTGCATTGCACTCTTTGCCAAGGTGCCGCATTTTATGCCGGCAATAGCATGTGCCAATACCGATATGTGTCGCTGTTCTGATTACCTCGCTCGCACGTTCATAATCCAACACATGCAGGGCATTCTCGCTTGAAAGTACAGGTTCTTGAACAAACGTACGTCCTAGTTGTGTCGTACCTGTTGCAAACAATGCTTTGATAAAATCTTCTTCAACGTTGAGATATTGATAGAACAACTCCGCCAATATTTTTTGGTTGACATCATTTCTAACGCGCATCATTGAGAACTCGAAGAAACCTGCCATTGGGGGCGGAAGAGAATAGATGCCGTCGACATCGAGAAGTATAGCACGGCTTGCTAATTCATCAAGCACACGTTGTGCATCTGGCAAGTTTATCTTCCAGATGTGTGCTGCTTGCTCGGCGGTAAATGGTTTGATTGGCAAAAGCGATACTAGTTCAGCTTCCTGCTCACTGAAAAGCATCTTCAGGATTTCATTTAGCACGCTCGATGGTGGGGCGTATTGAGGAAAAAGATTTATTCGGTCAACAAGTTGAACGTAACCGGATTTAAGCGATTGATGTGCCACGGAGCAATGTTAATGTTTATGGTGTGCCGCTGGTTTTATTTGTTCTGCATTTTCTATCTTGCCAACTAATTTTTGTGGTGCATGAATGAGTGTCGGCAGACATTGTGAGCATATCCAAAGTTCTTCTCCGCTGTAATGCAGATGCAGAAGCGGTGTCTCACGTTCCGACTTTTCACAATTCAAGCAGTGCAATTCTGAACTTTTAATAGCCATATATTATCCTAAAATAGTGTCTTTCGATGATTCCAGTACTACATATGTTCTTCTTATCATGTCAATGGTAAAACAAATGCGGCTACTTCTGAGCGTTCTTTCTAGCCGTGTTTTTCATAAAATTGACGTATATACGATTCGCGGGTACGACTGTTAATAAGAGAGAGTCTAGCGCAACCGCGCTTCTGTGCTTCGCCAATAACCATTTCCAATAATGCCGTGCCGACACCTTTACCCCGAGTTTCCGCAGAAATAAAAAGTTCAGAAACATATCCCTCCGGTCCGGGCAGAAAGAAGTAGGGAAGAAAATGCACAGAGGAATATCCGATGACCTTAAGTTTTTCATTTTCCGCAACAAAGGCCGAATGGCTGTCATCTGCAAGACAAAGAGAAATATGCTGACGGACACGTTCGATGGTTTTTACGGCGGATTCAGATTTCAAATGTTCAAACCAGCCGACCTCTCAGATAATACAGGCTATATCTTCAGCATCCTGTAAGTGTACGCCGCGAATTGTGATACTCATATTCCCACTCCTAAAAAGTGCAAGGTACTTTCGGATAGCCTTGCAGGGTATGCTTCCTACTTCTCTTTCTTCAACGGTAAAATACCACCCGCCAATTCGCCAATAACATTAACCAATTCAGTGTTTGCCGGTACAACAATTTTAGCGTTATTCTGCAGTGAAACCTGAACAGTCTCGAGACGTTTTAATAATTGAGCATTGCCGACAAAATATTTTTCTGCGGCTTCATTGACCAACCGTATAGCTTCGGCTTCTCCTTCAGACGCAAGAATTCTTGCCTGACGAATTCCTTCCGCTTCTTTGATTGCGGCACGTTTCTTACCGTCTGCGGCAGTTTCGGCAGCAGTGGCAAAATCGACGGCGGCAAGTTTTTCGTTTTCTGCCTTGACGATCTTGTTCATCGTCTCCTGCACATCTTTTGGCGGATCGATTTGTTTCAACTCAGCGCGAACAATGTCGATGCCCCAGTTTGTTGTCTCTTGAATGAGGATTTTATGGAGATCGTCATTGATGCGGCCACGCTCGCTGTTAGCCGATTTTAATGTTAGCGTGCCGATGATATTGCGGAGTGTGGTGCGCGCAAGATTCACAATCTGGAAATTGACATTGTTGACGTTATACACAGAGTTCTTTACGCTTTCTTCATCGGTTTTCACTTTAAAATAAACCTGCGCATCGACGACAGCATTGAGATTATCGTTCGTAATAATTTCCTGCGGTTCGGCATCTACCATCTGTTCGGTAATATTGATCCGATATAATTTATCGACCCCCGGCATAATCCAATGAAAGCCGGGTTGCGCGAAGCGGTTGTACTTTCCTAAGCGTTCTATTAATGCTCTGTGTGTTGGGCGAATAATTCGGATACCTATCAAGAAAAGAAAAACAAGAAGAATTCCGCCTGCAATCCATAAACCATTCAATGTCACTCCTGATTCTTCCATAATAGTCTCCTTACATGTGATTAGATGTCAGTTTTACAATACACTATTTCAAGTTGATCAGACGAGATCACGCGATCTTGTCTGGTTGCATCAGTTAATTCACTTTATATATTCTTCTGCAAAGAACTTTGCCGATAATGGCTCATCGGTCGCTTCTTTTATTAAAGCATCCCAACGTAAGCTGGCGCCAGGTGCAAATACCTTTTCTTTCAAGTATGTGCCGACCTCTGGTTTATTAGCGAAGCAAACTTCCTTAATACTTTCTTGCTTTAAAATATTTTTTGCGATGTAATGTTGAAGCTGAGATGCCGTCAACTCACCCAGCTCATAGTTATGATAATATGCCGGTGCTTGCGAAAGA